>Ga0335075_10019298_pt1 | contig 10083 bp, 7 predicted proteins | sample Lox_Sample_24_FD_206723 | JGI IMG/M metagenome (GOLD analysis project Ga0335075, IMG submission 206723) | Soil microbial communities from Loxahatchee National Wildlife Refuge, Florida, United States - Lox_Sample_2.4 | ecosystem: Environmental > Terrestrial > Soil > Wetlands | place: USA: Florida...
ACGACCGGAGGTCCACGAACTGCCGCTGCCGAGCGCGGTGATGTCGAGGTTGCCGTTGCCGTCGAGGTGGACATTGCTGGTCGAGTTGGTCATCGTCTCGATCTCGCCGGTGCCGAAGCTAGAACCGGCCCCGGTGTCGTACATCCACTGGGAGTCGATGCCGGATCCGGCCGCGCCGTTGAAATCGTCGCTGAAGACGGTCGACCAGCCCGACGGCGGGCCCGGGACCGCGGCTGATGCCATGGCGGCAGGCACCGCGAGGGCCGCCACCACGATGGCGGGCGCGATGAGGGCGAGCGCCAGCCTGCCTCTTGGGCGCCACCTGGTGGCGCGTTCACGGATACGCGTGATGCGTTGCGATATGCCGGGCATACCCGGCCTCCTTACCCCGCTCCCAGGGTCCGACAAATAGGTAAGTTTCCTATTTGCAACGTGAACGTAACGACGCGGTTTCGCCACGTCAATCGCAATGAGCGTTAAAAAACCGTGAACGACCGTCATCACTCACAGTCACACAGGCGAGCGCACCCGGGTCGATGCTGGTCGGGGCTGCCTGCCGTGCCATGCGGATGGCGGACCGGCCACCCGGGCCAGGACGAGCAGGCTGGCGGCCACCCCGGTCGCCCGTCCTCGAAGCCGCGGTCGCCGCCGTCCCGCGCGGCGGCGGCACGGACCCCGGCACCGCTGCCGCCACCGGCTCCGGGTGGCCGAGGGCCGACCACTCGACCGAGGCAACCCACACCGCAGCCGGAGGAGCCGGAGGAGCCGGAGGAGCCGGAGGAGCCGGAGGAGCCGGAGGAGCCGATGAATCAGGTGAAGCCGGCCGCTCAGCGCCCGCCCCCGCGACCGGCCGCCGGGGCCCGTCGTCGCCGACGTCCCTGATCGGCGCCACGGACCTGGCCACCCGGGCGCACCAGCCGGGGTCAACGTGGTCCGCCCGGACGCCGGTGATCGTCTCCGCCATCGTCTGCCGGACCCTCAGCCCGTCCCGGCCGAACACGGCGACGGTCCGGCATTCGGACGGCAGCAGCCGCTCACCGTCATCCAGGCAGATGACGTAGACGCCGACCTGCGGTCCCTCGCCGAGCAGCTGGCCGACCCCGGGGACCGAACGCAGCCGGCGCGAGCCATCGAGCACCACCAGGATCCCCGGCCCGGACCCGACGCCCTGGTGGCCGTCGCGAATCACCCGATGCCGCGCGGCGACGATCGCGAGCAACTCGGCCAGCCGGGCGGCGACCGATCCGGAGTCGTTGCCAACCTGCGCGACGCAGCTGCCGCCCGGCCCCGGCCGGCAGTGCGGTAGCCACCTGACCCACTCCCACCCGACCCGGCCGCCATCGTCCGTGAGCAGGTAGATCCGCAGGTCATTAGCGCTGTGCAAGATGGCGGCGGAGGCCACAAGCCAACGCCCGACGGCGCGGGCGGAGTCCCCCGGCCCGGCCACTCCGATCACGCCGCACTCCGCCAGCGGCACCGTCACCAAGGCGTCGGGCACGGTCCGGACGACCGTCCGCCGTCGCCCGGAGCGTTCCCGGCCGGAACCGGCGAGTTCCACCGTGACCGGCAGGTCGGCCGTGCCGATCCGGAGCAGCAGGTAGTCCGGGTCGGCGCGACGTCGCTCCCACAGGCGGCGGCGCGGGCCCGAGGCGATGCCGAGCGCCGTGGCGGGGTCGGGGCACTGCTCGCGCCTGGCGGCCTGTTCCGCGTCGAGCGCGGCCCGGGCGTCGCCCTCGATCCGCGCCCGGTGATCGGCGTCTTCGGCCGACTGCCCGGCCGCCCGCGCGCGGCCGCCGCCGCGCTCGCGCAGCGCGTCGCCGATCAGCAGCACCGGGCTCAGCCCGGCCAGCGCCAGCACGTACACATGGTGCAGCAGGAACGCCAGCGCCAGCCCGATCACCAGCAGCAGACCCGCCAGCACAGGCAGCGAGCGCCGATCGACCGCGATCGGCCCGCCCCGCCCCGGCGGCACCGACGCCCCCAGCGGCACCGAGTCCGCCGCCGGCACCGACGCCCCCAGCGGCACCGAGTGCGACCACGGCGACGGCGGCGACGACGACGGCGACGGCGACGAAGATACCGACGGCGACGAAGATACCGACGGCGATACCGGCACCGGCACCGCCCGCGGCGCCCGGCTGAAATCCAGCCCGCCCCCGTCCGCCGACGGGCGCAGCACCACATCCGACGGCGCGCAAGGCGCCAGCCCCAGCAGCGTGCCGCCGACGGCGACCTGCTGCCCCGGCAGCCAGGGCACGGGCGCCCCGAGCTGCGTCCGGTCCAGCGTGGCGGCCACGCCCGGATACGCCGCGACCTGGCAGCCGCCCTGGTCGTCGACGTCGACCAGCAACGCCCGCGCAGGCACCGCGGGGTCGCCGATGCTGACCGCCGCCGCGCCGCTGCCGATGTCCGCCCGCCCGGAGCCGATCCGGTGGATCACCCCGGCGTCCGGTCCGCCCGCCACCAGGATGTCCACCAGGCCAGAGGGGGAGGGAACCACGCAGCCGTCCGGACTGCCGAGGCTGATCACGCAACCGTCCCTGACCGGCGCCTCGGCCAGCGTCAGACGCCGCCATATCCGCTGGCAGTCGACGTACAGCGGAACACTCGACGTCGGGCGCGCCCCGCCCTCGCCACGCCCGGCGCCGGGACCGACCCCATCCTCGCGCGCGAACCGCTCAAGCTCGTCCGCCACCGCCGTCATCGAGGTCCCCGGGTCGGCGTGCATCACGATGTCCGCCGACTGCCGGGTCGCGGGGGAGACTACCGTCACCAACAGCCGCATAGATGCCCCCAAAGCGCGGATTACCGGCTCTGATCGGCCCGCCACCCTTTTGCACGGGTGCGAAGCCCGTCCGGTTCAATAAATTTGCTACTGATTCATCACTAGTTGTGCAGCAAGAAGCGGCGGCGGACCTCGCCTCCGACGGCAGGCAATAGACTGGAGGCTGCCACTGTTCTAGTTGGCGCGGCCACGCACTTGCGTGGCGCGATACCCGATGTCGAATGAGCGAGACTTCAACGATGCCCGCACCGCAGCAGACCACCACGACGACCGCCATCCATGAGACCGCGGTTGGCCTGGCGACCCGCGACGACGTGCGTAATGTCGCTATCGTCGCGCACGTCGACCACGGCAAGACCACGCTGGTCGACGCCATGCTGTGGCAGTCGGGCGCGTTCGGCGCGCACGCCCACGTCAACGAGCGAGTCATGGACTCCAACGACCTGGAGCGCGAGAAGGGGATCACGATCCTCGCCAAGAACACCGCGGTCAAGCACGGCGGCCTGACGATCAACATCATCGACACGCCCGGCCACGCGGACTTCGGCGGCGAGGTCGAGCGCGGCCTGTCCATGGTCGACGGCGTGGTGCTGCTGGTCGACGCGAGCGAGGGCCCGCTCCCGCAGACCCGGTTCGTGCTCCGCAAGACCCTCGAGGCGAACCTCCCCGTCATCCTCGTCATCAACAAGGTGGACCGGCCCGACGCCCGCATCGCCGAGGTCATCGACGCCTGCTACGAGCTGTTCATCGACCTCGACGCGAGCGAGGAGCAGATCGAGTTCCCGATCATCTACGCCGCCGCGCGGGCGGGCCGCGCCTCGTTCAACCGGCCGGAGGACGGCGGGATGCCGGACAGCGAGAACCTCGAGCCGCTGTTCGACGTGATCCGCGAGACCGTCCCGGCGCCGGTCTACGACCCCGAGGCCTCCCTGCAGGCGCACGTCACCAACCTCGACGCGTCCGCCTACCTGGGCCGCATCGCGCTCTGCCGGATTCACAACGGCACGATCCGCCGGGGCCAGCAGGCCGCCTGGTGCAAGACCGACGGCTCGATCGAGCGGGTCAAGATCACCGAACTGCTCCGCACCGAGGCGCTTGAGCGAGTTCCGGCCGAGACCGCGGGCCCCGGTGACATCATCGCGATCGCCGGCATTCCCGAGATCATGATCGGCGAGACCCTGGCCGACCCGAACGACCCGCACCCGCTGCCGCTGATCACGGTGGACGAGCCCGCGATCTCGATGACGATCGGAACCAACACCTCGCCGCTGGCCGGGCGCGAAAAGGGCACCAAGGTGACGGCCCGCCTGGTCAAGGACCGGCTCGACCGCGAGCTCATCGGCAACGTGTCGCTGCAGGTGATCCCGACCGAGCGCCCGGACGCGTGGGAGGTCCGCGGCCGCGGCGAGCTCGCGCTCGCGATCCTGGTCGAGACCATGCGCCGCGAGGGATACGAGTTGACCGTCGGCCGCCCGTCGGCGGTGACCAAGGAGATCAACGGCAAGGTGCACGAGCCGGTCGAGCGGCTCTCGATCGACGTCCCCGAGGAGTTCCTCGGCGCGGTCACCCAGCTGGTCTCGGTCCGCCGGGGCCGGATGGAGACGATGACCAACCACGGGACCGGCTGGGTCCGGCTCGCGTTCGTCGTCCCGTCCCGCGGCCTGATCGGGTTCCGCACCCAGTTCCTGACCGAGACCAGGGGCACCGGGATCGCGCACCACGTCTTCGAGGGTTACGAGCCGTGGGCCGGGGTGATCCGCGGCCGCCAGAACGGGTCGCTGGTCGCCGACCGAGCGGGCGCCTCCGCCGCCTACGCGATGTTCAACATCCAGGAGCGCGGGTCGCTGTTCCTGTCGCCCGCCACCGAGGTCTACGAGGGCATGATCGTCGGCGAGAACTCGCGGATGGACGAGATGGACGTGAACATTACCAAGGAGAAGAAGGTCACCAACATCCGCCAGTCCAACGCCGAGGAGCTCGAGCGGCTGGTCCCGCCGCGGCTGCTCAGCCTCGAGCAGGCGCTCGAGTTCTGCGCCGACGACGAGTGCGTTGAGGTAACGCCGACGGCGGTCCGGCTGCGGAAGGTCATCCTCGATGGCAAGGAGCGCGGCCGGGTGCGGGGCCGGATCGCACGCGAGCAGGGATAACCCGCTTCTAGCGGTTTAAATTCAAAATCAGTTATTCCGAACGGACCCGGCTGACTCTTAATAGTTAGCCGGGTTCGCTCTTCGTCGTGTCGTCGGCGTTGCTGCTTGAAGCCCGCGAGCCCGGATGATTACTCTCCGCGCATGGACGAGTTGCGGAGAGTAACTGTTCGCTACCGCAGGCGGGGCGCCGGGCGGCGCCGGGCCCTGTGCGCGGTGACGGCCGGAGGCATGGTGGCGGCGGTCTCGCTGACCGCGTCGCCCGCGTTCGCCGCGGTGGCTGCGCGATCCGGCGACGGTCCCGAGCGCGGCATCGACATCTCGGCCTACCAGCACATCGTCAACTGGCGCGAACTGGCCCGCCACGGCATCAAGTTCGTGGCGATCAAGGCCTCGGAGGGCACCTACTACACCAACCCGTACTTCCGGCCGGACGCCCGAGGGGCGTCCCGGGCGGGACTGGTCGTGCTCGCGTACGCGTTCGCCAACCCCGCCCGGGCGGGCGGCGCGGTCACGGCCAGCTTCGCCGTCCGGGCCGCGCACTACCAGCGTGGACGCGGCGCGCTCCCGCTCGTCGTCGACCTGGAGAACGACCCCTACTCGGTCAGCGACTGCTACTGGCTCGGCCGGGACGCGATGATCGCCTGGATCGTGGGCTTCACCCGTCGGGCACGAGCGCTGACCGGATCGTGGCCGATCATCTACACCACGGTCTTCTGGTGGCGGGAGTGCACCGGGTCGACCGGCCGGTTCAGGCGCGACCCGCTCTGGCTGGCCGATTACAACCGCGGGCGTCCGGCCCTTCCTTCCGCGTGGACGCGGTGGTCGTTCTGGCAGTACAGCGAGGAGGGCTACCTCCCCGGGATCGGCTGGACCGACCTCGACGTTTTCCAGCCGGCCAGCGGGCTCCCGTCACTCCGCCCGGCCGCGAAGCCGAAGCCCCGCCACCGCCAAAAGCGCCGGTCCAAGCACCGGCAGAAGCCGAAGAAGCCCAAGAAGCAAAAGATGCAGAAACCGAGGCACAAGCCGAAACGCAAGAAGCGGTCCAGGCACATCAAAAAGGGCAAGCATTGACCGGTTGCAAATCATCAATTACCCACGCATCCCCGCCATAGCGGTTGATAGGCTCCGCCGGTGACTCGGCTCAGGCGTCGCCGCGGTATCGCGGGAACCATGCTTATCATCGCTATCGTCGTCGGGCTCGCGCTCGCCGCCGTGGCGCAGACCGGGGCACGGGGATCGGCGGCGCTCGCAGCCGTCACGCCCGTCCAGGGCACGGACGTGTCCTCGCTCCAAGGCTCGTCGACGTCGATCAACTGGACGGATGTGGCCGGGTCGGAGCGCTTCGTCGCGGTCAAGGCGACCGAGGGCAACTACTACACCGACCCCGACTACCAGGGCGACGTGACCGCGGCGGCCGGTGCCGGCCTCTACGTGATGCCGTACGTGTTCGCCAACCCCTACGAGTCGAACGCGTCCAACGTCAACGCGGGTAACGGCTGGGGCAGCGTCCAGGCCAACTACGCCTGGAAGACGATCAGCGCGGCGACCCCTGCCTACGGGTCCAGCGCGCTGATGCTGCCGGTCGCGATCGACCTCGAGGCCGATCCGTACGTCAACCAAGAGACGAACAGCAACCAGTGCTACGGGCTGAGCACGTCGGCGATGGTGGCGTGGATCCAGTCTTTCATCGGCGTGATAACTGCGGACACGAAAAAGACCCCGGTCATCTACACCACCACCTCGTGGTGGAACGCGTGCACGGGGGACAGTTCCGCGTTCAAGGCAGACCCGCTGTGGCTCGCCTCCTACGGGGTGCCCGTCCCGTCGATCCCCTCGGCCTGGGGCAACCTGACGTTCTGGCAGTATTCGGAGAGCGGCGCGGTCACCGGGATCGGCGGCGCCGTCGACCTTGACTCCCTCGGTCCCACCCAGGCCAGCCCCATCAACACGGCGATCCCGACCGAGCAGATCCAGACGCTGAGCTCGCTGGAGGCGCAAGACCTGCCCTCCGGCTACACCGAGACCGGCCTGCCGACCGGGCTCTCGATGGGCACGACCGGGCAGGTGACGGGCAGGCCGACCGCGATCGGCCAGTACGCGGTGACCGTCACCCCGCCGGCCGGCGCCTCCCCGGCGTCGATGGCGTTCACCTGGGACGTGCACGGCGCGATTTCCATCGCCAACACCAGCCGCTCGTCAACGGCGGGCACTCCCGTCTCGTTCAGGCTGGCCACGTCCGGCCCGGACCAGAACGCCGGCTACGCCCCGACCCTCTGGTCGGCGAGCGGCCTGCCCGCCGGCGTGTCGATGAGCTCGGCCGGCCTGGTCACCGGCTGGCCGAGCAGGTCGGGCACGTTCAAGGTCACCGTCTCCGCCGCCGACGCCCTCGGCGGAACCGGGACCACGTCGTTCACCTGGACCGTCCTGGCGGCCCCCAACGCCGGCACCGCGGGGCCGGTCAAGCAGGTCGGCGGCAGCGCCAAGTGCCTCGATGACCCGTCCGGCAACACCGCCAACGGCACCGTCATCCAGGTGTGGAGCTGCACCGGCAAATCGAACCAGAGCTGGACCGCCGTCCAGGACGGCACGCTCAGGACCGGCGGCAAGTGCCTGCAGACGGCCGTCAACAGCACCGCCAGCGGAACCAAGCTCGAGCTGGAGCCGTGCAACGTCAACGACGGCCTGCAGATGTGGGAGGCCGCCACCGACGGCCAGCTCGTCAACCCGCAGTCGGGCAAGTGCCTGGCCGTCAGCTCGGCCGCCGCTGCCAGCGTCGCCAACGGCACCAAGCCGGTCATCGAGCCCTGCGCCAACTCGACCAGCGAGCACTGGCTCCGTGCCGCCGCCGCCCTCGCGTCCAGCGAACCGGGCAAGTGCGTCGGGACCTCGGGCACCGAGGCGGTGCTGGCTACCTGCACGAACTCGGGCTGGCAGCACTGGCAGCCGCAGACCGATGGCACCATCCGCATCAACGGCTGGTGCCTGGAGGAAAACGGGGCCACGGCCGGTTCGACGCTCTCGCTTGCCTCCTGTTCTGGGGCAGGGGCCAGGACGTGGACGCTCGTCTCGGCCGGCCCGATCGCCACCGAGCTCGTCAACACGGCGTCCCACCTGTGCGCCAGCGACCCCGCCACCGGCACCCAGCTGGTCATCGCCGCCTGCGCCAACACCGCAACCGCCACCTGGCACCTCGAATAGCCGCGGACATAGCTCTGGCCGGAGAGGTCTGCTTAGCGCGGCCCCTGAGGGGGCCTACTCCTGGCCCTCGTCTGGCCATTGCCGCTTAGCCCACTCAAGTAGCTCCGGCGACACCGGGCCAAACTCGGCGTCGAGCTCATTGAGAAGGTCGCGGAGTAGATCGTGCTCGTTACCGGTGTCCCCAGATCGGCTACAGCTTGATGACCGCGATTCGTTCACGCTTCCTCCGCTCCGGTTCCTCGGTGAGCCGGGCCAGGTCGTCCGGGTCGCTGGTAAGCAGGATGACCGGCCGTCGCTGCGCGAGCGCGACCGCCGCCAGCAGCGCGTCGACCGTGCAGCGCTGACCGGACAGGCCCGTCGCGCCCAGAAGTTCCCCGGCCTTACGGCCCACGTTCTTGTCGATCTCCACCACGGTGACCCGGCGGAGTATGCGGTGGATCCGCGCATCCCTGGCGCCGCCGCGAAGGACCTCGGCCAGCGTGGACGCCGCCGTCACGATGTCGCCGCCCAGCGCGTCCGTCCTTCTCGCCCAGGCGAACACGCCCTTGTCGGCTGCCGCGAGCCGGACGATGCCTTGGGCGTCGAGCACGAGGGTGCCCGCTACTCCTCCTCGTAGAACGACAGCCATTCCCGCGTCACCTGCTCTTCTAGCTCGGCTGGAATGGGGCCGCTCTCGGCTTCGAGTTCGTCGAGCAGCTCGCGGAACTCTTCGCTCTTGAGCTGCCGTTCGGCCGCCTCCGCGACGAAGCGGCTGAAGCCGCCAGGCCCGGTGTGCTCGCGGATGGCAGTGGCCAGGTCTTCTGGCATGGAAACGCTCACTTTCTGGACCCGTCCGTGGAAGCGGCCCAGTTCATCACCCTCGAGCTCGACGATGACCTTCGGGTGCATGACCTTGGGGAACATGGCCACGACCTGGGACAGCACGTACGGATGGGGAACCTGGGAGAGCGCCTCTTCGAACGCCTTCTCCAGCGCCCCCAGCGCCTCTACCTGATCGAGGGAAATCTCCGGTCCCTCAAGCGGGATCTCACTCATAATCCGATGCTACCACCGGTAGCAAGATCATCAAACCGGCAGTAAAAAGCGCCCGTAACCGGTGATCACCGGTTACGGGCGCTCAGTGATAACGCAGCCGCGAAGCGAGTTACCGCTTGCCGGGCACCGCCGGGGTCCCGGCCGGCTCCGGCCGCCGCGAGATCTTCGAGCCGAGCCACACCAGCGGGTCGAACCGCCGCCCGGCCACGCGCTCCTTCATCGGGATGATCGCGTTGTCGGTGATCTTGATGTGCTCCGGGCAGACCTCGGTGCAGCACTTGGTGATGTTGCAGAGGCCGAGGCCGAAGTCGTCCTGCGCGATGTTGCGCCGGTCGGCCTCGTCGGCCGGGTGCATCTCGAGCTCGGCCACCCGCATCAGGAACCGCGGCCCGGAGAACGCCGTCTCGTTGTCCTCGTGGTCGCGGATCGCGTGGCAGGTGTTCTGGCACAGGAAGCACTCAATGCACTTGCGGAACTCCTGCGACCGGTTCACGTCCTCCTGCTGCATCCGGAACTCGCCCGGCTTGATCGAAGGGTCGGGCGTGAACGACGGGATCTCGCGGGCCTTGGCGTAGTTGAACGACACGTCCGTGACCAGGTCCCTGATCACCGGGAAGGTGCGCATCGGGGTGATCGTCAGCGTCTCCTCCTCGCTGAAGGAGTTCATCCGGGTCATGCAGCCGAGCCGCGGCATGCCGTTGATCTCCATCGAGCAGGAGCCGCACTTGCCCGCCTTGCAGTTCCACCGCAGGGCCAGGTCGGACGCCTGGGTGGCCTGCAGCCGGTGCAGCACGTCGAGGACGACCTCGCCCTCGTTGACCTCGACCTGGTAGTCCTGCAGGTCGCCCTTGCCCGCGTCGCCGCGCCAGACCCGGAGCTTCGCCGTGTACGCCGCCATCAGTGCCCCTCTTCCAGCGC
>Ga0335075_10019299_pt1 | contig 10083 bp, 10 predicted proteins | sample Lox_Sample_24_FD_206723 | JGI IMG/M metagenome (GOLD analysis project Ga0335075, IMG submission 206723) | Soil microbial communities from Loxahatchee National Wildlife Refuge, Florida, United States - Lox_Sample_2.4 | ecosystem: Environmental > Terrestrial > Soil > Wetlands | place: USA...
CCAACAGGGCAACACCCTCGGCGATTTCACCGCGTGAAAGATGCTCAACCGCCCGCCGTAACTCGGCTTCCTTCTGGCGAACGATCTGGTCAAGCTGAACAGTCTTCATGCCCGCATTGACCAACTGTTCGAAGGGCTTGCCGGCATCGACGCCCTGATGCTGGCGTATATCCCCGATGAACAGAACGCGGTCGCCGGAGTCGAGCTTGCCGAGAAAGTCCTGCACCTGTCTGGTGCTGGCGAGACTCGATTCATCGACCATATATAGATGCCGCTCCGGCGTCGGCTGCTTTGCTCGCGCGAGGAAACCCTGCAGGGTGTCGGCGGTTATGCTCACGTCGCGAAGCTGCTGTGCGGCCCGCGATGTGGGCGCAAAGCCTTCGACGCGATAGCCATGCTGTTCTGCGGCTTCCCGGATGGTGCGCAAGGTGCTGCTCTTACCTACCCCGGCGAATCCTTGTAATCCCTGCACTACATCCCGCGAGGTCAGTATTTCCTCGGCAGCACGCCGCTGTGCGGTGTTCAGAACTTCGTATCTCCCCGTATGGGCAACGGCATCCTGAATGGGCATGATCTGCTCAGCGCGACCTTGCCCCTGCTGCATCTGCCGCAGGACTTCTTTCTCGGCGCGTATGGTTTCGGTTGTCGTGAACTGCCGGCCGGAGTCGTGCTTTTGCCCCGGCACAAGCTGGAACTCCCCAGCCCTCAGCCGTCGCTCGAAGTTGGCGCGAACTTCTGCGTAAGTGGTTTCACTCATGCCACGGCGGAGCGCGTCACGGAGAAGAGCGCGTTCGTCGGCGACGGCCTCGCGCTCAAAGCTGCGCTCGCGGGCGAAGGTCACGGCCTCGTGCGCTGTCACTTTTGTGCTCTTTGGAGTCTGTTCCGTAGACATGGATTGGCTCCGTCCTCGGGCCGCGGCCACGACTTTCTCCGGCTGATTGCCAAACTCGGCCGCAAGTTTGCGATGCGCCGCCAGCACCTCGGCGGGCGACTGAACCAGCTTCTCGTCACGGGTGGCGTGGGCGGCGATCTCCGCGGCCTCGTGGCCGGAGATGCCGCGCTGTTCCATATGCCCGCGTATCTGGTCCCGGCGTAGGCTCGAAGCATCAAGGTATTCGAGTGAGTAGCCTTTGATCTCGGGCGCGCCGCTGCGGCCAGGCTCGATCTCATACCCCATCTGCCGCAACCGGAAGGTCAATTCGGATTGATAGACAGCGGTAGCGAACTGCTGGGAGTCGAAGAAACTGCGCTCCTGAAGGGCGCGGGTTGTGCCATCCTCTCGTTCGGTGACATTGAAGATGACGGCGTGCGTGTGGAGCTGCGGCGCTGCGTATCCATCAACGGGACGGGCGGTGTCGTGCTCAAATTTGGCAACGACGAACTGCCCGGTGGTTTCTGCCGGACGGTTCCCGCCAAGCCGGGCCTGCGTGTACCGCTCCAATTCGGAAAGGGCTACGGTCACGGCTTCAGAGTGTGCGACCCGTATTCGTTCATCACCGCCAACAAGTGCCGTGAGCGATACCGACTTTGCCGGAGAAAAGGTCGCATCCCATCCGGCGCGATGTTCGACAGACTTTACTGTTTTGCCATCCGAGTTGACGTACTCGAAGGACTGGCGATGCTGTACAAGCTGCTCGCCGGTCTGCGGGTGCTGGCCTTCGGAGAGCCGCTGAAACTCCTCCGCGCCCACGGTGCCGGATAAGCCGTATTTCTCGGCAAGCTGTCCTTGCCACTGGCCGACAACCTGCTGGCCCTGACTCCAATAACTCTGGTCGGGCGAGGTGAATTCCTGCTTATGGTAATCCTGCAATTTGGCGGAACCGATCGCTTTGGAAATCTTGAGCATGGTTTAATCTCCCAGCGAGAACCCGGCTTCCAGAGGTTCGTCTGATTCTTCCGTGACGGATTGCGGAGGCTTCTTTGCCAGCGTCTTGGGATCGAAGGTCAGCGCATCGTCTTCGAGGGGTCGCGGCAGGAACGCAGGCTGCGTCGCTGGAATGTCCTGATAGGCGAATGAGAAGTGCGCAACATAGTTGCCGAGCTTCAAGAAGGCGTGCCGGTCGGGTAGGCCGGAGATCTCTGAATCCAATACCAGTGGCTCGACCTGGCGCTCGATGGTGAAGTTGTGACCGTTATGATTCCCGTCATAAAGCGTCCGGCGGACACGCTCGATCTCGACTTTTCCGAGAGCATTCGATACCCACTCGGCAGCCTTCGGCTCGGTCGTCTTCAGGAAGATTTTGGTTGCGGGCTGCGAGAGCATCACCTCGGCCATGTGGCCGTAGATGACTTCGAGTTGGGCCTTGCCCTGAAACCCGAGAACGAGCGGGTTCTTGCTCTTTCGGTTCTCGGTAATGGCGGTATGAAGCTGGGGCAGACGTTGCAGGCTCGCCAGTTCGTCCAACACAAACCAGACCGGGTGCTGGCTCTCTTTTGGTTCGTTCAAGAGGCGCAGAACAAGCAGGTCAATCCACAGGCTATGTAGTGGGCGCAATGCTTCGCGCTCACTCGGCTTCGAGGTAAGAAAAATCCAACCCTTGCGTTCTTCGGCCCATTCGGTTGCACTCCAATGAGGTTTCGTTTTGTCCTTGCGGGGTAGCATTCGCAGGCTGTCGGCAATCAATCCGAGTGAAGCCAAAACACCGTTGCGCTGCTGTTGCGCACCCTTCGCAATCATCATCGCCATCTCAGTATTCGCCACGCGGCGGTCCACCTCATCGGGGTTCGCCATCCATTCCACAAGCTCCTGTGGCGACGGGCCAAAGGTCAGCAGATGCGCAAAGATTTTCTGTGGCGTTTCGGTGAAAAACTCGCCCTTCTTGTCTGTGGTGGGTTGGTACAGAGATGCGGCGATGGCCTTGGCTTCGGCGCGGCGGCGCAGCTCCTCCGATGGCCCCCAATACGGGCAGCGGGAGTCGAGCGGATTGAGAATGATGTCGCCGCGTTTGGGCTCATAGAATCGCTGAACGAACTCACAAGCCGGGTCATACACGATGGCAGAATGACCGCGCTCCTTGATCTGCGAGAGCAGCATCATAATCAGTCTCGTTTTACCCGCGCCCGTGTCACCCATAATCTCGAAGTGCTGACCTTCAACACGTCGGGGAATGCGCATGAGCGTCTTCGATTCGAGAGTTTGGAAACCCACGCCATCTCCCTTCACGGCCTTATTAAATCCCTTTGGCGTGACACGCTCCGGGCCTTTGAGGAGCCGTCCGTACTTCATTTCCTTGAACCGTGCGAGGTCTTTTTGCCCGGCCAAAACAACGAGAACAATGAGTAGGATTCCTCCCGCAAGCAACGGCCAAAGGAAGACTCTCGCGACAGCATGGCCGCCGTAAACGAAGTGCTGGAGGTAGGTATGGAGAGCCGCGTTGCGATAGCTCGTCTTCGGGCCGCGATAGAGGTAGACCAGGCCGGAGTGTCGGGCAGACGGTGACAGCGAAAGTGGCAACGGGCCGCCCTTCGGTTGCGGTGTGCTTCCATCTGCCACGTCATCGGCAATAGCCGGACGAGTGCGAAGATTCGCGTCGGCCACGGACAGAAGTTGATAGGAGCCTGTCTTACGGATACCGGCGAACATGCCGGCGCGGATGTATGCCGAGAGGTCGGCCCGCTCGAGCGGTGGCAGGAAATGGCTGACGTAAATGGATAGGAAAATGCACGTCAGCAACAGCGAAATGGCGAGTGCGCTGTAGCTATAGATAGGCGCTCGCGGAGGCGTGATGATGGTTTCTCTGCGTCCCCAATGGATCGTGTTCATGGCTGCTCGGTTCCTCCGTCTCGATAGTTGGCGAGAACATCCGCCGCGACTTTCTGCTTGTTGGCCTTCACATGCTGGAGCATGGCTTTGAACTGCTCGGGCGTCATGGTGTCACCACGCAAGAGCGGTTCCAGGCTGTTGATGAGGATGAGGCGAAGTGCCTGAACTTCACCCATGAGGGCATTCGCTGGCACTTCGCTACTGTTGTTCTCCAGTGCTCGCAACGCCACATCGCGCAACCACTCTCCGACTGTTTTTCCCTGCGCCTGCGAAGCGACCTCTACGGCTGCGGCTTCTGTAGGAGTCAGCTTCGTATTGAGGCTCTGGTTCCGGCACTCGCGTCCCTTTACGGAGCCTCTGCGCCGCGTTGTTTCCATGCTGAGAAGAGGCATAAAAAGGGCCCTCCTTTCCTGAAACTCGCGCGGAGCTAATAGGCTCCCGCGATTCGGTAACTCCAATAGATTCCGTAAGAACCGATTAGCTCCCGCAGGGAGCTAAACAGTTCCCTTTGAGGGATGGAGTGTCTAAGTTCTCCCGGCGCGCAGCGCCGTAGTGGTGTGCCACGGATATAGCTGCGGGATCATGCCTTCGACCCCGCCGCGATTGCGGTTGCTGGTACTGCCGAAGATGCCGAGGAAGCAGGCTTCTTTCCGGCTGCATCGGAGCCATCGTTTGCGGCGCCGCGACGAATGCGAAGCGTCGGCGTAATCCGCTGTGCTTCAGGAGTGCGTAAGAACTCCTGAAAGTCGCGGTCTTTGCTGAAGACATACGAAAGCGCCTGCTCAACGACATCATCCGCAGAAGCGCGGATGAAAGCGGCGTACTGATCGACCTGCATAGCGGTCGAATCGGTGAGCCGAATGGAGGTGCTGACGTGGCGGGTTTGGTTGACTTCAAGTAGCGGCATCGGTGTTCTCCTTTGGGTGTGGAATCAGTCAGTCTTTCTGCGGGCAACCATCCGCTGCGCGGTGGTTGCGATTTCCCGCGCACGAGCGGAGCAAAGCGCGGCGGGAACTTCGGAACAGCGGCGGGCTTCAAGTGCCGCAATCACGTCGTCAATATCGTTACCCTCAATGAGCCATTGGCGGGCAGAAGCCACGTCAATGGTTCGTTGGGCGTAGTAGAGCGGGTTGGGCTTGTCCGAGCGGCGCGAAGCCAACTCTCGTGTGAGCGTCACGGCGTCTTTGCCGTGGGCAAGCTCATGCAGAACCCACGCCCAATCCGATTCCGAATGACTGTGCTTGCCCGGAGCAACAGGACGAGCGTTCTCGCGTAGCAGGAACGCGGACATCGCGCAGGCATCCAGCAGGCGGAAGTCCGATGGATGCGCGGTGGCTTCCGAGGGATATTCGACCGCGACGAAGTGCGCGGGAGAATACTTCCGGTTGTAGAAACCGGGGATGCGAAGCACCCGGTTGCAATCGGTGCAAGCAGGATCGCCGCCGAAGGCGGACGCAATCTGTTTGAGCATGAGTTCCTGACCTGCGAAGTCGAAGCCTTCGACGCGCCAGAGCACCTGGTACCTGCCGGGCGATGTAGAGAGGATGGCGGAAGCCGGAGGCACGCCATCCGATGCTCGGAGCGCAGCGAGCCGGGCATCGCCGTCTTCATCAATATCGAGGTACAAATGCCGGATGGAGTCGATGCACTCTTTGGTACGTCTACGGCTCCCAGCGCGAAGCGGGTTGGCAGCAACATAGATGTTTGCGCCGATGTAGTTCTCATGCGCGAGCCAACCGAGATACCGGGATGTCAGCGCCTGCTCCAAGGTGACGACACGCTGCTGTGTTTTGGCAGCGTTCTCCGTGCGTAGCAGGAGAGCAATCGTCTCACGCGGAGCGAAGCAACGGGTGAAAAAGTTTCTGGCGGTTTCATTCATGGCTGCACCTCGTTTGTGAGCGCGATAGCAGGGACTTCAACAGCCGAAGAGTCCGGGACGATGCCGGACTCTTCGGTACAAGGAAGAGGCTTATGCAGCCTCTTCCTCCGGGGCGTCTTCCGTGTCCTCCGCCGCTGCTTTGGCGGCGCGGTCTAGCTTGAGAATCGAGTCCACCCGAATCTCCCAGACGGTCTGCTCCGAGTTGGTCTTCTTGCTCTCGTACTTGCGGCTGCGCAGCTCGCCCTCGACCTGGATATGCGCGCCCTTCTTGAGCGTGGCGGCGAACTCACCGAGCTTGCCGAAGACGACGCAACGGTGCCATTCCGTGTGCTCGATGTACTTGCCGTCCTTCTTGTAGGAGGACTTGGTTGCCAGCGAGAGAGTGGTGAGGCTGCGGTCGTTGTTGGTGCGAACTTCTGCGTCGCTGCCGAGGAATCCGATGAGGGTGACTTTGTTCTGGTACATGGTGGTGATCTCCGTTTCGTTGAATTTCCCGTAAGCTGCTCGGGTCACCCTTCGCGAAGCGAGCGAGTGGCCCCTGCTCCCAAGGCCGAAGCTCTGCATTTACGGAGGGTCCGTCGCAGACGGAAACCGTAACCCGGAGGGCGCGGTACGCGAAGCAGAAGAGCGAGCCTGCCGCAGGGCGCAGGACAGGCCCGAAGCGTGACCCCGACGCAAAGGACGGGATACGAACGGAAGGCGCCTATATGCACCAAAGGCACCCCAATAATTCCTGCGACGGAAAGCTCCACCAACCGCAGCCTTATTCATTGCTGCAACCGAGTCCAGAGAAGACGGCTTCGAGCACGCGGAATGGCTTCTACATACCTGCGCGTTGCAAGCTCGGTACGCCATGCAGGGCGCTTTCAGAGACGAGTTGGGCTGTGCAGCTCGAAGAGCCGCTTGGAAGACCATTGGAGTGACCTCGATTCGGGTTGGGATTCTCTAGCTGGACGCGGTTCGATCAGGCGTCGGAGGCACGATAGACCTCCTCGGTAACGAATGACTGCTCCGCGTGACTGTACCCGGAGACGGCAATCAGCTCCCGGACTCTTCGGCGGCCGCTGGTATCGCGCTCACAATGCAACACGAAGTCCACGGCTTTGCCGGTCTGCGACCGGACAAAGCCCTGGTCCAAATTGGTTCTCGCGCTCAGGGCCATATCGGCCAGTCGATCCAGTGCATCCAGCGCGGAATCGGCGTGCAAAGTAGACAGCGTTCCTCCGTGGCCGGTATTCATGGCTTGCAGCAGGTCGTACCCGCATTCGTCGCGGATTTCGCCCATGATGATGCGATCGGGACGGTGGCGCAAAGCCGCCGCGACAAGCTGGCTCGGAGTGACGGCAACCTGTCCTGGAATCGCCGCGACAGCTTCCCACCGCACAGCGTTCGGATGGGCGATCTTCAACTCGGCCGGCTGCTCGATCACCACGAGCCGTTCCTGCAACGGAACATGGTCGAGTAAGGCTTTCATCAACGTGGATTTTCCCGAGCCTGTTCCGCCGCTGATGATGCCGTTCTTGCGCTTGAGAATCAGCTTCACAACGTCGTCGCGAATCAGCGACGGCATACTCCCTGCAGCAACCAGCTCATCGCTGGTAAACCAGCGATTGAATTTGCGCACCGTCAGCGTTGGCCCATTGATCGAAGACGGCGAGCCAACGACGGCCACGCGCGAGCCGTCCGGCAAGCGCGTATTGAGGATGGGATTCTGGCTGGTTAAATCCTGCCCAAGAATACGGGCAACACGTTCAATGGCTGCCTGCAGCCGGTCATTGGTGTACGGCGCAGAGAGTGGAATCGGCGCGACCACGCCGCCACGATCCGCGAACACTCCCGTCGTCCCGTTAATCATCAGATCCGAGATCGACGGATCGAGTAAGAGCGCGCGCAGCTCCTCGGGAAAGAACGGAAGTATCAGCTCGAAGCTCACCGGACTGCTCCATCTGTTGTTGTCGCCGCAGTACCGGGCGCAATGGGATCGACGGAGACGCGGTTTTCATGGAACTCCGTAATCGTCAGACCGAGCGGATTGATGAACTCATATTGCGGGTAAATCTTCGCCTGCTCGCTGACCTGCTTGGGATTGAGATAGTAGGTCACGGACATGAGCCAGTGCTCTGTGCGAGGCTCATGGGAGTGGCTTGGGCTATAGAGCTTATCCAATGCCAGTAAAGCCGTGCCGCGTGCGATGACTGCGCCCTGTATTGTCTCCTGCGACATCGAGGTGATGGTGACGTTCTTTACTTCCACATCGCTCTGTTCGATCTGGCCGCCGACGACCTGAGAAACAAGATGATTCTGGTTGTCCTCACCCATCAACTGCGAGGCCAGATTGCCGGACAGGAAATAGTAGTTGAGGGGATACTTCTTGGCGATGGTGTCACGGCTAATGGTGTAGCGATAGTTCGCCCAATCCACCAGGTATGTCCGCACCTCACCCTCGCGAGGTGTGTAGTTCAAGTCGCTGTATTGGATAGCCTGAGCGCGGCCCATCTCGTCGATGCGAATATAGCGGTTGGCGATCGGGCGATGCGCCAACGACCAGTTCAGCCACATGGAGCCACAGAACAATACGGTCCCACAGGTGAGGATGAGGCGATAGGCTCGGCGCTCAGAGTAGTGTGAAGCGTAAACTTCGTTACCGATCTGATCCGTGAGTAGAGCCTGCTTCGGGGTAAGTGAACCTTTAATGTGAGCTATGTGCGCTGACATGAGGATTGTTGCTCCTTTCCGAGATGGCTTTCATGACGACTCCGGCGTAGATGACGCCAGCGATCATGCAGCCAATAAAGAAGATGAGAAGGATGTAGCGGAAGGGGCGAGAGAGCCCCAGCTTCCGCAATGCGAGGACGTCGATGATGTACCAGAACATGGATCACGCTCCGCCGACGATCATGGCCGTTGAAATGACCTTGCTAATCGCACTTCCCATGCTTCCCGCCATGCCCGCAGCGCCCCCAAAGATGGCCTGCGTCATGCTCGGAATGAACAACATATTGATGATGAATGCTACAAACACCATCAAGCAAGGGATTAAATTAGCCAGCCACATTTCAATCGAGTAGTTGCCGTTGAAGGTTTGCTGAATGAAGGCGTTCATGAACCCACTCCAGACAAAGATGAATGCGGCAGCCACGGCGCGAATCATGGCGAAGCTGATGAGCACGTCGAGGAAGTGAAAGAACTTAGCGCGGAAGGTCTTGGTCATCAGCAGCGGAACGAAGATGGGGCCGAACAATGCGGTCACTCCATAGAGAATGAAGGCGCTGCAATTGATGACGAAAAGGATCGCGGAGGCGATGCCGAGGAGGCCCTGCACAACGAAATAGCAAAGGATCTGAACCGGGGCCATCAACGAAGGCATCGCAGTATTGTCGCCGGCGGTCTTCAAGAGCTGAAGCAGGTTGTCCAGCGAGTTCTGATCGAACGCGGCAACCATCGCCTGCGCGATGTAGGAAAAGAAGTGATTGATGCCGAAGCTCGCGCCGGGAAACGGATTCACCCAATAGGTCTCAAGTAGGCAGCAGATGATAAGGCGAAGCAGGAAGTTCACGAGGTCGCCAGCATGGACAGGCTGCGCGTGAAAGCGAAACGTCATGCTCTGGGTGTTCCAGTTGACGACCAGGCTGATGAGGGTAAAGAGAGAGATGCAGGCCAGCTCCGTCAGACCAAGCTGCGTGAGCGCGCCGCCGTTCTGGGTCGTAAGGTTCGTCAGATTGTTTGTGAACTGGTAGAGCCAGTCCACACCGGAACTCGCGCTGGGGAGTGCCTGAGCCAGTAAAGCGACGGATACCATGCTGCACCTCTCTGGAGGGGTTAGGGAATGTAAGATTTCCACGTCTTGCCCTCATGGACAGCCGCGGAGTTGTGCCTCTTCTTGTCCTGCTCGACCCGCTGGCGGAATGCCTCATCTTCGGCCTTCCGTTGTTCCGCCTCCCTCTGCTGTTGCTGGAGGATTGCCGCGGCCTTGGCGGCGGCAGCGGCGGCTTTCGCCGCCTCATGCCGCTGGTAGGCGAGAGTGCCGCCGATTGCGGTAAGAGCCGCAAGGATGGCGAGCAGGATCTTCGTGTTGATCGCTTTCAACATCACACGCTCCGTTATGGGAGGTAGGTCGCCCAGGTGTTGCCTTCGTTGGCCGCGCTGGTGTCATTGGCCGATCGCTGCTGCTGTACGAGCACGGCGGTGTTGAGGTCTTCGACGGCGGCGTTTCGGCGCTCCATGTTAGCGATCGTCATCTGCGAAGCAAGGCAGGTCTGCAAGGCTCCCTGGGACTGCATCTCGGCCATCTTCTGCGCCTCCGCAGCGTTGAGCAGGTTCAGTTGTTCAACTTCTGTATTCGTGCCGTCGCTTTCGTCGAACTGCGACGACACGAGCGAGTTGTTGGCTGAGTTGTTTGTAGAGCGGGCATTACGGTACTGGCCGACAGCCGTAAGGCAGT
>Ga0335075_10019300_pt1 | contig 10083 bp, 8 predicted proteins | sample Lox_Sample_24_FD_206723 | JGI IMG/M metagenome (GOLD analysis project Ga0335075, IMG submission 206723) | Soil microbial communities from Loxahatchee National Wildlife Refuge, Florida, United States - Lox_Sample_2.4 | ecosystem: Environmental > Terrestrial > Soil > Wetlands | place: USA: Florida...
TTGAGCCGGAGACCGAGCAGATACGCCTCATCCGCGGCCTGTCGTCCTGTCACGCCTGTCACGCACCGAACGTACCCGAAGGCCAGGCGAGTTACCGAGTTACGCGAGTCACGGTGGTTACGGCGGTCACGGCGGTCACGGCGGTCACGGTGCGGGCTCGCCGCGGGCCGCCTGCAGCAGGGCGTGGAAGGCCGCGACCGCCACCACCGGGCCGCCCTTCTCGGACAGCGTGGTCAGCGCGGGGAGGCCGCTGGCCCGCAGGTCGTCCTTCGCTTCTGCCGCGCCGGAGAAGCCCGCCGGGACCCCGATGACGAGCGCCGGCTCCGTCACGCGGCGGAGGATCTCCCCGATCGCGTCCGGCGCGTCGCCGACCACCCAGACCGAGCCAGGTCCCGCCTCGCCGAAGCCGAGCCGGACCCCGGCCGCCGCCACCGTGATGCCCGTGGTCCTGGCCAGCCTGGTGGCCAGCGGCTCCGCGGCCTTGCAGATAACCGGGCAGCCGGTGATCCCCGCGGCCACCATGGGCGAGTCGGCCACCACCGGCGCCCCCGCCGCGATCGCCCGCACCCCGGCCGCCAGCACGGCCTCGTCGCACATCAGATCGGTAACGAAATCAAAGTCGGCGGTAGCGCACAAGACCGCCTCGGTGACCGCGCGGGCAAGCGGCTGCAGCCCGGTCAGGTCGAGGCGGGATCGCAGCACACGGTACGACTCCGCCAGCACGGAATCATCGACGACCATGATGCCGACACAACCATCCCGGGTACGCCGAGACAACTATCGTGGCCGGCGCGGCGTGTCGGTGCATCGCGCGGCATCGTGTGGATTGCCACCATGGGTAACACGAGGCCGATACACTGGCGGGCGCGCGTACTTTAGCCCGGCTCGCGCGCCGTCGGCCTCGGGACGGTCTTCAGGTAACCATCAGCCGGGCTCGGTAGCCTCCCGCGCGGGCACCCACACACAAAGCGCGTGGACCGCTGGTCCGCGGGAGCGATCGGAGCATGCATGGCGAGGGACCGATACGACCTCGACGCCGGCCTGGCGGGTGGGTTCGGGCTGACGCGCGGCCTGGACCGCGAGACGGAGGCATAAGCGTGTTCTACTCCAATCCTGCGGACGCGGGGATCGACGCCGACGCACTGCAGACGCTGGCCGACATCTACGGGGAACGCGCCACGAAGCTGCCGCCGGTCGCGATAGTGATCGCCGCCTACAACGAGGAAGGCGCCGTCGGCCCGGTCGTGGAGAAGCTGCCGCGAACCGTGTGCGGGCTGGCCGCCGAGGTCATCGTCGTCGCTGACGGCTGTGTCGACGCCACCGCCAAGGAGGCCGACGCGGCCGGCGCCGTGGTCTGCGACGTGCCGGTCAACCGCGGCCAGGGCGCCGCGCTGCGCCTCGGCTACCGGATCGCCAGGGAGGGCGGCGCCGAGTACATCGTCACCACCGACGCCGACGGCCAGTACAACCCGCTGGAGATCGAGACCCTGCTGACCCCGGTCGTCGAGGGCAAGGCCGACTTCGTCACTGGATCGCGCCGGATGGGCAGCGAGGAGACCAAGGACCCGATCCGCCGGGCGGGCGTGCGGTTCTTCGCCTCGCTCGTCAGCCTGCTCACCGGGCAGCGGGTCAGCGACACCACCTTCGGCATGCGCACGATGCGCGCCGAGGTGACCGGCGCCGTCCAGCTCGAGCAGCCGCAGTACCAGGCGTCCGAGCTGCTGATCGGCGTCATCACGCACGGGTACCGGGTGCTTGAAGTGCCCGCCACCATCCACAAGCGGAAGGTCGGCGAGAGCAAGAAGGGCCAGAACCCGCTCTACGGCCTGCATATCCCCGGCGTGAACAACCTCTTCTACGGGGCCAGGTTCACTCGCGTGGTGCTCGGCACCTGGTGGCGCGAACGCCGCCGCCGGTCGTAACAGCTGGCAAACGCCGCCGCCGCCGCTATTAGCGGCGGCGGCGGCGTTTCTGTTTGCTTTGGCTTTGACCTGGGCTAGTCGGCCGGGGTGGCCTGGGGAGCGGCTGAGCGCTCCGCGCTGTCCGCCTTCGCCGCGCTCTTCGCGGTTCCGGTCGCGGCTTCTGTACCCGCATCCGCTTCCGCGGTGGCGGCCGCGGTGTGCGGCGCGGCCGCCGGGCTCGGCGCCTTGCGGGTGCCCGGGGGCACCGAGTCCGGGCCGGTGGCCGCCGCCCTGGCGGCCGTCGTGCGCTCGGCGAACAGCACGTAGTGGAAGATCACGAATCGCAGCAGGAACGTGAAGAAGTTCGCAATCAGCCAGACGAAGTCGACCCACAGCACGTGCTGGATGCCGGTCAGGCCCATCCACGACGCCGAGTGGTAGGCGAACTTCGTGGCCAGCGTGAGGATCACGATCACCGCGGCGGAGATCACCCAGAACGGCACGGTCTCCCTGAGCACGTCCGGCTTGCCCTTGCGCTCCCACGCCCACCGGCTCAGCACATAGCTGGTCACCGCGCCGCAGAACCAGCTCACTAGCGCGGCCGGCGTCGACGTCATGTGGAACACGCCGTTGCACAAGGTCAGCGCGATCTCGGTCACGGTCAGCGAGACGGCCGCCACGACGACGAATCGCGTAAATCGCACGCCTACCTTGGAGCGGAGTCTCCCCCACAGGGCCGCAATGAGCCGATTATGCGCGAGTGCCATGGACTTCCTCATGTTTGGGAACCGACGAATACCCAGGAAAACTGCACGGAAACCGCAGGCCTTGGGACGCATCACGCCGGGCGCAATGAGGGGCCAGTGCCAGCGGCAATGCTTCGGTCACGCGTACCAATAGCACGTTACCCTGTAACCGGAGGTGACGGGATGAAGATCCTGGTACTAGGCGGAGACGGGTACCTGGGCTGGCCAACAGCGCTGCACTTGTCGGAGCACGGTCACGAGGTGGCGGTCGCCGACAATTTCGCGCGACGGCACTACGACGACGAGCTCGGCGTGGAGAGCCTGGTCCCGATCGAGCCGCTCCGGGTCCGCATCGCCACCTGGAAGGAACTCACCGGCAAGGACATCGGCTGCTACGTGGGCGACCTGTGCGACCCGGTGTTCACGTACCGGATGATCAGCGACTTCCGCCCGGACGCGGTGGTGCACTACGCCGAGCAGCGCGCCGCGCCGTACTCGATGATCGACCGCGGCCACGCGGTCTACACCCAGTCGAACAACGTGCTCGGAACCCTCACGCTGCTGTACGCGATCGCCGAGATCGATCCCCGCATCCACCTGGTCAAGCTCGGCTCGATCGGCGTGTACGGCACGCCGAACATCGACATCGAGGAAGGCTGGCTGGACATCGAGTACAACGGGCGCAGGGACCGGGTGATGTTCCCCAAGCGCCCGGGCTCGTTCTACCACCTGTCCAAGGTGCACGACGCGCACAACATCGAGTTCGCCTGCCGGATCTGGGACCTGCGCGCCACCGACCTGAACCAGGGCGTGGTCTACGGTCAGCAGACGCCGGAGACCGCCCGCGACGACCGGCTGGCGACCAGGTTCGACTACGACGCGGTGTTCGGCACCGTGCTGAACAGGTTCGTGATCGAGGCGGTGACCGGCCACCCGCTCACCGTCTACGGCACCGGCGGCCAGACCCGCGGCCTGATCGACATCAGGGACACGGTGCGGTGCATTCAGCTGGCCTGCGAGAACCCGGCCAACAAGGGCGAGTTCCGGGTCTTCAACCAGATGACCGAGTCGCTGTCGGTCCGGGAGATCGCCGACACGGTGGCCAGGGCCTACCCCGGCGAGGTCACGATCGAAGAGCTGGACAACCCGCGGGTCGAAGCGCCGGAGCACTACTACAAGGTCGCGCACACCAAGCTCGTCGACCTCGGCCTCGACCCGCACCTGCTGTCCGACACGCTCATCGAGTCGCTGTTCGAGATCACCAAGCGGTACGCGCACCGGGTCCGCCCCGAGGCGCTCCGCCCTACGGTCAACTGGCGTTCCCCGTCGCAGGACCGCTGACCCGGAACAGCTGCCACGGGCCGCGGTGCCCGGGCTTCGGCGGCGTGGTCTGCTCGCGGCGGACCTTCGCCGCCAGCCGGTGGCGTGCGGCGGTCCGCAGCCGGTCGTCTTCGACAGCGGCCAGGGCGTGTGCCGGGAAGTACAGCATGACGAGCTCCTCGTCGTCGGCGGCCGGCCTTGGTCTGGCTAGCCTGTTTACCTTGACGACGGACGGCAGGCGCCGAAATTGACAGGCTAGTAGGCGTTGATTGCCGCGAATGCCCGCCGGATTCTGGTGACCACGAGTTCTGGCGTCTTGACGAGCTCGCGCCAGGTGAAATGGACGACCTTGTAGCCCGCGTCGCGTAGCAGCCGGTCCCGCTGGAACTGCGCGATCAGGTCCTTGTCCGCGGTGTACTTGGCCAGCCCGTCGGCTTCGGCGATCACCCGGTGCTCGCGCCAGAAGAAGTCCACGAGGAAGGCGTTCGCCGGCAGGTGGATGGTGACCTGGAGTTCGGGCGGGTCAAGGCCGTATTCGTCGAAGACGACCCGGGCCGCTGACTCCAGCACCGACCCGGCACGCTCATCGGCGAACGCGACCACCCGGCGAGCCTGCGTCACGCCTGGCCAGTGTGTGCACGAGTCCAGGACCTGCCGCAGTTCCGGCTTGGCCGCCTTCTCCTCGCGCAAGGCCGAGTCCGCCACCACGACCGCATCCACGAACGGCAACGTCCGCGCGAGATCAACGACGGTCCGGGCTGCCGTCGTCACCGGCAGGTTGTACAGCCTCGTCACATGCTCCCGCGGCACATCCGCACAGTGGAAAACCGTGCTGGCCGCGGCCGGCCTGTTCCACCGCCGCGGCGTCGGAAGGGTCAGCGTCACAGTCTCATCTGGCCGCGACTTCAACAGGTCCAGGCGGTGCAGTACGGCAGCTGAGTGGTGGCTCGCGACGGCATCACGGCCGACCCACGTCCGAGCAGCCACGACGTGGAGGACATGGGTACGCGCCGGATCGTCGCTGGCCCAGTCCACCGCCTTCCTCGTTGCGTAGACTCCCTGCCGCATCCGGACCAGGTCGCCGGAACGCGTGAGCGTGCGCAGCATCCTGGTCGAGACACCCGCCGCCTGCCATGCCTGGGCGGTCGCCACTTTGCTCTTACTGAGAGCATCCGGAATATCGCTTTGAGTCACATTTCAATAGTGACAGAACCGTCGAGGAAATCCGACTTTGCATCAGTTTTTGTCTTTGCATCAGTTTTGGTCGGCTTGAAACGATTAAACGTGGTCTGAAGCGACCAAAAGTGATGCAAAGTCGGCGGAGCGGCCCGCGGCAGGCGATGGCGGGCCGCGACGGAAGCGGTCTGCGGCGGGTGGCGGGGCGGGGACTTAGGTTGGGGTGGTTGGGCTGCCGGGGCTGGCGTGCCAGAGGGTGCGGGGCGGGTTCTTGGGGCTGCCGCCGGGAGAACCGGTCTCCGCGTACGGGGACAGCGTGAATCCGTTGGCGAAGACCACCGGACGTGCCGCGGTCGTGCGGCTGCCCGCCGGGGTGTCCGCGTCCGGGAAGGGCATGCCCGGCCAGTCCGGGTCCGGGACGGGCGGCGCGCCGGCCGCGGCGGCGCCGGACGGCGGCGCGCCGGGGCCTACGTCGCCGGTGGCCATCGCGCCGCGGACCGCGGTCAGGCCGCTGGCGAGGCGGATCTCTTCGAGGGCCGGGATGTCCCAGCATTCGGTCGCGTTGACCGTGACGGCCATCGGGCCCGCACCCGCGCGGCGGACCCGGCCGCGGACGAGCAGCAGCCAGGAGCCGAACAGCCGCGCCGCGCACCGGTCCTGCACCGACTCGAAGAACGCCAGGTCCACCAGCCCGACCGCGTCGTCGAGCGACGCGAAGATGATCCGCTGCCCGGACCGGACCGCCGGGGTCTGCGTCGCGACCTTCACGCCGGCGACCAGGATCGTTTCGCCGTTTTCCTGGTCGTCCAGCTCGGTCGAGCGGACCACGCCGAGCCCGGCTAGCAGGTCCGCGTAGAAGTCGAGCACGTGCCTGCTGATGTCGAAGCCGAGGATCTCGAGTTCGGCGGCGACGCGCTCGTCCAGTTCGAGCTCGCGTAGCTGGCCGGCGGGCACTAGGCCGGCCATGCCGTCGGCCGCCTCCGCGTCGCCGAAAAGGTCGAGGGTGGGAGCCGACCTGGCGCGGGAGTCCTGCCGGGCGAGCACGCCGACCCTAGCGAGCAGGTCCCGCCGGGTCGGTCGCTCCCGGGCCGGACGGCGCATGACGGTGCCAGACGCGCCAGCGGCCGGCCCCCCGGAAGCCGGGTCAGCTGTGGCGAGATGGGAGCCGACCGGGGTGACGAGGATGGGGGGAGAGCCAGCCGGGCCGAGGGAAACGGCAGCGGGATGGGAGCCGGAAGGCGGACCGTCGAGCGGGCCGGAGAAAGCGGGGGCGTAGAGGGAGTCGAAGGCGCCTGTCTGGACTAGGCGTTCGGTTACCGGCCGGGAGACTCGCGCGCGTTCCCAGAAGTCGCGCAGGCAGGTGTAGGGCTGGCCGGAGACGATCCGGTCGATCTCGGCGTCGCTGATGCCCTTCACCTCCCGGAGGGAAACCCGAATGCCCGGGCCGTCCACGCGCCACTCCCCCGCGGAGGCGTTGACGTCGAGGCCGAGCACCTCGACGCCCGACAGCCTGGCGTCCTGGACGATGACGCGCTTGGGGTACATGCCCGGGTCGTGGGTGAGCACCCCGGCGTAGAACGCGGCCGGGTAGTGCTGCTTCAGCCAGGCCGACTGGTACACCGGGATCGCGAACGCCGCGGCGTGCGCCTTGCAGAAGCCGAAGCCGCCGAACGCCGCCACCACCTCCCACACCCGGCCGACGGTCGCCTCGTCGAAGCCGCGGGCGAGCGCCTGCGCGCGGAACCACGGCTCGGTCCGCCGCGGGCCGTCCTCCGCCGACAGGTGCCTGCGGACCAGGTCTGCGTCGGACAGGCCGCAGCCGGTCATCACGTCGATGATCCGCAGCACCTGCTCGTGGAAGACCACCACTCCCCCGGTCTCCTCTAGCGCGTCGCGCAGCTCAGAGTGCGGGAAGCGCGGTATGGCCAGCCCGTGTCTGATCTGCAGGAACGGGCTGATCATGTCCGAGTTGACCGGGCCCGGGCGGAACAGCGAGATGTCCACGATGAGGTCGTCGATGTCGCGCGGGGCGAGCTTTTTCACCAGCTCCCGCTGGCCGGGCGACTCGATCTGGAAGCAGCCGATCGTGCGGGACCGCTGGATCATCGAGTAGGTGTCCGCGTCGTCCCGCTGGATCTCGTCGAGGTCAACCGACTCGCCTGCGGTCCTGGTGATCTCGGTCAGCGTGTGGGCCATCGCGGACTGCATCCGGACGCCGAGCACGTCGAGCTTGATCACGCCGGCGATCTCCGCGTCGTCCTTGTCGAGCTGGCTGAGCGGGAACCCCTCGGCGCTACGCTGCACCGCCGTGCGGTCCAGCAGCGTCCTGTCGGACAGCAGCACGCCGCACGGGTGCATGGCGACGTGCCGCGGCAGGCCGTCGAGCTGCTGCGCGAGCTGGAAGACGGTGGCGAGCTGCGCGGCGGCCAGCCGGGATCGGCGCAGCTCGGGGAGCTCGCCGAGCGCGGCGGTGATGTGGCTCGCACGGATGTGCGGGAAAGCCTTGGCGATGGCGCCGATCTCGTCGGGGGGCAGGGACATCGCGGCGGCCACGTCCCTGATGGCGCTCCGCGCCCGGTACGTCTCCATCATGCAGACGCAGGCGGTCCGCGCCGCCCCGTACGCGTCCATGATGATCCGGTACGCCTCGAGCCGCCGCGCCGACTCCACGTCCAGGTCGATGTCCGGCATCGTCGCCCGCACCGGGGACAGGAACCGCTCCATGAGCAGGTCGTGCTCGATCGGGTCGATCGCGCTGATGCCGAGCAGGTGGTTCACGAAGCTGCCCGCGCCAGAGCCGCGAACGGCACAGCGGATGCCGCGCTCCCTGATGCGGTCCGCGACGTCGGCCACGGTGAGGAAGTACGGGGCCATCCGGGTGTGCCCGATGATGGTCAGCTCGTGCTCGAGGCGGTCCCTCGCCGTCTTGGCCGCCTGCCTGCGGCTGGTCCCCCGCGGCCGGTGGATGGCCGACCGGTACCGGCCGCGCAGGATCGCGTCCTCGCAGCGGGCGCGCAGCTCCTGCTGCTGCTCGGCGGCGCTGCCCTGCGTTTCAGGCAGGTGCCGGTCGCCGATGCCCAGGTCCGTGCCGGGATCGAGCGCGCAGCGCGCCGCCAGGCCGGCGGTCGCCTGCAGGAGCCCGATGGCGGTGCTCCTGGCGCGCGGGACGCTCATGGCGGCGGCCACCCGTTCCGCGGTGGCCGCCATGTCGTAGGGGCCGGCCAGGTAGGCACGGCCGTTGTGCGGCACCAGCCGCGGCGAGCCGAGCGGGACTAGCCGCCGCGCCGCGTCGAGGATCTGGGCGGCGAGGCTATCGAGCGGGTCCAGGTACCTGACTGCGTTGGTCAGCACGGCGGGCACGCCGGCGGCGGCGGCGAGCTCCGCCAGCCGCGCCGCGCGGAACGTGCTCCGCTGCTCCAGGTGGTCCACGATCTCGACGGCCACCTCGGCGTGCTCACGCCACCGGGCCAGCGCCCGGGAGGCCTGGTCCAGGCGGCGGGCCGCGACCGCCTGGCCCACGTCGCTGGCCGGGCCGAGGAGGACGACGAGCCCGGCCGAGTGCCCGGCGATCAGGTCAGGTGTCACAGCCGTGGTGTCGTCGCGGTTATCCCCCGGCTCGATGCCTGACGCCGCGTGCGCGGCGCTGACCAGGCGGCAAAGGGAGGCCCAGCCCTGGCGGCTGGCCGCGAGCAGCGTCACCCGCCCGGCCAAAGGCCCGTCGCGCAGCGCCAGGTCGGCGCCGAGCAGCGGCCTGATCCCGGCGTCGGCGCAGGCCTTGACGTGCTTGAACGCTCCGTACAGCCCGTCGCGGTCGGTCAGCGCGAGCGCCGGCATGCCGAGCCCGGCCGCCCGCGCGGCCAGCTTCGCCGGGGTCGCCGTGCCGTAGCGCAGCGAGTACGACGACGCGACGTGCAGGTGCGCGAACCCGGTGACCGGGCCGGTCGCGGTCAATCGGCGACCCGGGACAGCGACCAGGCGGCGGCAGCCGCGTCCCGGCGCAGCTCGTAGACGCCCGCCGACGTGCCCTGCCCCGCGGACGCCTCCACCCGCCAGAACTCCAGTTCGGGCTGCGCGGGAACGTCACGCTCCCGCCACCACTCCCTGTTGACCATCCAGTGGTCGACGACTGAGCGCACCGCGTAGAGCCTGCCCCGCCACACGAACCTGGCGGGGCGGCCGTCATCCCTCGCCTGCACCTCGACCGGTTCCCCGTACACCCGAACCACGAGTTCGAATATAGGTTCAATCGAACACGTGGTCAAATTTACTTAATGATGTTGTTGTTACTAGGTTTTCGCCAGGTCTTGTGCGGGCTGGGTGATCAGGCGCGTGAAAGTGTGGTCGTTCGACCGGCGAGCGGGGCCGCTACGGCTGGGGGGACCAGCCGGGGGCCGGGAAGGCCGCGAGGAGGTCGCGGATCTCGGCGGCGATGCGGTCCAGGGGGGCCTCGTCGTCCTTGGCGGCGGCGATGATCGCCTCGTCTATCCAGGCCGCGAGCTGGGGCATGTGCTGCTCGGTCAGGCCCCTGGTAGTGATCGCCGGGGTGCCGAGCCTGATGCCGGACGGGTCGAACGGGCGCCGCGGGTCGAACGGAACCGTGTTGAAGTTCAGCTCGATGCCGGCCCGGTCCAGGGCCTTGGCGGCCGGCTTGCCGCCGATCCCCTTCGAGGTCAGGTCCACGAGCAGCAGGTGGTTGTCGGTGCCGCCGGACACCAGGTCGTACCCGCGCTCCCGCAGGGCCGCGGCGAGCGCCGCGGCGTTGGCGACCACCTGGGCTGCGTACGCGCGGAACGACGGCGCCGCCGCCTCGCGGAGCGCCACCGCGATGCCCGCGGTCGTGTGGTTGTGCGGGCCGCCCTGCAGGCCGGGGAACACCGCCTTGTCGATCGGCGACGCGTGCTCCGCGTCCGTCATGATCATCGCGCCGCGCGGGCCGCGCA
>Ga0335075_10019301_pt1 | contig 10082 bp, 7 predicted proteins | sample Lox_Sample_24_FD_206723 | JGI IMG/M metagenome (GOLD analysis project Ga0335075, IMG submission 206723) | Soil microbial communities from Loxahatchee National Wildlife Refuge, Florida, United States - Lox_Sample_2.4 | ecosystem: Environmental > Terrestrial > Soil > Wetlands | place: USA: Florida...
GTTTGATTGCGTTCAGGCTGTTCTCTGTCGAGTCGATCAGTTGGGCGATCGCTCCTCGGTCCGTGGGGCTCCCGTCGCCGTTGGCCGTGGAAAGCTGCCCAATCAGCGATGTATCGGAAGGGGGGGTGCCGGCTTCCTGGGGCGGGACGGCCGATGGCGCGGCTTTTGCCGGCTCCGCCGGACGGTTGCCGGCGATCTCCGGTTTCGCTCGGCGTCGGAACGCGTGGCGGCGGGAGGGCTCGCTGGTCTCCGGCGGCACAGCGGTATTCAGAATGACCGTCCGTGGAGCATACGCGGGGAGAGGCGGCAGGGGCGGAATCATCGCCGTGGTCTGCTGAGGGCTGGGCAATGCAGGAGCCAGGGCCTGCGGCGGCGGCGGCACAGGATGCCGCTTTCGGGCGCATCCTGCGCACAACGCGAGCAGCAGGAACGTCAGGCCCGCAATCCACTTTCCGGATCTCATGGTCCGGACCTTTCCGGCTGGGTCTTGCCGCCCTGGCGAGCGACCTCGCCGGGAAGCGCGGCTGCCACAGCCTCGGTCAGAACACGCTGTCCCGCACCGGCAGAAACTAACGGGAGCCGCAGTACAAAGCTGGTTCCGCTCCCAGGCTTCGATTCTACGTCAATCTGCCCATGGTGCATCTGTACGATGCGCCAGGTCATGGCCAATCCGATGCCGCTGCCCTCCTTTTTAGTGGTGAAGTACAGATCGAAGATGCGGGGCCGAATCTCCTCCGGAATCCCTTCGCCGTGGTCGCGCACCAGAATTGACGCCCAGCGCGTATCTTCGCTGAGCCGCACCTCCAGGCTTCCCCCGTCAGCCATCGCCTGCGCCCCGTTGATGACGATGTTGAGCAGGGCCTGTTCCAGCAGGTCGGCGTCGACGCGGGAGACCACCGGCCACGCCGGCGCCTGGCTTTCCACTGTGATGCCCCGCGTCTGCAGCTCGACCGACGCCAGTGTGAGAACCCTGGAGACCACCCCGCGCAGATCCTGATCGCGCAGCTGCAGCTCCACCGGGCGAGAGAAGTCGACGAGGGTCTGTACCACGCGATCGAGACGCCGGATTTCGTTCTGAATCACGTCCAGATGACGCATGGCGTCGGTGCCGCCCTGCACCTTGTTCCGCAGCAGCTCGAGGTGGACGACGATGGCGTTGATGGGATTCTTGACTTCGTGTCCCACCCCCGCGGTGAGCCGGCCGATGGACGCCATGCGGCGCGATACTTCGAGCTCGCTCTCAATCTCCCGCACCGATTCAAGGTCGTGCAGCGTGAGCAGCGCGCCCAGCGAGTGCCGGTCCGCGGAGTGGGTGTCGTGAATGAAATCGAGCGAAACCTCGACCCGGCGCCCCGTCTCCGTGGTCACTTCCTCCTGCACGATCGACATGCCCCCTTCGAAAGCGTCGCGCACGGTCCTCCCCAGGCGGGTGCCGCGGTCGAAGATCTCGCGCACTTCCGCCCCGAAAATCCGGCTGCGCTCGATATTCAGAAAACGCTCCACCGAGCTGGACACCAGAACCGCGCGGGCGTCGCGCGTAAACAGCATGACGCCGTCCTGCAGGTTGGAAAGAATCTGATCGAGATTCTCGCGTAAGGCCGAGAACACCTCCTCGACGTTGCGGATGCGCTGGCCCAGGCGTTCGATCTTGCCGGAAACCTGGGCGACCTCATCGCCACCGCGCGGCTCCGCCGCAGGTAACGGCTCCCCAGGCGCCGGCTCCGCAGATCGCGGGTTCTCACGGCCCACCGAGTTCTCTGCCACCGCCTCCTGCGCGGCGAGCGCGTCGAGGCGGCGGCTGATCTGCTCGATCGGATGGAGCGCGAGGTTGGCCACGAAGGCCGCGACCACAATCGAAATGATCATCGCCAGGCCGATGAATGTGAGCGACTCGACCAGCCAGGGATGAAAGGCATTGCGCAAAAAGCCGGTGTTAATGCCGATGCGCACCGTAAGAAAAGGCCGGTTGTCCAGATCGAGGCCGCGGATGACGTCGTAGACGCGCGGAGGCCCGAAGACAATCCGCAGCGTGCTGATCAGCGACTGATGCAGGAGCACGCTGTAATCGGGGCGATTGGGCAATACCTGGCCCTCCAGCGATTCGTCGGTGGAAAGCACGGCGCGCCCCTGCTTATCGGCAATAGCTACATCCAGCACCGTGGGCGAGTAGTCTTCGATTGCGGTGAGCTGGGAATTGAGTCCCGGATCCTGGCGCAGAGTTTCCGTGACCGCAGCCTCGACGGCAGCCGGATCATGCGGATCGAAGTGGCGCTGGGACAATCCCGTATCCAGCGCCGTCTGCACCTCCAGAAGAACCTCATGCGCCTGGCTGTCGGTAAAGAACCAGGACTGCTGAATGTGCTGCTGCAGCAACTGGCTGAGCCAGATCCATGAAAACAGCACGACGACCGCGAAGACGAGCCCGGTGATAGCGAGGACGAGTTTGGTCTTCAGGCGCATGGACTACGGTCAAAGTTCGCGGGGCGTCACCACTTCCGGAGCCTGCCGGGACCCTCGGATGCACAGGCTGAGCACAGGATACCGGACTACTCTTCCGGCGAGCCCGCGCTGGCGGCCGTCCCGTACTCCCTGAGTTTGTTGTGCAAGGTCTTCAGGCTGATGCCCAGAATCTCCGCGGCGCGCGTTTTGTTGTTGTGGGTGGATTCGAGCGTTTTGAAAATCAGCATCCTCTCCGCATCGTCTACCGTGGCTCCAACCTCCAACTGGATGGCGTTGGCAGGCAGCTCGCTGGCGGGCCGCGGCGGCCGCGATCCGAACCCTGGAGGCAGGTGCCGCGGCTGCAGCTGGCCTTCCCCGCACAGAACCACTGCGCGCTCGATGGTATTGCGCAGCTCCCGCACGTTGCCCGGCCAGTCATGCGCCATCAGGCGGGCCAGCATTTCGTTGTCCAGGCCCGTCACCTTGCGCTGATGCTTCTGATTCATATCGGTGATCATGGAGTCCGCAATGGCCGGGATATCTTCGCTGTGCTCGCGCAGCGGCGGCATGTGAATATTGAAAACGTTGAGCCGGTAATACAGATCGCCGCGCAACTGGCCGCTCCCAACCGCCTGCTCGGGATCCTTGTTGGTTGCCGCGACCACGCGTACGTCTACCGGCGATTCCACCTTGCTGCCCAGCCGGCGCAGCTTGTGATCCTCCAGCACGCGCAGCAGCTTGGCCTGGGTTCCAACCGGCATCTCGCCGATCTCATCCAGCAGCAGAGTGCCTTCCTCCGCCAGCTCGAAGCAGCCGGCGCGGCGCTCGATGGCGCCGGTGAAGGCGCCCTTCTCGTGGCCGAAGATCTCGCTTTCGATCAGCGTCTCCGGAATGGCGGCGCAGTTGACGGCGACAAAGGGCTTGCCGCGGCGCGGGCTCAGATCGTGCAGCGTGCGGGCCACCAGTTCCTTGCCGGTGCCGCTTTCGCCGGTGATGAGGACGGAGACATTGCTGGGCGCGACGCGCTCGATGAGGGCGAAGATCTCCTGCATTTTGCGGGAAGCGCCGACCAGCGAGCCGAGAACACCTGTTTCCCGCAACTTGCGGCGCGTGACTTCCAGTTCGCGCTCCGTCTCACGCTGCCGGCTGGCATTCGTCAGGATCGCGCGCAGGCGAGGTGCATCCACAGGCTTCTGGATAAAGTCGTAGGCCCCGTTTTTCATCGCTTCCACGGCTGCTTCGATCGAGCCCTGGGCCGTGAGCATAATGACGGCGATTTTTTCGCTCGATTCGCCCAGCCGCGCCAGCAGCTCCAGGCCATCCATGCGCGGCATCTTCAGATCGGACACAATGATGCCCGGCTGCCAGGCGGTGACCTTTTCCAGCGCCTCGATGCCGTCGCGGGCTGTCTCCGTGCGATAACCCCACCCCGAGACCAGCTCGGCGAGGCCGGAGAGCGCGTGCGGCTCATCTTCGACAATCAGGACTTTTTCCTGGGTGGGCATACCTGCGGGCGCCAGCCCGGGATTAGAACCGGCTGCGCCACGGTTTGTTGTATCACGGCCGGGGGAAATGGCGCAGGTTGGGTTTCGGGACCGGTGGCCGCAAATTCATTCAAAATGGTGGGTTGCGACCCACCACCCGATCCAAAGGCAAAATCCGAGCATGGAGAGGGTGAGGAGGAGCGCGTGGACAATCTCCCAGCGTTTCCAGCGAATTTTCGCGACCCGCCGCTTGCTGCCGCGCTTCCACAGGTTCATCGCAGCCATAGCGCCTCCGGAGCGGCCGAGGGGACGGCGTGCAGAGCCATCCCCAATCCGCAGGGGCCTAGAATTGCAGGTCGATCTGGGCTGTGATGGCCCTCGGCGTCACGTAGTGCGTGCCGCTGAAGGTGGAGAGGAAGTTATAGAGCGCGTATTTGTTGGTCACGTTGATGGCCGTGACCCGCGCGTTCCACTGGTAGTGGTCCCCGTGGAAGAGATTGTCTTCCCCCAGAGCCATGTCGAAGAGGCTGCGCGGCGCAACCCGTGGCGGTTCGTGGTCGTTGTCACCCTGCCCCGGCGCAGGGATACTGAGCAGGCTCGACGTCAATTCGTTGGCCGGGCACTCGTAATACGTGGTGCCGTCCATCGTCACCGGCGTGCCAATCAGGTGGGTTGGCGTTGCCTTATCCCCGTTGCAGGCCAGTCCCGACTGGAACTCCTCGTCCGCCGTCAGGGGCAGAGCCACAGGCAGGCTACTGGAAGGCGTGCTATATACCGGATTCGTGCCGGCCGGTATCCCATTGTCCACCAGGGCTACGGCAGGCTGGCCGTTCAGTGTCGCGGGATTGCCGTCGGGCCCGAGGGAGCTGTTGGGGCACGCGCTGTTGGGATCGGTGACGTTGTAGCAAGGCGCGGAACCAGCTACCAGGCCACTGTCGAACCGCCAGTTGAAGGAGTACCAGGGACTATGACGCCCAGGGATCTGATACTGCAGGTGCGCTGTCTCGTTGTACTTCTCGTCGTGGTCGATGCGGAAGGGATAGCCCACCGCGACGCCGCTGGTGGCTCCGGCGCCGGCTACCTGTGGCGGGAAGAACCGCGCGGCTACCGACGACATCACCACAAAAGCCGACACGCCATCCCAGGTTGGCATCTCCGCGCGTAGCGCGAATCCCGGAATCTTCGAGTTATGCCAGTCGATGGGGAAGGTGATCGGCGTGTTGCCGAGCACGCTGAAGTCAAAAGCGTTGTGGGTGTACTTCCAGATGTACTCCCCGCTCACTACGGCATGTTTGCCGAAAGCCTGCTGCACGTTTGCGTGAAATTCGTTCCGTAGGCCCGGCTGGAGGTTCTTCGAAACAACTCCCGTTCCTGTCACCGACGGCGAGCACGCAAGCAACGGCGCCAGCACCGGATTCGTGCAGCCCTGGCTGGACAGCACCAGGTTCTCGTTGAACGGCGTTTCCAGCGTGCGCGCATAAGAAACGCCCAGCACGGTGTTCGTTGGGTGGATCTGGTAGGAGACGCCCAGCCTCGGTTCCGTCTGGTTGGCGTCAGCAAGGCCGTTGTACACGTCTTCGCGGAGCCCCAGGTCGTAATCCCAGTTGTGCTGCTGGATCCGGTCTTCGACGTAGAGCGACAGCAGCTTTACGTCCGTATGACCGAAGTAGTAATAGCTGGAACCGCCGCGCGTCAGGTCATACGGCGCCAGCACCGGAATATAGTTTCCGTTGGGCAGCACCGTGGCCGTATCGCAATCGGCCTGACTGGAATATCCAGGCAGGGGAATTCCGTTCGCATCCATGCAGGGTGAGTTATAGGTGTTATCAACAATGCCCAGCGTGTCGCTTTCGCGCAGGAAGGTCTGCCCATACTGGGCGCCAATGTCGAGGTTGTTGATCCCCTTCACGTATGTGTAGTCTGCGTGCGCCGCCGTGTTCAGCAAGGTGCGAATTTGCGAAATCGACGATGTCTGCAGGTTCGCGGGTCCCAGATCGGCCAGAGGATTGCCGCTGGGAAAGTAGTTGTACAGGTCTTTTCGCGCCCAGACCCCGAAACTGAAGACCGAATGATCGTTGATCACCCGCGTGTAGCTGGGATAGACGTCGAAAGTACCGATCTTCGAGCGCTGATCCGTGTTGCCCACGTTCTCCGAAACCGGACTGGCCGAAGCGCCAGTTCCCGGAACATCGTTGATGACGTTCACGTTCTGAAACGCATTCGGCGTCTGGAACCAGGAGCGGCTGTAATTCAGATTCAGGTGCAAGGAATTCTTCGGATCGAGAGTGTAGTCCACGCGATCGAAGAAATTCTCTTCGTTGCCCTTGTCGTGGAAGACCGTAAACTCCGGCGGATCGAGAAACCGGCCGGTGTTCAACAAATCGACCGAGAGAAAATTGCCCCAGTTCTGCTTGCCGTAACCTACATCAAACCCGCCCGTCGCCGATCCGAAGCTGCCGTAGGAGCTGTAGATCGATCCCGTCGGCTTGGTCATTCCTTGCCCCGAGCGCGTGGTGGCGACAATCACTACGCTGGTTTTGCCGCCGTATTCCGCCGGTGGCGCACCGTCGATGACCTCGATCGATTGAACGGAACTGACCGGTAACTGGTTGGAGAACACTTTGCTCTGCTGGTCTGTGATGGACTGGCCGTCGATGGAGAAGGAGTTCGAAGCGTGGTCCCCAAGGCCATGAAAGAGACCGTTCGAGTCTGCGGAAATGCCGGGCGAGGCGAGGGTGACCAGAGAACTGAGGCCGGAAGACTGGCTCTCCAGCGGCAGCTTCTGGAAAAGCCGCCGGTCCACATCGGTGTGGAAGGTGGGACTGTTCTCCAGCAGATCCTCCCCGGTCACTTCGACGGTAGTGGCTGACGTGCCCACCTGAAGTTTTACCGGGACCGTGATCGTCACGCTCGAGTCGACGTTCTCATCGTGCACGAATGGGCTGAAGCCCTTCGCAGTGACGGTCATGTGATAGGGGTTGAAGGGGATGTTGGTGAAACGGAACTGGCCGGTGCTGTCGGTCTTCATCGAGCGCAGGTACTGGCTCACCGGGTTCTGAATGGTGACGATGGCTCCGGGCACCACCGCGCCGGTGGGGTCGGTGACGGTGCCGCGGATCATCCCGCTGTTGACGATCGACTGAGAAAAGGCATGCGGGGCCGCCAGGCACACCGCGAAGAATACCAATACAAAAAGGCGTGCCGCCACGCCGCGCATGGACGTGCGCATCATGTAACCTCCGAAAGATATGGATTGTCCCTGGGCGAGCTACTGCTTCAGGCGAAGGCAGGAGTTGCGGGCGGAGGTCGATTGGCAAGCTTCAGGACGAAGCGCTGGCGGGGCAGCGGAGCGCAATAGGATTCAGCGATGTAGCGCTCGACCGGCTGCGAGGTGATCTGGATGGCCACCACCACGACTACCTGGGCCACGGTGTGCGCCGTCATGCACAGGGAGCAGTCAGGATCGATGCGGCCGTCAGGGTGGGAGTGGGTGACGCGGAGAATGCCTGTGAACAGCACAAGCGCGATGCAGACGATTCCCAGGACAGCAACCCAGAAACGCCGTGGCCCACGCGTTGCGGTCACAAGTCGCATTAGATTCCCCACTATAACGTGAATGGCCTGAGCGGAACAAATGCGCTGGCACGCAGAATTGCGCCATTCGACGCGGCGTGGCGCGTGATTTGCGCAGGGTCGAGCTACAGGCCCAGGGCGCGGAAGGACGCGGCGAACGATACGATGGAGATAACCCCGTGTCCTCCGCCTCGACATCCAGTTCCCATCCGGCGCGGTTCGCGATTCTGGCTGCGTTCTCGAGCGTGTATCTGTGCTGGGGCGCGACGTACACCGCCATGAGCATCGGGGTCCGCCTGCTGCCCGCGCCCATTCTGGCCGGCACGCGGATGCTGGCCGGCGCCGCCATTATGCTCGGCTTCTGCGCGCTCCGGGGCAAACCCCTGTGGCACGGCGCGCGCACCATGGCGTGGCTGGGCCTGCTGGGCGCCATGATGCTCTTTGCCGGCAACGTGGGCCTGGTGTGGAGCGAGATGTATCTGCCCAGCGGCCTGGCCGCGCTCATCGTCGCCGTGATCCCCCTCTACGTGGCGACCATTGAGGCCCTGTTGCCGCGCGGAGAGCGGCTGCGCGCGCGGGGAGCGGTGGGCCTTTCGCTTGGCCTGGTCGCTCTCGTCGCGCTCCTGTGGCCCAGTTTTCATGCGGCTATCGACGCCCACAGCCACCTCGGCGCCATGCAGCTGCTGGCCTCCGGCGTGGTACTGCTGGGGGGCCTCAGCTGGGCCTTCGGCTCCATCATGTTCCGGCGCCTGCGGCTTCCCGTGCATCCCCTGGTGGCGGCCGGCTGGGAAATGCTCGCCGCCGGCCTGTGCAACGTCGTGCTGGCATCCGTGCTGTGGCAATGGCCCTACGCCCACTGGAACCTGCACAGCGTGGGCGCCGTCGGCTACCTCGTGCTCTTCGGATCGCTGCTCGGCTTTTCCTGTTACATCTGGCTCATCCACCATGTGCCGGTCGCCAAGGTGGCCACCTACGCCTATGTCAATCCGGTGGTCGCCGTGATTCTCGGGGCTTTGGTGCTGGGCGAGCATTTGCGTCCCACCGAGTACGCAGGCATGATCGCTGTGCTCTGCGCGGTGGCGCTGGTGACCTCCTCGCAAATGCAGAGCGGACGAGCGGCGGCCGAGATCGAGGTGGGGCCTGTGGAGAGAGAAGCCTGACCCCGCCGTATACTTTTCTGTTTGCTTGTTTTGAGGAGGAGATCGATGGATGCTGCTGTTGCCTATGCGCGCGAACATGCCGCGCAGTTCCTTGACGATTTAAAGACCCTTTTGCGGATTCCTTCCGTCTCCACGCTCCCCGAGCACAAAGTCGACGTGCAAAAGGCCGCCGAGTGGGTCGCTGCGGATTTGCGCCGGATGGGCATGGAACATGTGGAGATCATTCCCGCCATGGGCGAGGGCCATCCACTGGTCTATGCGGACTGGCTGCACGCTCCCGGCAAGCCGACCGTTCTCTGCTATGCCCACTTCGACGTGCAGCCCCCGGATCCGCTCGACGAGTGGGTGACGCCCCCCTTTGAGCCGACCGAGCGCAACCAGAATATCTACGCGCGCGGCGCCGTCGATGACAAAGGCCAACTGGTGCTGCAGCTCAAAGCCTTCGAGTCCCTCTTCAAAACGAACGGCGGCAAGCTGCCCCTGAATGTGCGCGTGATCTACGAAGGCGAGGAAGAAGTCGGCGGCGAACAGATCGCGGCCTTCGTGCGCGATCATCCTGACCGGCTCAAGGCGGATTTCGCGATGATCTCCGACACCGAGATGTTTGCGCCCGAGCTGCCGACGCTCTGTGTAGGTCTGCGCGGGATGATCTACACCGAGCTGGAAGTGCGCGGGGCGAAGACCGACCTGCACTCCGGCATGTACGGCGGAGCCGCGCCGAACGCCTTTGTCGCGCTGGCGCATATCATCGCGGAACTGAAGGACCGCAACGGCAAAATCCTCATTCCAGGCTTCTACGACGATGTGCAGATGCCGCCCGCCGCCGAGCTCGAGGCGTGGAAGAAGCTGCCCTTCGACGAGGAGGAATACCGCGAGAAGGAAATGGGCGCCTCGAAGCTGGTCGGCGAAGCGGGTTACTCCACGCTGGAGCAGACCTGGGCCCGCCCCACCCTCGATGTGCACGGGATCGTCGGCGGCTTTACCGGCGCCGGAGCAAAAACCGTAATCCCCGCCAAAGCGACCGCGAAAATCTCCATGCGCCTGGTGCCCGGGATGGCGCCTGAGAAGGCCTTCCGGCAATACAGGGATTATGTGCGGAAGATCAAGCCTGAGGGCGTGACCGTGGATGCGCGGCTGATTCACTCCGGAGAGCCGCTCGTGATCGGGACCGACAACGACCATGTGCGCGCGGCCATGCGTGCCCTGAAAACCGTGTGGGGCAAGGATACGGTCTTCATTCGCTCCGGCGGATCCATTCCGATCGTCGGCGATTTCGAGAAATACCTGAAGACCCCCTCAGTGATGATGGGCTTTGGGCTGCCCGACGACGGACTGCACGCGCCCAACGAGAAGTTTCACATCCCCAACTTCCACCGCGGGATCGAATCCGTCATCCGCTTCTTCGAGGAGGCGAGCGCTTAACGGC
>Ga0335075_10019302_pt1 | contig 10082 bp, 14 predicted proteins | sample Lox_Sample_24_FD_206723 | JGI IMG/M metagenome (GOLD analysis project Ga0335075, IMG submission 206723) | Soil microbial communities from Loxahatchee National Wildlife Refuge, Florida, United States - Lox_Sample_2.4 | ecosystem: Environmental > Terrestrial > Soil > Wetlands | place: USA...
TCATGCAGAACTCCGATCAGTGTCCATCGTCTTGGCGGTGGTCCGCTGCCACTCGGATCCGCGTTCGCCGACGCGGCGGCAGCCCGCCGGCGCGGCTCCGCGCGGGGCAGCCACCAGGCGTATCGGCACAAGCCGCACTACACCACAGCCGGCCCACCGTGATCAACACGACACGCCGAGCCGGCCAGCGACACCCTATAGAACCCTGGCACACCGCATGAGCCTAAGCCGGCGGCGTTCAGCCTGATCCAGAAACGGTCCTCACCCCGCATCTGGCCATCGGGCTCACCGCCGTTCGACAAGATCACCTTGCGCGACGGTTCATTGCCGGGGTCGCATGTCAGCAGAACCCGACCGATCCCCAGACGGCGGCATTCCACGAGCCCGGACGCCAGCATCCGGGTCGCATGGCCCTGCCGGCGCCACGGGGCCACCACGTGATACCCAACGTGACCTCCGGCTTCGGCCAGCTCGGGCGTCAGCCGGTGCCGCACCACCAGGGTCCCCAGGTAGTACTCGCCGGAGATATACCAGAAGACCGTGGACGGCACTCCCCACCGCGTTCGCACCCCGCGCCGCGCGGCGACGAACTCGGCGAAGTTCTCGCTGGCCGGTCCCAGCCAATCTGTCGGCGTGCCCCTGAGCAGGCAATCGGCCTGTTCGCCCACGAGGTAGGAGCCTCAGCCGGCAGCAGCCTGAGATTGACCGCGAAAACCGCGATCAGCAGGAGCCCAAGCAGGTACGAGGGCATTGAGTAGAGGACGAACGAGATGCCGGTTGCCGCATAGTCGGCCAGCTTGTCGCGCCTGACCGCCTGCAGCACGCCGACCGGGATCGCGATTCCGAGCGCGAGCACGATCGATGCGCCGACCAAGAGCGCGTCGTTGGGCAGATCGTGGGCCACGATCGCGTCGACGCTCATGTTCTGCTTGAACGAGTATCCCAGGTTGCCGTGAATGATCTGGTTGAGGAAGGAGACGTATTGCCACGGCAGAGGGCGGTTGAGGCCGTTTTCGCGATTGAAGGTGGCGACCTGCTGCGGGGTCGCCTGCGGCCCGATGATGGCGCGCGCGATGCTCCCGGGCAGAAGGTGCCGGAGGACGAACACGATGATCGTCACCCCGACGATGACGATGATCGCCTGGCCCATACCAGGCACGCTGGTTTCTGTACCGCTCAATCCGAAGCCCCGGCGGACAGAATGAAGTAGCGAGAGGAGCTGCCGTGCCCGACCAGGAGGTCATTACCGAGGCTGAGCGCCAGCGCCGCGTGGAGGACGCCGTCCACAGCAACGAGATGGAAGGCTTGCACGTCAACGACGAGACTCTCGCCGACCTCACCGAACTGCGCGCGATCCACCGTCACCTGTTCCAGGACCTCTATGACTGGGCCGGGCAGGTCCGCACCGTCGACATCCGCAAGAACGTCGAGGGTGCCGGGTCTTCCTGCCGTCGGGGACGACCGAGCGGGCCCCGGCCTTTGGCTACCGGATGGCACGGTTGACACTTTCCGCTGGTCAGGCGGCACATGATGCGCAACGGCGCGGGGAACCCGGTAACGGAATTGAGACGTTCATTGTGGTCGGGGCGCGATCGCTGGGCCGGCAGGAGACTGGCCCTGGCCGATCCGACGCGCAGAACGCTGCCGGACAGGCTCCGCGAACGCAACAGCCAGACACTCGGGGAGTTGCGCGGGCCGCTGGAGGCCGCTAAGTCCGTGGTATTGCGCGCGTTCCGTCCAGCCATTACTTAGGAAACGTGACGCACGTGCATGCGTGGAATACCCGCGCGGCTGCGCTGCTTGAGGAGTTCGGGCTCGCGGACGCGGCCAGCCAGGCCGACTGAGTGTTGTTGGTGAGCGCGATCCTGGTCGCCGCCTTCGCTCCGCTTACCATACGTCTGTACCGCTCCAGGTGAGTTCCACGCCATAAGATGGCTGCGGCTACTTTGCCCCCGATTGGTGCCGAGGCGACGGGAAGGCAGGCGGATGCGGTGAGTTCCCAGGCGGATGAGTCGGTGGTGCCCGGAATCGATGTCTCCAGGCCACACCCGGCCCGGACGTACAACTACGTCCTCGGCGGCAAGGACCACTTCGCGGCCGACCGCGAGCTGATGGACAAGATGCTGGCCGTTACCCCCGCGATCCGCACCATGGCACGCGAGAACCGCGCATTCCTCGGCCGTGCGGTCCGGTACCTGGCGGGCCAGGCGGGCATCCGGCAGTTCCTTGACATCGGCACCGGGCTGCCGTCTGCCAACAACGTGCACGAGGTCGCGCAGGGCGAAGCCCCGGACGCTCGCGTCGTGTACGCGGACAACGATCCGATGGTACTGGCCCATGCGCGGGCGCTGCTCACCAGCAGCCCCGAGGGCCGCACCGCCTACATCCACGCCGACCTGCGCGACCCGCTGGCCATCCTCAACCACCCCGCCACCCGCGACCTGCTCGACTTCACCCAGCCGATCGCCCTTGTCCTCGTCGCGGTCCTGCATTTCATCCCCGACGAGGACAAGCCCGGTGACATCGTGGCGACCCTGCTCGACGCGCTGCCCCCGGGCAGCTACCTTCTCGCGTCGCACAGCACGGGGGAACACGACCGAGTCGGCGGGGCCAGCGCCATGCGGGCCTACCGGGATCGGGGAGTGGCGTTCCAGCTGCGTGATTCCGACGAGTTCGCCCGGCTCGCGTTCGCCGGTCTTGACCTGATCCCGCCAGGAGTGGTGTCCGTGTCGGAATGGCGGCCCGACGAGACCGGCCCCCGGCCGACGCTTGCCGAGGTGAGCTTCTACGGCGGGGTCGCCCGCAAGCCGTTATGCGCCACGGAGCGTCGCACTTCAGCTCTTCCAACGCTGAGCGAATGGACCGCGTCCAACACGCGGCCGACCGGATGCTGCCTGACTCGCGGATGCTGCTCTGGCTGGTGACTCCTACCAGCGGCATGGCCAGGATCAGCGGCCGTCCCTACCAGGAACTGGCCTGCCCGCTACGGCAGGTCGGCGTGGCACTGGAATCGGCAGGCGCGCATCCGGCCGGACAGCACGCGGCCATCTGCGGCTGCGGGCGATGCTGGCTGGCGTGGCCCCGGGAGCAGTAGGCCCTGGTTACGGGGCGGAGTCTTCGGCGCGCTCGTCCCAGCTGTTTCCGGCGTCGTTTTCGTGCTGGCTGGTCGCGGCCAAGCTGGCGAGTAGCCTGAGTCCGTCGTGGGAGGGCGTGCCAGGCTGGGCGGTGTATGCCGCCGGTGATGGCGCTGCTGCTGCACGCAGTTCCCGGCCGCCGCGCCGGGGTAGCGGCCGGCGTGTTCAGCACCAGCCGCCAGGTCGGCGGGGCATTGGCGGTCGCGGTATTCGGGGCGCTGCTGGCCAGCAGGGCGACGTTCGCGCACGGCATGCGGATCAGCCTGCTCATCGCCGTGGCCGTCGCCCTGGCCGCTGCCGCCGCGAGCCTCCTCGCCAGGCGCACCGACGATTCTTCACCTGCCAACTGAAAGGACACGACATGGCAGAGCACAGCACCACGGCCAGCCCGGCGCCGGCGAGAGAGCCGTCGGGCGCAGAGAAGATGTTCGGCGACTTCGCCTCCGGCCTGGTCCGCTTCACCGACGACGTGCTGTTCGGCCAGGTCTGGACACGCCCGGAGCTGTCCCCCCGGGACCGCAGCCTAGTCACCGTCGCGGCGCTGACCACGGCCGGGAACACCGAACAGCTCACCTACCACCTGGGCCTCGCCAAGCAGAACGGCGTCACCGTGACCGAGCTGACCGAGGCGATCACGCACCTGGCGTTCTACGCCGGCTGGCCCAAGGCGATGTCGGCCATGGCCGTCGCCAGGCAGGTCTTCACCGGGGACCAGGACCAGTAAGCAAAAGGAGCAGGACATGAACATCGAGCCAAGCCAGCCCACCCGGAAGGGGCCGGAGCAGTGGTTCGCCGGCGATGTGTACATCGACGCCATCCACGTGCGCAAGCCAGAGCCGTCGCGGATGGCCTGCGGCTGCGTCCACTTCACTCCTGGCGCCCGCACCGCCTGGCACTCCCATGCCTTGGGCCAGACGCTTTACATCACCGAGGGCACCGCCCTGATCGGCACCCGCGACGGTAACGTCATCGTGGCCCGGCCCGGCCAGGTCATCTACACCCCGCCCGGTGAGGAGCACTGGCACGGTGCCGCCCCGGACAGCTTCATGGTGCACATCGCCCTGTACGAGGGCACCGAGGAGGGAGACGGGGCCACCTGGCTGGAACACGTCACCGAGCAGCAGTACCAGGCCGCAGCGGCGGCCATCGAAGCGAACTGAGAGGAACACCAGACCATGCGCGGAGCAGTCATCTACGCTCCAGGCGACGTGCGCGTCGAGCAGCGCGAAGACCCGCAGATCGCCCAGCCCACCGACGCGGTTATCCGCCTGGCCGCCACCCACGGTCAAGACCCCGGCCTGGTCCCCAGTCTGCTGGCCGCCTCCGACGTGCTCGGCACCGGCTGGTTCGGCGCGGTCGCCGCCGAGGCGGGCCCCGGCAAGACGGTCGCGGTCGTCGGCGACGGCGCAGTCGGCCTGCTCGCCGTCCTCGCTGCCCGTCAGCTTGGCGCGGAGCGGATTATCGCCATGAGCCGCCACGAGTCCCGGCAGAAGCTGGCCCTGGAGTTCGGCGCGACCGACATCGTCACCGAGCGCGGCGGCGAGGGCGTCGCCCGGGTCAAGGAGATGACCGGCGGGCACGGCGCCCACTCGGTCATCGAGGCCGTCGGTACCAGGAATCGATGATGCAGGCCATCCGTTCGACCCGCCCCGGCGGCCACGTCGGCTACGTCGGCGTCGCCCACGGCGTGCAGCTGCCCGGCGAGGATCTGTTCTACGCCGAGGTCCACCTGCTCGGCGGCCCCGCCCCGGTGCGCCGGTTCCTGCCCGACCTAATCCGCCTCATCGGGAACCGGGAGATCGACCCGGGCAAGGTATTCGACCTGACCCTGCCCCTCGACCAGGCCGCCGGCCAGCGGTGCGGCCTGCCGGGCCAGCGGGCCGGGCCGCATCAGGCTCCCGCAGATGATCGCACCCCCAGCGAAGAAGGCGGCCGTCCACCAGAACCCTGTGGTGTAGCCATGCACCGCCGCTGCGGCTTGGAGCGCGACCCTGGCCGTCGCCGACGCGCTGAGCGCGGGAGTCAGGTGGCTGGTGGCGTAGGCCGCGGCTGCGCTTGTGGCGATGGTGTTGAGCAGGGCGGTGCCCACCGACCCGCCAAGCTGCTGGCCGACGTTCAGCGAGGCGGATGCCACGCCCGCGTCGTTCGGGGCGACGCCGTAGGTCCCGGCGTTCATCGACGGCGGCATCGAAATGCCGATACCCGCGCCGCTCACCAACAGCGGGCCGAGCACCGTGGCGGGGTATCCAGTGTGCACGCCGATCCGGGTCAGCCAGACCATGCCGGCCGCTGCTATCAGCATGCCGAAGCCGACCAGAGGCTTCGGGCCGATGCGCGGCATCAGGATGATGTTCGAGACCTGGGCCATGATCATGACCATCCCGATCGCGGGCAGGAAGGCCACGCCCGTGATCACCGGTGAGTAGCCGAGGATCGTCTGCAGGTAGTACGTGAGGAACAGGAACAGGCCGAACATCGCCACGCCGACGACCAGGATCGCCACGTTGGCGGCACCCCGGTTCCGGTCGGTGATCACTCGCAGCGGCAGCAGCGGGCTCGGCGAGCGCGCCTGCCAGGCAGCGAAGACGCCGAGCAGCACTATCCCTGCCACCAGGAAGCCCCACGTAGATGGCGCGTTCCAGTGATGCGTCACGGCGTTGGCGAACCCGTAGACGAGGCAGAACATCGACGCCGAGACGGTCAGCACGCCCGGCAGGTCGAGCCGCACCGGCCCAGTCCGCCGCCGATGGTGCAGCAGTAGCGCCGCGCCGACGGCCGCCACGACAGCGAAGAACAGGTTTACGTACAGGCACCAGCGCCAGCCGAGATACTCGGTCAGCACGCCGCCGAGCAGCAGGCCCACCAGCCCACCGCCGCCAGCGATCGCCCCGTAGAGGCCGAACGCCTTGCCCCGTTCCCGCGGATCGGAAAAGGTCGTGGTCAGGACCGACAGTGCCGCCGGGGCCAGCAAGGCGGCGAACACCCCCTGGCAGGCTCGCGCGGTGATCAGCATCGTGAAGCTGACCGACGCGCCGCCTACCGCGGATGCGATAGCGAAGCCGGCCAGTCCGGTCAGGAACGTCACCTTCCGGCCGAACAGGTCCCCGAGCCGGCCGCCGAACAGCAGCAGGCTGCCGAACGCAAGCGCGTAGGCCGTGATGACCCACTGCCGGTCGGCGTTAGAGAAGTGCAGCGCCCGCTGCGCTGACGGCAGCGCAATATTCATGACCGTGATATCCAGCACGATCATGAGCTGGGCGATCCCTACAACCGCGAGGACCAGCCAGCGGCGCCCATCGGACTCGGCTGGCTGGGCGGCGGTGGCGGCGGCACCGTCGGGAACGCTGGCAGCAGTCATCACTTTCCCCAATCCGGAGATTCGTCGCGCGCTAGGCACGGCACTGCGGTGAGCTTGTCCGGGTTGCGCACTACGTCAAGAGCAGCCGTCGGCACCGCGGCCAGCGTCGTGGCGGCTGGTTCATGGAACTGGGCCGCGCGCACGATAGTCCGCGACCTTCTGGACGAGTCGTTGCTCACGTCCACGTCCACCTGCGAGGGCCGGAGCGCGGCATCCAGCCCAGCCCTCGTCTGCAGGTCCACCTGGTACTCCGGCGCACTGCGGCTCAGCGCCCGGACATCGTGCCGACGGTCCCGCGATCCCGCGGCAATCTGGCGGCCGAGCATCCTCGCTCCTCCGACGATGGCGATTCTCACATCATAGCGACGACGTAGCTGCCCATTGTGTGACGTGCCCGCTCCGGCCCGGTCCGCGTGCCTGTGCACCATCCCGGAGCGGTAGCCAGGAAACGCCGCCGCGGACCTAACCCTCCCCTGCGACATCCTGGCCGCTCACGATGGCCGGCATAGACGTTGTCCAGCCCGAGCATGGCCGCCACCGCTGGTCTTCGGGGCACGCACAGCGTTTGAAGATCTTGACTACGGCGGCTATACCTCCCGGGTCGCGCTCAGCGGCACCAGGAGGCGAGAGCGGGATCACTTCCGCGCCGTCGGGGCCGCGCCGGGAGCGACTGCTGCAACGCACGCCCGCCCGTGCCGGATGATGACCCAGGCGGGAGCTGCCGGCGCTTCCGTTGACGTGACTCAAATGCCAGGACGCCGGCCAGGACCGAAGCCACGCACCTGGCAGCGATAACCGCGAAGAGCAAGCAGAACACCGGCGCCATCACCGCCTGCGCAGGGCCGTTCACCACACCTACCGGAACACATATCGCGAGCGCGAGCACTGAGATCGCGGCTACGCCTGACTTGACCGCCCTGCGCGCCGGCCTGTTCCCTGCCAGGTTCCCGGTTTCCCGCTCCTGCGCTCCGCCGGGCTCCGGCGGCTGGGTCAGGTCCGGTCCGGCGGGGATGTCGGCGGTGAGGACGTCCAGGTCTGCGTAGGTCCGCGCCGCGAGCGCCTGGCCGACCCGCGCATCCAGCTCGTGCCTGGTCAGCCGCTCCCGCGCGAACGCGGTCTTGAGCACGTCAATCACCTGTTCGCGGTCGGCACGTGATGCTCGCATGAAACCTCGGCCCCCTGCGCCTGCCGGTTCGCCTGCGGGTCCGGGCATCATAACGCCTCCTCGTACGAGCACTACGTAGAAAAAAGCTTACGCGAGCGGAGAAGACGCCACACTCACCCATGAAGGCGAACAGTTTGCCGACGACCTGCGTTAGGCCATGAAACTGCCGTCGAGGGCGGCGGCCGCCGGGTCCGGGGTTTCCGCCGGGATCAGGCCACCGCTACGGAGCGCTTCGACAGCCGCGGCGAGGGCCGCGTGCCCCGGCCGCAGATCCCGCGGGACGACGCCGTCGGCGGCCAGCGCCTGGCATGCTCGCGGCGCGTAGCGCGGCTCGATCGAGGTGCGCGCCGCGGCGATGGCCGCCGACTCCTCGATATTGCCGCGGAGCCAGGGCAATGTCCACCTCGCCGTCCCGCAAAGCATTCGTCACCCCGTGCGTGGTGCCGAGGATCTGTTCGGTGGCGCACAGCCCGCGGCGCTCAAGGAATCCGCGCTGCTGCGCCGATCACGCGCGCCTGGCAACGGCCGTTCACCGCCCAGCAGAAAGTCACAGTTGTAAACTTGATAATTCCTATAGATTTAGTTGATTTTGAGTCATCTTGTTTCTACTGTCGTTTGCGGACAAACCCCTCTCTTCTGGAGTGCGCGTGAGACAGCTTCTCAAGTCCGGTAAACGCCTCATCCTCGCCGTCGGCATCGCCGCGGCAAGCGTCGTCGCCATCGCAGCGAGCGGCCCCCCCGCGATGGCCGCGACGGGGCACGCCGCGAGCGGCAAGGCCGCGGCAGGCAGTGCCGCCGGGAAGGCCGGGCCGCACTGGGTCGGGTCCTGGGAGTCCGCCGAAGTAGAGCCGGGCACCAGCGGCCTGTCGGCCACCGGGTTCACCGACCAGACCGTGCGGAACATCATCCACACCAGTGCCGGCGGCAGCGAGATCCGGATCCGCCTGTCCAACGTGTTCGGCACTGCGCCCCTCGTCGTCAGCGACGTGCACGTGGCCCTGCGCCAGTCGGGCGCCGCGACCGTGCCGGGGACAACACGGCAGGTGCTCTTTCACGGCAGGAAATCGGTTACGATCCCGGCCGGCGACCGGGAGTTCAGCGACCCGATCAAGCTGGCGGTCGGTTCCGAGACCGACCTGGCCGTCTCGATCTTCTTCGAGCAGCCCACCGGACCGACGACGTGGCATCCGGAGGCCGACAGCACCAACTACTACTCGACGGCCGGCGATCACAGCGCCGACACCGCCGCCACCGCGTACACCAATACGGACTCGTCCTGGTACTTCCTTGACGGCGTGGACGTGGTGAACCCGTCGGTGAAGGGGGCGGTGGTGGCCTTCGGACCGTCGACCACCGACGGGAACGCCTCCACTCCCAACGAGAACGTGCGCTACCCCGACGACCTGGCGCGGCGCCTGCTCGCGCTGCCCAAGGGCCAGCAGATGTCCGTGCTCAACGCGGGCATCTCCGGCAACGAACTGCTCGCCGACGACGGCACGAACGGCCAGAGCGCGCTGCACCGCTTCCTCCGTGACGTCGTCGAGCAGACCGATGTGAAGGCGGTCATCATCTGGGAAGGCACCAACGACTACCTGGCCAACCCGAACCTGACGCTCAGCGACTACACCAGCGTGTACACGCAGCTGATAGCTATCGCGCACGCGCACGGCATCAAGGTCATCGGGGCGACCCTCCAGCCCACCGAGGGCACCGGCGGATGGACCGCGGAGGGCAACACGCTCCGCGAGGCCGTTAACAACTGGATCCTCACAAGCGGCGCGTTCGACGGGACGGCCGACTTCTCGACCGTGCTTGAGGACCCGGCCAACCCGGCGCAGCTGCTGCCCGCCTACGACAGCGGCGACCACCTGCACCCGAACGACGCTGGCTACCTGGCGATCGCCGACTCGGTCGACCTGAGACTGCTGACTACTCCTTACCGGCGCAGGCACAAGTAACGGCGGCTCACCCGACGGACCTGGACCCGTATGCCCACGGGTCCAGGTCCTGGCCGGGCCGCTGTGTCACGATGGTGGGGTGAAACTTCCTGGGCACCGCCGCCAAGCTGCTGGCCATCGAGTCGACCGCGGGGCACCTGGACGGGCTCGCCGAAGCGCTTGAGCTCGTTGTGGACTTCGCCGGCGGTGACGTCATGGCGGAGCGGTTCGCCTCCGGCGGCAAGCCGAGCACGCTGCTTTACCACAAGGCTCACCATGAGCACGGCCAGTGGCAGCCGCATCTCCACGGCAGTGAGGGCATGTCAGTCCGGGCGATCGTGGCCCGGCTGGGGCTGTCGCGGGCGGCGAGCGGCGCACCTCCGCCGTCGGCACCAGCGGGAGCCTGACCGTCCACGGCACGCGAACCCGACAGCATTAATAGGAGGCGGTCGACCACATGGACTCGGGCTTCTCGTTTCCCGGCGCAT
>Ga0335075_10019303_pt1 | contig 10082 bp, 9 predicted proteins | sample Lox_Sample_24_FD_206723 | JGI IMG/M metagenome (GOLD analysis project Ga0335075, IMG submission 206723) | Soil microbial communities from Loxahatchee National Wildlife Refuge, Florida, United States - Lox_Sample_2.4 | ecosystem: Environmental > Terrestrial > Soil > Wetlands | place: USA: Florida...
GTCGAGCCCCAGCAACCCGGCCGCATGCAGGAAGATCCGTGGCTCAGGCTTACGCATGCCGACCTCGCCGGAGATCACCACCGCGTCGAACATCTCGCCAAACAACTCGGTCGGATAACCGCCGCCCCACGAGTTGGAGAGCAGGCCGGTCGGCACGCCGTCCGCGTGCAGCCGGCGGAGCAGTCGCAGCATCGCCTCGTCCAGGCTCTCTCCGGCGAACATCCGTGCCAGCAGGCCCGGACCCGCCACCGGACCGCCATCCGCCATGACCAGCTCTCTTGCTAGCGCAAGCTCGAACTCCTCGTTCGTGCACTCGCCGCGCTCCAGCGCGTGGATCGGACTAGCGATCTCCTGGCCGTCGGAATAGGCCTGCTTGACCCACTGGCGCATGACCGCGACGTAGCTCGCCCGGTCGATGCCATCGGCCTCAAGCCAGGCATTGACGCTGTCCGAAATGGGGCTGGTCATGACGCCACCCCAATCAGTGATAACCCCGCGTATCTGCGACACAGTCTGATGGTAAGCGAGGCGAAGGTATCCGAGAGCACGACATATGTCGGGCTTTATCGGCCGGTTGCGGCTGCCAGTACCCGCTGCTGGCAGAATCTGACGCCATGGAGCGCACAGCCGTAGTAACCGGGGCTAGTAGCGGCATCGGCGCGGCAACCGCCGTTCGACTGGCCACAGCCGGGTACCGCGTGATCCTCGCCGCCAGGCGCGCCGACCGCCTGGCCGACGTGGCCGGCCGCATCACAGCCGCTGGCGGCACGGCGGAGTCGCACGAACTCGACGTCACTGACCGAGCGGCCGTGGGCGCTTTTGCTGAATCGCTGGACACGTGCGACGTCTTGGTCGCCAACGCCGGCGGCGCGGTCGGCGCCGACACGGTCGCCGAGAGCTCGCCGGCTGACTGGCAGGCCATGTACAGCGTGAATGTGCTCGGCACCCTGCACTGCGTCCAGGCCCTGCTGCCCAAGCTGATTGCGAGCGGGGCGGGCACGATCGTGCTCATGTCGTCTACCGCGGGAATCATCAGCTACGAAGGGGGCGGCGGCTACGTCGTCGCCAAGCACGGCACCCATGCGATTGCCGAGACCCTGCGGCTTGAGCTGTACGACCAGCCGGTGCGGGTCATCGAGATCGCGCCTGGCATGGTCAAGACGGCCGAGTTCGCGGTCAACCGGTACCGTGGCGATGCGGAAAAGGCGGCCGCCGTCTACGCCGGCGTGGCCGGACCGCTGACCGACACTGACGTCGCCGACGCCGTGGTCTGGTCGGTCACGCGGCCGCCGCACTTCAACGTAGACCTGATGGTGATCAGGCCTCGCGCTCAAGCGGCCCAGCACAAGGTCCACAGGGTGCTCTAGAACTCATGATTTTTTGCGGAAGAGTTAGCCTGCGCATAGGAGGCGAACTTTACATCCTGGCTCTCAGGCTCGACCTCGGCTGAGAGGCGCTGCCGATCGGGCGGTAGCGTGCCGCCATGGACCACACCCGACTCGGCCGCACGGGCTTGCAGGTCTCGCGACTCTGCCTTGGCACGATGACCTTCGGATTGCAGTGTGATGAGCCGACTTCTATCGCCATCCTGGACCGGGCGGCCGAGGGCGGAGTTGACTTCCTCGACACGTCCGACGCCTATCCGCTCGGCGGCGACCTGTCCACCAGGGGCGTTACCGAAGAGATTCTGGGCCGCTGGCTACACGGCAAGCGGGACCGTTTCATTGTCGCGACCAAGTGCTTCGTCCCGACCGGACCGGCACCCTTTGACGCTGGCAATTCCCGCAAGCACATCATGTCCGCGGTCGACGCCTCGCTGAGCCGGCTGCAGACCGACTACATCGACCTATACCAGCTCCACGGATACGATCGGGCGACGCCGATCGACGAGACCCTGAGCGCCCTCGACGACCTGGTTCACGCCGGAAAGGTCAGGTACATAGGCTGCTCGAACTTCCTCACCTACCAGCTAGTGCGGGCCATCGGCCGGAGCGAGACGCTCGGCCTAGCCCGCTTCGACTCCGTCCAGCCGCGCTACAACCTGCTCTTCCGCCAGATCGAGCGGGAGATGCTCCCGTTCTGCGGCGAAGAAGGCGTTGGCGTCATTCCCTACAACCCGATCGCTGGCGGCCTTCTGTCGGGCAAGCATTCGCTGGCGGCCCCGCCTCCTGAAGGCAGCCGGTTCACTCTGGGTACCGCCGGCCCGATGTACCAGGAGCGTTACTGGCACGATCGCGAATTCGACACCGTCCAGGCGCTGGGCACGCTGGCGGAGGCCGCTGGCGTCAGCTTGGTCACGCTAGCCGTCGCCTGGGTGCTGGCGCACAAGGCCATCACGGCTCCTATCATCGGCGCTAGCCGCCCGGAGCAACTCGCCGACAGCCTGGCCGCGGTCGAGTTCACCGTCGATCCCGATCTGAAGCGGAAGCTCGACGAGCTGACCCACTCCTACCGGATGGGCGATGCGCCGCGATAGTCGCGACGTTGTGGCCGTAATCGCGCGCATCCGCTTAGCTCCGGCCGATACTGTGACGCGAATGCGCGACCTGGTACGCGAATGTCTGCTGCGACCGCCCCAGCCGGATCGCCTCTACGTGCTGCAACCCGGCATGCCGGAGAGCAAGCAGGTCAGAAAAGCGCGGGCAACCCATCACCTAGAAGCCGACGAGGCGCTCATCGCGGTCTGGCAGTGGTCACGGGTCATGGGCGCGTTCAACGCGACGCCAAGCAGCCTCATCTTCACCAGTCAGGGCATCCGGATCGCTGAGCCGCGGCTCCGGCTGAAGATCCCCTACAGCACGTTCCCCGAGTGCAGCTTTAGCTATCAATACACGGCTGGCGGACGATCGGGTCCTGACGTCATGGAGCTGGTTATCGAGGGTCCGGTGCCGTGGCGCTCGCCGAATGCGGACTCCGGTGCCGAGCTCATTGCCGACGACCTGAACCGCATCAAGGCGCTGGCAGCCGACTGACATGCGCGTTCTCGTCACCGGACATCGCGGCCACGTAGGCGTCCCAGTGGCTGGCTACCTGAGGGACTGTGGGCATGTGGTCATCGGCTTCGATCGCAGCGACGGGGCCAACTTGCTAGACCTCGCCGCGCTCAAGCAGGCAGCCACCGGCTGCGCCGCGGTCGTTCACCTCGGCGCGCTGGCGCACGACGCGGCCGGAAGCCCGGAGGAGATCATGGCGGTGAATGTCCTTGGCACCTGGCATGTGCTGCTGGCCGCCGAAGCCGCTGATGTCTCACGTGTGGTTCACTTCTCCAGCGCCCAGGCCCTCGGGATCGCACAGGGCGAGCGGCTCCCTGCGTACTTCCCGATCGATGATGCGCTGCCTCGTCAGGCGATGCGCCCGTACGGCCTGTCCAAGCGGCTCACTGAGGACCTGTGCGAGGGCTTCACTGCCCGGACTGGGATCCCGACGGTCGCGCTGCGCCCGTTCGCGGTGTGGGGACCTGAGCAGTACGGCCAGATCTGGCAACGGTGGCGCGCTGAGCCACGCTCGGAGTGGGAACCGTACTGGGAGTTCGGCGCGTTCGTGGATGTGCTTGATGTAGCCACCGCGGTCGAGGCCGCACTCACCGTGCCCCTCCACGGCCATCACCGGGCGCTGCTGTGCGCCGCCGACATCGCCGCCACCGGAACCGCTCTCGAACTCGCAGCGAGGCTTGCCCCGGCCGTGCCCGTCAACGACCTAGCGCGCTATGCGGCCGATCCCTGGTGCGCGCTAGTGGATTGCAGCGTTGCCAGACGCGTACTGGGATGGCAGCCGGCCCGCGGCTGGCCATATAGCGGCTGGAAGGGCTAGTGAATTCGGGCTGTATCTTCGAGCCCTGCCCGTCACTAAACTGCGACAGGTGGGGATCGGGACGACTGCGGCGGAAGCCGCAGCGCGTTCCCAGCTGATCTCGGTTGAGTCGTACACAGTTTTCCTGGATCTGACGCCGGGCGGCGACTCGGTCCGGTCGCGTACCGAGATTCAGTTCAGCTGCCGCGAACCCGGCGCCGTGACCTTCGCGGACCTAGATGCGCTAACAGTTCACAAGGCGGTACTTAACGGCGCCCCGATCCAGCAGAAGCGAGCGACGGACGGGCGGCTGATCCTGACGGGCCTAGCCGCGAGCAACGCCCTGACCGTCGATGCCACGGTCGCAGTGTCCGGCAGCGGCACCGGTCTCACCCAGTACACCGACCCGGCCGACGGGCGCCGGTACGTCCTCGCCAACTGCTTCCCGACGGCGGCGCCCAGCGTGTTCTGCTGCTTCGACCAGCCGGACCTGCGCGCCGAGCTCACCCTGATCGTGACGCTGCCTGCAGGGTGGACCTGCGTCTCCAACGGCGAGGTTCTGCACCGACCCGCCGCCGGGGCCGCCGGTGTCTGGCGCTTCTCAGCGGTTGCGTCGATGAAGCCTTACGAGTTCACCCTGTGCGCCGGGCCCTATGTGAGCAAACAGTACGTGTCCCCTGCGGGTGGCGCCGTGCCCGGTGCTGGAGCGACGCACCGTCCGGCAATGACAGTGCGCTGCCGCCCGACTCTGGGCGCGTCACCTGGCCTGGCCAGCATTGCCGACACCGTGGGCACGGCCCTGCACTACTACGAGCAGCTGCTTGACGTGCCCAGCCCCTATGCCAAGCTCGACATCGTCGCCGTGCCGGAGCTGACCACGTTGGCCATGCAGCTTCCTGCGGTGATGTACATCAGCGAAGAGCTACTGCAGCGCGCGGCCGATCCCGGCGATGAGCACGTGGCTATCGTGCTGGCGCACGAGGCGGCGCACCTGTGGTTCGGCTGCTTGGTTGAAGGCGGCTGGTGGGACGACCTGTGGCTCGCCGAGGCCATGGCGAACTATCTCGCCTATACCGCCGCGGCTGCGGTCCTTGACCAGCCTGGGGCCTGGGCCGAGTTCGGCATGACCGGTGAGGCCAGTGCTTACGAGGCGGACAGCGTGCCGGGAGCCCAGTCGGTTGCATCGCCCGTGGACTCTGCTGCGCACGCCCTGACCAGACCAGCCGCGATCACCTATTCCAAGGGAACGGCGGTGATCCGCCAGCTCGGTGCACTGATCGGCGCGGACGCCATGTACGCCGGGCTACACGATTACCTCACCCGCTATGCCTGGTCGACCGCATCGCTGGCCGATGTCGTCAGCTGCTGGACACGCGCCAGCGGGCACGATCTGAGCCAGTGGGCCGACCAGTGGTTGCTGCATGCCGGCACTAACACGCTGCGACCGGAGATCACAGTCGGACCGGACGGCGTCATCACGTCACTCGCCGTTGCGCAAGACCGGCCGACCGACCCGCCCGGTCCGCTGCGCACGCATCAGCTCACAGTCGGGATCTACGAGCTGCATGGACCTCGGCTCGCGTGCAGTCGGCGGATCAGCGTGACGCTGAGCGAGCGGTGGACGCACGTACCCGAGCTGACCGGAACGCCAAAGCCTGCCGCGGTTTTGCTGAACGACACTGACCTGACGTTCGCCGCGATCAGGCTCGACCTAGTTTCCTGGCATGCCATGGTGTCCTGCGCTATGGACGTCGGCGAGCCGCTGGCCGAGTCTGTCTGCTGGAACTCGGCCTGGGACATGGTGAGGGCGGCCGAGCTCGATGCGGCCGAGTTCGCCGCGCTGGTGGCGCGCAGGATCACCACGGGACGTCCGATCATCGGGCTCGAGCAGCTACTCGGCCGGGCGCTCGCCGGCGCGGATTACTACGCCTCGCTCGCCGGGCGACCGGCTGCGCGCCAGCAGCTAGCGGCCGCCGCGCTGGCAGCCGCCGAGCGAGCCGCGCCGGCCAGCCGCGACCAGCGGATCCTGGCCCGCGGATACGCGATGTGCGCCGACAGCTCCGCGCAGCTCGACCTGCTCCGCTTCTGGCTAGACAGCCGTTCCCTTCCTCCTGGGCTTGCCGTCGATCTTGAACTTCGCGCCCGTATGCTCTCGACGCTAGCCGCCAGAGACCTGGCCAGCGACGACGACCTGGCTGCCTACGCGGCTGACGACCCAGTCGCGGGCGACATCAGGACCGCGACCTGGCAGGCGATGCGGCCGGAGCGCGCAGCTAAGGAAGCTGCCTGGGCGGCGGCGCTCGCACCGGGCCAGTCGCCTCGGCGCGCGCTCGCGCACGCCCAGGGCGTATGGGTGCCGGGACAGGAGCATCTGCTCGGTGAGTTCCGCGAGCGCTACTTCGGGCAAGCGCTGGCCGCGGTGGGCCGGCATGATGCGCGCACTGCGCAGCGGCTGGCCAGGGCGCTGTACCCGGCGACGCTGGCCGACGATGCGACCCTGGCCGCTACCGATGCCGCCGTGGCCACAATGGACCCGGCCGATCCCGTCCGCGCAGTCCTGGCCGAGCAGCGGACCGTCTTGCAGCGCGAGATCACCGCACGAGCAAGCTTCGATCACATTGGACCGGTTCCCTAGCGCGACCGGCTTACCAGCTAGTGACCTGCATGGTCCGCTACCCGTGGTTGCGCAGCGAGATCGGGTCGTCCTCGGCTATCTGGTCCGCATCCACAGCCCGCAGCCCTGTGCCGAGCCGTTCGCGGGCCTGGCGCAGCAGCTTCAGCGAGTGCGAAGCCGGACCTTGCGCAGCGTCAGGATCCGCATCGGCGCCGTGCTCCTCGACGATATGAGCCTGAAGGGCAGCAGCCACTTCGTCGGCTGCCTTGAGCGCTTCGTAGACAGCCAGGTCCCTCGCGGTGTCGTCAACCATACCGACAGTATCCCCGCCGTCAGCTTTCCCGCCCGTCCGGCCCGTAGCCGGCGTCGCTGAGCATCCGGCGCAGATCGACAACCATCTGCGGGTCGATGTCCTTTCGCAGCGGCGGGTCGAGGAATTCCTTATCCGGCCCGACGGTGACCGCCAACTTGCCGTCGTGACGTTCTTCCACCGAGCCGACTGTCTCGAGCAGCGACAGCACGGCGTTCCACTCAATGTTGTGGCTCGTCGGGTGCTGGAAGATCTGCCGCAAGGTGTTGCGGTGGTGGTTGCTCAGGTGCGGTTGATCCGCTGGAGATGACATGTCGAGGCTCCTGCCTGTGAAGATCACACCTTAGCCGGGACAGCCGATGGGTCCTCGGCCGGCTGTGGTCAGCGAGCGATGATCAGGACCAGGATGAGCAGCATCATCAGCAGCAGCGGGCCGCGCACGACCTGGCGCCACAACTCGAGCGGAAGCGGCCCGAGCGGCGTCATCACAGGCGGGGCAGAGTAGTCGAGCGGCGGCCTGGTGACGGTCCGGTACACCGCTGCGATCAGCCCCAGCACCAGGATCACGGCGACCGTCGTGCTCCAGGGCATGATGCCCGGCAGCACTGATGCGGCCCAGAGCAGCGCAGCAAGCACGCAGACCGCCGTCGAGGCGCCTGCCAAGCCCCGGTCGTGCGGCGCGAACTGCGAGCGCAGCCCAGGGCTGGCCGCCAGCTGTCGCAGGGTGGATGTCATCGGAAGGACGACACAGTAACCGCCGACCAGAGCGAGGCAAGCGAGCGCCGGGCCGGACAGGACTGGGCGACAGCCCCACCACACCAGGCCGACCACCGCAGCGCCGATTATCGGCCCCGGCTGACGGCGGATACGGGCCCACTCCGCCCGGATGAGCGCGCCCGCGTACCGCGGACCAAGCAGCGCGCTCCGCACCCGCCCGGTCGCGCGAGCCCGCTGCTCGGTGACGAACTCGCTCAGCATGAAGACGTCGAGCGAGCTGACCGCGGCGTGCCCGGCCGTCCACAAGCCCTGGCTCCGGCTCAACACGCTGACGTCGATGCGATCAAGAGCCCGGTAGGCGCCCCAGGCACATGCGACGGCTGCTATCAGCAGCGCCGCCAGCAGCGCCGCGACCACGCCCGGCGGCGCCCGCAGCGCCGAGTTCGCCGCCACTCGGCCGAAACCGGTCGCCAGCGAGCCAAAGCCCACAATTGACACCGCGCCGAGCGCCTGCGCGATTCCATGCAGAGCGCGATCCACCGCTTCGGATGCCTGACCCCAGACCGAGGCGGTCGCGACTGTGATCGCGCCCGCGATGGCGGCGACGATAGTGGGCAGCGCGGCTGCCGAGGCGGCATGCGCGATCGGAATGGCGATCAATGCAGCGACGCTCGCCGCAGCGAAGATCAGGACGAGGAAACGGGGCCGTAGCAGGTCACGCCGACGGACGGGCGCGGAGAGCAGCCAGAACCGGATGGCCGAGCTCGCGCCGATCGGGCCGACCGTGCGTAGCGTCCAGATCATCCCGCTGAAGACAAGTAGCAGCGTTGCGGCCAGAAACAGCCGGCTGGGCGACGGCGGTGCAGCCGATCCCGGTCCGGACAGGTAACGCCACACTGGCCGCAGCGCGCCCGCCCCTAGCGCTGCAAGCATCGCTGCCGCGAAGATCCACTCGTAGATCCGGGCCAGCCAGGTCCGGGCTGGAAGCTGCGTACGCGAGCTGGCCCGAAGCCGCCGCCGGAGCGGTCGGCCCGGAATCGCCGGGCTGCCGATCGCAGCTGGCTCCGTGCCCGCCGTCAGCATGACACCTTCCGGCTCAGCTCTAGCACTCGGTCGGCTACCGTCTTAGTCAGCTCGCTGTCGTGCGTCGCTATCAGGACGCCGTGGCCGAGCTCTTTTTCTTGCACCAGCCGGCTGGCCAGCCAGGCTCGCCCGGCTCGGTCAAGTCGCTGCTCGGGCTCGTCGAGGACGACGAGTACGCGCGGCCGGGCAAAGCATGTCAGAAGGGCCAGCCGGCGTCGCTGGCCGCTCGACAGCGTTGCTGGCAGCTGATCGGCGGCGTCAGCGAGGCTTGCCTCGGCCAGCAGCGCGCGAGCTTGCTCATCGGGCGCGGCGGCACCGTGCGCGGCGAGCAGGAGGGCCAGATGCTCAGCGATCGACAAGTCCGCAAAGAACTCAACGTCGTCCAGGACGGCCGCGATCCGCCGGCGCGTGTCCGGCTCGTGCTCGCGCAGCGGACGGCCGCAGAGCTCGACCGCGCCGGCCGATGGGCGGTCGGTCCCGACGACGCACCTCAGCAACGTCGTCTTCCCTGAGCCGTTCGGCCCCGTGACAGCGACCGCCTCACCCCAGCCGACCTGGAGGTCGATCCCCTCGATCACAGGCACTTGGCCGAACTCCCGGCTTAGCCCTGACACTGACAGCAGCGGCCCGTCGTCCGGGGGCGGGTGCACCGCGGGCGGGCGGGAATCCGTCACCACCCGCGTCCGACCGCGCATCTGCCACTCCCAAGACCGCCAGTGCGGCCCCAAGGTCACGCCACGGCCGCGGCCCTGATTATCGCGAAGAACTGCCAGCGCCGCCAACTCAGGCGACGCCGGAGTCAGTCGGTCTGCGTGACCTTGCTGAGGCCGCGCGGCCGGTCGGGGTTGATGCCCAGCCGCCGCGCCAGTGCCTCGGTCAGCAGCTGGCCGGGCACGATCAGCCCGATCGGAGCCAGCCACTCCGGCAGCGCGGGCCCTGGCAGCGACGCCGTGCAGGCGGCCGGGAGCTCGTCGCCACCACCGATCCCGAATGCCTTCGCTCCGGCCCCGGTGACCCGCCGCGCCAGGTCAATCGTGCCGGCCAGCGTCGGTCCCGAGTCAGCCGCGACCACGATCGCCGGGGTCTCGGCGTCAACCACGGCAATCGGCCCGTGCAGCAGGTCCGCGTAAGACAGGCCCATCGCGTGCAGGTAACAGGCCTCCTTGAGCTTGATCGCCAGCTCCAGGGCAGCCGCGTAGGCGAAGCCGCGGCCGGAGACCACGACGCCGGGCACCTTCGCCAGCTCGGCCACGATCGGCTCGAGCTCAGCCAGGCCGACTGCGTCGGCGCCTTCCAGCAGAGCCCCGATCGCTTCCGGCACGGCCTGCAGTTCGGCCTGATTCAGTGGCGCGCCGAGCCCGAGGCCGAGCACGGCTAGGGCCGCAAGCTCGGTGGTGAACGTCTTAGTCGCCGGCACCGCCTGCTCAATGCCGGCCTCGGTCACGAGTGTGACCTCGGCGGCTTGCGCTAGCGGCGACGACGCGCCGCCATTGGTGATCGCCAGCGTCCGCGCACCGCAGTCCTGAGCCCAGGTCAGCGTCTCCACGATCTCCTTGGTCCGGCCCGACT
>Ga0335075_10019304_pt1 | contig 10082 bp, 20 predicted proteins | sample Lox_Sample_24_FD_206723 | JGI IMG/M metagenome (GOLD analysis project Ga0335075, IMG submission 206723) | Soil microbial communities from Loxahatchee National Wildlife Refuge, Florida, United States - Lox_Sample_2.4 | ecosystem: Environmental > Terrestrial > Soil > Wetlands | place: USA...
CGCTAAAAGATTCGGTGCCCGTTCGGCGGGCCTGACACTCGGCATTGGTTGTCTCCGCGCTCTAATAGTCACTTGCGGCCAATATCGCGATGCCGCCAGAGCACGTCCATGTCAAATGAGTGCGCTATCTCCTGTCATACGCGAACCCCCAAAAAAGCCCGCCACCTTGCGGCAGCGGGGCATGTTTGGCGCAAAAGATTATTGCGCGGCCAGAGGCAGGCCGATCAGCCGCCTCGCTTCTGCCTGGACAGCAGTCCTAAGCGATACCCGATGCGCGCGCCCGTCTTCCCACCACTGGACATAGAAGCGCCTGTTTCGGCGCCAGAGAGAGTAGGTCGGCTTATCGGCTTTCGGTCGCGACACTCTCGCTCCTCGTACTCGATCACGTCTTCTGGGCGGAACCTGAGCAGAGTGCCGATCCGGATCGCGCGCAATTTGCCCGCGTTCACCAGAATATACACGTGCTGGCGGGACACGCCCCAGGCCCGGGCAAGCTGGGAAACGGACAGGCGGGGCTCTATCATCGTCCGGAGATCCTATTTCCTGGCGCTCAAGCTTTTGCGCCTACGCCTTGAACCTGGCGCGCGCCTCTCGGAGATCGCCTGTTCGTAAGCTGACGCGCTGGCGCTCGCCCCGAAGGTAGAAGAGGCAGTACCAGACATCGCCTCGGCGAATAGGTTCGCAGGCATCCCGCTTTCTGCTTCTGCTGCCGTTTCCATCGCTCGAAGTCATCCGGATCGACCCGATATTGCGCCCTGACCTTGTAGGCCGGCAACTCCTTTGATGCGCACATGGCACGGGCCTGGCGTACAGAAATGTTGAGTTGGCCGGCGACATCAGCGGGCGTTAGGCTGTTAGGCATTGGCCACCATTTCCTGAATTTTGCGCACCGAAAGGCTTGTCATGTCGGCAACTGCTTTGCAGCGCACGCGCTTGCTCATCGGAGTGCTCGCCTTTCGGAGAAATTGCGGATGCACGGAGCGTCAGGCATCAGCACCTTCATAGGAGAGAAACCGCCCGGCTCGGCACCGGGCGGCATCAGGCTACGGTCGGCGGCGACCTTTAGGATTTCTGAACACCACCCTTCGCCTCGTCCTCGGCGAGGAGCGCCAGGATCGCCAGCCGCTTCGTCTCGCGCGGCCGAGGCGTCCGAGGCGGATAGTTTGCGCGCGGTGGCAGGGGGTAGGAAGCCGGCGGCTCAGCGGGCAATGGTGCGCCTGGCTCGCGGAAACGGCGGCCGGTCATGGCTGCACCTCGACGTCAACCGCGTTTTTCTCTTCGTCCGTTTGGCCCGGCTCCCAGCGGCAGGGCTCATTTCTGATCAGCGACGCCATCCGCTCGGCGATATCCTGCGCAATGCTGGTGGCATAAATCATCGCGTCGCCAACCCAATCGTCAGGAACGTGTTCCGCGCAGTAGGCCCTAATCCCGTACGCCGCGAGATAGGCCATCCCAGCCGATCGGGTCAGTTCGTAGACAAGGTCTTCGGCCAGGGCCATCCTCCACTTCTCGTGCGAGAGGATGCCGTCCGTGTCCGGGCTCATGCCACGGGCTCCGCTTCGCTCTCCGCCTCATCTTCGAGCGGATTGGCAACGAAATCTGAGAGCGCGAGTGCATTCTCTGCTGTGTTGGGAAGGTGGCGCCCCGCCCATTCGATGGCGCAGCGAAAACCGTCAGCATCCGCGCCTTCCCACGTCCACGGCGTCGGGGCGCGCGACATCGTGCAGATCGCCCGCGCGCCGTGGATCATCTCGATGATCTCATCCGTCAACTCGCCAATGCGCCGCTCGAGCGCGGCCTCGTGCGCGCTCGTGCTACGGCCAAGGGGCTCCCGCGCCGATCCAGGAATGGAAGCCGGCGCGGCAGTCTCGGCCGCACCGGAAGGTGAATCATGGTCTGAGGGCATGATATGCCCGTCTGTAGCCTTCATGGGATGGTACTCCCTTGAGGGTCAGGCCGGGCGGCGGTGCTGGACACACCCCGTTCGGCCGCTCGGCCTCGCCGAGCCCGGCAAGGCTGCGTCGGAAGGCCGGCTGGCGTCAAGCGGTTTGGGACGGGGCGGAGCTGCGGCTTGACCGGGTCCGGCAGGCTGCACGGCCTCTCTGAGGCGGGCCCGCCCGCTCGACTACGGCCTCGCCGGCATCGCGCACGGTGCGCCAGTCGGCAAGGCGCTGCCGCGTGATCCCGAGTTCGGGAAGGGTGGCGGCATCATTGTCCGCGGCTTGGACAATGATCGTTTTCCGATCGCCACCGGGCTTCTGTATCTCGCCGCTGGCCTGCCCTCTGTCCGCCTCGTCGGCCATCCGCATCTCGGCGCGGGTGATCACCCGCAGGCAGTCCGCGTGCGCCCGGATCACGCGGGCGTGAGCAGCGGGGCGTCAGGGGGCAGCGCTGTCAGAGCGGAGCGGAGTAAGGCTTTCTTCGATGATCTGCTTGTCGTGGTCGCTCAGCGTTGGGGATTCCCGGACCGCTGCTAGAAGTGCCGGGACAGCATCGCGTGCGATGCGGCCAACGACTCCCCTTCCCCGTTCGATGGACTGCCCAATCACGTAATCGTCCAGTTCAAAGACTGCGCCGCACTCAATGTGGCTATCACGATCGAGGAACGGATTGGCCTTACGTTCGATGCGAACGCTGCCCGGGCGCCATCCCTTGGTGTTGACCCGGGCAAAGAGCCCGCGTTGCGGTGACAGGCAAACAACCATCTTCGGCCCAGGCGGCCGGATAAGGTCATCGTGGACCCAAACAACATCAAGGGGTTGGAGCGCCACCTCAAAGGCGCATGAACGGCGCTGCCTCGCGCAGATAGGCGATCTTTTCGGCTTTGTCCGGGGTTTCGGCGAGCATGTCTTCGTAGCGCATCAGCCCGAGCTTAGCTGCCTGCCAGTCCGGCCCGTGAGTAGCGGCGGTGCGTTCATTGAAGGTCATAGAGAGGGACTGCTCTAGGCCGTGCTTTAGCGCCGTGCGGTCAGAAGGTGAGAGCGCAGAAAGGTCCGGCGCGGCATTGTCTTCAAGCATCAGGCAATGCCCGGTCAGCCGCCAAGGGAAGCGATTTACGCCAAGCTCGGCAAGCCATAACGGCTCGGCCTTGGCCATTTCGTAGATTTCCAGCGGGACGGGACCGAAGCGCATGGCGCGGTAGGTAGCGCCAAAGATCGGGCGGTAGTGCTCGTTTAGGTGCGCCTTGTCCGCGAAATAGCATGCCTTGAGGAGAGCGTGCAGGTCGCGCGGACCGCGCTCGCACAGCATCCAATGGATGGCAGCATGGGCCTTCGCGGCGCTAAAACGGAACCGGATCGGTTCGAGGGCACTCAAGGCTGCCGACATGCCATCAATATGCGCGCTCTGCGCACCGCAGACAAATCAATCCTGCTGCGGCACAGGCCCAGCGCGATCCTGGCGTCGCGGTAGAGATCACCCGCAGGCCATCGGGCACCGGATCGTCCCGTCTCTGCCGCCACGGCAACCGGTCGGGATTCGCCGCGGGCCGCCTCACCCCTCGCCCTGCCCCTCGATCAGCTTCGGCTCTGCCGGCGACAAACGCTGCTCGCCTCGCCCGTCGCCTTCAAACTGGAAGGTGAACGACGCCGGGCCGCTGATTGTCGCGTTGAACACGGCCGCGGCGCCGGCGGCGGAGTATTCGGGCGCATGCCGGCGCAACAGTAGCGCGAGAAGCGAATCCGAATAGCGCCGCACTGTGCCGACAACCTTTCCGCCGGAAACCTGATTTTCTTCCGTCCCCTCGACGGCCCGGCGCCACGCTTCCGCCTCGAGCGTCGCCACAGCCTCCCGCAACGCCTCCGTCCATCCCTCCGCAAAATCTGGATCCCGATCGCGCCACTCATGCACGGTCCTGGCCGCCCGATCGCAGGCCCGGCAGGCGCCGGCGATGCTTCCGCCCTCGGTCAGGGCCTTGAGGAAGACGCGCTTGGCCTCGGCAGTGGTTGCCGAACGGGCGCGGACGAGCCCCTTCTGCCCGGGGGTCGGCAGCAGGTCCGATTTCGGCATAGGCGGCTTGCCAGGTGGCCGGCCGGTTCGGTGCTTGGCCATCTCAGGCAGCCTCCTTCTCGATCCGGTGCGCCAGTTGCCGGAGCCGGGCTTCCAACTCGCTCTTGGCGGCGTGAAACGCTTCGGGGTCCCTGCGATCGGGCAGCAGTCCCCGCGCGACGGCCGCGAGCTTTCGCAACTCGGCGGCCAGGGGCGGGTGCTCGGTGGGGCGGGGCGTCATGCTGCCTCCGATTCCTGCGTCGCCGCATCGTGCTTCGGCCCGACCGAGGGGCACGAGGCTACTGCGATACCCGCCGGCGCCTCGGCGGCTTCCAACGTCGCTGGCGTCGATGCTGGCGAGGAAAATCGGGCACGTTTTCGGGCCGCCGCTGCCGTCGCCAGTGCCGTCCGCTGCGCCTCGGACAATTCCCGCTCCGCGGCAAACGGATTGGTGCTCATCCGGTAGGGCCAGAACGGGCAGCGGATCAGTGAGCATCGCCGCACCTCGGCCTCCGAGCCGCCGGCGCAGTCGATGCAATTCCTGCGGATCAGCCGGAGGAGCGGTTCCTTGCGGTGCCCAGCGGCTTCCAGGTCGGCCGCGCTCATCTGCCGCGGATCGCGACCGATCGGGCAACCCATCTCATCCAGGCGCTCGACGTGTGGGGCGAGTGCCTCCATCATGCCGCCGCCACCGCAGGCCCGGCAGGCTCAGGGGCCGGGATCAGCTCCTCGATCACATCGCGCTCCTGCAGGATCACTCGGGCCATACGCTCATGATGGCGCAGAGCGGCCTTGAGGTGCTCGCCAGTGCCCTTGCCGCGGACCATTACCGCCCCATCTTCCGCCAGGAACACCCGACGGTTTCCATCACGCTCGATCTCGGCGATGATATGGTGCGGCCCGCGGTCGATCCACTTCGCGATCTCGGCCTGCTCGGCCGCGAGCCGGCGCTGTTCCCGCCCCTCGCGCTCTTCCCGCGCTTGCTTCTCGCGTAACTCCTCGACGGTCCATGTGCGGCCAGGCTGATGGCCCATACCGATCGCTACACCTATTGGCATCTCTCAATCTCCTTCGTTTCAACGTCTGTGCCCGCCGTGCGGGCGGTAATTCGGGATCAGCGCCTTGGTCTCGCCGGCCGCGCCGAGGGCTTGTGCAACGCGGGCTTCGTCGATCAGCGCGTTTAATTGGCCGCGAGCCTGATCCATGACGATCTGCGCCCCCTTGAGGTCGCGCCGGAGCAACGCATTGCGCATGTGGTGATGGTGATCCCCCTCCCATCGGTTGAACGACATTTCGGCGCCGAGTTTTCTGAATACTGGCCGCGCTTTCTCAACCAGTTCACGGAATTCTTTCGCCGCGGCTACCAGCGCCGCGGTAAGAGCTTCGCCCTCCGGCTCGGCCGCAGCGGGCGGCGCATCGGGGATCATGCCGTCGCGGTGCAGATGCAGCCCCGGCGCCTTGCGATCTCCCGGCCCGCTGGCGCGTTTGGCGATCGCTTCCTTCACATCGCCGTGCAGGATTGCGCGAATCCCTTCCAGCGCCTCGTCGAGCAGCGAAGCAGGCACGCGATCGACAAGGCCGTCACGGATGCGATCGAGCTTCGCGAAACACTTCTCCCGCAGGTTCGCCAGCGCCCGATTCTGCCGGCCCGTCAGCCCGCTACGCTTCATCGCGCGATCGAACGCGCCCTCGATGTCGCCACGCGACGTGTCGGCAATGGTAGCGGCGAATTCCCTGTGCAATGCGTCCATCTCAACTCTCCCTGACCGCGGTCTCGAATGTTTCCGTGAGCAATCGCTTTGCCTCGGGCACGGCCGCCCGCATGGCCGGCTTGAGGAACGGCCTGGCCGGCACGTGCTTGTTGCGTGTCCCGCGCTCCTGCCACTTCGCCGGCGCGTCCGCGCGCACGATGGCGACCAGCGCATCGCCCTCCCCATGGATGCTGCGCCGCATGACTCCCGTCCTGAGAAGCGGCTTATCTGGCGGGCTATAGCCGCGCCGCGTCTTCTCCTTCACCGTCGATGCGGCCAGCTTCGGCCATCCCTCCTGGTAGCTGCCGATCCGCCCTCTGGCGTCCGCGGCGATGCCCTGGGCAATCCCCTGCATGACCTCCGGCAACTCGGAACGCAGCCGCGCCACGATCAGCCGCAGCCTCATGTCGAGATCGCGCACGCCCCGGACGCTGAAGCTCATCACGGCGCATAGCCTCCGAGCGATCCCGCTGGATCGAGGAACGTTCTCCGCTTGCTGTGCTGTTGCTGTTGCCCCACTGCATCGCGTGCCGCTGCGGCAACGTCCCCGCGATGCGTGCCCCACCACTGATTCAGCAGTCCGGGAATCCCGAGCGTGTCAGTGATCCCGTTCACGGTCACATGGAAATCCTGATTCACCGTCACAGGACCAGGTGGCGCCGGCGGCATGGCGAGCGGATGCGTGTAGATCGGATCGCCGTGCGTGCCCTGCGGCAAAATCGGCCGGCCGAACAGAGCCGCCGCGGCTTTGCCAGAGCCAATCATCTGGTGCGGAACCGGTGCGCCTTCCGGCATCGCCACAGCCGCGCCAATTCCAGCCCCGACCACAGCGCCGGCGGCGGTTCCGACGCCCGGGATCACCGAGCCAACCGCGGCGCCCACCGCCGCACCACCAGCCGCGCCGGCGGCAACGTGATGCTCGCCGAGATACCGATCCACAACGCCCAGCGTGCGATCCAGGAAGCCCAGGAACTTCCCCAGGTCCGGCAACAGCTCGGTCGCCAGCACGTTGCCGATATCCTGCAATCGGGCAAGCAACTGCTCGAACTCCTGCAACGGAGTCTGCGCAAAGGTCGCCTGCTGGGCCGCCGCGCCGGGCGTGCCGGCAATCAGCTTCTCGAACGCTGCGAACAGGTCCTTCTGCAAGGCGAGCAGCGTTGCCCCGCGCATGCCGCGGATGCCGAACGCCTTGTAGAGCACATCGGCGAGGTCGGATTGCGTGTGGTGTGCGCCATATCGCTGGATGTCGGTCAGGATCTTCCCGATGTCCACGCCGCCCTGCTTGTTCAGCACGGCCAGGTGCCCGGCCTTGTCGAGGATGCCGAGGTCCTTGAGCGCCGCCACGTGCGCGGTCAGGTTCTGGAACTTCGGCGCGCTCTTGCCGAGCGCCCGGTCCACCGCCGCCCGGTATTGCGCAAGCTGGGCGTTGATCGGGCCGCCCGCCGTGAGCACACCAAGGATCATCTGGCCGATCGAGAAACCCGCCGAGCGGCCCAGCCCGGCGCGCATCAGGAAGCCGATCGCCGCCGCCGCCTGATCGACATTGGCGCCCGCCGCCACGGCCATCGGCAGGCCGTATTTCATCGTCGTGAGCGTCTGCGCGATCGAAGTGTGCGTCCGCTCGGCGATCGCGAGCACCTCATCGAGCCCCGGCACAAGCTGTGCCGCGGAGTAGCGCTGCGTCAGGTGCGCATAACCGATCGCCGCCTTGATGTTGTCCTCGATCGATCCGAGCCCCTGCATCTGGCCGACTTCGGCCATCCTGAGGGCGATCGGGAACACGCTCGCGAACTGTGCAAGCCCGGCTTTGCCTGTGAACCCGGCCATCTGCGCCGCGCCCAGCATCGCCTGCGCGGTTTCCGTCTCCGTGTAGATCGTGCCGATCGCAGCCTGGCGGGCGATGTCGTGCAGTGTGCTCAGGTATGCCGCCTTCTGCGCCGCGCTCGCGCCCGCAACGTTGAACATCGCCAGCGTCTGTGTCAGCGCGAGCTGCTCTGTCATCGCTTGCTGGAACGAGTGATAGGCCGCGAAGCCGACGGCGAGCCCGGGGATGCTCATTACGCGATTAGCCACGTAACCCAGACCCGCACCCTCGGCGGCACCTTCGGCATATCCGACGATGCCGCCGCCATGGCCGCCGCCTCCTTCGCGCTTGCCACCGCCTCCCGCCGCTGCCAGAGCCGGGCGTGCAGCCGATGGCGAGGGAATCCGCACCCGCCCGATCGCGGCGAAGTTGCGCGCCGCCGCCGCACTCTCCGCGGCAATCGCTGCCGTGCGGTCCTTCACCGCTGCCAGCCGATCAGCCGCTGCACTGATCGGCGCATCGAGCGAGTCGAGTTTCGCGGCCAGATCGCTCAGTGGCCCCTGCGCCCGGGCAATCGCGGAGCCAAGCCGCGTGAACGGCCCGGACATGCCGGCGCTCGCGTCCTTGAACCGCCCCAGCGCCTCCTCGAGCTCGGCAATCTGATCAAGGGCGGCCTTGATCGGCGCGGTGAATTCGTCGAGCACCCGCAGGCTCGCGACCATCCCGCCGATGTCGGTCACTTCGGGCATGCACTATCTCCCCATCACGGCCGCCAGGCCCACCAAAACCGCCCGCGCCGGCTGATCCCGACGACAAACGGGCCGAACCGCCACGAAAGCCCCGCATAGGCGCGGGCCCCGCGACGGCCGCCGATGATTCCCCGGTAAAATCGCATCACTTCCTCTTCGCCGCGGACGCGACGGCATCGTGATAGGCGAGCATCACCGATCGCCAACTCGCCAGCTCGGCGAAGCTCATCGCATCGAGCCGTTCCGGGTCGAAGCCGAAGCTCACCATCTCGCCGAGCGCCGCGGGCATTATGATGCCGGCTCGCTTGCCGGCTGCCGGGTAGGAAAATTGATGCGGTTCACTGCGGCTTGCAATTCGAGAACGTCGTCGATCCGCATGGCGTCGATCTGCTCCATGCGGACGGGCTTCCCGTCGACCGTCGCCACCTGGGCGAGGAGCGCATATTCGAAGCGCAGCGGATCGAACGGCTGCCCGACCGCCATCTGCGCCAGTCGAAGATCGCGCCCGGTGCCCTGCCGGATCGTCGCGACAGCGCCGCTCGGCAGTGTGATTTCCGCGCTGCCGACTGCCGGCACCGCGTCAGGAACCTCAATCGTCAAACCGGTCATAGCTTGAACTCCGTTATCGAGAGTTTGGGAAAAGTGGGCATTTTCGCCAGCGCAATTTCGGCCAACGCAGCGGAACGCATCACCTTGGTGAGCGCCTCGCTCGCCCGCATCACGGCATGCACCGGCGCCATCGTCCGCTTGATCTGATCGAGCACGCCCAGATCAAGCACCCGCGGCATTCGGAACTGAGGCAGCGCCGCAGCCGCCGGGACCATCGCGGGCAAGGCCGGCAACCGCGGCAGCACCCGCAACGAAGCGCCTATGTCAAACATCTGCATGGTGATCTCCTTGTTGCACAAACGAAAGAAACCCGTACGTAGGCACGGTGCGAAGGTAGACGGCCTTCGCAGCGATCGCCATGTCGAACCTGCAAAGGGGACCCGTCAGCGATTCCGGCACGGCGCGCGCCGGTGAGGCTCCCTCGCCACGACGGATCATCGCACCACCTCGGCCAAGCGCAGCGGTCGCGCCGCGGCACTGAACGCGCGAAGCCCGAACGCATCGCCGGTGAAGGCGTCGAGCACCGGGGGCGGGTTGGGAAAAGGTGTCCATCGTTGCTTCTTTCAAAAAAACCAGTTGCCCGCCGCGGCCAGATGCCCGCTGAGCGGCGCACACTGGCAACAGCGCCAGACAGCGGGGCCGCCTGTCCGACTGACCCACCATCGCCGTCCGCTGCAGGCCGAACAGATCGTGCCCGGCGGCATGGCGATCGGCCCGGCCATCACAGGCGGCCATACCGTGGCCGCTGGCGCCGATCCGGCGCTGGCCGCTGTGAGTTGCGGCCCCGAAGCCTCCGCCGGCACGGCCGCTGCGCTGGCGGGCGGCGGCGGGGCGGATTCGGACTGAGGCTCGACCGCGCCCGGCGGCGCATAGGTTCGCCCCTTCCCGAGCACCGGCTGCCACCCGGCCGCGATCAGCGCCGACTCCAGGTCCGGCCCACGCAACGCGGGAAAATCGGTGCAGAGCCGGCCGAGCAGCACCGGTCGCGCAATCTCGGCCTCACTGTGTTTCGGCGTGCAAGAAGGACCCCCTTGGAGGGGTGATCGGCGTCCAATCGGGGCTCTGACGCAATCTTGATGCTGCCTCGATTACCCGACGCCAATGATGCGGGCTTCCAGCAGATCGAGCTTCCCGCGGCCATACATCATGCGTTTCAGGAGCTTGAGCTTTGTGATCTGGCCT
>Ga0335075_10019305_pt1 | contig 10082 bp, 12 predicted proteins | sample Lox_Sample_24_FD_206723 | JGI IMG/M metagenome (GOLD analysis project Ga0335075, IMG submission 206723) | Soil microbial communities from Loxahatchee National Wildlife Refuge, Florida, United States - Lox_Sample_2.4 | ecosystem: Environmental > Terrestrial > Soil > Wetlands | place: USA...
TCGCCTGTCGGCGGCACGGCCAGCGGTTTCCTGGGGCTATAGCTCAGCTGGAAGAGCACCTGCTTTGCAAGCAGGGGGTCAGGGGTTCGAGTCCCCTTAGCTCCACCACTGTCTACTAGGGGGAACGCAAGACCTGCTGGACAAGATCCTGCCGCGCCCTGGAGGTCGCACCGCAGGCCGTGCGACATTCCGGCTTATCCGGATAAAGTAACACAATGCCCGAGATCACCATCCACCGCCTGGACGAGCGGCCCGACCTTATCGACCGCGTGTATGAGGTCGACAGCACCTGGCCCGACTTCATGACCCGCGACCCGGTGGCGAACGCCTTGTACTGGCAGGTCGCCGAGACCTTCCCGAACCTGTGCGCGGTGGCAACCGACGACACCGACACTGTGATCGCAACTGGCCGGGCGCTGGCGTTCGCCCTGGACCTGCCGAACCGGGGAGAGCTGCCTGACGGCGGTCTGGACCGGGCGACCATCTGGGCCTTCAACGACCGGCTGGCAGGACGCACCCCGGACACCGCGTCCGCCGTGGAGATCGCTATCGGACGTGACCATCAGGGCACCGGCCTATCGCACCGGATGCTGGCGGCACTGCGCGAGGCAACGCGCGCAGCTGGCCTGACCAGGCTGGTGGCCCCGGTTCGGCCCAATGCCAAGCACGAGCACCCGCACCTGCCGATGGCGGAGTACATCACGATGGTCCGTGCCGACGGGCTGCCGGTGGACCCGTGGCTGCGGGTCCACGTCCGGGCGGGCGGGCGGATCCTGCGGGTCGCGCCTGCCTCGATGGTCATGCCAGGCTCGCTGGCGGAGTGGCGAGCCTGGACCGGCTTGCCTTTTGACCAGACCGGGGAGGTGATTGTTCCGATGGCCCTGGTACCGGTCCGGTGCGACGTCGAGCATGACCGCGCCGTCTACGTCGAGCCCAACGTCTGGGTCGAGCACGACCTGCGGGGTTAAGTTTTCTGTGGCATCTGCACGGGAATTGTGGAACGAGACTGGGCTGGTCACGCTGAGCTTATTGACGGTTGTCGAGGTCGGCGCGGCGAAGCGGGGTGATCGAACGGTCCACGGACACGCCGTGCGCCGCAAGCCGGTCGAGGACATCCAGGCCGCAAAGAGTCGTAAATGCCAGTGGGACTGCTGAGCCGTCCGTACGAAGTAGCACGCCACGGTTGGCGATTGGATACGTGACCAGTCGGGCCTGCACAAGCTCGGAGTATCTGACCTCCCAACTCAGGCCCAGCCAGCCGAACAGTCCACTACTGCGAACCCGAGCGCCCCACTCGAACAGTTCAAGCCGCGCCGTGCCACCACTTCCACCCGCAGTCCTTGTGCGGAAGCCACCGCCCCAAGATGCGATGGGCGGCGCCGCGTGCATCGCAAGCATCCGGCTCGATCCGGCGGCTGCACGACGGAAAACGGTGACCGCAATGCCCGCGGCAACTACGCAGATGACGGGGAAGACGATGCTGGGCACCATGTGCGGCCCCTCCTCGACAATCTGGGCAGGGTCATTCTTGCCGAGAAGGTGTGCATCGCGCAGCCTGCACGAATCCGGAGAGTCGACGGCTGGTTCGTAACAGCCAGAAAAAATCGGCGCTAGATCGCTGCACGGGTAAACCGGTCGGCCCGCTGGTGCGTCAACTTGGTGTTCCCGGGAGAGCGGGGCCTGGGAACGCTGAGGCCCGCGCCACACCGGTGCGGGCCTCAATCGTGCGGGCGCGTCTCACAAGCCGCCGAGTCGGCTAGTTTGTCGCCACAGTTGCGCGAGTTCTTGGCCAGGGCGTCGCAGAAGGCGGCGACGTCGCTGCCGATGAGTTCCAGGACTCCCTTGCCGGCCGCGGCGCCCTCCTCGAAGAAATCGACAATCTCTGACAGCAGGCGCCCCGCTCCGACCTTGAAGAGGTACCTCTGAATCTCCTTGTAGACGATCTGGTAGTCCGGCGGGAGCGCCTTGACCCGCGCCATGTGCGCCCGCCACTGCGCCCGCCACTGCTTCTTGCCCTCGATGATGTCTTGGATGCGCACGTCAGCCTCCGAGCCGGCCTAGTTTCCTTGCGACGTTCCTGTTCAACTGCGCGCGCCACCGATCGCGATAGCTCCGAGCCCCTTCTCCGCCGGCCAGCGCCGCGCAGAAGCCCTTGATGTCGTCGCCCAGTACCTGGTGAATGCTCAGCCCATCCGCCGCTGTCTCTTCGAGCAGCCCCAGGGCACCGTCGAAGATCGGCATCAGGTTGCGGCCCGTGAAGTCGCCGTAGCAAAGGAGGTGAGCCTTGATCTGTCCCCACGCCGCCCGGTAATCGGCCGGCAATACCTCGGCCCGGGCTTCGAACGCCTGCCAGTCCCTCGTGAGATCGCTGCCTGTCATGGCCTCCCACAAGTTCATCTCCCGCCCTCCCAGAGCTTGTCGATTCGTGATGAGAGGTACTCCCATTTCGCCCAGAACCTTGCGAGCTCGTCGCGCCCTGCATCGTTGAGCGCATAGAACTTGCGCGGCGGGCCCACCCCGGATGGTCGCTTCGTCACTGTGACGAGGCCGTTCTTCTCCAGTCGCAGCAAGATGGTGTAGACCGTCCCCTCCACGACGTCGGCGAAGCCGAGTTCGTTCAGCCGGCGCGTGATCGCGTAGCCGTAGGTCTCGTCGCTGGCGATGATTTCCAGCACGCAGCCCTCAAGCGTTCCCTTCAGCATCTCCGTCAGGTCGTCCATCGCGTGTCCTCTTCAGCCACTCGGTACTACGTAGTACCGAGTACCACTATACGGTATCACAGAGTAGCTGGGTGACCACTACCCTTCGACAGGTGGCGCTGGGATCAGGGCTTGCTCAACTAGACAGCTATCCGTTTGAGGTGCGTTACAGCGAAGGAGCGCTGGTGCGCGCGCGTGCTGCAGCCGACATCGCCGCGAGCGCCTACGGGTACTTCAGTGGCCTGTTTTCAGGAGTCGAGCCCGACATCGCAATCATCGTGGCCGATCAGGCGGACTGGGAGAGCAGGCAGCCATACGGGCTGCCGTTCTTTAACGATGACGATGGTCAGATCCGTCCCGGCATCGTGGTGATGCCCGCGGGAAGCGGAGATTTCTGGATCGCGATCGGGCAGGACATCCGCGACGCATCACCGCGCGGTTATACGCGATTGCTTGCGACATACCCTGATGGCGCAGGTGGCCTGGATCTACAGCCATTTTTTGACCTCGTCACGCTCCATGAGCTCGGCCATGCCTTCGAGGTGCTCGGGGATCTCAGGTTGCCGACCTTCTGGTTGGGCGAGATCTTCGCCAACCTGGCCCTTCACGCATTCATGGCAACGAGGCAGCCGGAAAGTCTGAACACGCTTGAGGTGCTCCCAACTGTGGGCGCGCAGAGCCGGCGACTGGGCGCCCGGATGCGCGCTGATGGTTACAGCACGCTCGAGGACCTCGAAGCCCACTACACAGGCGGTGACCAGCCAATGAGCCCGCTGAATTACGTCTGGTACCAGCACCGGTGGCTGCGACTCGCAGCAAGGATGTTCAGCGCTGACGGTGAGGACGGACTGGTCCGGTTCTGGAAGTGCTTTCACGCCACTGATCGCCTCAGTTCCGGCAACGTCACGGCGGCGTCCCTAGCCCCGGTCCTGAGGACCGAGGTGAGCGAGACCCTCGGCCGGGCGATCCAGAACTGGCGGTAGATCGCGCGCGCTGCGCGTGCCCGAGGGCGCACTGCTCGATGGCCGATAATTTCGATTTTCTGTTAGCGCAGTGGACTGCTATCGAACTCACGGGCTAAGGTCGCGGACGTGACGGCGATTCGCTGGCTTGATGAGACGGTCTCGGACGACGGCGTCACCGAGCGGCAGTTCCAGCTTGACCGCCGGAGTGGTCGGGTGCCCGGACTGCTCTGGCTGCCGCCGTCTCCCGCGCCGGGATATCCGGTCGTTCTCCTCGGGCACGGGGGCAGCGGCTCTAAGCGATCCGAGCGGATCGTTCCCCTTGCACGCTGGTTCTGCGCCCGTGCTGGTCTCGCGGCGCTAGCGATTGACGGGCCGTACCACGGCGACCGGGTAACCTCCCCGATGAGCGCTGCTGAATACCAGGCCCGGATCGTGGCGGAGGGCCTGGACGTCGTCACTAACCGCATGGTCGATGACTGGCGCGAAACCCTGGACGCCATCGAGTCGGCCACTGAGGCGGATACGTCGCGCATCGGTTACGTGGGCGTGTCGATGGGAGCGCGGTTCGGCCTGCCCCTGGCTGCGGCAATGGGCGGCCAGCTCCGCTGCGCCGTCCTGGGCAAGTTCGGGCTGCAGGAAACATCCGGCATGTACCAGGGCGCCGATCCGGCCGTCCGGATCCGCCGCGACGCCGAGCAGATCACGGCTCCAGTTCTCTATCACGTTCAGTGGGACGACGAACTCTTCCCCAAGGACGGCCAGCTCGCTGTGTTCGACCTGCTGAAGTCGCCCGACAAGCAGCTGATCGCCTACGCCGGACCGCACGGCGAGACCAGGCCTGAGGCCACCGCAGAGTGGCGTCGCTTCACCTGTCGCCACCTGGCAGCGTGACCCGGTTACATCAGGGATTTGCTTTCGGCGAATGACCGACTGGCGGTCTCGGGCGGGCTGACCGGAGCGGGCGGGAATGCGACGTCGATTGCCAGGCCGCCGCCGGACCGCGCGCTTGCGGTGATGTGTGCACCGTGGGCGGTGGCGATGGCACGGACGATGGACAGACCGAGGCCGTGGCCGTCACCGCGGGCTGGGCGCGGCCCGAGCCGCTGGAAGGGCTGAAACAAGAGGTCGACCTCGGCGGGCCGGATGACTTTGCCGGAGTTGGCCACCGAGAAGACGGCGCGACCATCACAGGTCCCGGTGGCGACCTGGACGTCCCCGCCGCAGGTGTTGTGCCGGACGGCATTGTCGATCAGGTTGGCCACCAGCCGTTGTATCAGGAGCGGGTCACCGTTAACGCTGGCGGGCCGGAGGCTGGCCTGGACGTTCAGGCCGAGGCCGCCGATCTCGGCGCGGGGGACGTCCAGGGCGGCGCTGGTGACGACGGCCAAGTCGGCAGGCTCGCGCTCGGCGAGTCCCGCTTCGCTGCTGGCCAGGATGAGCAGTGCATCGATGAGGCGGTCCTGCTCTGCGTTGAAAGCGAGGAGGTCCTGGCTGACGTCCTGCCAGGTGTCGGAGGTGCTGGCCGGGTCGGCGCGGGTGACCTCGATCAGCGCGCGCTCCCGCGTGAGAGGCGTGCGCAGTTCGTGTGAGGCGTTGGCAGCGAACCGCCGCTGGGCGTCGAACGACGCCTCCAGCCGCGTGAACAGGCTGTCGAGGGTGTCGGCGAGTTCCTTGAGCTCGTCGTCAGGTCCGGGCAAGGCCAGCCGCTCGTGCAGGCTACTGGCGGAGATCCGGCGGGCGGCCGCGGTGATCGTGCTCAGCGGCCGCAGCACCCGGCCCGCGACGAACCAGCCGATCGCGAGGGCGGCCGCCGCGACTACTGTCAGGGCGATGCCCGACTGAATGAGCAACTGGTGCCTGTCGGCATCGATCTGCGCGCGAAGTTCCGCCTTGAGCTCGTGCACCCTGGCTTGCTGTGCTGAGGCAAGAGGGTCGAGGGCGAATTTAGGAGGAGTGGAGGCGTTCGGCGGGCTGTAGCCGTGAAGGGGCGCAAGGTGCGTCGCATGTCCGTCGAGCAGGTAGGTAAGGGCGAGCACGGCCGCCCCGCATGCCAGGAACACGCCGCCGTACAGGATGGTCAGGCGCAGCCGGGCGGTGCTACGGGGCAGCCGGAGCCAGGACGGCGTGCGCTGGCGGAGGCGGAGGGCGAGCATCATGATTCCCCGATGCGGTAGCCGCTTTCCCGGACGGTCTCGATCACAGGTGGGTCGCCGAGCTTGACCCGCAGCCGCTGGATGGTGGTCTTCACGGTTCTAGTGAACGGGTCCGCGGCTTCATCCCACACCCGTTCCAGCAACTCCTCGGCCGGGACCGGCCGTCCGCTCGCGGCGAGCAGGCATTCCAGCACGGCGAGTTCCTTGACGGTGAGCGGCAGGCGCTGCCCCGCGCGGACCGCGATTCGGCGGGCCGGATCCACGCTCAGGTCACCGCAGGTCAGGGTGGCGGGCAGCGGAGCGACCGCGCGCCGACCCAGGGCGCGGATGCGGGCCACCAGTTCCGCGAAAGCGAACGGCTTGGGCAGGTAATCGTCAGCGCCAAGGCCGAGGCCCTCGACCCGGTCCAGGACTGACCTCGCCGCGGTCAGCATCAGCACCCGGCTCTCGGACCTGTCGGCTGCGAGGGCCCGGCAGACGTCGTCGCCGTGCGTGCCGGGCAGGTCGCGGTCCAGCACCACCACGTCATAGCGGTTGACCGCTGCGTGCTCAAGCGCGGCGTCGCCGTCCAGGGCCAGATCGACCGCCATGCCCTCCCGCCGCAGGCCGGCGGCCACCGTCCTGGCGAGGAACTCGTCGTCCTCGGCTATCAGCACTCGCATCGCTATCCTGCCGCTTCCTGCGCTCACCGTACGTCCGCCAACCGCCTGCCTCGCAGGATCGCAGGCCTTAGGTCACAGCCAGGCAACATTTTCTGTTGCCGTGCTGTGACCCGCCGTTCTGTACAACTGCCTGCAAGCGCGGGGCAGCCAGACGGCCCTGGCCGGTTATCCACAGAGCGTTGAGGAGTCATCGGTGTTCTTTATCACCTACCTGCGGCGGGAGCTGCGGTGCAGGATCCGGCAGGCTATCGTCGTCGCGCTTGGCCTGGCACTGGGGGTAGGCCTGGTCGTCACCGTCAGTGCCGCGTCAGCTGGGGTAAACAAGGCTGAGGCGAGCGTGCTCAGCGGCCTGTACGGGGTGGGCACGGATGTGACTGTGACCGGGCCGCCATATTCGGCGCACCAATCGTGCGTACACACAGCACCGGGGGTTCAACGCTGTCTGACCGGTGGCATCAAGCAGCCGTCAAAGAACGTGCAAACTCTCCAGATCAATCCCGCCGGCGGCGCGGAGATTTGCGACAACGGCCGTTGCGTGAGCGCCGCGGGCCGCACCTACGATCGACTTGTCTCGCCGTACCAGCAGCCGATCAGCGCGGCGGCCGTGGCCGCAGTTGCGAAACTGCACGACGTCGCGGCAGCCGCCGGCATCCTGGCGCTTGTGGACAGTGCGGTCACGTATCCGTCAAGCTCCGGAGGCCCGCCCAGGCTGGCCACTTTCACTGTCGATGGCGTGGCCGCACGGCGCACCCCGGTTGGTCCGCTGGCCGCCGTGACAGTCAGCTCCGGCCGCTTGTTCACCGCGGCCGATTCCGACTCCGACGTTACCGTCGTGGACTATGGCTATGCGGCCAGCAACAACCTGAAGGTCGGTTCTGTCATCACGATCAAGCAGGTCGCCTTCACCGTCATCGGCATCGTCAGGCAGCCGCAGGGCAGCGGCCCGCCGGATGTGTACATCCCGCTGGCGCGCGCTCAGGCCCTGGCGACTCTCACCAAGAACCTCGGCGGGAGCGTCGGGAACGACGTGAACCTCATCTATGTGGCCGCGACCAGCGCAGCCGACATCGCCGCTGTGCGGCATGAGATCTCCCGGCTGCTGCCCGGCGACACCGTGACTGCTTCGAGCAGCCTGGCAGGCCAGGTGACGGGGTCGCTGTCCAACGCAGCCAAGCTGGCAGGCGAGCTCGGCAGATGGCTGGCCGTCCTGGTGCTTGTCGCCGCGTTCGCCGTGGCCAGCCTGCTGACCCTGGCGGCCGTCGGCCGACGGTCCGCCGAGTTCGGCACGTTGAAAGCGCTCGGCTGGCGGACACGCCGGATCATCATCCAAGTGCTAGGCGAGTCGCTGGCTGTGGGCATCGCCGGCGCCGCAGCCGGAGTCGGCCTCGGCTTCGCGGGCACGGCGATCATTACCAGGATCGCGCCGCCGTTGTCGGCCACCGCTCCCTCCTCGGCGATCGGGTCGATGCAGCAGGTGGTCCAGGCGGGCGGTACCGCGCTCGGAAACCGCGCGGTCGTGGTCCCGTTTTCGCCGTACATCAGTACCGGCGTGATTGTCCTGGCGCTGATCCTCGCCATGGCTGGCGCCCTGCTGGCCGGCGCCTTCGGCAGCTGGCGGATCGCCAGGCTTCAGCCAGCCACCGCGCTGAGGCTGGTGGCCTGACCTAGCAGGCACGACCTTCCACCCACAGGAGACGACGGATGTACACGCTGACAGGGGTAACGAAGCTCTATCGCAGCGGCCACCGCACCGTCCCGGCAGTCATCGGGCTGGACCTGACAATCGGGGACGGCGAGTGGCTGGCCGTTCAGGGCCGCACTGGCCACGGCAAGTCCACGCTGCTGAACCTGCTCGGCGGCCTTGAGCAGCCCACCGAAGGCACCGTCAAGTTCGACAGGGCCGACCTGAGCGCGCTGCACGAGACTCAGCTCACCAGGCTGCGCGCCGAGTCGATCGGCTTCATATTCCAGACTTTTAACCTGATCCCCACCCTGACCGCGGCCGAGAACGTCGAGGCCGCCCTCATCCCGCTCGGCACTGGCCAGTCCGAGCGTCGCGCGCGGGTAGCCGCCGCGCTGGACGCCGTCGGTCTAGCCGACCGGGCGAACCACCTGCCCACTGAGCTATCCGGCGGCCAGCAGCAGCGAACCGCGATCGCCCGCGCCCTGGTCAAGGATCCGAGAGTGGTACTGGCCGATGAGCCTACGGGCAACCTGGACGATGACACCCGCGATGAAATCATCGGCCTGCTGGAACACCTGTGGCGCGAGTGCGGCCTCACTCTGGTACTCGTCACTCACGACACTGCCGTCGCGTGCCGGGCCCAGCGAACCGCCGTCATGGCCAACGGCCGCATCACTGCCAGGCAGCACTCACCGGACTGTTAGGAATCGAGAAGCACCGCTCACAGGCCCTCACTTACAGTGAGGTGTCATGGACGTAACGATTCACGCGAGCTCCCTCCCTCATGATGATCCGGAGGCCTCGCTGGCCTTTTACCGCGACGCGCTCGGCTTCGAGGTCCGCAGCGATGTCGGGTCCGGCAAAATGCGCTGGATCACCGTCGGCCCGCCCGACCAGCCGAGCACGTCTCTGCTTCTGGCCCCGCCTGCCACTGACCCCGGCACCACCGAGGACGAGCGCCGCACTATCGCGGAGATGATGGCCAAGGGCACCTACGGCTGGATCTTGCTGGCTACCAAGGATCTGGACAGGACCTTCGAGCGCCTGCAGGCCAGCAGCGCCGAGGTGGTGCAGGAACCGACCGAGCAGCCTTACGGGATCCGCGACTGTGCCTTCCGCGATCCTGCCGGCAACCTCATTCGCATTCAGGAGTTGCGATGAGACGACGCCAGCGCGGGAGCCACCGAAGCGATAGAACCTGCCAGGGAGCCTGACGACGCTGAACGAGCCGCCGGTCTTTGTGGTGATCGGCGAGGCACTCATTGACCTCGCCGCACCCGCCGAGGACGGATCATCCGTGGCCAGGCCGGGCGGCAGCCCGATGAACGTGGCCGTCGGTCTCGCCCGGCTTGGTCAGCGCACCGCATTCGCCGGACGACTGTCCGCGGATCCGTTCGGCACCATACTTCAGCGGCATCTCGACCGGTCGGCGGTCGACCTGCGGCACGTCGTGACGGCCACAGAGCCGAGCACCATCGCGCTCGTAGAGCTAGCTGACGGCCATGCGACGTACCAGTTCGTGCTCGGCGCTGACTTTCTCTGGTCGGCGGACGAGCTCGCATTCCTGCCGGGCGGAGCCCGCGCCGTCCACTTCGGTTCGCTTGCATCCTGGCTGCCGCCCGGAGATGCCGCCATCGCAGCGGTAGTCAGCAGGCTGCGATGTGGCGGGTCGGTGCTCATCAGCTACGACCCGAATGTCAGGCCATCGCTTCAGCCCGACCACGTGAGCGCGCGGCAACAGATCGAGCGGTCCGTCAGCCTGGCCCATGTCGTCAGGGCCAGCCTGGATGACGTTCGCTGGCTGTACGGGGAGCACGCCGACGCTGATGCTGTTGCCCGCAAATGGCTGGCTCTGGGAGCGAGCTTCATCGTGATCACGATGGGCGCCGATGGCGCAACCGGATGGGCATCAGGGCAGC
>Ga0335075_10019306_pt1 | contig 10082 bp, 10 predicted proteins | sample Lox_Sample_24_FD_206723 | JGI IMG/M metagenome (GOLD analysis project Ga0335075, IMG submission 206723) | Soil microbial communities from Loxahatchee National Wildlife Refuge, Florida, United States - Lox_Sample_2.4 | ecosystem: Environmental > Terrestrial > Soil > Wetlands | place: USA...
GCATGCGGATGCCGGCGCCGACAAGCCGGCGCGCCACGACGCCAAGCTGCTGGCTGTAAAAATTCCGCAGATCGACCACATCCATGCCGGCAAATTAGCACGGATTGCGTTGTCGTTTCGTTGCCCTGCGGTCGCGGGCTTTAACCATGGCTTGTTGCGTCATGTGCGGCGAAAGCCGATGATCGCGCCTTACCGAACTCGGACAGGAAGTGACCATGCCGGCCCAGACCTATTTGTTCCCCTGCCTCTCGGACAATTTCGGCGTGCTGCTGCACGATCCGCAAAGCGGTGCGACGGCGTCGATCGATGCGCCCGAGGCCGCGCCGGTCGAGGCCGCCCTGAAAAAGACCGGCTGGCGGCTTTCCGAAATCCTGGTGACGCATCACCATGGCGACCACACCGCCGGCATCGGCGAGCTCAAGGCGCGGCACAAGTGCCGCGTCGTTGCGCCGCGCGCTGAGGCCGCGCGCATTGCCCATGTCGATGAGACGGTGGGGGAGGGCGATAGGGTCCGTCTCGGCGGCCTGGAGGGCCGGGTGATCGAGACGCCCGGCCATACCGCCGGCCATATTTCCTTTTTTTTCCCGGCCGACAAATTGGCGTTCGTCGGCGACACGCTGTTTTCGATCGGCTGCGGCCGCGTCATCGAGGGCAATCCGGAGATGATGTGGCATTCGCTGTTGAAGCTGCGCGCACTGCCCGACGACACGGCGTTTTATTGCGGCCATGAATACACCGATGCCAATATCCGCTTTGCCAAGACCATCGAACCGAACAATGCGGCGTTGGTGGCGCGCGCCGAAGAGGTGAAGAAGCTGCTTGCCGCAGGCAAGCCGACGATTCCGGCGACCATCGGCGCGGAAAAAGCCGCCAATCCGTTTTTGCGCGCGGACGACGCGGAAGTGGCGAAGTCGGTCGGGCTTGCCGGCAGCCCGGCGTGGAAGGTGTTCGCGGAAATCCGCGAGCGCAAAAATCGATTTTGATGACGCATTGACGATCGTGCCGCCGCCAAGCGCAGACGACATCATCAGGCTGCTCGCGCTCAAGCCGCATCCGGAAGGCGGCCACTTCCGTGAGACATTCCGCGATCCGCATCGCGTCGACGGCCGTGCCGCATCGACCGCAATTTATTTTCTGCTGGCACGCGGAGAGCGTTCGCACTGGCATCGGGTCGACGCCGCCGAAACCTGGCACTTTTATGCGGGCGCGCCGCTTTTGCTCGAAATCGCCGAGAATGGACGTTGCGAACGCTTAAGGCTCGGCGCCGATCTCGCTGCCGGCGAGCGGCCGCAAGTCGTGGTGCCGGCGCGAGCCTGGCAAGCGGCAGCGAGCCTTGGCGACTGGACGCTGTGCGGCAGCACCGTGGCCCCGGGCTTCGAATTCAGTGGCTTTGAGCTTGCACCCGAGGGGTGGGCGCCATAGGCGCGACCGGCTCGCCCGCCCGCGCGGCGAGATAGCCATGCAGGGCGGCGACGACTTGGGCGCCTTCGCCCACCGCCGCGGCGACGCGCTTGATCGATTGGGCGCGGACGTCGCCGATGGCGAACACCCCGCGCCGTGCGGTCTCCAGTGGATGCCGGTCTCCGCCGGCGTCTTCGCCGGTCCGAATGAAGCCCTTGTTGTCGAGCGTAACGCCGGAGCCGCTGAGCCATTCGGTATTGGGTTCGGCGCCGATGAACAAAAACAAATGACGGATCGGCCGGGATATTTCCTCACCCGTCGAAGCGAGGCGCCAGCGCACCGCGTCGAGAACGCCGTTGCCGCCCTCGAGCGCGCTTACCTGGGCTCCGGTCACGACTTCGATCCTGTCGGACGCGGCGATACGATCGACCAGATAGCGTGACATGGTCTCGGCAAGCCCCGGTCCGCGCACCAGCATCCAGACCTTGGCGCCCTGGCTCGCCAGGAATACGGCTGCCTGGCCGGCCGAATTGCCGCCGCCGACCAGCGCCACTTCCTGGGCGCTGCACAGTCTGCCCTCCAGCGGCGACGCCCAATAATGCACGCAGGACCCTTCGAACTCGTGCAGGTTCGCAAGCGCCAGGCTGCGGTAGCGCGCGCCGCTCGCGACCACGACGGAGCGGGTGGTCACCCGCTCACCGCCTTGCAAATCCAGCACAAAGCGCCCGGTAATGTCCGTCGGCGGCAAAAGCCCGGCGACTTCATCGGGGATCGCCATTTCGGCCCCGAATTTCTGCGCCTGATTATAGGCGCGCGCCATCAGCGCCATGCCGGTAATGCCGGTGGGAAAGCCGAGATAGTTCTCGATCCGGGCCGAGGCGCCGGCTTGGCCGCCAAAGGCGCGACAGTCGAGGACGAGCACCGAAAGCCCTTCCGAAGCCGCATAGACCGCGGTCGCCAATCCTGCCGGGCCGGCGCCGATAACCGCCGCGTCATAAACCCGGTTGGGATCGATCGGGCCGACAAGGCCGATGCAGCGCGCCAATTCGCCTTCGCTGGGGTTGCGCAGCAACTGTCCGCTCGGGCACAGCACGATCGGCAGTTGCCCCGGATCGACGTGGAAGCGCTCGATCAAGGCCCTGGCTTCGGCGTCGGCTTCCGGATTGAGCAATTGATGCGGGTGGCCGTTGCGGCGCAGGAAAACCTCGAGCCGAAGCACATCGGCATTTTCGGCGCGTCCGACAATGATCGGTCCGCCGGCGCCGGCTTCGAGCAATCCGACGCGGCGCAGGATCAGCGCCCGCATGATTCGTTCGCCAAGATCCGCCTCGGCGACAAACAGCGCGCGCAACCGCTCCGGTGCGATGATCAAGGCCTGGACCGGGTCTCGCGCTACGGCGTCGGCCAAAGCCGGCCGGCCGGCGAGTTGCGCCAATTCGCCAAGGAAGTGGCCGGGGCCGTGCGACAGGATGGTGTCGCGGCGGCCGGAACGGTCGACATAGCTGACGTCCACCTGGCCGGCCAGAATAACCATCAGGCCGGGGGTCACCTGACCGGTCGTGTAGAGCGCCGCGCCGGCGGCGAAGCTATGGCATTCGCCGAAATGGCGCACCCGCTCGATCTCCAGCGTATCGAGCTGTGGCAACATCTGGTCGCCGCGCCGTTCGACAATGGAAGGTCGCAGAGCCATGCCAATCCGTCGCCCGCATAAACCACCGGTGCCGCGGATATATAGTCACGAAACCCTAGGCGAAATACTGCCCGCCATTGGCGGTCAGCGTCGAGCCGGTAATCAGCCCGGAATCGTCGGAAGCCAGAAAAACCACGCAGCGCGCAATCTCCTCCGGCTCGCCGAGCCGTCCGATCGGAATTTGCGGCAACACGTTTTTCTGCAGCACCTCCTGTGACATGCCCTTGACCATGTCGGTCGCGATATAGCCCGGGCAGATCGCATTGACGGTGACGCCGACGCGGGCGCCTTCCTGCGCCAGCGCCTTGGTGAAGCCGATTTCGCCGGCCTTGGCGGCGGAGTAATTGGTCTGGCCGAACTGGCCCTTCTGGCCGTTGATCGATGAAATATTGACGATCCGCCCGAATTTCCGCTCGCGCATGCCCTCGATCACTTGCCGCGACATGTTGAACAGCGAGCCGAGATTGGTGTTGATCACCGCCGCCCACTGTTCCGGCTTCATCCGGTGGAGCTGGGCATCGCGGGTGATGCCGGCATTGTTGACCAGCACGTCGATCGGACCGAGCGCGGTCTCGACCTCTTTGACGCCGGCGGCGCAAGCATCGAACGACGACACATCCCATTTGTAGACGTTGATGCCGGTCTCGGCCTTGAAAGCCTGGGCCGCCTCGTCATTGCCGCTGTAGTTGGCTGCAACCTTATAACCCGCATTCTTGAGCGCCTTGCAGATGGCCGCGCCAATGCCGCGCGTTCCCCCAGTGACCAGTGCAACACGGGGCATCGATTCCTCCCTCGTTTCTCGTTGAGCCGCAGCTTTCGCCCGAACTCTGATGCTTTAAATTAGCATGGCCGGGACAAGCCCGGCCATGATCTCGGTCAACGCCGGCCCTCGGTTCGCCTCAGCGCTCCAGGCACATCGCAATGCCCATGCCGCCGCCGATGCACAGCGTGGCAAGGCCCTTCTTGGCGTTGCGTTTTTGCATCTCATAGAGGAGCGTCACCAGCACCCGGGTGCCCGAGGCGCCGATCGGATGACCGATGGCGATGGCGCCGCCATTGACGTTGACCTTGCTGGTATCCCAGCCGAGGTCCTTATTGACCGCGCAGGCTTGGGCGGCGAAGGCCTCGTTGGCCTCGACCAGATCGAGGTCGGCGGCGTTCCAGCCGGCCTTTTTCAGCGCCGCCCGCGACGCTGGGATCGGTCCGGTACCCATGATTTTCGGGTCGACGCCGGCCTGCGCCCAGGAAACGATGCGGGCCAGCGGGGTTTTGCCGAGCTTGGCGGCTTCACTCGCCTTCATCAGCACGACCGCGGCAGCGCCGTCGTTGATGCCGGACGCATTGCCGGCGGTGACGGTGCCTTCCTTGTCGAAGGCCGGCCGCAACTTGCCGAGCGCGTCCAGCGTCGTCCCATGCTTGGGATATTCGTCGGTATCGACCACCACGTCGCCCTTGCGGGACTTGATGGTCACCGGCGTGATCTCGTCCTTGAACCTACCGGCCTTTTGCGCGGCTTCCGCCTTGTTCTGCGACTTGAGCGCAAACTCATCCTGCTGCTGGCGTGTAATCTGCCACTGCCGGGCGACGTTCTCGGCAGTGTTGCCCATGTGATAGCCGTTGAAGGCGTCCCACAGGCCGTCCTTGATCATGGTGTCGATCATGTCGAAATTGCCCATCTTCACGCCGGCGCGCAGATAGGCGCAGTGCGGCGCAACGCTCATGGACTCCTGGCCGCCCGCGACCACGATCTCGCTGTCGCCGTTGACGATGCCTTGATAGCCGAGCGCGACAGTGCGCAGACCCGATCCGCAGAGCTGATTGACCCCCCAGGCGGGCGTTTCGACCGGCACCCCGGCCGCGATGGATGCCTGGCGGGCCGGATTCTGACCCTGACCGGCGGTCAGAATTTGCCCCATGATGACCTCGGACACCCGCGCCGGTTCGACGCCGGCGCGATCGAGCGCGCCTTTGATCGCCGTTTTGCCGAGTTCATGGGCCGGTAATGACGCGAATGCGCCGTTGAATGCTCCGACCGGCGTGCGCGTAGCGCTGACAATGACGACATCGTCTTTCATGAGACTTTCCTTCCGGGCTATTGGGCTATTCGGACGCGGGGGCTGGCCGCAAGGTCGCTATAATTCATAGGGATGCGTGGCGGCCTCGACAAGGCGCAAACCGGGGGCGGCGACGGCATGTCCGGCATGTTCCGCCGCGTCGCCACAAAAGAGTAGCCGCGTCGCACAAAACCGCCTATTTTGAGGGCAAATTTGCGCGGTTCCCCCCATGACCGATACTTCGACCAAGACAGCAGAGCCGGTCACGATCAAGAAATACGCCAACCGGCGGCTCTATAACACCGGCACGAGTACCTATGTCACGCTCGAGGACCTCGCCACCATGGTCAAAACCGGCGAGGATTTTGTCGTTTATGACGCCAAAACCGGGGAAGACATCACCCGTTCGGTCCTGACGCAGATCATTTTCGAGCAGGAGAACAAGGAGGGGCAAAATCTCTTGCCGATCGCCTTCCTGCGTCAATTGATCCGCTTTTACGGCGACAGCATGCAGATGCTGGTGCCGCGCTATCTCGAAGTCTCCATCGAGTCGCTCACCCGCGAGCAGGAAAAGTTTCGGCAGCAGATGGCGCAGGCCTTCGGCGTCGGCGCTTTCACGTCGCTGGAAGAGCAGGTCCGGCGAAATATGGACATGTTCGAGCGCGCCTTCGCTATGTTCGCGCCCTTCGCCCGCCGCGAAGGCGCTGCTGCCGCCGCCGCCGCCGAGGCTGCCGCGGCGACGGAAAAGCCGGTGACAAAGTCCGGCGACATCGACGACCTCAAGCGCCAGCTCGACGAGATGAAGCGCAAGGTCGATCGGCTGACCGAGAAAGAGCCCGGCAGCGAGTAAGCCTCGCTTTGCGCGGATGGGCGATTAAGGGGCCGCGGTCTTCGTGATATTCGCGAGCCAGGGTCTGTCGGTTGCCGCCAGACCGACCAGCGCGCCTTGCAGGTAATCGCAGCCCCAGGCTTGCAGGGTCTCGGCCGCGGTTTCGTCCTGAACCCACTCCGCCACGGTCTTGAGCTTGAGCCGCCTTGCCAGATCGATGAGCGTGCGGACAAACGCGCGATCGTCCTCCGAGCGCATGATGTCCTGGACGAAGGCGCCGTCGATCTTGACGATGTCCACGCCGAGCTTGCGCAGATTGCGAAACGACGTGTAGCCGGCGCCAAAGTCGTCAATGGCGATGCGGCAGCCGAGGTCTTTGACCCGGGCGACGAAGCCGCGGGTCTCGTCGACGTCCTGGATCGCGGCGCTTTCGGTGATTTCCACGATCAGGCGCTCGGCAACCCCGCCGTGATTGCGCAACAATGAGCCCAATCCCGACCACCAATCGGGATCGGTGGTCGATGCCGGCGACACGTTGAAGCTCGCCTGCAGGCCGGGCGCCGCCGCCAGTTCGTCGATGACGAGCTCCAGCACCCGGAAATCGAGGAGCCGCACGAGGCCGAGCCGTTCCGCGACCGGGACGATTTCCTGGGCCGCGATCAGGCCGCCGTCCGGCCGCCGGATTCGCATCAGGCACTCGTAGAAGGCGGTCCGGCGATCAGACGCGCCGGCGATCGTCTCATAGGCGAGAAAAATCCGCCGCTCGTTGAGTGCAGCGACGATTTCGTCGGTGGCGCGGACATTTTCGCGGCGCACAGCCTCGCGTTCGATATTGGGCCGGTAGGCCTGGAACGAGCCGCGGCGGCGCGTCTTGGCGGCATCGAGACTCTCTTGCGCACGGGCAAGGACCTCGGCGACGCTGCGCGCATGACGGGGCGCAGTGACGCCGCCGATCGTGACGGTGACGGCGATGGGTCCGGCACTGGTCGCGATCATCTCGTCGCGGACGGCGACCAGCATGCGGTCGGCGGCGATCGCCATGTCATCGGGGGTGCAGTCGCGCAGCACCAGGCCGAATTTGTTCCCGGAAAAGCGGCCGAGCGTGTCCTTGCCGCGCATCCGGCTGCGCAGCCGCTTGGCGACGGCGCCGATGACCTGCTCGGCAACGTCGAATCCATAGGACTCGTTGACGCGCGCGAGATTGTCGATGCCGACCAGGAGAAAGCCGCACGACGAGCGGAAGCGAAATGCCTCTTCGATCGTGTCCTCGAGAACCTCGCTCAGGTGATGCCGGTTGAGTTCGCCGGTCAGCCCATCGTGGCAGGCAAGATAGCTCAGCCGCTGCTCATGCTCGTAGCGCTCGTTGATGACGCGCATCACTCCGAGCGCGCGCTGCGCCTTGCCGTCGGCGCCGGCATACCAGCGGCCGCTGTCTTCGATCCATAGCTTGGTTTCGGACGCGCGATCGGGCTTGAGGCTATATTGGATTTGATAGGCGACGCCGCGGCCGTCGTCTCGCTTGTCCGATCGCGTCACCGCGTCGAACCGGGCTTCCGCATTATCGGCTTCGAGCAACTGGGCAAAAGCGCGGCCGGTCGATACCGCCGCAATCTCGCGAATAAGCAGCACCTCGGCCGCATTGTCGCTCCACCGCAAGCTGTCGGTGTCGAGCTGCCAATCATAAGCAACCTCGCCGACGGCGGCGAGTATCTGTCCCGCGTCGATGGCGGCGGTGTTGCTTGGCGGCATTGTGTCAACGGGCGGTCGATTTGCGGCAAGCTTAGCGCCTACAATTTAAATATTTCGGTAATTCACCGCCGCTCCGGCGTCCGCCGGGCGCGGCACAAGCCTTGCGATGCCGTTTCCAAGGACCGGTCTCGTCCCATTCCGGGGCAGGGCGGGTCCGGGGAAACGCTCATGCGCAATGCGCTTGTCCCGCTTTCGCCGTCCAATCGGGATACCGCCAAGAGCCACAACAGCCGGGCGGCGAACGCCAATTTCATCGCCCATTTGATTGCGACGGCCGCTCAGGAACCCCAGACCCGGGCACGCCGGCGCGCCACGCCGGTGGCGGCGACCGCGGCTTATCGGGCGCTCGGACAGGGACTGGCGCCGGCCGGGCGCGCGGTCTGCCGGTCGCTCTGACCGTTAACCAACCTTACGGCTGTCCCGCTTCCTGGACTTCGATCTCACGCCGGCCGCTGCGCATGCCGATGATAAAGCCGGCAAGCACGTCGACGAGCGCGATCGCCATCAGTAGAAAAAATGTCGACGTCGCCGCCCGCTGCACCAGGAGAAACTCGACCAGCATGGCAATGAACAAAGCCATTGCCAGGATATGGTCCATGACGTTGCGGGTCCCGAACCGGGTCGATTTGATGATTTCGACCCACAGCAGGAAAATGGCGAAGGCAATGAGAATGTCCTCCCAGGTCAACACCCAATCCTGACCGGACATCATATGCACGGTGGCCGCCGGCGAGGTCCAACTCACGCCGGGCGTCAGAAACGCGATCATGTTGTAGATGGCAAACGGGACCAAAAGGAGCGGAAAGCCAAGCACGAACATGACGCGGAGCTTTCGTCACATGGTTCTCTCGGCGCTCTCGTCCGTCATGCCATTTGCGGCCGGCGGCGGGGCCTCGGCGCTTACGCTTCCGCCTTCTTGGTCAGCACTTGGCGGCCGCGATACATGCCGGATTTGAGGTCGATATGGTGCGGACGGCGCAATTCGCCGGAGTCCTTGTCCTCAACATAGGTCGGGGCTTTCAAGGCATCGGCTGACCGGCGCATGCCGCGCTTGGCCGGCGAGGTTTTCTTCTTCGGCACGGCCATGGGAACGCTCTCCTCTGTCACGGCTCATATTGCTCGGATTGCGGCGCTTATAGAAGAATGCCCGCCGCTACGCTAGTGGCCCGTTTCCGGCAGGTGCGGCCCGGTCTGGCGCTGCATCATGCCGATGTCGGAAGCCACAGGACCGCCAGCAAAGCCCCCTGCCGATGAAGTTTCAGGGTCCCCGCACGCAAGCATCGAGGTTGCTGAAATCTTCGGCGCGGCGGACGTAGACGCCGGCAAGCCGCCGCACGAGACCGGTCGGGTTGCGGGCGCTGCGCTCCTGCGGGTTTGGCAGAACGGCAGCCAGTTCCGCCGCCTGATAGAGGGTCAAGTCGGCGGCCGGCTTGCCGAAGGCATAGCGCGCGCCGGCCTCGGCGCCGAATTGGCCGGTCGGTCCCCATTCGGCAATGTTCAGATAGATTTCGAGGATCCGCGGCTTCGGCAAGACGAGCGTCATCCACAGCGCGAGTGGGATCTCCAGCGCCTTGCGGACAAAGCTCCGTCCTTGCCAAAGAAACAAATTCTTGGCCGTCTGCTGGGTAATGGTCGAGGCGCCGCGGGCTTCGTCCAGGTTGTCGTCCGACTGCCGCAAGGCCGCGCGGATCTCGCTAAGATCGATGCCGGGATTGTGACAAAAGCTGCCGTCTTCGGCGCCGATCACGGTCAGCCGCAACGCCGGCGCAATATGCGACAGCGGGACGACGATGCGCTCGACGCGCGCTCCGGTCGCGTAGCGCCACAATATCGGCATCGAGACCGGCATGACGAACCGGTAAAACGGCACGATCAGATAGGGCAAAAGCACCAGAACGGCGACGCCGATTGCCACGATCGCAGCGATGCGCCGCAGACCCATGCTGTTTCGCCGGCCGAGACTCAGGCCGCCTCCGCCCTCATAGCCCGGCATCTCACTCCTTATTGCGGCGAGGGGCCAGATTCTAATCGCGTGCGTAACCGATCAGCGGCTTCTTTTTGCGGCCAAGCAGGATCAAAACGATCGCAACGGCGCCGACCACGGCCCAGGCCGGCAGATCGAACAGCTTTTGCAGGTACGGATCCCAGGCCCAGGCGGCTTTCAGCTTCAGCCAGGCTTGTACCGCATTGAGGCTGTTCTGGTCGATAATGGCCCACACGTCGAAGACCTTCGTGTAAATGATGTCATGATTGGCAATCGATTTGGTGCCGTCGTAGACCAGGAACACGAAGGCTGTCGCGAGCAGGCAAAGACCGATGAAACGAAACAGGAATCTGATCATGAGGCTGACAGCCCGCG
>Ga0335075_10019308_pt1 | contig 10080 bp, 9 predicted proteins | sample Lox_Sample_24_FD_206723 | JGI IMG/M metagenome (GOLD analysis project Ga0335075, IMG submission 206723) | Soil microbial communities from Loxahatchee National Wildlife Refuge, Florida, United States - Lox_Sample_2.4 | ecosystem: Environmental > Terrestrial > Soil > Wetlands | place: USA: Florida...
CTCCGCACCGCCGTCGTTGGGGATTTCCTTCGGACCCTGCCGGGCGTGCATCCCTGCGATGGCTTTTTCGCTGCAGTTCTCGAACACGCCTGAGCTTCCAGCTGTTGCCGGAACAGAAGAGGCTGGTAGGCCGCGCCGCGGCTATTTCCCCGCAAAATAAGCGGGAAACACCTGCTCGATGAGTTCCTTTCGCAGTACCAGCCGCAGATCCGTTCCGGCATCCGGCTCGGTATTCGGCTCAGCATGCGGTGTGCCCGAAGCCGCCGCGCCTCCCGTGTCCGTCGTGTTGACCACCAGCAGGCTGGCGGTGTGCCGCTCCGGATCGATCAGCATCTCCGAAGAAAATCCGCCCTGGTCGCCGTCGTGATACACATATCGATTTCCATCCCGATCCAGCACAAAAAAGCCCAGCCCCATTTTCGGCGCGCCCTTCACGTAAGGCCCGGTCGAGCTCCCGTCTTCCGTCACCGGCAGAATCCCCTGCCACGCCTCCTCGAGCGAGCTCCGCTTCAGCACATACGGATACACCGGATCGTTCTCATCTCCGATCAGAAACCTCACATACTTTTCCATGTCGGCGACTGGCGCCTTCAGCCCGCTGTTCGACGTTGTGATCCCGGTGTCGAAATCGAAGGGCTGCTCCGTGATCGTATCTCCGGCTCGCACATAACTGGCCGAGACGTGCGACTCCAGATAGAATGGCGACCGGTCGAAGTAACTCCGTGTCATGCCCAGCGGCATTAGGATGTTTTTCTCCATGTACTCCACGAAGCTCTCGCCCGTCAGCCGTGAGATCGCCTGTCCCAGAAACACGTATCCCAGGTTCGAATAGCTCCAGCGCGAGCCGGGCCGAAATGCCACATTCGTGTACGGCAGCATCGCCGCCACCTGCGCCCATTGCGTCGGCTCAAACGGCTGCCAGTCGCAGTTGGCGGCATCGTCGCAGTTCCATGGCCAGGTCGGATTCCGAAAGCCCGCACTGTGCGTCAGCAGATCGCGAATCGTGATCGCGTCCACGGGGCCGAAAGCGTCGTGAACCTCCCGCAGCTCCGGCACGTAGCGCACCGCCGGATCGTCCAGCGACAGCATGCCCCGGTCCCGCAGTTGCAGGATGGCAATGGCGGTCATGGTCTTGGTAATGGACGCCCAGTTATAGGTAGTCTCGTTGTCGATCGCTTCGCGTGTCCCGCGACGCGCCACGCCAAAGCAGAACTCCGTCGCCGGTTCCCCTTTGTGAACGATGGCGACCTCGCCGCCGACGATCCCGTGCTGCGACAGCACCGCATCGAATCGCTGATGAAAATCCTGCATTTGCGCGCCTGCCGGCGTACAGGCCGGCGCCAATCCCAGCAGCAGCACTCCCAGGGCATAGCGGATCGACATACCGCCCATCATACAGAGGCGCCGCTGCCGGCCGAACCTGGGCCGGTTCGACACGTCTGCGAGCGATCCAGTCGATCGCACGATCAGAAAGCCAATGCCTGATTTTCTGCTTCGGGTTATTCGCCGCGCGAACGGAGGAACTCACTTCCGTAGCTGAACTAGCAGTCCAGCTGCTGGCGCGTCAGACGCAGTCCGTCCAGCCGCCCCAGCAGGGTCACAGCCACGCGCTCCGGCCGGAACAGGTTTGCGGCCATCGCCATCACCTGCTCGTCGGTCACGCTCTCCACGCGCTCCAGAATCTCGTCCAGTCCGAAGAACCGCTCGAAGTACAACTGCTGCCGCGCCAGGTTCGACATGCGCGACATCGAGCTTTCCAGCGAAAGCAGCAGGTTCCCCTTCAGCTGATCCTTCGCCCGTCGCAGCTCATCGGCCTGCAGCGGTTCGGTCTTCAGCCGCCGGAACTCTTCCATGATCAGCTCGATTACCTGCACGGCGCGGTCCGCCGACGTCCCCGCGTACACGCACAGCGAGCCGGTATCGCGATAGGGATTCAGATCGCTGTAGATCGCATACGCCAGGCCGCGCTCCTCGCGCACCGTCTGGAAGAGCCGCGAGCTCATCCCGCCGCCAAGGATCGTGTTCAGCAGAAGCGTCGTGTAACGGGATTCATCGGCTACCGGCGGAGACGGCACCCCCAGGCACAGCTGCACCTGCTCCAGCGCCTTCTTGTTGCGCAGATGGATTCTCGGCGTCACCACCGGCGCTTCGGTGTCGCTGGCCACGCTGCCCGGCCCCAGCGATCCAAAATGCCGCGCCACCAGCTCTACAAAGCCGTCGTGCTCCAGGTTTCCCGCCGCGGTGAACACCATATTTCCGGCCAGAAACCGCTGCTCGAAGAACCGCACCAGAGTGTTCTGCTCGAAGCTCCGCACCGTCTCCCGCGTTCCCAGGATCGGCTTTCCCAGCGGGTGACCCTTCCAGAAATTCTGCGTGAAGATCTCGTGCACCAGTGTGTCCGGATTGTCCTCGTCCATCTTGATCTCTTCGAGGATCACTCCCCGCTCGCGCGCGATCTCCTCGCTGGCAAACACCGGATTCAGCACCAGGTCCGACAGCACGTCCAGCGCCGTGGGCACGTGCTCGTCCAGCACCTTCATGTTGAAGCAGATTGTCTCTTTCCCGGTAAACGCATCCAGGTTCCCGCCGATCGCGTCCACTTCGCGGGCAATGCGCTGCGCCGACCGGGACTTGGTCCCCTTAAACACCATGTGCTCCACGAAGTGCGAGATTCCGTTCAACTCCGGCATCTCGTGGCGCGACCCCGCGCGCATCCATACCCCCATGGCCACCGACCGCACGTGTTCCATGCGCTCCGTCAGCACAATAAGACCGCTGGGCAGGACGGTTCGGCGGATGTTGCGTTCGCTGTTCATGGCATTATGGCGGTTCAGGCTTGTCCTGCTGGCTTTTAGATGCGCTATGCTCGGACTTGTACGATGACTTCCGGCGGAAATCGACCTGTTACCATCTTAGACGCAGCGCGTCCCTCGTGCGTGAAGCCTCTTTTTGGTCTTCAGAATCAGGAACTTACCGTCCAGCTCCAGGAGTTTTCACTTCCCCCCTGGCGAATTCGGCAGCTCCAGTCGGCTCTCTACCGCCAGCGCATTGAGAGCTTCGACGGCCTTACCAACTGGTCCAAAGATCTCCGCCAAAAGGTAGCCTCTGCCGGTTTCTGCGTCGGAGTGCCCGGCATCGTGGAAACGTTTCGCTCCGTCGACGGCACCGAACGCTATCTCATCGCCGGCCACGACGGCCAGACCGTCGAAACCGTCTGGATGCCCGAAGGCGATGGCGCCGAAACCAGCGACGACTCCGAACCCTCCGCCGCCGTGGACTCCCGTCCCTGGTCCCGCGCGACGATCTGCGTCTCCAGCCAGATAGGCTGCGCGGTCAACTGCCAGTTCTGCCTCACCGCAAAACTCGGCATCATCCGCAATCTCTCCGCCGGAGAAATCGCCGGGCAGGTCGCGGCGGTCCTCAATCGCCAGGGAGCCGAGCCCGGCGCGGACCGCATCAACCTCGTCTTTATGGGCATGGGCGAGCCGTTCCTCAACTACGACGCCTTCATCGCCGCTGTTCGCCTGCTGGCCGGGCCCATGGGCATCCCCGAGTCGCGCATGACCGTCTCCACCTCCGGCATCGTCCCCGGAATCCTTCGCTTCGCCCAGGAACCGGTTCGTCCGCGCCTCGCCATCTCGCTCAACGCTCCCAACGAAACCATCCGCGAAGCCGTCATGCCCATCACCCGCAAATGGAGCATCGCCGATGTCCTCGAAGCGGTCCGCCAGGTTCCGCTCCGGCCCCGTGAGCGCATCACCTTCGAATACGTACTGCTGGGCGGCGTCAACGACCAGCTTTCACACGCCGACGAGGTCGTGCGCCTCGTGCGCCGCGCCAATTTTCCCGCCAAAGTGAACCTGATCGCCTGGAATCCCGGCCCCGGCGTGCCCTTTGCCACGCCGTCGGAATCCGCCGTTGCCGAGTTCCAGCAGCGTCTCCGCGACCGCGGCATCCCGGCCTTCATCCGCCGCCCCCGGGGGCGCGATATTTACGCCGCCTGCGGCCAGCTGAAGAAGACCGGAACCGAAACTTAGCTGCGAATCGCTGCCGCCCCTCCTGCCCGCACCGGCAGCTCCAGCAGCGCCTGCGTCACCCGATCCGCTGCGTGCCGCACCACATCGCCCTGCTCGGCAAAATTCCCCGTTACGCACCGGATGCCCATGGCCTCGATGCGCTCCACATCCGCGATGGTCGTCTCCGCGCCCTCCGCAGCGTACCGCGCCCGCAGTTCCTCCGAAATCGGCGCGGTGTTCACCAGTGCGTAGTCGAAGATCGGCCGCCCCGCATGCTCATAAATCCGCTCGATGTGCTGCGAAGCCGTCAGGTGCAGGCTCTCGTTCGCCTGGGTCATCAGGTTGCTGATGAACACCCGCGTCCCCCGCGCGGCGCCCAGCGCTTCCGGAATCCCCTTCACCAGCAGGTTCGTCACCATGCTCGTGTAGAGCGACCCCGGCCCCATGGTGATCAGGTCCGCCCGCGCAATCGCCTCCAGCGTCTCCGTGGGCGGGGGCGGATCCGGCGGCTCCAGAGTCAGCTCCACGATCCGCTGCCGGCTGGCTGTGATGTTCGTCTCGCCGCGCACCACGGACCCGTCTTCCATCCGCGCTGCCAGGGTCACGTCCCGCTGCGTTGCCGGCAGAATGTGCCCGCGCGTTGCCAGAATCTCCGCCGACAGCTTGATGGCCAGCGCAAAGTCCCCCGTCATTTCGGTCAGGGCGGCGATAAACAGGTTTCCGAAGTTGTGTCCGCCCAGTTCGCCGCCGCTTCCAAAACGGTGCCTGAACAGCCGCGCCAGCAGCCCTTCATCCTCTGAGAGCGCGACCATGCAGTTGCGCAGATCGCCGGGCGGCAGCATGTTGAAGTCGCGCCGCAGCCGCCCGCTCGACCCGCCGTCGTCCGTGACCGTTACGACCGCAGTCAGGTCCGCAATCAGCGGCGCCTGCGCCGGAACCTCCAGCAGCCCGGCGCCGTGCGGCACGCGAAGCTTCAGTCCGCGCAGCAGAGTGGACAATCCTGTTCCGCCGCCGATCGCGACCACGCGCAGGCCAGGAGGTGATGGGAATTGGGCCGGGAAAGGACTCACAGGCGCAGAACTCGTCCTTTCAGAGTCTAAACCTGCGCCTGCGTCCGCTGTCCGCGAGGATCACGTTTCCGGATACAGGAGTTCGGTGAAGCGTGGATCGTCGGCCATGTCGATAAAATCCGGATCGCTGCGCGCCTGGATGCGATTCGACGGGTTCAGCTCGATGGCCTTCGCCAGATGAGCCAGAGCCTCCTCGGCCTGTCCGGTCATGCTGCTCAGCAGCGCCATGCCGTAGTGTCCGAAATCCGCCTCCGGCGCATTCGTCAGGATCGCCTCGAACTGATCCCGCGCCTCCTCGAAGTTGCCGTTGTTCAGCAGCGAAATGGCATAGTCGTAGTGCTCCGCCGTCGTGTTGAAGCTGAGCGATGCCTTCGCTCCATTGCGTTCGCACACCGCCAGGTACACGCGCACCCGCTCCGCAATTTCCGGCGGAGCGTCGCGCCCGATCTTCTCCAGAGCTGTTCTCGCCTTGTCGAACTTGTTCTGCTGCATCAGTTCCAGCGCGCCCTGGTAATCGTCCAGAAGCCGCTGGTTCGGATCGCTGCCTCCGGAACGGGACTTCGCCGCTGCCGGCCGCACTGCGTGCCGAGGCGTGGGGGTTTCTCGAGTCTGCTGCATTCTTGCCATAGTCGTCGTTTAGGCCCTGCGCCGCCGCTGCCTGGCACGGCGTTTTGCTGGAAGCCTCTCGATCAACGTTTTATACGCACAATGCCCCACCGCGTCAAATCATTAGATAGCCTCTCGACTCTCCGCATTTGCTCATACCATCGCCACGTGCAGAAAATAGTAGCGGGAACTCCCATGGCCCAGGCAACGGCTCGACTTACGGCAACCCTCCTTCTGCTGGTGGCTTCCTGTGCCCCCTCCCGTGCTGCCGACCACCCGCCTGCTCCAGCCGGACCGGTCCCCTCCCTGCGCATCCTCGTCGCTCCCCTCGGCTATGTTCCGCCCAGCGCCTTCTATCTCACCGCGCGGCTCTCCTCCGCATCGCTCGGCTTCTTCGATCAGGACCGCATCCTCTTCACCTTCCGCGTCGGCGGCCTCCTGCGCCGCCTGCCCACCGATCGCAGCGACGACGACGACCAGGAAATTCGTGCGATCGTGCTCGATGTTCGCACCGGCAAGGCCCTCGCCCAGGCCCAGTGGCGCATGCACGACCGCGGTCAGTACCTCTGGCCCTTCATCGACGGCCAGTTTCTTCTCCGCATTCGTGACTCGCTCTACACCCTTGGACCTTCACTGGAGCTCCATCCCTGGCTGAACTCGGCGACCCAGCTCCGCGCCGTCGACCTCTCGCCGGATCGCGCCACCATGGCCGTCGAAGTCGCCGGGCCTCCACAGCCGCATACCGGCCCCTCCCTCGGCGACACCCCTGTCTCCGACGACCAGACTGTGCGCGTCTCTATCCTCGCCTCCGCATCCCCCGGTCACGTTGTTGCCGACACTCAGGCGGCGCAGGCGGTGATGTTCCCCCTCACCTCCAGCGGCCTTATCAACGCCGTCCAGGGCAAGCAGGTCGGTTTCTGGGATATCAGCGACGTTCCCTTCCATGGCGATGCACGGTACCTCGGCCATGTCCGCTCCACCTGCCAACCCACAGTGCAGCCCCTCAGTGCGACCGTAGCCCTAATCAACGCCTGCGCCCAGGATCTCGACGTCCGTCCCGTCTACGGCATCTCCACGGTCACCGGCAAGGAGCTCTGGCAGGCCAACTGGGAAAGCAAGTACGTCTGGGGATGGTTCACCTCCGCCCTCAACGGCAGCCGCTTTGCTTACGAGTCCATCGAATCCAGCGCCCCTGTCACGGCCTTCGGTTTCCTCGACGAGAGCGAAATCGGACGCCAGCTTGCAGGCGTCTACGACACCGATACCGGCAAGCTCGTTTTCGTCCTCGACGCCACTCCCGTCCTCTCCGCCGGCCAGAATGTTGCCCTGTCGCCCGATGGCCGCCGTTTCGCCATCCTCCGCCACGGCGCCATCGAGATTTACGATCTCCCGCCCGTCGAATCGCCCTCACCTGCTCCCGGGGTTGCAAAGCCCGACCCCTAAAGCCCCGGCCTGGCCCGGATCGGCTGCAGACAACAAACAATCAACGGAAAAGTTGTTTCTGTGCCAATAGGAAAGCGCCCGCTCGAAAGCGGGCGCTGCCTGGGGCGGAGCGTCAGTACGGCCAGCTCCAGATGAAGCCGCCGCTTTTTCGCCCTCGCTGACCTTGTTAAAAGCGGATCGTCGGCCCGAACGTTGCGCGCAGATTGTTGTAAGCGCCGTTGTCCAGGTAAACTTCGTCGCCGGCTTCCGCGCGAATCCCGACCGGTCCGATGAAGAACTCGAGCCCGCCGCCTGGGTAGAACGCCAAATGCGTTCCCGGTCCGCCCACCCCGTTAATCGAATTGGTGAACGTCGTTCCCGAGACGACGTTGGGATTGCTGTAGCTGAAGTTCACGAAACCCATCTTGCCGGTTATGAAGGCGCGCACCGGGCCGCTGCTTCCAGCCTGGAATTTCGGCCCGAACAATCCCGTCAGGGGCCGCACTCCCGTCGTCGTGAAGGTGGTCGTGGTGGTAGTGCTGGTCGAAGTTGAGGTCGTGCTCGTGTAATTCTTTGCGAAGTCGTAATTCATCTCCGCTTCCAGCGCGACATGGGTGCTGACGTTGATGCCCAGCCGTCCGCCGACTCCGACAAAATTCGTCGACGAATTGCTGTTCGGCGCAAATCGGAAGTAATCGCCGTAGACTCCCACTTCGGCATGATTGTAAGTTTCCGGGGCCACGCTCTGAGCCGCCAGCCACGACGGCATCGCTGCAATGAGCCCGAGCCCCAGCATGATGACAACGCGTTTCATTTCGTACTCCTTAGGAGAAAAGTGAACTTTCGAGGAACAGCTGACCCATCGAACCGTCCGCTACCTTCTGAGGAGCGAAGTCGTTCCGCACTCGTTGTCTTGGATGCTCCCTCTCCGGCGCATGTTGGCGGCTTGCGTCATCCTCCGCCCTCGCACCTCCTGTTCGTGTCGCTGCAACTCCCTTTCGCTGCGCGGGCATCCCAACCACCTGAACGAATCCATTTCGATGCGGAGCTTTCATGCCTTCTCCAGTTCGTCGCAACCATCTTTGCGGCGGTATCCTCGCTGTCGCACTTCTGTCTCGCTCGCCTTCACACCCGCGGCCCGCGCTCAGGATCATCTCGTTACCTCGCAGGCTCTTCAGCAGCAGGTGCAGTCCGCCTCCGCCGCACGCCGGCAGAACATCGACACCCTGACAAGATTTCTCTCCACCCCTGAGGCCGAAGGCGCCATGAAGGCGCATCACATCAACCCCGTGCAGGTGCGCACCGCCATCCCTTCGCTCTCCAATCAGGAACTGGCCAGCCTCGCCTCGCGCGCCTCGCATGCGCAGCAGCAATTCGCCGCCGGATTCCTCGGAATGGGGATGCTGCTGATCATCATCATCGCCATCGTCGTCGTGATCATCGTCGTCGCCGTACACTGACCACGGGATGCTTACACGCTGCGCGGCGTTCCTGCTGGCGGCCGGGTCGCTCGCGGCCCAAACCGCCGCAGGCGTCTGGATCGACGTTCCGTTTGTCCCTCAGCCCCGCGATGGTTGCGGCGCTGCCTCCATCTCCATGGTCATGGAGTACTGGGCTCAGCAGCAGCACCGCGACGCCACGCCCGCCAGCGACGTAGCCGTCATTCAGCATCAGCTCTACTCGCCGCGGCTGCACGGGATCACCCCCGCCGCGATGGAAGACTATCTTCGGCAGCACGGCTACCTGGCCTTCGCTCTCAACGGCCGCTGGACTGACCTCCAGCAGCAGCTGAACAAGGGGCGCCCGGTCATCGTCGCGCTGCGTCCGCGCGGCCAGTCCGAACTGCATTTCGTTGTCATCGCCGGCATCGATTCCGCCAATCAGCAGGTGATGATGAACGATCCTGCCGTGCGCAAACTGCTCGCCCAGGATCGCGCCGCATTTGAGAAGGACTGGAGCGCCACGCACGACTGGATGCTGCTCGCCGTGCCCGCGCCGGCGCACCATTGAATCGCACGAAAGAACGACAGCACGAATGCCCGACCATCGCCTGAGGAACGCCCGCGCCATCACGCTGCTCTGCCTGCTGCTCGCCGCGCCTGGCTGGGTCCCCACGGTTCGCGCGCAATGCACCGCTGCCTCCCCGATCCAGGCTCAGGTCGAGCAGGCTTACGCCCGGCATCAATGGGACGAAGTGGTGCGCCTGGTCGAGCGTGTTTCTCCGCGTTCTGCCGCGCTCGACTACGACTACGGAATGGCTCTGGCTCATCTGCAGCGCTGGTCCCAGGCTCGTGCGGCTCTGCTGGCCGGTGCACGCTGCCGTCCGCGCGAGGAGCGCTTCCCGGTGGAGCTGGCGGGCGTCGCCTTCGAGCAGAAGCACGATCCCGAGGCTGCCGCGTGGCTGCGCCGCGCCCTGAAGCTCAACCCGAAAGACAATTACGCGAACAACTTCGCCGGGACGGTCTATTACCTCATGGGCAATGTTCCGGCCGCTCTCCATTACTGGAACCGTGTCGGCAAGCCTTATGTCTCCGCACTCAGCTTCGACCCGCAGCTTCGCATCCGCCGCCTTCTGCTCGATCGTGCCTTCGCCTTTTCGCCCGCTGCCGTCCTTCGCGAGCCGCAATGGGAAACCACCGAAGCGCGTCTCGCCGGCCTGGGCATCTTTCCGGCCTCGAACATCGCCCTCAACGCTCGTCCCGACGGCGCCTTCGACGCGGACTTCCACGCCCTGGAGCTCGACGGGTTCGGCGCCACGCCGTTGCAGGCAGTTGTCTCCACCTTCAGCGGTCTGCCCTACGCCACTATCTACCCGAGCTACGACAACATCGGCCGCTCTGCGATGAACCTCGATTCGCTGCTGCGCTGGGACGAGCAAAAGCGCCGCGTCTGGATCGCGCTCTCCGCCCCGCTGCACAATCTGCCCGCCCGGCGCTGGCAGCTCTTCACCGATGTGCGCGATGAAA
>Ga0335075_10019309_pt1 | contig 10080 bp, 7 predicted proteins | sample Lox_Sample_24_FD_206723 | JGI IMG/M metagenome (GOLD analysis project Ga0335075, IMG submission 206723) | Soil microbial communities from Loxahatchee National Wildlife Refuge, Florida, United States - Lox_Sample_2.4 | ecosystem: Environmental > Terrestrial > Soil > Wetlands | place: USA: Florida...
GGTCGAGCGCAGCAAGGATTACGTCGCCGCCTCGCGCATGGCGGGCGCTGGGCGGGCGCGGTTGATGTTCCTGATCGTGCTGCCCAACTGTCTCGCGCCACTGATCGTGCAGGCGTCGCTTGGTTTTTCCAGTGCGATTCTGGATACCGCGGCGCTCGGGTTTCTTGGTCTTGGCGCGCAGCCACCGACGCCGGAATGGGGAACCATGCTCGCCGACGCGCTGCAATTCGTGCAGAGCGCGTGGTGGGTGGTGACATTTCCCGGGCTTGCCATCCTGCTGACGGTGCTCGGCTTCAATCTTGTGGGCGACGGACTAAGGGACGCGCTGGACCCGCGGTTGAAGCTCGGATGAGCCTGCTGGAGATTCGCAATCTCCGCGTGATGTTCCCCACCGCGCGCGGGATGTTGCACGCGGTCGAGGGACTCGATCTCGACGTGCCGGTGGGTGAAGTGCTGGGCATCGTCGGCGAGTCGGGTTCGGGCAAATCGGTCGCGATGCTGGCGGTGATGGGGCTGATCCGTCGGCCCGGCCAGGTCAGCGCGGACGTGCTGCGCTTCGGCGGCATCGACCTGTTGACGCTGCTGCCGCGCGAGCACCGACGGCTCGTCGGCAAGGACATGGCGATGATCTTCCAGGAGCCGATGACCTCGCTCAACCCGTGCTTCACCATTGGATGGCAGATCAGCGAGACACTGCGCACACATCTCGGATTGTCGCGCGCGGCCGCGCGCACACGCACGATCGAGCTGCTGCGCCAGGTCGGCATTCCGGCGCCCGAGCAACGCCTGTCGGCGTTCCCGCATCTGCTGTCCGGCGGCATGAACCAGCGGGCGATGATCGCCATGGCGATCGCCTGCAACCCAAAGCTGCTGATTGCCGACGAACCGACGACCGCGCTGGATGTGACGATCCAGAAGCAGATTCTGGACCTGCTCGCGGATTTGCAACGCGAGCGCGGGATGGCGCTGATCCTGATCACGCACGACATGGGCGTGGTCGCCGAGACCGCACTGCGCGTCGAAGTGATGTATGCCGGCCAGGTCATGGAGGGCCGACCGGCCGAGGCGTTGCTGACTTTACCGGCACATCCCTATACGGCTGCGCTGCTCGATGCGTTACCGGAGCGGGCTGATGAACGTCGCCGGCTGGCAACTATCCCCGGCGTCGTTCCCGGCATCGCGGACCGTCCGTCCGGCTGCCTGTTTGCGCCGCGCTGTCGCTTCGTATTCGAGCGCTGCGTCGAACGCCCGGCGTTGCTGCCGTTCGACGACGGCGCCGTGCGCTGCCACGCACCGCTGTGACACTGCTGGCAGCCCAAAGCGTTTCGCGCATCTACACGGTCCGCGCTAGCCCGCTGCGTCGGGCGGTGCCGCTGCACGCGGTCAGCGAGGTTTCGTTTACAATTGAAGCAGGACGCACCCTGGCAGTGGTGGGTGAAAGCGGCTGCGGAAAATCGACACTCGCCCGCATGGTGTCGTTGCTCGAACGCCCGACCGCCGGTGCCATCGTGATCGAAGGTCGCCAAGCCGATCCGGCCGATGCGGCGGTCCGGCGCAGCGTGCAGATGGTGTTCCAGGATCCGTACGGTTCGTTGAACCCACGCCGGACGCTCGCCGGGATCCTGGAAGAGCCGCTCACTATTGCTGGGACGCCGGCGCGCGAACGGCGGGCGGAAGCATTGGCGATGATGGCGCATGTGGGGTTGCGCGCGGATCAGGCCGGCCGTTATCCGCACATGTTCTCCGGCGGGCAACGCCAGCGCATCGCGATCGCCCGAGCACTGATGCTGCGGCCGCGCATCGTGGTGGCGGACGAGCCAGTGTCCGCGCTCGACGTATCGATCCGCGCGCAGGTGTTGAACCTGCTGCTGGATCTGCAAGAGGAGTTCGGCGTCGCGTATCTGTTCATAAGCCACGACTTGTCTGTGGTGCGTCATTTCGCCGACGAGGTGCTGGTCATGTATCTCGGCCGCGCCGTGGAGCACGCATCACGCGCGGCGCTGTTCGCGCGCCCGCTGCATCCCTATACGCGGGCGTTGCTGGCGGCGACGCCGCGGCTGAAGGTGGCGCGGGTGCGGGAGGCTGTGCGTGGCGAGCCGCCTTCGCCGTTGGCACCGCCAGCCGGCTGTGCGTACCACACGCGCTGTCCGCACGCGACGGAGATCTGCCGGGACCAGCGTCCGAAGCTGCGGGTGGTGGAGGGGACGGAGGTTGCGTGCCATCACGCGGAAAAACTCGGCTGACGTCGCCTGCCGACAGATCATTCAGCCTGCCTATATCGGCGTGCAATCGTGCTTATCTCTGTGGCCGGGTAGACGAGGGCGTTGCCGCCCTCGTCCCCCACAGATCCGGACGTGCAGATTTCCCGCATCCGGTTCCTCACGGGAAAGCTTCGCTGGCGGCAGCGTAGATCGCCGCCCCGCGCTGGCTTCTCGCCAGTTCGGCTATCCATTGTCGTTGCGTGGACAGGGTTACAGAGTTCATGCCTCTTCCCGTGTTTCCCGCCAATGGCTCTTTCCCGTGATGCCTCCCTTCCCTCCACCGGCTCCCGCTGCGCGCGGTTCGCCGCTTTCATCGGTACTATGAAGGCACTACGACTTCCTGCCCGCGCTTCCGCCGTCACTTATTGGTTTCGTTCCGGTGGCACACGGTTTACCCCCGTTCGTGTCCGCATCGCTGCGCTCTCGATGGCAGGGGGGACGCCATCGAGCCGGGTTTCCTTGGTCAGCCGGTAAACCCACGCGCCGGCACGTTCTTACGTGGTCGCAAAACAGGATCTCTCAGGTTCGCAGGTGATCCATCCCATGCCTTTGCCAAGCTCCACGACCCCGGTCGAACCAATGAGGCCTCGCCATTATCGGCCTCACCATTGCTGCCCCCGCCCAGAGAAAAACGAAGGCTTCGGCGTTCAAGAGAATTTCGGGGCTTACCACTCGGCTTCGACATCCACTGCTTACGCTTCACGAGCGCCGTTGCCGACACCCATGCAAAGCTCGTTTCCGGCTGGCTGGTTGGCCTTTGCCGGGAGAGTGTCGAACTCCCTGGATCACTTCGTCGGTTTCCGATCACATCATGATCTTCCTCCTGACCTGCGCCTTACCTGACGCAATCTCGGTGCCTCTGTGGTAAAGCTTTCTTTCTTCTGCGATGTTCCTGAAAGACGTTGAGCGGATCGATCGAGTTGAATGAAAGTTTCAAAACACCTCCTCGCCCTCGCCCAAGGGCAGCGCCTCCGGGCGCGGGCAGCCGCTTTCGATCATCACGTGCCGCCCCTCCATCGCGGCGCGCTCGATCGCCTCCAGCACTTCCAGCACGTGCAACGCAAGCTCCCCGCTGACGCGGTGCGGCCGGTCCTTGCGGATGGCTGCCGCCATGTCGAGCAATCCAACAATCCGATAATCGGCAACTTGCGCACCGGAACGCAGGCGCCGGTTCGGCGCCCCAAACGGGTGGCGGCTGATATCCAGCGGCCGCCATTCACCGTCGCGCTCCGAAATCGACGGTTCGCCGCCGAAGAAATTCGGGTCAGGCACCAGCATGCTGCCCTCGGACCCGTAGATCTCGATCGGCAATCGCCGGTGCTTCCACACATCCCACGACTGGCTCAGCGCCACGTTGGCGCCGGAGGCGAACCGCAGCACGGCGTTGACGGTCGTCGGCACCTCCACTTCGATCACCTGCCCGCGCAGCGGTTCGCTGGTCACCGTGCGATGTGTGCTGCCCGTTGTCGCCTCGGCGGTCACGCGCGCCACCGGACCGAGCAAATTGACAAGTTGCGTCACGTAATAAGGACCCATGTCGAGCATCGGCCCTCCGCCCCGCTGGAAGAAGAACGCCGGGTTCGGATGCCAGTGTTCCATGCCGTGCGACAGCACCGCCGCACCGCCGGCAACCGGCGAGCCGATGCGCCCTGCATCGATCGCCCGTCGGCACGCCTGATGCGCGGCGCCCAGGAACGTGTCGGGCGCGCAGCCGATGCGCAGCCGCCTCGCCGCCGCGGCCAGCACCAGCGCCTGCCCGTCGGCCAGGCGAGTCGCCAGCGGCTTCTCGGAATAGACGTGCTTGCCCGCCTCGATGATCGACAGGCTGACCGGCGCGTGCGCCTGCGGCACGGTCAGGTTGATCACGATCTCGATCTCTTCGTCGGCCAGCAGCGCCTCGACCGCCACCGCCTGTACGTGGAACTCCGCGGCGCGTGTCGAGGCAGCCTCCGCATTGATATCAGCGACCGACTTGACGCGGATCAGCTTAGAGCGCGCCGCGCCCTTCAGATAAGCCTCGCTGATCACACCGCAGCCGATAACACCGATAACCGTCGGGTCCATGAGCCTCAGTCCTCGATAGCGCTCAGGAAGGCGAAGCTGCGCCGCGCACAGCGGGCGGGATCGGCGGGTTTGTCGTGCTCCACCACCATCCAGCGCGCGCCTGCGGCGCGGCAGCGGCGCCACAGATCGCGCCAGTCCAGCACGCCGTGCCCGACATCGGCCCAGCCGTCCTCGTCCAGCGCCTCGCCGGCAGGAGCGATATCCTTCACATGCGCCGAGACGACCCGGTCCTTGTAGCGCTCGATCCAGGCTTTCGGATCGGCACCGCCACGCACCAGCCAGGCGACATCGACCTGCCAGGTCAACGGACTGCCAGCAGCCGCGGCGAACAGCAGCTCCAACGCCGTTTTCGCTCCGTCTTTCGGCGCCAGCTCCCAGTTGTGGTTGTGATACCCCAGCACGATCCCATCGCGGCGAAATCGTTCGGCCATCGTCCCCAGCTCGCGGCCGAGCGCGGTCCACCCCGCTGCCGCCATGTTCCGCTCCGCCGGCGGCACCGACGGCATGAAGAGCTGCGCAATACCGAGCGTGCGGCAGGCCGCGGCCACCGCATCCGGCCGCTCCCGAAGCGCGGCCAGTGACACATGCGACGACGATGCTGTCAGGCCGCGCCGCTTCAGCTTCGCCGCGACGTCGGCGGCGTTGTCGAGGTGCGACCCGACCGTCTCGACATGCCGGAAGCCGGCCGCCTGCGCGGTGTCCAATTCGCGATCCACGTCGCCCAAGGCGCGCAGCGTATAAAGCTGGATGGAAATCACCTCGATCGGACTCATCATCGTTTCCTCCGTTGGAGGTGGGAAGCAGCGGCCAGCACGCCAGAAGCGTCAAGCCCCGAGGTCCGCGCCTCCCAGACGTGGCACAGTCGCATCACATCACCTGTTATTTCGCCCGGCAGATGCCGATTCCGCTTGCAGAAGCTGAAACGAAGTTGCTCCGCCCGAGTCGTTAGTGCACGATGATTCCCGTCCGATTCGAGCCTCCCGAGTCGGGTGGAGAGCCGGATGCCCGTTCGGAAGCGTCCCGCGGCCGCGGCCACGTCGTGGCCGTGCATGCTGTGGGCGGCCCTGCCTATTGTTCTGCTTTGCGTGCTGGCCGGCTGCGCGACACAGCCCGGCGGGTCGTACGCCTATCGCCTGCACCGGACGCCGACCCACTTCTATCCGCCGCCCGGTCCCCCGAACGATCCGTGGGGACCCTACATTAGCGATGCCTCCCGCCGCTTTAACGTGCCCGAGCTGTGGATCCGCGAGGTAATGCGCCAGGAATCGGGCGGCGACGAGACCGCGGTATCCTCGGCCGGCGCGATGGGCCTGATGCAGGTGATGCCCAGCACCTACGAGATGTTGCGCGAACAGTACGGCCTAGGCGACGACCCGTTCGAGCCGCGCGACAATGTTCTGGCCGGCACCGCCTATATTCGTGAAATGTACGATCGCTACGGCTCGCCCGGGTTCCTCGCCGCCTACAATGCCGGGCCGCAAAGGGTGGACGACTATCTCGCGACCGGCGATCCGCTACCGAATGAGACGATCGGCTATATCGCTTCGATTGCGCCCCGCATCGCTGGTACAGTGCCCGAAACGGGGCCACTCTCGGTCTATGGCGGCAACGGCGCGGTGCAATACGCGGCGGTACCCGCGAGCGGGACGGCGATGGCCGCCAGCGGCGCCTGCGACCCGGATGCCGCGTATGATCCGACCCGGCCCTGTGCGCCCGCCCCACCAGTCGCCGTCGCGGTCAACACCATCCCGGCCGCACCAGCGCCGCCCGCCCCGACAAGCAGCGGATCGATGATCTATGATCCCTATCGCGCCGCCCCGTCGCAAGGCTCGGAGGGCAGCGGGATGGCGGGTGTAGCGCTCGCTGCCTCCGGGACCTGCGACCCCGATGCCGCCTATGATCCGGCCCGGCCTTGTGCGCCGCAACCGACGCTCGCGGTGGCATCCGGCCCTGCCCCGGCCGGCGGGTCGCCGATGTATAGTCCGCGCGTGCGCTACGCCGCCGCCCCGTTGCCGAGCGCCGGCACGGGGGATTGGGCGATTCAGGTCGGCGCGTTCATGAACCCCGCACTGGCCGGCGCCGCGGCCGCCGCGGCCCGCTCGATGGCGCCCGATCTGCTGCAGGCGGCGCGGCTGGAACTGCCCCTGACCGAACCATTCGGAACGACCGTCCTGTACCGCGCGCGGTTGGCAAACCTGTCGGCGCGCACCGCCAACGAGGCATGCACCAGGCTCATGCAGCGACAGCTCGCATGCATGGTGGTGGCCCCGGGACATGGATGACGCGACTCAGGCACATGCCCCGGCAGCGGGAAACGCATGACGCTGCCCGATTGTGATCGCCATATCGCCGGCTGACTGCCGCTGCGTGTGACGTAGTTAACAGCGACCCGCGGCATGGGCGACCTAGAAGCAGGACGCCGTTCCTTTTGATGACGGCGGGTCCCGCAAGCGCAGGTTCGACCGGCCTTCGGGCAATTCAACGGAGGAGCAGGATGAAGGTTGTCGATTCAAACGCCGGGGTATCGGCGCCCCCGATCCATCATCGGGCTGGGCTGAGTTTTGCTGCGGCGGCCCTCGCGGTCGCGGCGATGGTGTCGGGTTCCCCTGCCGCCAAGGCTCAGGACGCGAGCGGTCCGACCGCCCCGATCCAACAACTCGACGCAGCTCTTCTTGCTTCCATGCGGGCGGGCGAGAACGCACCGTTCACGCAGCGTTACGCGATCCTGGCCCCGGCAGTGGATCAGGCGTTCAACCTCAACGCCGTGCTTGCCGCCGCGGTTGGTCCGGGTTGGTACAGCCTTGCGCCAAATCAGAAAGCAGTGCTGGCAACCACCTTCCAGCGCTACACGGTTTCCAACTACGCGGCCAACTTCGACAGCTATGATGGCCAGAGCTTCCGCGTGCTCCCGCAGACCCGCGCGCTGCCGGACGGCGACGTCATCGTGCGGAGCCAGATCATTCGCAGAAACGATTCCCCCGTCGAGATCGATTACGTGATGCGGCACACGCCGGCGGGGTGGAAGGCCGTCGATGTGCTGACCAACGGCACGATCAGCCAGGTCGCGGTCCAGCGCTCGGACTTCGGCAGCCTGCTGGCGAGCGGCGGAGCTCCGGCACTCGAGGCCGGGTTGCAGCGGAAAGTTTCCACGCTGTCCAACGGCGCGCTGGCGTAGCGCGGCGGACGCTGCTCACTGATACCGTAGTCTGCGGGCCGGCGAGCGCCGGCCCGCAGGGTTGGTCGTGACGATCCGGAACGCCGATCGCTCAAGAGTCATCTTTCGGCGGGTGTTGCTACGCAATGGCGCCAGGCAGCGGGCTGGTCTTGTCCGCGGCAGGGGTGCCTCTCCGCTCGCCGAACAACAGACGCGCAAAATGCCGCGGATCCAAACACGGTTGCAGACAGCCCAATCTAGTGAGCTGCACGCTCGTGGAAACCAGCGCCGCACTGCCGCGGAGAGATGCCCGTCTCAGGGCCGATCGTGCGCACTGCTTTGCAATGAATCGGGCCACCGAGCTTTCTGAAGAGGGATAGAGCACATGTAGGCCTTGCGAAACCGACAAGCAGTGCATGCCCAGGCGGTTCGCAAGTGTCCAAAGGCTGCGACTGGAATGGATGGAAACGTGGCCGTTCCGCGGCGCAATGTACCACCACTCGGGGTCGACATTCTTTGGCTGGAGCATTGTCGAGAACATCACGACGCCGCCGCGCTTCAAGAACGATTGCATCTCCTGGAACGTGCTGAGAGGATCGCGGCTGTGCTCCACGACCTCGAACGCGGTCACCAGGTCGTAGTGGCGCATCGGCCGGGTTTGGTTGCCGAAGAACGGATCATAGCTGTCGTAGCGATCGAATCCCTTGTCGCGCGCCAAATTGGCCAAAGCGCCGCGGCCGCCGCCAAAGTCCAAGGCTTCGATCCGATGCTTGAGCGGCACCAGCAACTCATCCAAAACGCCGACGAAATAGTTGGGTCTCTTGTCAGCGAAGTCAGGATCCGCACGAATATAGTCGTCGTTATAAATCCGCGCGGCGAGCTCGGCGGAAGACAGCGAGTCGAGATCATTGGTGAAGACAAACTTGCAGCCGAGGCAGCGCCAATAAACGATTTGTTCCCCGCTCGGCGGGAAAACCTGACCGTAGCGGTCCTGGCCTGATCGGGAGGCATCGATCGAGCCAAACAGCCGCGTACGCCCACCGCAGCACTTGCAGGTGGGTCCGTATAGACCAGGCGCCACTACGCACCTCCAGCCTCAGCGCGACAGACACGCAGACAAAGTGCCGGCCGATCACCCGATCGCAGCCGGAAAGACACCAAACAACCGGCGATTGTCGGCTCCGCCGGTGACGCAACGGGGAACCGCTTGCGCCCGACAGCCGCAAGCTGGCATCGCCACGTGGCTCTCAGCCTGATTTAAGCCATGCTCCTTGCGCAAGCAAGCATTGACCCAGCCGTGGCAGGCTGGCTAGGGTCTTGTTTGGCAGGGGTTTCAAGCGCCGCCCGGCACGAAGGCGGGCGCAACCGCACCCTGTCCAACAGGGGGCAGCAATGAACGAACATGATCTTCGGCGCCTGATCGGCCGGGTTCGGCAGGGGCGCCTGTCGCGCCGTGGCTTTATTCGCCGGATGGCGGCAGTAGGCCTGACGGCGCCGTTGGCGAACCAGCTTCTCGCCATCGGCGGCGTCGCGATGGCGCAGTCGGCATCCGACTACAAGCCAACCAAGCGCGGCGGCGGCGGCACGCTGAAACTGCTGTGGTGGGAAGCACCGACTCTCCTCAACCCCCATTTTGCCACGGGCACCAAAGATCAGGACGGCTCGCGCCTGTTCTACGAGCCGCTGGCCGCATGGGACAATGAGGGGAACCTGAAGCTGGTGCTGGCGGCCGAGATCCCCAGCATTGATAACGGCGGCCTGTCGGAACGCGGCACCTACGTCATTTGGAAACTAAAGCAGGGCGTAAAATGGCATGACGGTGAACCCTTCACTGCCGACGACGTCGTCTTCAACTGGCAATACGCCAGCGACCCGCAGACCGCGGCTGTTTCCGCAGGTTCCTACAATTACCTGAAGACCGAGAAGCTCGACCAGTACACCGTCAAGATAACGTTCTCGAAGCCCACCCCATTCTGGGCCGATCCGTTCGTCGGCCAGTACGGGATGCTGATCCCGAAGCACCTGTTCGAGCCCTATATCGGTGCCAAGTCGCGCGAAGCGCCAACGAATCTGAAGCCGGTCGGCACAGGCCCATACAAGTTCCAAGGCTTCACGCCCGGCGATCTCGTTCAGGGCGTCATCAACACCGATTACCACCAGCCCAACCGGCCCTATTTCGACGCCGTCCAGATGAAGGGCGGCGGCGACGCCACCTCAGCCGCGCGTGCCGTGCTGCAAACCGGCGAGTATGATTACGCCTGGAACCTCCAGGTGGAGGACCAGTTGCTGAAGAAGATGGAGGCCGCCGGGCGCGGCAAGGTCCTGTTCGTCAAAGGCGGGGACGTCGAGCACATCCAGATCAACTTTACCGACCCCAACAAGGAAGTGGATGGCGAGCGGTCGAGCATAAAGACCACCCATCCGACCCTCTCCGATCCGGTGGTGCGCCAGGCCCTCTCGCTGCTGATCGACCGCGGCAGTGTGCAACAATACATTTATGGCCGTACCGGCGACGCCACATCGAACTACCTGAATGGCCCGCCGCGCTTCGTCTCCCATGATACAAAGTGGGAGTTCAACATCCAGAAGGCGATCGATCTC
>Ga0335075_10019311_pt1 | contig 10080 bp, 9 predicted proteins | sample Lox_Sample_24_FD_206723 | JGI IMG/M metagenome (GOLD analysis project Ga0335075, IMG submission 206723) | Soil microbial communities from Loxahatchee National Wildlife Refuge, Florida, United States - Lox_Sample_2.4 | ecosystem: Environmental > Terrestrial > Soil > Wetlands | place: USA: Florida...
CGAGCACATCACCTTCTTCCATCAGCGGAACAAGCGCGCGCACTACGTCGTCGGCATCGATTTCGGCCCCCTCCTTCACCGGCCAGAGCTGGCCGAGATGGATGTAGAGCGGCAACCCCGCCTCGCGCGAAATCTCCTTGCCAAGCTTGATGACCTCGAGGCCCCAGCGCGACACGCCCCCGGTTTCGGCATGCGCCTTGACCCCGCGCACGAGGTCGGCATTGGCGCGCGCCGCCTTGACCGTCGCCTGCACGTCCACCTGGCCAGGCCCGTAGAGCTCGGGGTATAAGTGGCCTTCGAGGCCGCCGACGAGATAGGCGGAAATAAAGCAGAGCGCGCGGGTTTCGGCCTGCCCGGCGATGAAATGCCGGAAGCCCGGAAGTGTCATGCAGCTCGGCCCGCCCTGGTCCACCACGGTGGTGACTCCCGAGCGGACACCGACCGTGTCGGCCTCGAGCCCGAAGCGGCCGGTGACATGCTGGTAGATATGGCCGTGCGTGTCGATCAGGCCCGGCACCACCAGCTTGCCGGAAACATCGGTGACGACGCGCGCGGAGGCCGCCGGTATGGAAGGCACCACCGCGGCGATGCGGTCGCCGGCGATCGCAACGTCCGCGATCCCGTCCACCCCGCGCGCGGGATCGATGACGTGGCCGCCCTGCAGGATTTGGTCGAACGCGGCCTGCATCGCAAATGCTCCTCGATGTCCCTGGCCCCGATGTCGCTGGGTTCACGCCAGCGGATTTCATCAGTATGCTAACGATGTCCACCCCGGCAATGCAAGCCGGCAATACAGGCCCCGGGGAACGCCGGCGCTCGGAGATGAAGGATTGGCGCGCGAGGGAATCGGCTGCTCCGTCAAGCGACTGGAGGACGACAGGCTGCTGCGCGGACGGGGCGAGTTCGTCGCCGACATCCGCCTCTCCGGCATGCGCGATCTCGCCTTCGTCCGCAGCCCGCTCGCCCATGCGCGCATCCGCGCGATCACCAAGCCCCCCACGGCGGAAGCTGCGGTCTTCACCCTCGCGGATCTCGCCTCCGTCCGTCCGATCGTCGCCAATTCCGCCCTGCCCGGCTTCAGAACGTCCGAGCAGCCCGTGCTCGCCGCGGGCAAGGTGCGCTATGTCGGCGAGCCGATCGCGGTCTGCGTCGCCGCCAGCCGCGCCGAGGCGGAAGACCTCGCCGCCGCGGTCGTGGTGGATTTCGAGGAGCTGCCCGCACTGGTGGACATGCGCGCCGCACTCGCCACCCCCACCCGCATCCACGAGCACTGGCCCGACAACGTATTCCTCGAAACCAACATCGCCATAGCGCCCGAGCGCCTCGCCGCCGCCCCTATCACCGTACGCCGCCGCCTCCGCACCGCGCGTCAGTGCATGTCGCCCATCGAGGGCCGCGGCGTGGTCGCGACCTGGGATCGCCGCCTCGAGCAGCTCCTCCTCTACACCGCAACCCAGATGCCGCACATCGTGCGCACCGGGCTCGCCGGTTGCCTCGGCCTCGACGAGGCGCGGGTCCGCATCGTCGCGCCCGATGTCGGCGGCGGCTTCGGCTACAAGGGCATCCTGCTCGCCGAGGAGGTCTGCGCGGGCTTCCTCGCCCGCCGCCTCGGCCATCCGGTGCGCTGGATCGAGGATCGGCGCGAGCAGCTCGCCGCCAACGCCGACTGCCGCGAGCATGATTACGACATCACCCTCCACGCCGATTCCGACGGCCGCCTGATCGGCATCGACGCCGAAGCGGTGGTCGATGCGGGCGCCTACTCGGCCTATCCGTTCTCGGCCTGCCTGGAGGCCGCCCAGGTCGCGAGCATCCTCCCCGGGCCCTATGTGATGGAGTCCTATCGCTGCCGGACCTTTTCCGCCGCGACCAACAAGCCGCCGATCCTGCCCTATCGCGGGGTGGCGCGCGCAGGCGTCTGCTTCGCCCTCGAAGTCGCCCTCGACGCGGTGGCGCGCGCGGCCGGGCTCGATCCCATCTCGCTCCGCCTCCGCAACCTCGTCCCCGCCGCGTCCATGCCCTTCGACAATATCACCGCCAAGCATTTCGACAGCGGCGACTATCCCGAATGCCTCCGCCGCGCCGCCGCTGCGATCGACGTTCCCGCCGTCCGCCGCCGCCAGGAAGAAGCGACCGGCGCCGAGCGCATCGGGCTCGGTTTTTCGATTTTCTGCGAGCAAGGCGCCCACGGCACCTCGGTCTATGCCGGCTGGGGAATCCCGATGGTCCCCGGCTTCGAGCAGGCCGCCGCCCACCTCACCCCCGATGGCGGGCTCGAGCTCCGGGTCGGCATCCACTCCCACGGCCAGGGCCTCGAAACAACCCTCGCCCAGGTCGCCCACGAAATCCTCGGCCTCCCGCTCGCCGCGATCCGCCTCGTCCATGGCGACACGGCGATGACCCCCTATTCCACCGGCACCTGGGGCTCGCGGGCGATGGTGATGGCCGGCGGCGCGGTCGCGACCGCCTGCACCGAGCTTGCCGCGCGCATCGGCCGCATCGGCGCGCATCTTCTCCAAACCGCCCCCGAAACCGTCCGGGTCGGCAACGGCATGGTCGCCGGCCCCTCGGGCGAGGTCGCGATCGCCGATGTCGCCCGCACCTGGTATCTCCGCCCGCAGGACCTTCCCGCCGACGTCGCCCCGGGCGGCCTCGACGTGACCTCCGGCTACAAAACGACGCGCGACACCGGCACCTTCAGCTACGCCGCCCACGCCGCCGTGGTCGCGGTGGACACCGAACTCGGCTCCGTCCGCATCCTCGATTACGCGATCTGCGAGGATGGCGGGCGGCTGATCAACCCGATGATCGTCGATGGCCAGGTGCTCGGCGGCGCCGCCCAGGGCATCGGCACGGCGCTCTACGAGGAGATGCCGTACGACCCGCGCGGCCAGCCGCTCGCCACCACCCTCGCCGATTACACGCTGCCTGGTGCCACGGAGGTCCCGGACATCCGGATCGCGCACATGGAGATCCCCTCGCCGCTCTCCTTCTTCGGCCAAAAGGGCATCGGCGAGGGCGGCTCGATTGGCCCGCCGGCCGCGCTCGCCAACGCGGTGAACGACGCGCTGGCCCCGCTCGGCGTCGAGATCACCGAGCTCCCGATCACCCCACGCCGCATCCTCTCGGCACTCCTCGCCCGGGCGTCGTGAAGCCGGCCCGGTTCGACCTCGCCCGCCCGGCGAGCCTCGCCGAGGCGATGCGCCTCCTGGCAACCGAGCGCCTCGAGGCCCGCGTGCTCGCCGGCGGCCAGTCGCTCGGGCCGATGCTCAATCTCCGCATCGCCCAGCCCGATCTTCTCGTCCAGGTCACCCACCTGCTCGAGCTCTCCCGCGTCGGCGACGCCCCTGCCGCAGTCACGATCGGCGCCGCCGTGACCCATGCCGCGATCGCAGCCGGCCACGTGCCCGATATCGGACACGACGTTCTCGCCCGCGTCGCCTCCCGCATCGCCTACCACGCCATCCGCACGCGCGGGACGATCGGCGGCAGTCTCTGCCACGCCGATCCCGCCGCGGACTGGCCGACCGCGCTCACCGCGCTCGACGCCGCAGCCCTGCTGCAATCCCCCGCAGGCGCCCGCCGCGTGCCCATCGCCGCGCTCTTCGCCGGTCCCTTCGCCACGATCCTCGCGCGCGGCGAAATTCTCACCGGTGTCACGATCCCCCGCCTCGCGCCGGGCGCGGGCTTCGCCCTCGTCAAGGCCTGCCGCAAGCCCGGCGAGTTCGCCCATGCCATGGCGGCCGCGCTGCTCGCCCGCGGAAAAAAACGCCTGGTCATCGGCGCGACCGGCAATCGCCCGCTGCTGCTCGAGGGCGAGGCGGCAAGCATCGCCGGCGCCCGCGCCGCCCTTGCCGCCTCGGCCGAGCTGGACGCGGTCGGGCGCCACATGGCGCTCGCGGTGGCCGGCCGCGCGCTCGCGGAGGCCGCCGCATGCGCCGCGTGAGCCTCACGGTGAACGGTGCCGAAATCACCGCGGAGGTCGAGCCGCGCACCCAGCTCGCCGATTTCCTCCGCGAGCATTTTTTTCTCACCGGCACGCATATCGGCTGCGAGCACGGCGTCTGCGGCGCCTGCACGATCCTGCTGAATGGCGCGCCGGCGCGCTCCTGCATCGCCTTCGCGGCCGCCCTGGAAGGCGAGGACGTGCGCACCATCGAGGGGCTAGAGGACGATCCGGTCATCGTCGCGCTCCGCGCCGCCTTCACCGCGGAGCATGCGCTGCAATGCGGATATTGCACGCCCGGAATGCTGGTGACGGCGCGCGACATCGTCCTCCGCCTGCCGCAGGCGGACGAGGCGACGATCCGCCACGAGCTCGCCGGCAATCTCTGCCGCTGCACCGGCTATGCCGGCATCGTGCGAGCGATCCGCCGCGTCCTCGCCGAGGCGCCCGCCCATCCGCCGGCGGCCCCGGCCCGGGCGGTGGCCACCGCCCGGCCGGTCCCCGCCCCGCTTGCCGTATCCGCCCCCGCCCTGCATACGCCGCCACCTCCGGCGGCCCCGGCGCGGGCGGCGGCCACCGCCCGGCCGGCGGCCACCGCCCGGCCGGCGGTCCCGGCCGATGCGGGCTCGTCCTTCGCCCTCGCCGTCCCGGTTGCGCGCCCGCGCGCGGAGGTCTGGGCGGCGCTGCACGACCCCGCGCTCATTGCCGGCTGCGTGCCCGGCGCGCGGCTCACGATGGTTGGGAAGGAGGGCATCACGGACGAACGGATTGCCGGAGAGATGCGCGTTGCCCTGGGTCCGATCACGGCCGCCTTCGCCGGCGCCGCCCGGGTCCGCTTCGACGAACCCGCGCACACAGCCGTGCTCGCCGGCGAGGCACGCGATGCGCGTACCGGAACGCGCCTTTCCGGAGAGGCAACGATCGCCCTGGCCGCCGCCAGCGACGCCACGACCACGGCCAATCTCTCCGTGACCTACGCGCTCGCCGGCCCGCTCGCCCAGCTCGCGCGCGGTGCGATCGTCCGCGCAGTCGCCGGGCAGATCGCCCAGACCGTCGGGCGCAATCTCGAACGCTTGCTCGCCGGCGCGCCCGTCTCACCGCCGCCGCCCCGGCTCTCCGCCTTTTCGCTCCTCGCGCGCACGCTTTGGCGGCAGCTCCGCCGCTTGCTGGGCCTCCGATGAGTGGACCGAAGGACGATGGTCGCAACGACGATTATCGCAGTTTGGCGCGCCGGCCGGGCTACCTCATCCGCCGGCTCCACCAGATCCATGTCGCGCTGTTCGCCGAGGAATGCGGCGCCTTTGGCGTCACTCCCGTGCAGTACAGCATCATGACCGTGATCGCCCGCCAGCCTTCCCTCGACCAGGGGCATCTCGCCGAGGAGGTCGGCGTCGATCGCGCGACACTGGCCGATGTGCTGGCGCGGCTGGAGGCGCGCGAGCTGGTCTCGCGGCGCCGGCCGGGCGCCGACCGGCGCATGAAGCTCGTCTCGATCACCGAAGCGGGGCGGCGGCTGCTCGTGCGCATGGACCCGCATGCGCGCCGCGCGCACGAGCGCACCGTGGCGGCGCTGCCGCCGGAATCCCGCGCGGCCTTCGCCGAAAGCCTGATGGTCCTCGTCGCGGCCAACAATGCGCTGGGGCGGGCGCCGATGCGCTTCGCCCGCCCGCCCGCGCCCGAAACGGCGCCGCGACGACCGCTCAGGCGGGCGCGCGACCGAAGCTGAGCGAATTGGCGTAGCGGGCGAGGAACTGGCGGGTGCGCGTGGTCGCGGGCGCGGTGAAGAAACGCTCCGGCACATCCTCCTCGACCACCCGCCCATGATCGAGGAAGACGATCCGGCTCGCCGCCTCCCGCGCGAAGCCCATCTCGTGGGTAACGATGAGCATGGTCATGCCCTCGCGCCGCAGCTCCTCCATCACCGCGAGCACTTCACCCACCAGCTCCGGATCGAGCGCCGAGGTCGGCTCGTCGAACAGCAGCAGCTCCGGGCGCATCGCCAGCGCCCGCGCGATCCCGACGCGCTGCTTCTGCCCGCCCGAAAGCCGCGCCGGATAGGCGTATCGCTTGTCGGAAAGCCCCACCTTTTCGAGCAGCGCCTCCGCCTCCCGCCGCACCTCGGCGCGCTTCCGGCGCTGCACCAGCACCGGCGCTTCCATCACGTTCTGCAGCACCGTCATGTGCGGCCAAAGGGCAAAATGCTGGAACACCATGCCCATGCGGGTGCGCATCCGCGCGAGCTCCGCGTCCCCCATCTTCGCGGTCCCGGCCGCGTTCCACCCGACCCGCGCCCCGGAGAGCAGCACCGTGCCGGACTCCGGAACCTCCAGCCAGTTCACGCAGCGGAGCAGGGTGGATTTGCCGGACCCCGAGGGCCCGAGGATGCAGACCGTCTCGCGCTCGCGCAGGGTCAGGCTCACCTCGTCGAGCACCTTCTGCCCGCCGAAGGTTTTTGAAAGTCGCGCAATCTCGAGAACGACGCGCCCCGGCGCCGCGGCGAGGTTGTTCATCCGTCGCTTGCCTTGGCGCCCGCCTTCGCCGCCGGCTCGCGATAATTCTTCCACGCCGCGCGCATCGCCGCGAGCGCAACCGGGTCGAGATCCCGCGTCGGCAACGGATCGCTGTCCCAATAACCGTAACGATCGGTCCCGCGCACCAGCAGCGCGCTGCGCCGCCCGATCGTCGAGCGGACATGCGTCGGAATATAGAAGAACGCGAACCCGATGCGCCGCTCGCCGCTCTCGTTCGGCTTCGAGCCATGCACCGTACGCTCATGGTGCAGCGAGAACTCGCCGGGCGCGAGCGTGATCGTCACGGCTTCCGCCGCGTCAGCAACCGCAAGCGACTGCCCGCGGGCAAGCATATTGTCGGCGGCAAAGGTTTCCTCATGGACGAGGTCGGGCCCGTCATGGCTTCCGGGCAGGACCTGCAGCGCGCCGTTTTCCCCCGTGCTCGGGGTGAAGGCGACCCAGGCGGTGATCTCCTCGTGCGGATCGAGGCCAAAATAGGCGCTGTCCTGGTGCCACGAGACGAAGCTGCGCCGATCGCCGGGCTTGGCGAAGAGCGAGCTTCCGAACAGCAGGATGTCGGGGCCGATGAGATCCTCGAGCGCATCGAGGATGTGGGGATTCCGGCCGAGCGCGACCAGGGCGGGCATCGCCAGGTGCGCCTTGATCTTCAGGCTGCGATTGGCGTCCTCGCCGACGCCCGCCTCGTACTCCTCGATTCGCCCGGCGTAATCGCCAGCCTCTTCGCCCGAGATCGCACGGAGCGGCGCCAGCCAGCCATGGGCGCGAAACTGCGCGATCTCGGCCTCGGTCAGGAATTTTCCCATCCCGCGCTATCCCCTCACCGCCGCACCTCGGCCCGCCCGACCATCGCCCTGACGCCCCCTTCTACCGCGAGGCAGAGCAGCCAATAAAGCACAATGGCGGCCACGAAGGACGCGAACGGGACATAGAAGGTGGCCTGGACCTCGTTCGCGGCGTAGGTCAGCTCGTGCACGGCGATGATGATCAGGAAGGCGCTGTCCTTGATGATCTGGATCATCTGGTTCCCGAGCATCGGCACCGCGTTCATCACCACCGGCGGCAGCACCACGTGGCGGATCAGGCGCCAGCCATGGAAGCCGAAAGCGCTGCCGGCCTCGATCTGCTCGCGCGGCAGCGCGGTCCATGAGCCGCGCAGCAATTCGGCGAAATAGGCGGCGTTGTACACGGTGAGCGCGAAAATGCCCGCCGAGAGCCCGTCCAGCAGCACGCCGCAATAGGGCAGGCCGTAATAGACGAGATAGCAGAACAGCATGAAGGGAACGCAGCGCATCAGGTCGATCAGCCAGGAGATCGCAACGGCCAGAGGCCCGCCGCGCGAGCGCACCACGAGCACGAAGAGCAGCAGGCCGAGCGCCAGCGCGAGCACCGCCGAGACCGCGACGATCTCGGCCGTGACCGCCAGCCCGCTCAGCATCATCGCCCGCTGCGCCCAGACGATCGCGAGGCCGCGGCCGATCATGCGGCGAGCTTGCCGTAGCGCCGCTCGAGCAGGCGCTGCAATGCGACGATGCAGCCGACCACGGGGACGTAGAAGGCGAGTGCGACGAGGAACGGCGGCACCGGCGCATAGGTCGTCGCCCCGATGCGCACGGCGGCGCGGGTGAGCTCGACCACGCCGATGACCGAAACGGCGGGGCTGACCTTGATCAGCAGCGTCATCTCGTTGGCCAGCGCCGGAAGCGCGTGGCGCCAGACCTGCGGGGCGACGATCCGGCGGAAGCGATGCCAGCGCGTCATGCCGAACGCGCGCGCGGCATCGAGCTCTTCGGCGGGAAAGGCGAGCAGGACCCCGCGCCAGATCTCGCAATTGAACGCCATCGATCCGAGTCCGAGCGTCGCCACCGCGGCGGCGAAGCGCGAGAGCGAAAGCCCGACCGTCGGCAGCGCGAAATAAACCAGCAGCACCAGCGTGACCGCGGGCGTCGCCCTGAGCGCGCTCACCAGGATCGCCACCAGCGGGTCGAGCGCGCGGATCCTCGCCCAGCGGATCAAAGCGAGGCCGAGGCCGAGCGGTGCCGCCACGACGATCGCGAGGAACGAGACGGCGAGCGTGCCGAGGGCCCCCGCCGCAAGGCTCAGCAGGTCGGCACGATCCACTTCAGAGCTCGTCTGCGAATGCTACTGCGGCGGTCGTCCGACGTGTCTTTCTCCGCTTCCGGTGCTCACGGCCAAGTAAGGCCGCTCCGCTCCGGCTCTCGAAAGCCGCGCCGGACCGGCGCCTGCGGCGCCTCCGACTCATCGCAGCACATTCCCAAACGAGCTCTCAGACATTCGCAATCGGATGCGTCGGCAAGTCCTTGAACGTCATGCCGAAATATTTCTGCTGAAGGCTCTCCATCGAGCCGTTCTTCTTCGCCGCGGCGAGCTCGGCGTTGATGAGGTCGCGCAGCCCCGTATTCCCCTTCTGGACCGCCCAGGCGATGTACACCGGCTTGGAGACCGCCTGGCCAACGGCAAAAACGCCCGGCCGCGCAGCCGCAACCGACTGCAGGCTGAGCAGCGTGTTGACGACATAGTCCACGCGGCCGAGCGCGAGATCCTGGTAGGCCTCGGGATAGCCCTGGTACTGCACCACTTTCCCGAGCGCCCCGCCGGTCTGCTTCAGCATCTCCTCGAGCTGCGGCAGCATCTTCAGCATCGCGCTTCCCGCCTCGACGCCGAGCGGCTTGCCGCTCAGGTCCTTGATCGAGGTGATCGACCCGTCGCTCTTCCGCTTGAGGTAGTAATCCACCGACGCGGCGACCGGGCTGCAGAAATCGAGCACCTGCATCCTCGCCGCGGTGACGAGGATCGCCGTCACCGCGATATCGTACTTGCCGGTGGTCACGCCGGGCAGAATGCCGGTCCAGGGAATGATGTCCTGGCGCACCTTGAACGGCAGCGTCGGCTTCATCGCCTCGAGAAGGTCCTGGTCGTAGCCGGTCGGCGTGCCGTCCTTGATATACTCGAACGGTTGATAATCGTCCTCGGTCGCCACCGTCATGTAGCCGCGCGTCTTGATGTCCTCGAGGCTCGCCGCCTCCGCCGGGCCGGCGGCCCCGAGGCCTGCAAGCGTCACGGCGGAACCGGCGATGGTGCCGAGCAGGCCGCGGCGGGTTGCGATCATCTCGATGCCTCCTTCAAGCACCCACGGGCAAGCACCCACGGGCAAGGACCCCGCGGCGAAGGCAGCAAGGAACGTGCCAAGGAAGCGCGCCAAATCAACTCGTTCGTGTACTGACGATTCCCCCAACTTCCTTCCTGGGCCGTGCCCCAAAAATAAGCACGCCCGGCGCGGTCCGTTCAAAGAATAGGCATGCGCCTATGCCCCCAGCGTCGGAACCCCGCTGGTGGTCGAATACTCGAAATGCAGAGCCTGGCCGGGAAAGACGATCGGATGGATCGCGTGCGCCGCCAGCGCCGCCTCGGAAAACCCCTGCAGGATGAGCTTGAGCTTGCCGCGATAGCTCGCGACGTCGCCGATCGCGAACACCCCCGCATGCGAGGTCTGGCAGGTGGCGGGATCGACCACGAGCTGCTGCCGCTCGAGCGCCAGGCCCCAGCGCGCGATCGGCCCGAGATCCATCGAGAGCCCAAAGAATG
>Ga0335075_10019312_pt1 | contig 10080 bp, 10 predicted proteins | sample Lox_Sample_24_FD_206723 | JGI IMG/M metagenome (GOLD analysis project Ga0335075, IMG submission 206723) | Soil microbial communities from Loxahatchee National Wildlife Refuge, Florida, United States - Lox_Sample_2.4 | ecosystem: Environmental > Terrestrial > Soil > Wetlands | place: USA...
GCAGCGGGCATGGGCAATCCGCCGCCGGGTCGCCGGCATGTCACTCGCGACGGTGCTCGCCGCCAGTGGTGCGGTGCTGGTTCAGCTGGTGACGGGCCACGATCCGGCGCTGGCCCACAGCAGGACCGCGGTCGCCGACACCAGGACGGCAGCGGCCGACACCAGGACCGCTCACACCAAGACGGTCCACACCAAGGCCGGTCACACCGAGACGGCGGTCGCGGCGACGTCCCACTCGACCACGCGTTCCTCGTCGGACACGAAGCGCAGCTCGAGCAGCAGCGCCACCGCGGCCTCACCGAGCTCCGTCACCACGAGCGCGTCATGAGCGACGAGTCGATCAGCCGCTTCGCCTGCTTCGGTGGAAGCTGCGGCGTGCTCGTCTCCGGGCGCGGCCCGGCGGGCGAGGCCGAGCAGGCGACCGCGCTCGTCCGCCGCCGGATGCTCGAGTGGCACGACCAGTTCACTCGCTTCGAGGACGACTCGGAACTGTCCGAGCTCAACCGGGATCCGCGCGAGACCGTGCCTGCCTCCGCGATGATGCTCCGACTGGTGCGCGCGGCGATCCACGCCGCGCGGCTCACCGGCGGGCTCGTGGACCCGACGCTCCTCGGTGAGCTCGAGTCCGCGGGCTACCGGCGCTCGCTCGGGGCGCTCGGCGGGCCGACCGGCGTGGAGCTGCGTCAGGCGCTCGGCGCCGCGCCCGAGCGGCGCCCCGCGATCCCCCGGTCCGACGCACGCTGGCGCGACATCGCCGTCGACGAGCGCGCCGGCACGATCACGCGGCCGCCGGGACTGCGGATCGACCTCGGCGGCACCGCGAAGGGCGCGTTCGGCGACGTGCTGGCGACCATCCTCGGCGGTCATGACAGCTTCGCGGTCGACGCAGCCGGCGACGTGCGCTTCGGCGGCCGCAACACCCTGCCGCGCCCGGTCGCAATCGCCGCCCCGGCCGGCGGCACGATCCTGCACACGTTCGAACTGCACCAGGGGGCCGCGGCGACGAGCGGCATCGGACGTCGCGCCTGGAGCGACGCGGAGGGCCGGGTCGGGCACCACCTGCTCGACCCGGCCACCGGTCAGCCCGCCTTCACCGGCCTCGTGCAGGTGACCGCGCTCGCCACGACGGGACTCGAGGCGGAGTTGCGCGCCAAGGCCGCGCTCCTCTCCGGCGCGGTCCGCGCCGCGGAGTGGCTGCCCGATGGCGGCGCGACGATCGACGACGACGGCGTGGTCACCGTGTTCGCACCGTCCGCAGCGCTCACCGGACCCCGGCGGGTCGGGGTCAGTGCGTGAGCCCGACCACGCACTGGTTCTGGATCCTCTCGCGGGGGGCGGGCACGGCAGCGCTGGTGCTCGCCGCCGCGTCGATCTCCTACGGCCTGGTGATGGCCGGCAGGATGAGGCGTGGCGGAGCCACCGACCGCCGGACCTATCACGAGGCGCTCGCGCTCTCGACGCTCGTCGCCATCGCCTTCCACGGGCTGGTCCTGCTCGGCGATCCCTTCCTGCACCCCAACCTGGCGGACGTGACGATCCCGTTCGTCTCTGCCTACAAGACGATCTGGACGTCGATGGGGATCGTCGCCGGCTGGATGCTCGTCGCGATCGGCCTCTCCTTCTACGCCCGAGACCGGATCGGGCGCGCCCGCTACGCGATCATCCACCGGCTGGTGATCGTCGCCTGGGTGCTCGGGTTGGTGCACGCCTTCTTCGAGGGCACCGACGCCGGAACCGTCTGGTTCATCGCCACCGTCGTGGTGTCGAGCCTTCCGGTGGCGGTGCTGCTCGGCCTGCGGCTGACCGGGCGGGGGCTCCCCGAGCGAGAGTCACGGCGGGGGCCGACGGGCACCCCACGCGTTGCGGCCGGCTGAGTGAGGCCCACCCGGCCCCCGCGCGCCCGGAGTGGTCATTTTCCGGACGACCGGTCCGGGAAACGACCAGAACATCGCGGGGCCGGTTCAGCGGCGGGTAGCCGGGCCGGCGCTGGGTAGGTCCGGTCCATGTCCAATCGCATCTGGTTCATCACGGGCGCGTCGCGCGGTCTTGGCCGCTCGTTCGCGCAAGCGGCACTGAGAGCGGGAGACCGCGTTGCCGCCACCGCCCGAAACACCTCGTCGCTGGACGATCTGGCCACCGAGCACGGCGACGCGCTCCTGTCCGTCGAGCTCGACGTCACCGACCGCGACGCCTGCTTCGCCGCCGTCCAGAGCGCCGCTGAACACTTCGGTCGCCTGGACGTCGTCGTCAACAACGCGGGCTACGGCATGTCCGGCGCGATCGAGGAGCTCACCGAGGAGCAGGCGCGCCAGCAGGTCGAGGTCAACCTGTTCGGAGCGCTGTGGGTCACCCAGGCCGCACCGCCGATCCTGCGCGAGCAGGGCTCGGGCTGGATCGTTCAGGTCTCCTCGATCGGTGGGCTCGCCGCGTTCCCGCTCACCGGGATCTACCACGCGAGCAAGTGGGCGCTCGAGGGGTTCTCGGAGACGATGCGCCAGGAGGTCGAGCCGTTCGGAATCCGAGTGCTGATGGTCGAGCCGAGCGGCTTTCGCACCGACTGGGCGGGGTCGTCGATGGACCGCGCCACTCCGATCGCGGCCTACCAGGAGCTCCCGTCAATCGCGGAGCGCCGCGACTCCCAACGAGAGGAGAACAACGGCCGGCAACCGGGCAACCCAGATCTCGCCGCCGCCGCCCTGCTGCAGACACTCGATCGCGACGATCCGCCGTTCCGGCTGCTGCTCGGCAACGTCGCCTACGACGTGGCGATCGACCGCTACGAGTCGCGCCTGCAGGAGTTCCGCGCCGGCGAGCAGATCGCCCGCGGCGCCGACGACCGGTAGGCCGCGCGGGCGCGGGTGTCTCGATTTTCACCCAGAGCGGGTGAAAATCGAGACCGCTGCGGCGCGCGGACCCCGGCGGCCCCGCGCGCCCGCCAAACCGCCGCGCGGCTCTCAGTTCTCGGCGGCCTGCTCCTCCTTGATCTTGCCCTCGAGCTGCGCCATCACGTCGGGATCGCGCAGCGTGGTGACGTCACCGAGCGCGCGCCCCTCGGCGATGTCGCGCAGCAGCCGGCGCATGATCTTGCCCGAGCGGGTCTTGGGCAGGTCGTCGGCCCAGATGATCCGCTTGGGCCGGGCGAACTTGCCGATCCGCTCGGCAACCCGGGCGCGGATCTCCTCGATCAGCGCGTCGGAGCCGGCGAGGTCGCCCTCAAGCGTGACGAACGCGCAGATCGCCTGGCCGGTGTCCTCGTCTGACTGCCCGATCACCGCCGACTCGGCCACCTTGCCGTGCGAGACGATCGCGGACTCGACCTCAGCGGTCGAGAGCCGGTGGCCGGAGACGTTGACCACGTCGTCGATGCGGCCGATGATCCAGAAGTAGCCGTCCTCGTCCTTGCGGGCGGCATCGCCGACCAGATAGGTCTCCTTGCCGAACTTCGAGAAGTAGGTCTCGACGAAGCGGTCGTCCTCCTTGTAGAGCGTGCGCAGCATCGACGGCCACGGCCGCGTGAGCACGAGCAGGCCCTGGCCGCCGTCCAGCGGCTTGCCCTCGCGCTCGTCGACGACCTCCGCGGCGACGCCGGGGAACGGCCGGGTCGCCGAACCAGGCTTGGTCGAGACGATTCCCGGCAGCGGCGTGATCATGATCGCGCCGGTCTCGGTCTGCCACCAGGTGTCCACGATCGGGCACTTGCCCCCGCCGATCACCTCGTGGTACCAGAGCCACGCCTTCGGGTTGATCGGTTCGCCGACGGTCCCAAGCAGCCGCAGCGAGCTGAGATCGAACTTCTCGATGTGCTCGGTGCCCCACTTCATGAACGCGCGGATCGCGGTCGGGGCGCAGTAGAGCAGGTTCACCTTGTACTTCTCGACGAGCTCCCACCAGATGCCCTTGTGCGGGTAATCCGGCGCCCCCTCCCACATCACGCTCGTGGCGCCGTTGGCCAACGGTCCGTAGACGATGTAGGAGTGGCCGGTGATCCAGCCGACGTCAGCGGCACACCAGTACACGTCGGACTCGGGCTTGAGGTCGAAGATGGCGCGGTGGGTGGCGCTGACCCCGGTCAGGTAACCGCCGGTGGTGTGCAGCACGCCCTTGGGCTTGGCGGTGGAGCCGCTGGTGTAGAGCACGAACAGCGGATGCTCGGCATCGAGCTGCTCGGGCGGGCACTCGGGGTCGGCGGCCTCGCAGATCTCGTGGTACCAGACGTCGCGTCCCTCCTTCATCTGGCAGTCGGCGCCCGTCGACCTGATCACGATGATGTGCTTGAGGGAGTCCAGGCCCTCCATCACAGCATCGACCTGATCCTTGATCGGAGCCGTCTTGCCCTTGCGCCGCGCGCCGTCGACGGTCACCAGCGCCTTGGCCTCGGAGAACTCCATGCGCTCCTTGACCGAGTCGGCCGAGAAGCCGCCGAACACGACGTTGTGGATCGCACCGATGCGCGCGCAGGCGAGCATCGCGACCGCGACCTCGGTGATCATCGGAACGAAGATCCCGACCACGTCGCCCTTCTCGACGCCGAGGTCCTTCAGCGCGTTGGCGAAGCGCTGCACATCGCGGTGCAGATCGGCGTAGGTGACCTCCTTGGTCTCGCCGTCCTCGCCGTGCCAGTGGAAGGCCACTCGATCGCCGTTGCCCGCCTCCACATGCCGGTCCAGGCAGTTGTAGGAGGCGTTGATCGTCCCGTCCTCGAACCACTTGTAGAACGGCGGGTCGGAGTCGTTGAGGTCCTTGGTCGGCTCCTTGAACCAGGACAGCTGCTTGGCCTGGCTGACCCACCAGCCCTTCCAGTCGGCCTCCGCCTCCTCGTAGATCTTGGGGTCGCTGAGGTTGGCCTGCGCGACGAACGACTCCGGCGGGTCGAACGTCTCGATGCTCAGCATCTCCTCGAGCTTGCCCTCGAGCGTCGCAGCCGTGTCTGTCATCCCGCACTCTCCTCTGTCGAACTTGCCTCGCCTGAAACGGCCCCGGGACGCCGGCTGGAGGGCCGGCGCCCCTTTCCTCTCACCACACAGTCTCCTACCCCGTCACGCTCAATGCGAGCAGGACGGCCGCTCGGTCAGCTGCCGAGCGGGATGACCGGCATCACCGTCCGGCCCCAGGTCGAGTTGACCACTGCCGCCATCGCCGTGTACCAGGCGGCGATCGCCGTCGCCAGACCCAGGAATCCGCCGAGGTGGATGGTCCCTGCATGCCCGCCGGAATTGCCGATCGCGAGGAACACGAACGTGAGCGTCAACAGCAGGAACACCAACGCAACGGCCGCGGTCGTCCGCAGCGCAGCGACCGTCATCCAGCCGGTGAAGATCGCCCACGCCCACAGGTAGAGCCCGAGCGCGGCGTTGACCTCCGAGGGCGCGATCTTCGCCAGGTCGAACGAGACCAGGAAGAAGAACGAGATCCAGAACGCGCCGTAGGAGCTGAACGCGACCGCGCCGAACGTGTTGCCGTTGCGGAACTCCCACATCCCGGCAAGTAGCTGGGCGATGCCACCGTAGGCGACCGCCAAGCCGAGAACCACCGGCAGCCCCTTGCCGAAGTTGACGAGGTTCGCGTTCATCATGCTGAGCACGAAGGTGGTCATCGCGAACCCGGAGAGCCCGAGCGGCGCGGGGTCAGCCGGAGTCCAGCCGCCGCCGTGCACGACCGTCGGGTCGTCGCTCGGCGCGGGGGCGATGTTCGCCTCGCGCGGGGGCAGGTTGCCTGATTCCATCTCTCCTCCTTCGATCGGCGCTATGAAACCGCGGAAGAGAGTGCGCGCGCTCGAAGCGCCCCGCAAGGCCGCAATCGACGAGCGGCACCGAAAATCAGTCGAACGGCGGAATCATGCCGTTCGACGGTCGCCGCTCAGCGACGGCGCTTGCGCTTGCGCTTGCGGTTGGCGTTCGATGCGCCGGACTGCGCCGGTACCGCTGAGCCCGTCTCCGCGGCCGGCTGGGGCGGCGGCGCATCGCTCACCGCCTTGCGATGGTCACCGCGCTTGCGCGCCGCGCGACGATCGCGCGCCTGCTCGGCGTCGGCCATCCGGCGCGCGCGCAGCTCGGCCGACGAGGGCCACGCCTCGGCCTTGCCGGTCCGCCACGCCGCCGGCGCGCCGTCGGGCCAGCGACCGGCGAACAGCATCGCCAGCGCGAGCAGCCAGAACAGCTGGACGACCGGCACCTGGGTGATCGGGAACAGGAAGAGCGCACCCGCGAGCATCCCGACATAACCCATGAATTTCGGCAGCAGCCCGACCCGCATCGCCTGGAGCGAGACGAGCACGAAACTGACCGCGATGAGCAGCGCGCCGAGCTGCCCGAGCACCTTGCAGATCTCGATGACCCCGCTGGACTCCAGGCGGTTGGCCTGATCGTAGGTCTGGGCGCCCGTGCTCACGAACTCGGAGGCGATGTGCGCGAAGGCGAGGACGTAGACCACGCCGGTCGCCGCTGCGATCGCGACGCCGATGCCGGTGATCACCGGCAGGTAGGTCAGCGATTTGGTTGCGCGCGACCGGGTGCAGCGCCACAGGTACCAGAGCGTGACCCCGAACGAGATCTCCGCGACCGAGTTGAGAATCGTCGCGAAGATGTCGTAGCCCGCGCGGTGATGCTCGGTGATCAGGTTGAGGGTCTCCTCGCTGACCGCGCTGTGCGGCCCCATCAGTCCGATGATCGAGGCGATCATCAGGAGCAGGCCGCCCGCGGCGGCGAAGATGATCTGGCGCGGACGCTGGCGGGACTCGAAGGCGAGCTGTTCCTCGGGGGTCATGGCCGAGCAATGCTACGCGGCCGCGCCGCGTCACGAACCGCTCTTCATCAACCCCTCAAAAGAAGGGGCATGGGCGAGCTACCATGAACCTCATGGAAGGAAGCGGCTTCGGCGGACTGTTCGGCGACCCCGACGATCTGCAGCGCAAGCTCGGCGAGTTCGCCGAACAGATGCAAGGCGCTCAGCGACTCGCGTGGGCCGATAACGCGATCAAACTCGCGGTCGACCTCACGATGGCGGCGATCAACCGCGTCAATATCCAGGGCACGACGGAGCAGCAGACCGAGCAGTTGCGCTCGGTGATGGCCATCGTCTTCCCCGAAGCGGTCACGCTCGTGCGCGAGGCGCGCGAGGGCCTGCAGTAACCCTCCCGCACCGCCCCTGCATGGTTCGCGGACGTCGTTGGTCGATGGTTGCCGCCCTGATGGGCTCGCTCGCGCTCGGCGCGGGCGTTTCCGCGTGCGGGAGCTCCCACCAGTCGGTCACCACCCCGAGCATCGCCTCCCAGACGCGGACCCACCGCTCGGACACCACCAGCACCCCCACGACGGACCCGACGAGCACCGGGACCGCGACGTCGCCCGCGGGCGGGGCCACCACGACGGACGGGTCGGCGACGACGACCACTTCCGGGACCGGCTCCGGATCCGGTGGATCAGGCGGCGCCGGCCTCAGCGGCGACACCACCAGCACGACCACCACGACCACCACCACCACGACGAGCTCCTGCACCGGCCAGGACTGCCAGAACGGCAGCCCCACCGTCCCGGGCAGCGAACCCCCGGTGGACGGCAAGTGCCGCTCCGGCTACGTCTACGTCGCCGCCCAGGACGGCGGCCCGGCCCTGTGCATTCCGGTCCAGACAACGACGACGCCGGCGACCGCGACGCAGTAGCGCCTGGCGCGATGGAGGACATCGCGCCATCGCTGGACGAGCTGGTCGACCGCGTCGCCGACCGTCGCGCGACCGCGCCGGCGAACCGCCGGCTGCTGATCGGCATCGCAGGCCCTCCGGGCGTGGGTAAGACGACCCTCGCCGGCGCGCTCGCCGCCGAGCTGTGCGCGCTCGGGATCGGCACGGCACACGTGCCGATGGACGGATTTCACCTCGCCGATGTCGCACTCGACCGGCTCGGCCGGCGCGACCGCAAGGGCGCTCCGGACACCTTCGACGCCGACGGCTACGCGGCGCTGCTGATGCGGCTGGCCGCCGGCGAGGCGGTGTGGGCCCCGGCCTTCGAGCGCGATCTCGAGCAGCCGCTCGCGCAGGCGATCCACGTCGACCGTGAGGCGGAGGTGATCCTCAGCGAGGGCAACTACCTGCTGTTGCACGCCCCGCAATGGCGCGCGGTCCGCCGCTGGTTCGACGAGGTGTGGTTCTGCGCGCTCGACGATGAGCTCCGGCGCGAGCGCCTCATCGCCCGGCACATCGAGTTCGGCAAGGACCCCGAGCACGCGCGGGAGTGGGTGATGCGCGTCGACGAGGCGAACGCGCGCGCGGTGACCGGCGGCGCGGCCGACGCCGACCTGCTGATCGACCTCTCCTGCTGAGCCCGGCCCTGCTGAGCCCGGCCCTGCTGAGCCCGGCCGCGCGGCGGCTGGACATCCGTCCAATCCGCCTCGAGGACTCACGTCCAGCGGCGGGGTGCCGATGCACCACGGATGGGCTCAGCACGCCACGCGTCCGCGCGGCGCCGGCTCTGGGCGCCGCTCCTCGCCGGAGCCCTCCTGCTCCTGCTCGCGGCGACTGCAGACGCCACCACCGTCCTCGCCGCCGCGCGCGCCGGCCGGGGCGCCTTGCGCGGTTTCGCCGGACCGAGGACGCGGCGCCCGGCCGATCCGCTGGCCCGCGAGCGCTTCTACGTGGACCCCGGCGACGCCGCGAATCTCGCCGTTGACTCGCTCCGAGCCGAGGGCGACGACGCCGACGCCGGCGCACTGGAGGCGATCGCGAATCAACCGCAGGCGATCTGGCTGACGAGCGACGGGAGCGCGGCAACCGTCCGCGGAGTCGTGGCGGCCGCGGCGGCGGCCCGCCGGGTCCCCATCTTCGTCATCTACAACCTGCCGGGGCGCGACTGCGGTTCCTACTCGGCCGGAGGTGCCGCCGGAGAGGGTGACTACAGCGCGTTCATCGACCGCGTCGTCTCGGGCCTGGGCCAGCATCGCGCGGTGGTGATCGTCGAGCCAGACGCGCTCAGTGAGACGTGCATGCCGCCCGGCACCGACGCCCTGATCAGGGTCGCGATCGCCCGACTCGATACCGATGCGCGCGCCGCGATCTACGTCGACGCGGGCAACCCGGGGTGGCAGGCGCCCGCGGCCGAGGCGCAGGGTCTGGCCGCGGTGGTCGGCAGCGCCCGCGCGGGGTTTGCGGTGAACGTGTCCAACTTCTATCCGGTCTCTGCCGACCTCGCCTACGGAACCGCCATCTCGGAGTTGCTCGGCGGCCGGCACTTCGTGATTGACACCAGCCGGGACGGCGGCGATGTGACGCCGGGACAGTGGTGCAACCCGACGGGCGCCGCCCTGGGCGCGCCCCCCACCACGCGCACGGGCAGCCCGCTCGTCGATGCCGAGCTGTGGATCAAGCAGCCGGGTGAGAGCGATGGGACCTGTGACGGAGGCCCGCCCGCCGGCCAGTTCTGGCTCAGCGGTGCGCTCGCGCTCGTCGGCAGATAGCGATCGCCACCCGCAGGACCCGAGCCCGAGGCGCCGGCGGGCTCGCCGTCAGCGCTGTCCCACCGCCCGGACCAGCCCGAGCGCGTAGCTCGGCCACCACGTGCCCGCGGGTGGCTCTCCCGCGGCGCAGGCGCCGTCGGACTCGCCGGGATACTTCACCCACAGCTCGGCATCGAGATTGCGGATGCCCGTGCGGGTGGTGGGCGCGGCTCCGAGCGCGCGGCCCGGCGGGTTGCACCACGTGTCGACCCCGTCCGCGGCGCGCGGAGGGCCGTTCCCGTTGCGGCTGGTGTCGATGATGAAATGCGCGCCGTGCAGGGCCCGCGAGAGCCGTTCGCCGTAGCGCACACTGGTCGCCGTCGTCTGGAAGTTGGCGACGTTGAGTGCGAATCCGGCGGCGCGCGCGACGTCCGCGCTGCGCAACGCGCCGACGATCCGGGAGACGGGCAGCCAGCTGGCGTTGCCCGCGTCGAGGTAGACGTGCGCCCGGCGATCGTGTCGCAGCGAGCCGATCGCGCCGGCGAGCAGCCGGTAGCGCTCCCGCGCCCGGCCCGCGCTGCCCAGACATCCTTCCGCCGCCTGGTCGATCGCGTCCGGCTCCATAACGATGACGGCGGTGCGCTGCGCGATCACCCG
>Ga0335075_10019313_pt1 | contig 10080 bp, 5 predicted proteins | sample Lox_Sample_24_FD_206723 | JGI IMG/M metagenome (GOLD analysis project Ga0335075, IMG submission 206723) | Soil microbial communities from Loxahatchee National Wildlife Refuge, Florida, United States - Lox_Sample_2.4 | ecosystem: Environmental > Terrestrial > Soil > Wetlands | place: USA: Florida...
CTGGGAGACACGCGGGGAAACGGCGATGCGGACCTGATTTATATCGGGGAAAGTTTCTACGGCCCCGGTACGCTGGCGGGTTACTTCCTGGCTACGGGCAATGGCGACGGCAGCTTCAACGCGCCGGTGTTTACCGCAACGCCTCCCTTCCTGCCGGCGGGTGCTCCGGCCAACGATTTCGACGACAACGAGACCCTGAGCAATCTTTTTGTGGCCGACGTGAATGGGGACGGCAAGGCGGACCTCGTCTACAACTACTCCGCGGTGGACTATTACCTGAATACCTATGTTCAGGGCATCGCGGTGCAGCTGAGTAACGGCGACGGCACATTCCAGGCGCCGAAAGTAGTCCAGACTTATTCGAGCACGACGGCTCCGCCTCCGCTTCAGCCACAGCTGGTGCAGGTGGGAGCCACTCGGGCAAGCGGTGTTCCCGATCTGTTTGTACTGCTGGAGAGCGTCAGCAACAGCGTAGTTACGACGCAGCTGGAGCTGTACCTGGGCAATGGCGATGGAACATTCGGCGCCGCGACCACGCCGCCAGTGGCTGACAACATCAACCAGCCGTTCACCGATACGATGCAGGGCCAGATCATCCTGGCCGATATGAATGGCGACGGCAAGCCAGACCTGATCACGCTGGGAACCACCAACAACCAAGATCAGGCCGAGCTGGCGATTTCGCTCGGCAATGGCGATGGGAGCTTCCAGGCGCCGACGATCCTGGACTTTGGCAGCGGCAGCAGCGCGGGATATGGGCTTGCGGCTGCCGACTTCAACGGCGACGGCAAGGTCGACGTCGCCGTCAACGGTTACAATCCGCCGTTCGACACGGGAATCTTCCTCGGCAATGGCGACGGCACGGTACAGAGTTTTACTACGAGCAGCGGCACAGTTGAGCCTGCGGAGGGCATCGATTTGCTCTTGTATGGCACCTCGCTCGCAGTGGATATCAACGGCGACGGCAAGCCGGACCTGGTCGCGGGGTCGGCGGTACTGCTGAACCTGGGAACAACGACGACGCTGATACCGACGACGACGGCGCTGACGTCATCGGGCACGAGTGTGACCGCGGGAACAAATGTAACGCTCACGGCGACAGTTTCGGCATCCTCGACGCCTGCGGGGAGCGTGACGTTCTATGACGGCACGACGGCGCTGGCGACGACGACACTGAATACCTCAGGGGTAGCCGTTTTCTCGACCAGCACGCTCGCGGTGGGCACGCATTCGATAACGGCGTCCTACCCGGCGGGTGCAACGTTTGGGGCAAGCACGTCTTCGGCGGTGATGATCACCGTGACGCAGCCCACGTTGCCACTGACCACGACCAAGCTGACCGCATCGGCGATGACCATTACGGCTGGCAGTAATGTGACGCTGACCGATACGGTAGCGTCGACGTCGGGCAGCGGAACGCCAACGGGGTCCGTAACTTTCACGGACGGAACGACGCCGCTGCAGAGCGTGATCCTTAGCAACGGAATTGGGACGTACCAGACGACAACACTCCCGGCAGGGTCGAACATCATCACCGCACCCTATTCGGGAGATACGAATTTTTCGGGTTCGAACTCGAATGCGGTGACCATTACGGTGACCGCGGCACCACCGTCGTTTAGCCTGGGGGCTGCGCCGGCGAGCGCCACGGTGAGCGCCGGTGGATCGACCACGACGACGATCACGGTGACACCGGCAGGAGGGTTCAATTCACCGGTGAGCTTTGCGTGCACGGGACTGCCGACCGGCGGTACATGCGGCTTCAGCCCCATGACCGTGACTCCCAGCGGAGCCGCTGCCACGACCACGCTGAACATTACGACAACGTCGAGTTCGGGGGCGCTGAACCTGCCATGGCGGCCGGGTATGCGAACGCGCGGCGTAGCGCTGGCATTCATGGCTGCAGGGATGTTGTGGTTCTTTGGGCGACGGAGGGGTTCGCCGTGGAGCCGGTTCCTGCCTCTTGTCGTTCTGATGATGTTGTCCGCGATGATCATGGCATGCGGCGGCAACAGCGGAGGCGGCGGTGGTGGCGGCGGGTCGCAGCCGCAAAACTACACGGTGACGATCACGGGAACATCGGGGTCGGAAAGCCAAAATGCGACGTTTACGCTGACGGTGAACTAGGACCCGCTTCGAACGCCGGGAACTCTGGCCCGGTTCGGGAGCCGACTTCCGGGCTTATCTAAAATCGAGAGGTGCGCCGGTTCTTCAAACCGGAAGCGGCGCTCTCGTTCTATGTGTGGCCGCTACTATCGCCGTTCGGACAAACAGCGCATCGCCGAGGCGTTTCGGATCGGTGTGCCGTCTTCTTTTGAGATCCTGCCGGATTACAACGTTGCGCCGACGACGTTCCAGCCGGTCATCGTGGAGGATCGCGACTCGGGCGAGCGCATGATTCGGGCGATGTACTGGGGGCTGGTTCCGTACTGGGCTGAAGATCCGAAGAAGCTGGGTGTGAGCACGATCAACGCGAAGGCGGAGACGCTGACGAGCAAACGAATCTGGCGCGAGCCGCTGATAACGCGGCGTTGCCTGGTGCCGGCGGACGGATTCTACGAGTGGGAAAAGACCGGCGCGAAGACCAAGCAGCCGTGGGCAATTGCGGCGAAGGGCGATGCGCCGTTCGCGTTTGCGGGATTGTGGGATCGCTGGAGGAGCGCGGATAAGAAGACGGAGCTCGAAAGCTTCACGATCATCACGACCGAGGCGAACGAGTTGACCGCGCCGATGCACGAGCGGATGCCGGTGATCCTGATGCCGCGCGATTATGAGCGATGGCTCGACCGCGATGATGCAGGGCGGCCGCCGGTGGATCTGCTGCGGCCGTTTGAGTCTTCACTGATGCATACGTGGCGAGTGGATGGGGCGGTGGGCAACGTGAAGAACAATTCGCCGGAGTTGCTGCGGCCAGTGGCGGCCGAGACGCTGTTTTGAGCGAGGCAGAGTTTAGAGGTTAGGGTCACTGTTCGCCGTGAGGTGCTCCGAGGCCGGCGGTGATCATGGGCAGGCCAGTGACGGGCCAGTGGCTGACCTGGGCGTCGACGTCCAATGCCAGGGCGCAGTCGGCGTTCGTCACAGGCGCTACGTCGATGTTCCAGCCATCGACGACGACCAGCGGCGTGTCGCCTTTGAGGTCGGCTAAGGCGGCGTCGATGGTGATGGTGCGGCTTTCGCCGGGCGCCAGCCAGATGTAGTTATCCGAGTAGAAAACGGGGAGGACGCGGTCGCCAGAGGATTTGCGGCGCAGCTGGAGGTGGGCCATGAGAGCCATGGCGTTACCGGGGTTCTTCAGCGTGACCGTGAGGCCGAGGCGGTCGGCTGAGTCGTGGCGAGCAATCGTCCCGTCGAGTTTGATGGTCGGCAGCGAGTCAAGCGCGGTGAGGTCGTTGGCCATCGAGGGCAGCGGCTTCCAGTAGAGGTTGCGGGAGACAATCTCGCCCTGTGCGTTGCGGAGGTCGAGCTTGACGAAGTAGATCGGATAGAGTTTCTCAGCGTCCGGGAGAGGCGTTGGGCCAAGGTCGATGGCGGTGTCGGCGGGGCCGGTGACGGGGATGTCTTTTTCGAGCGCCGGACTCGAGCCACCCTCCAGGCTGTAGATGGCGACGTGTGCAGTATCGCCGGAGATTTCCTGAGGAAGATTGTTGATGACCTGGAGATGGCCGGTGGCTTCGTTCATCTGGATGTGGACTAGTTCCGAAGCTGACTTCACCGCAAAGAGCGAGGAGTTGGGCTCGAGGTCGTAGTGATAAAGCTGCCAGACGAAGCTGGGCTGGGCGGGATCGCTCATCCACGTAAGAATGCCCGTGTCAGGTGCGAAGAGCTGGGCGTTGCGCCCCTCGTACATGGCACGGTAGGCCTCGTAATTCATCATTTGCGCCTTGCGGACGAAGTCGGCGAGGTTGACGATGCGGCCGTAGCGGGCGGCGAGAACATACGGATAGGTGTCGCCGTGCTGCGCGCCTTTGGCGAAGTCGTGCGCGGCCCAGTCGTCGTTGATGACCTCCCAGTCTTTCTGCGGCATCATGCCGTGGATCGATTCGAGGGTGGGGACAGACATGCTGCCGGTTTCGGTTTTGAAGGGAGCGTCGGGGACGTAAAAGGCTTCGGGCTCCCGCCAATAATAAGGTCCGTGCGAAACCACGCCGCGGCCCGCCGTCGAGCTGGGCTGATAGAGGCGCGCGGGGTCGAGGTCGGGAATCATTTTCTCGAGCGCCTGATCGATCGCCGGGGGCGGATAGCCTTCGTTGCGCGCGCACCAGAGCGCGATGGAAGGGTGATTGCGGAAGCGCAGAATTTTATCGCGGACATTGGCGAGATAGATGGGCAGGTCGTCGGGGTTGGGGCCGTCGCTGGGGTTGGGCTGGAAGAATTCGTCCCAGATGAGGATGCCGTATTTGTCGCAGAGCTCGTAGAAGTCTTCGCCGGTCGACTGGCCCATCCAGTTGCGGATCATGTTGAGGTGGGCGAGGGCGTGCATGTGGATCTGGGCGTCGAGACGGGCGCGGGGAATGCGCTTCATGCCCTCGTCGAGGCCCCAGTCACCGCCGCGAATGAAGACCTTCACGCCGTTGACGGAGATGGTGAGGGCGTCCATGCCGCCATAGGTGATTTTGCGGATGCCGAAGATGGTTTCGTGGGTGTCGGAGTCTTTGCCGTGTTCAACGAAACGCAGTCGGAGCGTATAGAGATTCTGCGGGCCGTAGCCGTTAGGCCACCAGAGTTTCGGATTCGCAACGTGGAGGGCGGGCGTGGATTTGGGATCGAGAGTGACGGCGAGAGTCTCGTTGGGGTTGAGGTTGACCTTCTCGGAGAAATTCACATCACCGAACGCGCCCTCAAGCATGCCGGATTGCGTTTTGGCGGAAGTGTTTTCGAGGGACACTTTGACGGTGATGTCGGCGGTGTCGGTTTTCGGGAGCGGGAGATCGGTGATGACGAGGGGATCGCCGACAAGGACGGGGCCGGAAGCAGACAGCCAGACTTTTTGCCAGAGGCCGGTGTCACGATCGCGGACGGCGTTGAGCCAGTCCCAGCCGATGGTGCAGAGGAACGTGGGACCGTCAATGGCGGTGATTCCGCCATTCCTGCCGACACCGTTGGCGATGGTGTGCTCATGGGGGACGCCGGGATGCGGTTGGGGCGTGACTTTGACGGCGACGACCGCGGTGTCACCGGGTTTGACGAACTTCGTGATGTCGAATCGGCCGCGGATGAAGGCACCCTGGATGGTTCCGGCCAGCGCGCCGTTGACCCAGACCTCGGAGGTGAAGTTGGCGCCGTCGAAGTGTATCCAGACCTGACGATGGGAGTAGTTCTTTGGAACGGTAAAGACGGTGCGATACCAGTACGAGGTTTTGTTGAGGCTTTCGGGGATGACGGTTTCGCGGTTGTTCTCGCCGTAGAAAGGCTCGGGGTAGACACCGTCGTTGACCATGCTGGTGAGAACGGTGCCGGGGACGGTTGCGGCCATCCATCCGGCGGGCTGATAGCTCCTTGCGGAGACAACGGAGGGTGCGTCGAAGACCTTCGCGACGTCCTGCAATTGCCAGCCGGTGCTGAGCTCGATGGGTGCGGGCTCATTCTGCGCCACTGCTGCTGCAGCGCCGATGACAAGAATTCCCGCAGCTGCGAGCCGAACGAAAGCTTCCCTCCCCATCAACACGATCCGCCTCTTTTTCTGGCGCCAGAGAAATGCCGGATTCTGGCCCCGTCCAGTATTCACAAAGTACGGGCCAGCCGCCAGTTGCCAGCAGCGCGGCGTGAGATTATGCGCCGCAAAAGATTCCTCCCGGAGGTGTGCCCGGGGCGGATATCCTAAGCGTTCGGATAAGGAACCGCCGCTGATGAAAATAGCTATGGTGACCGAGACGTTCCTGCCCAAGATTGACGGGATCGTCACCATGGTGACCAAGACGGTAGAGACGCTCGAAGCGCAGGGCGATGAGGTAATGGTGTTTGCGCCGAGCGGTGGACCCGCGGATCTGTTCGGCGCAGAAGTGGTGAGCCTTCCGTCGATCCCGTTTCCGTTTTATCCGGAGCTGAGAATAGCGGCGCCACGGGCTTCGATGCGAAAGCATCTGGAGGCGTTCCAGCCGGACGTCTTTCATCTGTTCGAGCCATCGTTACTGGGCATCGGCGGGATTTACTACGGCAAAGTGCTGCATGTGCCGATCGTGATTTCGTACCACACGAACCTGCCTGCCTATCTCCACTACTACAAACTTGGTTTCTTCCAGGGGCCAACGTGGAGGCTGATGCGGGAGCGGCATCTGCGGGCGGATCTGAATCTGTGCACCTCGACCGCGATGATGGACGAGTTGCGCGCGCACGGAATTGACCGGCTGGCATTGTGGGAGAGAGCTGTGGACGCGCAGCGCTTTCATCCATCGAAACGCTCGGCGGAGGTGCGACAGACGCTGAGTGGCGGTGAACCGGAGAAGCCGCTGCTGCTGTATGTAGGCCGGCTGTCGGCCGAGAAAGACATTGGCACATTGCGCAATGTCCTGAAAGCGATGCCCGCAGTTCGGCTGGCTATTGTTGGCGACGGGCCGATGCGGCACGAACTGGAAAAGCATTTCCGGGGAACACCCACTTACTTCGCCGGATATTTGCGGGGGGAGTCGCTGGCCGCGGCGTACGCGTCGGCCGATGTGTTCGTAATGCCGTCAAAGACCGAGACGCTGGGCTTGGTGGTGATGGAGGCGATGGCGGCAGGATGTCCAGTGGTGGCGTGCCGTGCCGGGGGCGTCCCGGATGCAGTGGAGAATGGGGTGACAGGATTCCTGTTTGAGCCGGACGATCAAAAAGGCCTGATTGAGACTGTGCGCCGTGCACTGGCCGATTCCGCCGAACGGGCTTCCGTGACTGTCGAGGCGCGCGCCGATGTGGAACGGCGCAGCTGGGAAGGCTCGACCGCTCAGCTTCGGCAGTATTATCAGCAGGCGATCGAGCATCCTCGTCCGAAGAAAACGGAAGCACACAAGCCCGCCAGCCTGACCCGAAAAATGATTCTTGGGTCGCTGCGGCGGCTACTTCCCTGAAGGAACCGGATCAGGAGCCGGCAGTTCGCGCTGATGCGCGTCCGGGGAATCCATTCTGTAAGCGCCGTAATCGATGGTGAGTGTGGCGCGTCCACCCATGCGGACATCGGTTTCGCTCTGGTTGTGTTCCGGTAGCCAGAATTCGCCGGTCTTGGCGTTCACGTGGTGGATTTTGGTTCCGCGAATCCAGAAGGAAGGATTGCGAGCGGGCGTGGCTTCGATCTTCGCCACCGCAAAGTCGTCCGCGTCAACCCAGATGGTGCCTCGGTAGAGGAGGCGCGACGTCGTCTTTGGTTCCACCTGGAGTACGTAGCAGGGACGGCCGTCGACCATCTGCTGCGCTACCAGAGTGAAGCTGTAATTCGCGGTAGTCGGCGCCGTCTCTTTCGGATCGGAGGCGGCCTGTTGCTCGGCTTCCATCAGCTTTTTCAGCACATGGTCGGCCAGCAGTTTTGAACCGGTTTGCGACAGGATGCGGAACTGTTTGTCGCCCGGCGCATCGTAGGTGGCCTCGACCACGAGGGTGGCACTCATATTGGCTGGAAAGCCCTGGTAGGAAACGGAGTAGCGGCGCTGCTCGGTGTAGCCCTTCAGATCTTCAGCACGCTTCTTCTCGCCCTGGGCCAGTTTCTGCACGATCTCGTCGACGCTCAAATGGGTATCAGGGACGGCGAGACTGCCGGGGTCGGACAAATTTGTAACCGCTGCGTCGATTTTCTTTTGAGCGGCAGCGAAGGGGCCGGGCGCGAGAAGAGCCGCGGCCAGGCAAGGGGTGCAGGCCAACTGAAGTATTCGGGAACCGAGGGACAAGATGTCTCATGATGCCCGTTGCTGCTGACCCCAGTCAATCAAAGAGTTACCGAAAAGTTCATTTTCGGGGAGATGCCTGGTACCGTAGAGTGGACCACGTCCTATAATTGAGCCACTTTAGCTTCCCCGGCACGACCACCAGCAAGTTCCTGCGGTAACGCGCCCACGCAGACGTGTTCAGGGCAGTAAGGTTTTAACCCACGATTCAGTCAGTGGGGTAGCGGAGGCCGAGTGCAAAACCAGGTGTTGCTGTTGTCCGGGCGCCGGGATGTTGTTCAATCCTTCACCAGCGGCGTATCTCTGCACGGTCACACGCGTCATTCCCAGGAGAGCCTGGGGTTCATTGGGAAGCTCCTCGAGCGGCGGGGCTCTTCCCGGCAGTGGTACGAGAACCAGAAGGCGGAGTGCCGGCGCATCACCGGTATCACTTTGGATCTGGACCGGGCCTACTGGACGCCGCCACTCTGTGAGCGGCTTGCTTACGACGTAGAGCGCCGGCAGATTGAGGAGTTGGGACTGCGGCCCATGGTTTCGCTCAGCGATCACGACACCATCGATGCCTGCACGTTATTGCGCAGCGACCCTGCGTGCGGCGATCCGCCGATTTCGACGGAATGGACGGTGCCGTTTGGAGAGGCAGTCTTCCACTTCGGAATCCATCATCTGCCGCCGGCGCAGGCGTCTTCGCTGATGGAGGCTATGCGCGAGGCTACCGCGACTGCGGACGAGACGCAGATTTTCGCTCTGTTTGCTGAGTTCAACCGGATGCCTGGTGTGCTGGTGGTCTTCAATCATCCGCTGTGGAACTTCTACAAGATTCCCGCCGAGCACTTCAATTTCGAAGTAAAGCGCTTTCTGAGCGCCGCCAACCGGTACGTGCATGCCTTCGAGCTGAACGGCATGCGCAGCCACCAGGAGAACCGGAAGGTTCTCAAGCTTGCGGTCGATTGGGACCAGGTGCTCATCTCCGGCGGCGATCGGCACGGCTGCGAGCCGAATGCGTGGCTGAATATAAGTAACGCCGGCGATTTTCCTGAGTTCGTCGAGGAGATTCGCGAGGGGCGGCAAAGCACCGTGCTGATCATGCCGCAGTACGCTGCACCCCTGAGCTGGCGTCTGTATCAGACCTTTACCCATGCTATTGCGGACTACCCCGGACATCCGGAAGGCCGCCGGCGCTGGGATGAACGGACGTTTCATCCGGGCCGCGACGGCGCGATCGCACCGATGATCGAGCTATGGCACAACGATGCGCCGGGGTTTTTGCGCAAGATCTTCGCGGCTGCCATGATGGCCGCATGTATGCCGCTGCAGGGGCTGATGGGCAGATGGATGCACAGAGCCAACGAGTCTCTGGTGGTACCGGCAGGAGACTCGCGCGTCGCTTCGGCTCAGCCCGGCATTCGGGCGGGCTCGGAAGAGCGCGCGACCGAAGCCCTGCTGGAAGACTGCCTGTATGCAGGCAGTGGAACTGCCGCCGATCAGGCAGGCTGATCGAAGCCGCTTCCGAAGCGATGCTCCCAGTTAACTTGTGACGGCAGAAAGTTCCAGTTCTCTGTGGAGCAGCGCGAACTGGTCGCGATCGGTTTCGTACGCGCCGGTGTGAGGAAGCTGCTGCACGAGAGCGTTGCCCTCTTGCCACGCTTCCATGGCTTCTTCGAGCCGATGTTCACTCCACAGGAACGCGCTTTTTGCGATCCAGTACTCGGCGTCGTGGCGCATGGGCTTTTTGGCCTGCATGCGCTCCCACCAGAGACGGGTGCCTCGCGCATCGTGCTCGATATAGGCTTTGCCGAAGACGAACGGCGCGTGCAGCTCGGCAGGAATATCGGACGCGGACTCAAGGTAGACGGCTTCGGCTTCAGCCAGAGCCTGACTGGCGTCGGCAATACGGCCAGTGTCGAGGTAGTAGGAAGCCGCGAGCAGACGGAGGTGAAGCGCCTGCTTGCCAACCGAGATCGTCGATCCGGCACGCAGAATTGCGTCTATATCGTAATCGCGTGGGCGCAGCGGAGTAATGGTCGTTGCGGCCGCCATGGAGAAGGCGCGGTGCAGGTCGGCCCATGGACCTGAGGACAGAAGCTGATAAATTCTGGCGCCGTCGGAGTAGAAGTTCCTGGTGCGAAAGGGAACCAGGTTCAGCACGCCGGTGAGCAACGAGAGCGTGGAGAAAAATGCAAGCGCGAGCCAGTCGTCGGCCCATGGCCGGCCAGGCGCTGAGACTGCG
>Ga0335075_10019314_pt1 | contig 10079 bp, 10 predicted proteins | sample Lox_Sample_24_FD_206723 | JGI IMG/M metagenome (GOLD analysis project Ga0335075, IMG submission 206723) | Soil microbial communities from Loxahatchee National Wildlife Refuge, Florida, United States - Lox_Sample_2.4 | ecosystem: Environmental > Terrestrial > Soil > Wetlands | place: USA...
CCGCCCCGCCCCCCGCCCCAAGGCCGGCTGCGGCGCCGCCCTGGCGGGACGCCAGGAACAACGCCTCCGCGAGCACCGCGTCCTCTTGCCCCTCGGCCGGGCCCGGCTCGGCCGGGCACAAGGGGACGCGCGCCAGCACCGCGGGCTCGCCGGCCACCGCGAACCCCTCAGCCATCCGCGGGCTTTCGGTCAGCACTTGGACGGACTGGTGCATCCGTCGTTCGTGCAATCCCCCGAGCATCCCGATGACGGCGTCTCGGGGCCGTCGTCGACCTGCACGTCGAGGTCGAACGGATCGGCGAGCACCGCATCCCGGTCAGCATTGAGTGAGTAAGTCGTTGCGGTCATGTTGGTTCCCTTCGTTGTGTTGCTACCTGGCCGACGGCCAGGAGATCACGAGCCGGGCGTGGCGCTTGTCGAGCACGTATCCGGCGGGCAGGTCGTCGTTCGGAGTTCCGGCGGGCAGGACCGTCAGGCGCGGTGACGGCCGGCCCGAGCCGTCCCACACGCGGATCTGCCCTGCCAGAAGCCCGGCGGCCCGGGCGGCGTCGGGACCGTGGCCAACCGCCCCGAACTCGTACACGCCTTCTGCTCCGCCGACGGGTCGGGGCTTGGCACGGTAGGCGAGACTGGGGCCGTCCGCCAGCGCCGGGGTGCCCCACTGCCACGGCAGGTCCACGGTCCCGTCGTCGATGGCTTCCTGCTTCGCGGTGATCAGGCAGAAGCCCGGCAGCCTCGTGGCGAGCCACAGGTCAAGATCCGAGACCGGGGCGCCAGCCGCGATGGTGACGCCGGTCCACGCCTCCGCCCGCGGCGCGCCAAGGACCCCGGCCAGCCCTGTCACTTCGGTGACGGCTGACTCGTCCTGCCACAGCCCGACCGCGTCGCCGTCGGCCAGCGGGACCGAGACGCCGCGATGGGCGCCGGCGCCTTGCATCGGCACGAAGCCCGACATCTGGTGGTTGACGCTCACCAGCGCGTCCCCTCGCTGTTCCAGCCCCCACGTGCGGGTCGTGCCCCGGGTCCGCAGCGGAACCACCAGCCGGCCCCCTGCGGCCAGCTGCGACCGCCAAGCCGGGGGGACGTCCCACGAGCCCGCCGTCACGAGGATCGCGTCGAACAGCCGGCCGGGCGCTAGCGCGAACTCAGCGTCCGCGCAGACCACCTCGACGTCGGCGTAGCCCGCCGCCGCCAGGCACCGGCTGGCGCGATCGGTGACCTCGCTGTCGATGTCGACGGTGGTCACCGACCCGCCATCACCGACGACCTCCCGGAGCAGCGCCGCGTTGTAGCCGCCGCTGCCGATCTCGAGTACCCGCATCCCGGGCTCCACCGCGGCCTGGCCGATCATCATCGCCTGCAGCCAGGGAGCCGACACCGAGCTGAGGGACACCCCCCGCTCGTCGCGCTTGGTGACGATCGGCTTATCCGCGTAGGCTGCCTCAAGGTCGGGGTCGTCCCCAGTGAACAGGTGGCGGGGCACCGTCAGCAACGCCCGCCTGACATCAGCCGCCAGGGACAGACCCAGCGCCTCGCGGCGCGCGGCGATGCCGTCGACCATCGCGGCGCGTAGCTCATCGGCGCTAACAGTGAGCGGCATTCGGCCCTCTTTCTGATCAAGCTAACGGGAAATGGATACACCTGCGTTGACGTGAGAAGTGCGACGTCGTGACAGGCGCGAGGCTGCTGTCGGCGGCGCAGTCTGTCGGACGTTTTGACTGTGTCCTTTGCTGCGGGCTCGAGCGAGCGGGGCTTCGGAGTCACGTTGCCTGGGTCTGTCTGAGAGCCATGGCTCGGCGAGCCAGCGCTCGCGCATGTGCGGCGGGCCTGCGGGCTGAGGGCAAGTTGAGCCGTGCGCGTGCGAAGGCCGCATCCTGGCATGCTGTGGCGTCATCGTGGCGGGCTGTCTGGCAAGAGGACCGAGACGCATACCGTCTTGCCGTGCCCGGTCTCGTCGTCGACGACGACGAGGCTCCCCCCGTACGGCTGCATTAGGTCGTCGATCACGGTTAGGCCGCGGCCGGACTCGTCTTCCGGGGTTGCGTGGCGGCGGACCAGACGTCCGGGGCCGTCGTCGTGCACCTCGAGGTGCAGGTAGGGATGTTCGCGGGAGAGGCAGATCTCGACTGGCCCCGCCCCGTGGCGGATGGCGTTGGTGACCAGCTCGGTGACGATGAGCTCTAGCTCGGGGACGTGGTCGTCGAGGCCCCAGCTTCGAAGGGCCCGGCCGGCCTGCGCGCGGGCATCGCGGGGGGCGGTCAGCTCCCGGCCGTACCGGCGGGAGACCGAACGCTCCCGCATGGCTGTGGACGGCATTCAGCGCTCCTTGAAGTCGTCGGGGGCGGCCGGCGGCCAGGGCCGGGGCCGGCCTGCGGGCGGCTGATGACTGTTACTGCTCATCGTCTGAGCCCTGCGCCGCCGTAGGCGGCGATCCGCTCGGGCGGATCGCCGGGGGTGGCCGGCGGGTCCGGCCGCCACTGCGGGACGGGCACCAGGCCGGGGTTGATCATCTCCCACCCGTCGAAGAACGCCATGATCTCGGCGCGGCTGCGAGGCTGGAAAGGGGCTGTCGTCTGGTTGTAGTGGCCCATTGCCTCGGCCACCTGGGAGCTCTGCCCGTCGGTGGTGCCGTGGCTGATCACCACGTAGCTGCCCGGCGCGACGGCGTCGCGCAGTTCGGCTACCAGGCGGGCCGGCTGGTCGGAGTCGGGGAAGAAGTGCAGCACCGCCACCAGCAGCAGAGCCACTGGCTGCGAGAAGTCCAGTAGGGTCTGCAGCGGCGGGCTGCCCAGGAGCTCGCGCGGTCGCCGCAGGTCGGCCTGGACCGCGATCGCGTTCGGGTTGGCGGCCAGGATCGCCCGGCTGTGCAGGACGGCGACCTCTTCGTTGTCCACGTAGGCGACGCGGGCGCCCGGGGCGGCGTACTGGGCGATCTCGTGGACGTTGCCCATGGTGGGGATGCCCGATCCGATGTCGAGGAACTGGCGGATGCCTGCCTCGGCCGCCAGATACGTGACCGCGCGGCCCAGGAACGCCCGGTTGGCCCGCATGGTCTGCCGGGCGTCGGGCCATCGGGCCAGGAACTCGGCGGCGGCCTCCTGGTCGGGGGGGAAGTTGTGCGAGCCGCCGAGGAGGTAATCGTAGACGCGGGCGATGCTCGGCCCCTCGGCCCGCTGGCCGGCCGGAACGGTCACCGCCGCCACCTCGCCGTCCCCGCGCGCGGGACCAGCAGCGCGCGGCGGCAGGCCGGGAGGCGCGCGGCGCGTGGGCGGAGCGCGGCCAGTCCGGTTCTATCGCGGGGTGACGGGGGTGTCATCGCTTGTCACGTCCTCGGGCTGGGTCAGGCGAGCTGGGGAGCATGCTCGGGCTTACACAGTGCCAGTGTCGTCACTGGTAGTTCACTCCCTGTGCCGGGAACGTGTGGTTCCCGGCACAGGAGCTGCGATGAGCAGGTCAAACCGCATCTTGGGAACCGAGGGTGTTTCCGTGATTCGAGTGCAGGCAGCCTCGGCGTTGGGCTGTGGCGGCCAGCGGATCGGCGTCGATTGGCGCTGATGGGACCAGCCGCCCCGTAGCGCGCGTGTGGGAACTGACGGCGGTCAGGCGATCGGCGTCTGCGAAAGCGCGGATTTCGCGATCACGCAAATCCGTAAAGGCTCCGGCGATCCGCTTCGGCTAGCGCTTGAATGGGACCCCGGCCCGCGGGGGTGGCGCTGGCCGGGGTCGCCTGAGGGATTTTACTCGGCGACGGTCGTCGTCGCGAAAGGCCTTCCACGCGAGCCGTTATATAAAGGCCGGGCGCCTGGCTTTAGCCGGGTTTCCGCGCCACGCCTCCGAAGATGATGTTCCTCGGCTGCGTCCGACAGAGTTCGGGGCGCCACTCGGCCACGCCAACGACGCCAGGCTCGACCATCTCCAGCCCGTCGAAGAACCGGCAGATCTCCCCCTTGGCGCGCGGGACGATTGGCGTCCCGGCCTTGAAATAGACCTCCTGGGCTTTCCGGCTCGCTTCGTCCCCGACGCGGTCTGCGGTGACGTGGGAGATCACGACGTAGCTGCCCGGCCGGATGACGCGCTTCAGGTGGCTGACCGCCGCACGCGCGGACGCGTCGTCGAGGAAAGGGAGTACCGCGCCGAGCACGACCGCGACGGGCTCGCCGAGATTTATCACGCCGCGCAGTCGGGGATTATCGAGGATGTCCTGCGGGTCGCGGAGGTCGCCGCAAATCGCGGCCACGTTCTCGTCGGTGGCCAGCAGTGCCCGCGCGTGACTGACCACCACGGAGTCATGATCGACGTAGGCCGTCCGCGCCGCGGGTTCGCCTTCCCGGGCGGCCTCGTGCGTGTTCACGGAGGCGGGCATGCCGGAGCCCACGTCGATGAACTGCCGGATTCCGGCTTCCGCGGCCAGGTGGCGTATCGCGCGGTGAACGAATTTCCGGTTCTCGCACGCGGCGGCCACCGCGTCCGGCAGGAGCCGCATCAGCGTCCCGGCCGCCTCCCGGTCCGCCGCGAAATTGTCTTTCCCGCCAAGAAGGAAATCATAGATCCTGGCCGCATTCGGGGTCGAAGCGTCAAATCCAAGCATCGTCATCATCCGGCTTCCGGTCGCGCACTGGAACGCACGCTGTGCAGTGACGACCTCGCGATCGTGGTCCCGCGCCGGCTTGTCGGGTTGGCGTCATTCCGTCAGGAATAGAGATCCCATGGAACTGGTGGTCGTCTTGGTCGGCTCTCGCCGGCCGACCCTCGCCGGCGAGCGTAGATCGGCCCGCCGATGGGCAGGCGGGGCGGGTGACGGCCATGGCCGGGACCTTTCGCTTTAGCGCTTGTCTTAACGGGCGGGGCTGCCCGGGCTCGCGGGATGGTCCGGCGAGAGGCGCCCGGCGCGATCATCCGTCCCGGCGGTGCGGGCTGTCGTCCCTCTGGCCCCAGCCGCAACCCCGGGTGCCCCGAGCCTGCCACCCCGACGCCGGCTCGGTCAGTACCCGCCGATGGGAACCTGTGGTTCCCATCCTGAGACGCGGTCGTGCTCATCGTCCGATCGGCGCGTCCGCGGCGCTGCCCGTCGCGGCGGAAGCCTGGGCCCCGGCCGCCGCCTTCGCTTGCCGAACTGGGACAACGTGCCTCCGGCACCCTTGCGGTGTCTGCCGGGTCCTGCGCGGAGCGCATGTCACGATGGCCGGGGGCGGGAATCACATTTTCCCGGCGCGGGGAGTGAACCCGGCCCCGCAGGCGGCCACGCTGGGAAGCAGGTGATCGCTGCGGTCGCCCTGATCTAGGCAGGAACTCATGACCAGTTCGTCATCCAGCGGCGCGGGCCCGACCATGCTGCCCGTGCCGGAGATGCCCGCCCGCCTGGCGCGCACAGGCGGGAGCGAGCCCGTGACGTTCACAGCGGGCCATCACTTCGCCGGCGAGACCGATCCTGGGGCGCTGGCCCGGCGCGCGGTCGCTCCCCTGTCGGTGATCTTGCAGGTCACCAAGAGGTGCGACTTCGACTGCGTGTTCTGCTCCGAGACGCTGTGGATCGGCGACCCGACCCTGGGCCAGCTCGACGCGATCCGCGCCAACCTGGCGGGCGTCCAGCGGGTGTTCCTATCCGGCGGCGAGCCGCTGCTGCGCCGCGACCTGCCCGAGATCGCCGACATGTACTCCGGGTTCATCCTCGGGCTGCCGACCAACGCCACCCGCGGCCTGGCGATGGCGCCCCAGCTGGCGGGGAAGATCGCCTACGTCAACGTCGGGTTCGACGGGCCCAGAGCCGCCTTCTCCAGGGTCCGCGGCGACTACGACAAGGTGATGGCCGGGGTCCGCGCGTTCCAGCAGGCGGGCCTGCCGATCTCACTGTCGGCCGTCGTGCTCCGCTCCACCCTGCACGGGCTGCCGTACCTGTGCCAGATCGCCGACGTCCTGGACGCGGGGAAGCTGAAGCTGATCCTGCCGCTGCGCAAGGGCAACGCCCTCGGCCTGGCCGGCCGCGAGTTCATCACCGTCGATGAGGCGCGCGACGCCTTCGACCGGCTGACGGAACTGCGCGCGGTCCACGACTGGCGCCCGGCGGTGCGGATGACCCCGTGGGTACCCGAGACCGAGGGCCACATGATCGTCATCGAGCCCAACGGAAGCGCCCAGGCCTGGCCGGTCTACGACCGGCCGGACCTGTTCCTGCCGCTCGGCAACCTGCTCGAGGAGCCCGTCACCGCGATCTGGGACCGCTACCCCTACAAGGCCAATCACTACGCCAAGTACCTCGGGGCCAGCATCCTCACCGCCGCCCGGGCCGTGTGATGCGCACCTGGACCAACCTGATCTGGCCTGATGACCCCTACCGGACCGGGCAGCAGCTGTACCGCAAGGCCGGCGGTCGGCTGGCCGCCTTCACCGCCTGGCCCGCCGTCATAGACGGACGGCCCGTCCCCGCGACGACGGCCATCGTGTACCTGCCGCTGTACCGCGCCCGGCCGGTGACCGTGACGGGGCAGCAGCTGGCGTTCGGGTTCCGCGCCGCCAGCGCCGACTGCCCGGCCGACGTCGCCCAGGTGGCGGCGGTCGCCGACCTGGACCTGATGCAGGCCCGCCGCCACGCCGTCGTCCTGACCGGACATCAGCTCGGCAATGACCTGGCCGCGCTGCAGCAGGCCGGCGGGGCCGCGGCGTTCCGCGGGCTGGCGGCGGTGGAGGTCGACTGGGCCGAACGCAGCCCAGTCGCCGGGCGGGCGGACCTGTTCGACTGCGACCTGGACCTGCCCGGCGAGCTGCCCGTCGGGCAGGCCTGCCTGCGGGCCGGCATCAGCCCCATGCGAACCGGCGTCACCCGAGCGGAGGACCTGCATCCGGTGACGCTGGCGGTGGAGCGGGCGCTGGCCTTCGCGCTGCTGTGCGCGAGGCACCAGGGCCGCTACGAGTGGGCCGGGACGCTCGACACCCGGGCGGTGATGGCGGCCTCCGCCTGGGACTGCCTGCCCTGGTTCCCAGCGGCGGATCCCGCCCGCGACGATGACGTCGCATCCCCCGCGCCCGGGATCGCCCCGGCCGGCGGGGGCCAGCAGTGATCCTCGCGGGCAACCTCGCAGTTGGGGAAGCGCCTCCCTGCAGCGACGGCGGCCTGCTGCTGGCGAGCGTCGATGTGGAGTGGTCCAAGAACTACCGGGTCAAGGGCGGCAACGTGCCGTTCTGCTTCTCCGTCGCCTGGCTCGCTCTCCCCGCAGGCGCCAGCGCCCTCACGGACTCGACCAGGTTCTGGTGGACCTCCGCTTACGTCGAGGACGACGGCGAACGAGCTGACCTTATCGCCGCTGCCGACGCGGCACTCGTCAGCATCGCCGAGTGTGCGACCGTGGCCGCAGGCCACCAGCTGTGCAGCGACCTCGCCGTGCTGAGCGCGGCAGCCGGCCGGGAGCCGCCGGCGATCAAGGCCGCGAGGAGCGCCTGGCGGAATCGGGGCCAGGCCGGGGCCTGCCGCCCAGCCTGGCTCGACACCCGGTACGACGCCGGGCACGTCCTGGCCGGCCCGTCGCGCAGGCTCGTCGACGTGTGCGCGGACCTGCGGCTCGACGTCGCCCAGCCCGAGTTGCGCGGCGCGTCGATGACCGCGCTGCACCGCCGCTGGCTCGAACGCGGCGACACCACGGCGCGGGAGAAGATCACCGTGCTGAACCTGCGGCACTCGCTGTCCACCGCCATCGTCGCCGCCCGCGCCGCCGAGCTCGCGCACTGGCAGCCCGGCCTCAACGTCAACCGGCTCCTGGCCGCCCAGCTCGGCGCCGAACTCAGCTGGGTATCCGATCCCGCCTTCGCCGCGCTGCTAGGAGAACCCGGTGCTGCGTGATTGCGTCATCCTGGCTGTCGAGGGCACCCACGCCTCCGGCAAGACCACCCTCACCCACGCCCTCGCCGCCCACTACAGGGAGCAGGGCATCCACGTCGCGACCGTCGAGGAACCCGCCCGGCACAGCCCGTTCATCGAGGAGATCGTCGTCCACGGCAAGGGCACCTTCGACCTGGAGACCGAGGTCGACCTGTTCGGCGCCATGCTGTCAGCGCAGCTGCGCACGGCCCGGCAGCACACCATGATCATCGCCGACAAGACCATCGCCAACGTCATGGCCTACGCATGGATCGTCCTGCAGGCCCCTCCCGGCAGCCGAGAGGCAGCCGTGCTCGACGCCATGAGACTGTTCTGCCAGGCATGGGCCGGGACGTACGACGCCGTCTTCTACTGCGTCGACCGCTTCGACCAGCACCAGAAAGGCGACCCCTACCGCGCCAAAGTGCTTGACCTCCAGACCGCGGCCGACCGCGTCGTGCGCTCCACCTGCGCAACCGTAGGGCAGCGTGTCATCGACATCCCGCCCAACATGACCACCGACGAGCGCGTCGGGTGGATCGCCTCCCGCGTCTCCAAACTCGGCATCACAAGGAACATCCAGGCGGCGTCCTAGACCGCTCAATCGCGGCCTACCATCCGCTTTCGGATGTCGGCATTCGGAGCCGCGCGGTAAGTGCCGGTTGGTGCGATCATGACTGTATGCGCCTGCTCATTCTCGGCGGAACCTGGTTCCTGGGCCGGACGATAGCCGAGCAAGCGATCGCTGCTGGCTGGCAGGTGACTACTTTCTCACGCGGTCGTAGCGGCCACGATGTCCCTGGCACCACGGCGGTCCGGGGTGACCGGCAAGAGCTGTCAGACATCGCACGCCTGGCGAAAGCCGGCCCATGGGATGCCGTCGTGGACGCCTCCGGTCAAATCCCGGCCGTGGTGGCGGCCTCAGCGAAGGCGCTGCGGCCTAGGTCGGCCGGGTACGTGTACTTGTCGACCGTCAACGCCTACACGGGGTGGCCCGCTGAGCCGCTGACAGACGACTCGCCGACTTACGATCCCGTCCCGGATGAAATAGCTGCCAGGCCCGGCGCGGCCGAAGGGATGGCGCCTGCCGTCGAGTACGGGCGGCTGAAAGCCACCTGTGAGCTGGCGGCCCGGCAGTGGTTCGGCGACGACTGCCTCGTCCTGCGGCCCGGAGTCGTCATCGGCCCCTACGAGTACGTCGGTCGGCTGCCCTGGTGGCTGAGACGGATGCGACGCGGAGGACAGGTGCTGGCCGCCGGCGACCCGGACCGCCCAATCCAGCCAGTGGACGTGCGCGACCTCGCCGCGTTCATCCTCGTCGCCGCAGAGCGCGGCCTGAACGGGAGCATGAACGTCACCGCGCCGATCGGGCACTCCACCTATGGCGAGATGCTCGCCGCCTGCCGGGACGTGACCGGCGGCAACGCCGATCTGGTCTGGGTCGAAGACCAGTGGCTGTCAGCCCAGGATGTGACACCGTGGACGGAGATCCCGCTGTGGCGCACTGCCGCAGGCGCCTGGAACGTTACCTCTGCGACGGCAGAGGCAGCCGGTCTCTCCTGCCGGCCGCTCCTCGACACCGTGACCGACACATGGGCGTGGATGCAGCAAGAGGAACCAATCCCGCACGAAAGGGCCGACGAGATCGGCATCGACCAGGTCAAGGAACAGCGGCTACTCGATGCCTGGTTCCAGCGCCACGGCACTGGCCGGAAGCATCCCGGGAGCTGACTGCGCGGCGAAAGCCGTGATCTGGCCGGCGAGTTCGTCTGCATCTCGTGCGTTCAGGTACTGCGGCCTGGACAGGGAGGCCGCCACCGCCTCCAGCCTGCGGACGAGGCTGTAGCGACGATGAGGCGGTGCCAATAGCCACACTGGCCGCAGAGCGTCCCGCGCGGCGTCGAGCTGCCCGCGAGCCAGCTCGGCCTGGGCAAGGTCGACGCGGGCGGTCATGTCGACGAGGCTGCCCGTCTGGTCCGACCCGTGCAGCCGGATCGCCTCCGCTGCCCGCGCGGCGGCGGCGTCGGCATCCCCGACGAGCAGCAGCGCGCTCGCCGAGCACATCGCCTGCCGGGCGGGCCCCCAGCCGAATTCGCCGCCGACCTCGTCATGCAGTTCCTCGGAGCCGGAGTCGCCGAGTTGATCCCGTTCGCGGTCGGCGGCGGCGAGGGCCTCCCGGGCTTGTTCCTTGGCGCCTAGGTGAGCCCACGCCCGCGCGGAGATGGAATGC
>Ga0335075_10019315_pt1 | contig 10079 bp, 9 predicted proteins | sample Lox_Sample_24_FD_206723 | JGI IMG/M metagenome (GOLD analysis project Ga0335075, IMG submission 206723) | Soil microbial communities from Loxahatchee National Wildlife Refuge, Florida, United States - Lox_Sample_2.4 | ecosystem: Environmental > Terrestrial > Soil > Wetlands | place: USA: Florida...
TGAGCAGATTCGCCGGCCGCCGGCTCGTCACGCTGTACGTCGTGGGCCGGAAGTCCGGCCGGCGGTACGCGGTGCCAGTGGCCTATACGCGGCACGCGGGAGACCTGCTCATCGGCACGCAGTTCGGGTGGGGCCGCAACCTCCGCACGGGAGAGCCGGTGACGATACGGCTCAAGGGGCGCCTGCGGCTCGCCGATGTCCAGGTTCTCACGGAAGAACGTGAGGTGGCCGACGCCTACGCCGTTATGGCGCGCGACAACCACGCCTTCGCCAACTTCAATAGCATCGGCTTCGACTCTGACGGCAATCCCGTACCCGCCGACCTGCACCTAGCGTGGGCGGCGGGAGCGCGCGCCTACCGTCTTACCGTCCAGTGAACGATGCCCTGACACCGGTGACGGCGCCGGTGTCGATGATCACGTCGTTGACGACGATGAGCCTGGTCCATGGCTCGTCGTCCTCGGCCTCGCTCCCCGTGATCGTGAAGGTAGCGTCCGGGGGCAGCTGAGTCGTGTACCCGTCGATCCTCGGCTGGCCGTGCTCGTCGGTCCTGATGGTGAGTTCGTAGTCCATGTACACGCCTCACTTCCGCTTCACACCCAGCGGGATGGCTAGCCTACCGGGCGCCCGCATTGACGCATTCCCGGCATGGTGCCGGATGTGCTGTCGAATAGAAAGTACCCCGACCGTCTAGCAGTGGCACCAGGGCCGAGGGTCAGCCGAGTGCGCTGGAATCGAGATACCGTCGAGCGCATCGACCGCCAGCGTTGCGACAGACTCAGCCTCCGGTTCCTCAGCGCTCGTTCCGCGAAAGCTGAATGGCGCGATGGGCCGTCAGTACGTTGAGGCATAGTCAGCGATCTCGGCGCATCACGCGTCATCAGCCAGGGCGAGGTGCGCGATGCTTGGCGGCGGCGGGATCGGTGAGCACGAGGCCAGCGCAGTTACTGGTGGCGGCGGGATCGAGGAGCAGGTCACCGCCGTCTTCGGGGGCGGCGGGACGGACGAGCTGGATGCCAGCGCGGTGGCCGGCGGCGGCGGGATCGAGGAGCACGAGGCCAGCGCGGTCTCCGGCGGCGGCGGGATGGGCGAGCATGAGGCCAGCGCGGTGGCCGGGGCCAGCGGGATGGGCGAGCACGAGGCCAGCGCGGTCACCGGCGGCGGCGGGATCGGGGAACAGGCCTGCGCCGTACTCGGTGGCGGCGGGATAACTGATCCCGAACGGGCCGGGCGGTGAGCCCTGGCCGACGCGGCTTCGCTCGCACCGGACTCCATATCCCTATAGTGCAGCCGACGGGCCGTCCGGTCACAGTCCCGCGGCCAAAAACTGCCATCCCCGCACAGCAGGCCTACTGGCCGAGGAACCGTGTCACGTCGGCGGCGTCGGTTTCCAGCGCCGTGCGGGTCTCGGGATCGAGTTCGGCAAACGGTGCGAGCCTAATCTGGCCGCCCTTGATGGTCCAGGTCGCCACGGCCCGGCCGCCGACTAGGGCGAACGGCCGGAATAGCCCGTTAACCGTGATGATCTGCCGGTGCGGGCCGGTGATGGGGTCGCGGGATTCCCAGCCGAGCAGCAGCGGGTCGAACGCGCCAAGGAGCCGTGGCGGCGGCAGCGCGACAGCCGGGCGCCGCGGCGTGGCCGGCAGCCCGGCCAGGCCGTCCGCCCGCTGCACCGCGCCGCACTCGGCCAGGCCGACCCGGGCGTCCCGCAGCCCGATGCCCGCCCACCGGGCGAGGTCGGCGTCGGCCGCGGGGGCATGCCCGGCGAGGTAACGCCGGGCCAGCTCACCGAGCGCCGCCTCGCGGCTCATCGCCGACGACGGTGCGCCCAGCCAGTCCCGGGCCAGTACGAACGCTTGGTCCCGCCCCGCCGCCGGGCCGCGTACGATCAGGCCGCGGATGCTGGCCAGCGCCAGGATGTGCACCAGCGCCTGGCCCTCGGTCCGCACCCCGGCAGCCGCGACCCGCTCGCGAAGCTGCGACCGGGTCAGCGGGCCGTCGGCGGCCAGCGCGGCCCGCACAACGGCCACCGCCCGTTCCGCGTCTTCCGGCGGCACGCCCTCTTGCGCCAGCCGGCGGGAATTCCCGGTGCGCAGCTGCGGGGTGGTCAGCGGATGCAGCCACCAGTAGTCCTCGGCGCGGACCAGGTGCAGAGTGCCGCGGTTGAGCCAAGTGACGACCATCGAACGGCGCGCGAGGGCGGAATCGACGTCCGAGGCGGACAATCCCGCCGACCGGGCCCAGACCGCAAGCCGCGCGCCCCGCGGGTCCTGAGCCTGGATGGCCAGCAGCCGCCGGGCGACCTCCTCAGGGCTGCGGGCCTGGTCGCCGGACAGCAACTGCGCCGCGCATCGCTCCGCAGTCACCGCCCGATCATCGGCGCTCGTGGCAGCCGGGAATCCTGAAGTGCTCACCGGCTGCGACTGTACCGTCCACGACCGGGCGGCCTGTCATGTCCGTTCCGTTCAAGACATCCGGTGGCGACAGGTCACAGGATGCCTAGCATGAGCAGCGATCATGCCGCCGGCAGTTGCACGCGGGTCAGGCCTGACGAGGCCAGGCCGCTGGCCGGGCGGGGCCGAGCGAGCCGGGACGCTGGCGAAGTTCGAATGACAGGCACACGTGGCCTGATCGAGAAAGGACCACAGCCATGGAACCGCGGATCAGCCTGATAACGCTCGGGGTCGCCGACCTCGGGCGGGCGCGCGCCTTCTACGAAGAGCTCGGCTGGAATGGGGCCAAGCAGCCTGATGCTGAGGTGTGCTTCTTCCAGGCCGGCGGGATGGTCTTCGGGTTGTGGACCGCGCTTGGCGGCCACGGCGCCCCCGGGATCGAGCTCGCCCACAACGTGCGCTCACCCGAGGAGGTCGGCACCGTGCTCACCGCGGCCGAGCGCGCCGGAGGCACCATCGTCCGCCCGGCAGCGCCGACCAATTGGGGCGGAACATCGGGAGCGTTCGCCGATCCCGACGGCTACGTGTGGGAAGTGGCCCATAACCCCGACTGGTCCATCCACCAGGACGGCACCATACACATCTGATGCATCCGCATCGCTGCGACCTTGGCAGCCTGGCCTCTGAGATCCCCGGGCGACCTTCGCCGTCGCTTATGGCGACCAGGGCGCGTGACCATCGACCAGGCGCACCTCGCCAAGCCTGTATTCCCAGCGAGTGCCCCATCTATCGGTCCATCGCACAATCGGGTGGAGGTCAGGGAGGCCATAGCCTGGTGACCCGAAATCGCCGATGAACCGCATGCCGTCATCCCATGGTGTCAGAACCCCCCCGGCAGCACTCCGGAGTCCGGACAGCCCGTCGGTCAACAGTGGCGGAATGGCACTTTCGGAGGGGAACAGCCCGATCGACCGGGGTTCTGCCACGTGACCGGTCGACTCATAAAAGAAACGAACCTCGACCCCAGCGATCGCGTAATGTCCCCGGTTGATCACCAGAACGGCAGGTGCTTCGGGCCGATCCCCTATATCAATCCAGGGATTCTCGCGGCGATCAGGTTGCTCGCCGCGTAGCGTCCCGGCCGTGACTTGTACTGCATACGCCTCAGCGAGCTGTTCTCGTTCCCGCGCGAGGTTGCGCTCCTCCTCGATCCGGGTTGCGCTGAACGCCCGCTCCTCAGCGAGCTGACGGCCACTCCGCGCGTGCTCATCCGCCAGGCGCTTTGCCGTCCGCCACTCCGACCAGATGGCGATGCCCACTGCAGCCATTACCGCGCCGACTGTGCCGAACGCCGTCATGATGGTCGCCCAGTCCGGGCCGCTAGACACGAGAACCACGCTGGAAGCCTAGCCTCGTCAGACGCCTTGTCCGCTGTGCCAGGATGGAGCCATGACTGCCGTCTTCGTCCATGGAGTTCCTGAGACCCCCGCCGTCTGGAACGGCCTGCTGGCCGCGGCCGGCCGCCCCGACAGCGCGGCCCTGGCACTGCCCGGGTTCGACGGCGTCCGCCCGGAAGGGTTCAGCGCGACGATGGACGAGTACGCCGCCTGGCTGGTGGCACAGCTCGAGCGCCTGGATGACCCGGCCGATCTCGTCGGGCATGACTGGGGCGGCGGATTCGTGGTCCGGGTGGTCTCGACCCGCCCGGAGCTGGTCCGGTCCTGGGTCACTGATGCCGCCGGCATCGGCGACCCCGGGTTCGAGTGGCATGACCTCGCCAAGATCTGGCAGACACCGCAGGCGGGGGAAGACTTCTGGGAGCAGCAGCTGGAGGCCCCGATCCAGGAACGGGCCGGCGTCTTCCAGGCGTTCGGGGTGCCCGCGGAGCCGGCCCTGGACCTGGCATCGCAACTCAGCCTCACCATGACTGACTGCATCCTCGACCTCTACCGTTCGGCCGTTGACGTCGGCAAGCAGTGGGGCCCGGATTTCGCGGCCATCCCAGCCCCTGGACTGGTGATCATCCCCGGCGAGGACCCTTTCCTGAGCGCGGACTCGGCCGCCGGGGCCGCCACGCGAGCCGGGGCCCGCACTATCGCCCTCGACGGGCTCGGCCACTGGTGGATGCTGCAAGACCCTGTCCGGGGGGCGGCCATCCTGCGCGAGTTCTGGGCGACCCTGGCCTGACCCCGTAGCCCTCCGGCACAACGCCTGTCTGCCGGAGCGGTGCCCACTTGCCGCGTGAGATGGAGGAATGAAATGACTGACGGGATCTCCGCCGCCGAGTACGCCGACCGTCGCGCACGCCTGAGCGAACACGTACGGACGCTCGGCGCTGCGGGCTACGTGGTCTGTGACCCGACCTACATCACCTATTTCACCGGGTTCCGGTTCCTGTCGACCGAGCGTCCGACCGTTTACCTCCAGAACGCGGCAGGCGACGACGTCATCTTTGTGGCCGAGTTCGAGCTCGAACGCACCCGGGCCGAAGCGGACTTCGAGCGCATCCAGACCTACCCCGAGTACCCCGGTCTCGAGCACCCGATGCGGATTCTGGCCCGCGTCGCCGCCGACCTCGGCCTGCGCGGGACGATCGCAGCCGACCACGACGGCTATCCCGGGATCCTCGGTTACCTCGGTCCTAAGCTCAGCGAAGTGACCGGCGCCGAGGTCATCGACATCGCCGCGCAGATCGAGACGATGCTCGCGCGCAAGAGCCCCGCCGAGGTGGAACTGCTCCGGGAGAGCGGCCGCTGGTGCTCCCGTGCCCATCGGCTTCTGCAGGAATACAGCGTGCCCGGCAGCACGGAAGCCGAGGCCAGCCTGCGCGCGCAGAGCGAGGCGACGCTGGCGATGCTCGCCGAGTGCGGACCGAGCGGACGCCTGGGGTCAGGAGACGGAGTCAAGGCAGGCTACCGGGGCCAGATCGGCCATCGCAGCGCCTGGGCTCACGCCGTCGCGCACAACATCGGATTCGAGCCCGGCCAGGTGCTCGTGAGCGAGACAGGCGCGCCCGTCTGGGGCTACCACGCAGAGCTGGAACGCGCGATGGTGATCGGCGAGCCGACCGACCGGATGCGCTGGCTCTTCGACCACATGATGGGAGCGCGCAAGGCAGCGTTCGACGCGATCGTTCCCGGTGCCACCAGCGCAAGCGTCGACCGTGCGGTGAACGCGTACTTCGAGAAGCACGACCTCACCAGCTACTGGCGCCAGCACGTGGGACACGGTACCGGCCTTCGAGTGCACGAGACGCCGTTCATCGACGTGGGAAACCCTGCGCCGTTGCAGCCCGGCATGGTGTTCACCGTCGAGCCAGGCCTCTACGACTCCGAGGTCGGCGGATTCCGGCATTCCGACACGGTCGCGGTGACCGAAGACGGATACGACCTCCTCACCGACTACCCGGACGACCTCGATAGCCTCGTCATCCCGGCACACGGATAGCTCTTCACCCGACTCGTGATCGGCAGGGGGGACCAGCGCACCCAGACTTCCCGGACCGAACCAGACGTCCGCGGACACTAGAGCGCTCTAAGTGCGGTACCCGGACTCAGCGCGACACTGTCAGACGAAACCATGATGCGTGGCATGCATAGGGCCACCAGCGCGCATCCCGATGGATTGTTCGGCGATGACCAGATTCGGCCGACGTTGGGCATGGCGCATCTCCGCTGCTCCCCGCAGCGCGCTCGGCCACACGGCCAGAGAAAGGCTCCCTGGCGGCTCTTGCACCGCGCATCGGCCCGCTAGAGTGAGCAGACGTCTTGCCCTTCACTAGCGGGCGCGGCCCGAGGCAAGGAAACAGTCATGTGCCCTGTGCCCGGGGATGATGCGACACCCTCCGTTGTTCCACAGCCGCGGCCTTCCCATCACTCCGGCCCCGGCTATGTAGCGAACCCCAAGGCGCCCGACTTCGAACCGGGCGAGCCGCTGAAAGGCGCCGCGGCACGGTGGCTCAACCTTGTTCCCGCCGAGCACCGCCATGACAGCCGGGAATCGGCGCAGGACGCCCTGGAAACGCTGCAGGAGCACATGCGCAGTTGCCCCGGTCATCCGCTCGAGGGGCTGTGGGTGGCCCATCGGCACCTGGCCGATCCGGTGCCCGCGGTCCGGATCGCGGCGCTCGTGCTTGCTTCGGAGGCGCTGTGGTGGCTGGGGCGTTTCGAGGACGCGCGGCTGGCCGCTCAGGCGGCGGCCGACGCTGACCCGGCCTCTGCCCAGGCCCTGTGGCGCCTCGCGGTCGCGCTGTACCGCCAGGGCCGGTTCCAGGAGGCGGGCGAACGCCTCGATGCCCTGCTGAACGTGGCCGGCCGGTTCGCTCCGGGGTGGGCGCTGCGCGGTCAGGTCAGGGTCTGGCTCGACGCGGGCAATCGTGAGGCGGGACGGGCCGACTTCGCCGCCGCGGCGGAACTCCCCTCCGGCTCGGGCGTCTGGGTAGTGCCGTACCGGATAACGGGTGCTGAGTTCAAGGCGACGGTTGATGCGCAGATCAGGGTGCATGACGCCGAGACGGGAGGTTCCGCCGGCGAGCCCGTGGACGTGGCGCTGCTGCCGGACAAGTCGCGGGTCGAGCGGGGCGCAGACCCCGATAGCCGATGGCATCTGGAAGGGCCCAGTATTGGCGGTGGCGATTCGGACAGTCAGTTCGGCGGGCTGGGCGGGGACTTCGCCGCGGGGGCACGCTCGCGCGTCCCCTTCGGGGAGAGGTTCGTTCTTTACCAGCGGAACATCGAGAACCTCTGCCAGGACAGGGGCGCTCTGCGCGACGAGATCCGGAAGTCGGTGGCCGAGCTCTTCGACGCGGCTCTCCAATCCCGTACGGCGATCGCGATCACGGGTGCGCCCGAGCAGCACGCGGAGGGGGCAAACGTCCCAGGGGATGAAGACCGCTAGTGCCAGGCCCCCGGGCTCGGTTCACCGGACGGTCATAGAGGGCTCCGACGCCGCGCGCGATATCCGCCTACTGATCGGCTGCCTGGTCGCCAAGGTCCCCCCTCAACTCGAGGCCGAACCGGGTGATCTGTACCCAACTGCACGCACGGCGAACGTCCGGATCTGCCGAATGGAGGACGTTGGGCCGAGGCATACTTATGCACGATGCAGAATGTGGCTGGACTGTTGCCCGGCAGCCAAGCCAACCTCAGTGCTGACGTGGCGGGCGAACAGGAGTTCCGACTGGTCGCGGGACCAGCCGTCCGGTCTGTCGTCTGCAAGCATGTGGCTTGTTTAACTAATTCGCGATGACTCTACTGCTCACACCGGCGACGGAGCTCTTGTTGCCGGCGAGCGAGCTGTGGCGAATGACAGCAGAGTAACTGCAGGGTAAGTCCAGCTGATGCCGGGCTACCGATGATAGCCGGTGGTCGCAGGTTTTCAGTATAGGCTAGACCTGTTGCGGCACTTTTCCTGTCAGGGATGAAAATGGCCCCACGATATAGGCGAAGACCTAGTGTTCCGGCCGTCCGACTGGACGGCGATGAGGGAATCGGTTCGGCACGTCTGCAAATTCTATTGGAAGACTATGCTCAGTGCCGCGATGATGAGCGGACTTGGGTGATCGCGCTGGCGTCGCTCATCGCGGTCGCGTTCACGCTGGTCGGTCTCCTTGCCGCAGCAGTCACCCAGACATGCCGCTTCAGCACGTCAAGGGCATGCACCAACGTCCCAGATTACGTGGTCGGCGCGGCACCCTTGCTGCCCATCGCACTCATTGCGTTCCTACAGTCACTCGGGATTATAGCTACGATCCGAAACTACTACATGCGCGCTCTCGAAGAGGAGATCCGGAGATACGCAGGAGACCCGCTCAAGGCAATTTCCCCAGTTACGGGCGCTTCGTATATAGACATAACAACCGAGTTCGTGAGTATGCGGCGGGGCAACTGGGCCTACCGTGTGCTCATGAACTTGATAGTCGTCATCGTATTGATCACCTTCGGCGGATTCGCTTGCTACATTGCTGTGCACATGGATCCGCGAACGCAGGCCACGATGACAGTTATCTACTTGCCTATCGTCCTCCTCTTGGCGTACGAGAATTATCTTGGCGGCATAGGTGGCAGGTCGATGTTCTCGACGGTAGCCCAGCGCTACCTGGCGCATCGTTACTCGGACGGATACGCCCTTCACGACCTGGTGACCGACGCGCCAGGCGATTCCCGCGCCGAGCGTCCACTTCTTTCGTATCTGCTGATGCCAAGGGTGGCCGAATGGGTGAAATGGGCCATCGCGCCTGGCGCATTCATCGTCACAGCGTCGACTACCGGCGACCTCCGTAATTGGCATCGGTTCATACTCGTTTGGATTATTCTTGAGTTCCTGATTTACGAGGCGCGCTACCAGTGGAATGATATACGTGGCGTCGGTGAAGATCCCAAGCATGCGCTATCCATAGCCCGGATGCGGCTGCCTGTACAGCATAACGCGCAACGAAATATAATTGCCAGCTGCATTACTGGTGTGGCGCGCCTGGTCATCGCGCTATGGATCGCCGAAGCTGTACACCTCCTGACAGCTGTCGCGCTGCTCATCGTACTCGTCTTCGGGACGGCCATTATCTACGAAACACTGCGCACAACGCCAGAAAGCATGGATCCCCTACCACGGCCCACGGCGCGCTCGTACGCAATCTGGATCACCGTTGGTATCGGCTATGCGATCAGGTCAGGGACAGGCATCTGGCTGGGCGGCTACCCCGTTCTTTCTCTTACCGCGATAAGCGGCATGGCGTACTTCTACGCCTTTGGGATCACACTTGTCCTCCTGGTCTGGACGCTCGAAGCGGCAAGCTCCTATACCACGGACGGCATCGAGTCGTTCTTTGCCGAACCAGGGAGCACGCGCAAAATCCACGTTGCCAGCCTTCTGCGATGGACGGGATGGACGGTGCAGGCGGGCATGGGCGACCTTCAGGGGGCCGTTATCCCTGTCCTGAAGGTGAAGCAAGGAAAACTATATGCGCCATGGAATGTGACTATGCTCCTAAGCGCCGTACTCGCCGCTATTGTTGGTGCCCGCCTCACGCGATCTGAAACGCTCTCCGTGTACGGGCCGATCATCGCTGTCAGCATAATCGGGGCTTTGTCCTTGATGATACTTCGCAATTTCGCAGCGCGATTGGCAGTGGCCATCGCCGTTGTAATCGCGCTTATCGGCGCTGCTTTTTTGGGCACGCGAGGGGCGCTGGCTATAGTGGCCGCAGTTCCATGGGTCGCGGTCGCCGCCGGTTATGCATTTTTCCGTGAATCAACCTACCAGGATCTTATGGGCTTCGTCCCGAGTCTAGCCTCTGGCCTCCGCACGATGTTCCGGACTCTTCCGGTACTAGCACTACGGTTCGTAATGGGACGCCAGGCCTGGTATTCGGCCGGTTTTACTGAACCATCGGGGAATCCAGCTGCCCTTCCGGATAATCATCAACTCTTGCACCGCCATGTTAGAGAAGATGGCGAGTCGGGGCAGGCCGCCGCCTCCCCGTTATTCCGAAATGCCCTGATGTCCCCGGCCGCCGGAAAACGGAATACTTGTCGGCATGCAGCATGGCCGCTATGTGCTTGCCTAGTACGGCAGCCTGCAATTGCTAGCTGACCAGGGCGTAGTTGCGTGCCAGGCGTGCGCGTTTGTGGAACCAGCGGGATCGTGCCTGGTGGCGGCGTCGCCATTGGAGCCAGTGCGCGGCATGGC
>Ga0335075_10019316_pt1 | contig 10079 bp, 9 predicted proteins | sample Lox_Sample_24_FD_206723 | JGI IMG/M metagenome (GOLD analysis project Ga0335075, IMG submission 206723) | Soil microbial communities from Loxahatchee National Wildlife Refuge, Florida, United States - Lox_Sample_2.4 | ecosystem: Environmental > Terrestrial > Soil > Wetlands | place: USA: Florida...
CCGGTTCTGGCGGGACAACGGCGGCGCGTGCGCGCTGGCCGCCTACGGCCTGCCCACCGACCAGGCCCTCGCCGCCAACGACGCGATCGAGAACCGCGCCCGCCGCTACAAGCAGCTGCAGGTCCGCCCGGACGCCCGGCTGGACCAGCTGCGGGTGCTGGCGTTCCTGGACATTCTCAACGGCATCACGGTGCAGGCCCGCCTCGCCCAGTCCCGCGCCGACGCCGCCGCGCAGCACGAGCCTGCCGACGTCGCCCAGCAGGGCCCGGCCGGGCCTGGCCAGGGTGACGCCCCGGGCAGAGGAAACCCGGACGGCGCTACTGACTCCGAAACGCCGGAAGACGGCTGGGACGCCTGCGACTGGGACGCCTACTTCGGCGACCGCGGGGAACCCGACGAAGTGCCAGATGACCATGTCAGCGGCAATGGCGAATCCGACGCCGGTGGCGCAGGCAAAGGCGGCAGTGATGGCGCCGGCGGGGATCGCAGCGGAAACGGCGGCGAGGACTCGGCCGGTATTCCCGGCCCTGGTGTGCCTGACGACGACTGGTTCGCCGGCGACATCGGTGACCACCGTGAACCCGCCGCCCGCCCGCAGGGTCCCGGCACTGATACCGCCGACGGGGATTCGGGCGGGGGCACGGTCGGCCAATCAGCGGCGGGGCCAGTCCTGCCGGCGCTCGCCGCGCGGGCCAACCTCACCCTCCCGCTCACTACCCTGCTCGGCCTGGCCGAACGGCCCGGTGCCGGACACGGACTCGGCCCCCTCGACCCGGCCTTGGTCCGCGACCTCGCTGCCAGTGCCGCCACCAGCCCGGACAGCGACTGGTGCCTCACTATTACCGACGGCGAGGGAGTGGCCGTCGCGCACGGCTGCGCCCGGCCCGCACGGACGAAAAAGACAGCCTCCCCGGCCGCCAGCCGCGACGGCCCACCGGGCGGCACGCCGTGGGCACTGACCCGGCGCGACGAACCAGGGCCGCCCGGCGGGTACGGCAGCTGGACCCTCACTATGCCCGGCGGCCGCGAACTGGCCGTCAAGCTGCTGGCCGTCCCGGTCACCGGCTGCGACCACCGCCACGAATCACACGGCTACCAGCCGAACGACACCCTGCGTCACCTGGTTCAGGTCCGTGATGGCACCTGCACGTTCCCGACCTGCTCGGCGCACGCCCGCGACTCCGACTTCGAGCACGCCGTGCCGTATGACCAGGGCGGCAAGACGTGCGCGTGCAACGGCGGCGCCAGGAGCAGGCGCTGTCACCGGGTCAAGCAATCACCCGGCTGGAGCGTCACCCAGCCCGAGCCCGGGCTGCACCGGTGGACCACGCCCAGCGGCCGCAGCTACACCCAAGGACCGATGAAATACCCCGTCTGACCCCGCAGGCGTAATGTCAGTGGCTGGGTCTAGCCTCTGGACATGGTGTTCTGGCAGTTGACCATCGACGCGAATGACCCCGCTGCGCTGGCGCGATTCTGGGCGCACGCGCTGGGCTATCAGCCGGTGCCGCCGGCGGAGCCAGCGACCACCTGGCACGCGCTCTACCGCGCCCGGCTGGGGGAGGATACGGCGTTCGACGACCGCCTCTTCGACCCGGCCGGGCTACGGCCGCCGATCTGGTTTCAGCAGGTCCCGGAGGCGAAGGCCGGAAAGAACCGGCTCCATCTCGACCTCTACCCCACGGGCCGCGATACCGCGCTGCCCATGGAGCGACGGATCGAGATCGTCGAGGCGAAGGTCGCCGAACTGATCGGGCTGGGTGCCAGCGCGGAGCGCCGAGGCCGGCACGACGACCCGGAGGACCCGGCCTACTTCGTGGTCATGCACGACCCGGAAGGCAACGAGTTCTGCGTCGGCTGAAACTCACCGCTGCGGCGCCGCCTCGTCGATCAGGTCAGTTATTGCCGCCGCGACTCCAACCGGGTCCGCGAGCATGTGCAGGTGCTCTCCCGGCAGCGTGATCACCGGCCAGCCTCGGGCCACCGCTGCCGCCCGCTCCGCCGCGTACGTGTCGCCAAACGCCAGGTAGGCACCCGGCCGCGCTGGCCAGTCGGCGGGGACGGGCACGCTCTCCTCGAAGTAGGAGAGCGGCAGCCGTCGCTGCTCCCGCTCGACGATCTCCCGCGTCCGAGCATCAGGAAAGAGCCCAGACAGGTCCTCGCCGTCCCACCACTGCGTCCATGGTGGCAGCAATCCCGCGTCGTCTGCCTTTCCGGCCAGCATGTCGTAGAACTCGGCCGGAATCATCGGGACGGAGGACCCAGCGCCCAACGGCAGTCCGGCGTCAACGAAGACGTAACCGGCCACCCGCCGCCGCGCGGCGAGCCAGGGCACGAACAGCCCCGCGTTGCTGTGCGGTACCAGCACGACGGCGCGATCGGACGGTATGGCCGCCAGGTACGCGCCGAGCGCGTCCGCCGGACGCCGCGGCGCACGGGACGGTCGCGGCACGTCGGCCACCGTCCAGCGGCGATCCGACAGCACGTCCGCGACCGGTCGCCAGCACGACGGCCCGAGCAGCGGGCTCGGCAGCAGGCACAGCACCGGCTCCATGCCGTTCACGCTACCGGCCGGCCAGAAATCCGGTGGCGCATCGGCGCGCGTCAGCGGCAGACTTGGCGCATGTACGCCGTTGTATCGACCGTACGGATCGAGGACCTGGGGACTGCTCGCGAGGCGCTGGCGGACCTCAGGGCCGGCCTGGTGCGGAGAGCGCCCGGATTCGTCAGCGCGTACTGGCTGGCGCCGGTCGACGGGATCGGCACGTCCATGATCGTCTTCGACGCCAGGGAACACGCCGATGAGGCTGTCCAATATCCCGTTCCGCCGTTGCCCGGTGTCACTCTGCTGACGGCGGACATCCGTGAGGTGTACGCCAGCGCCTGAGGCTTTCCTGCGGGTACTGACCTTCGTCCCGCACGGATAGGGACCTGCGACCGCTGCGAGCCCGGTGCCCGGCCGATGGACTGGCGACGTGACGAACTGTGCTGTCGTTAGCGTTCGCGTTCCGCTCAACGTCGGTTCCCATATCGCCCAAACCCGGCTGAGGATCCTGGCGAGGAGCGGGATGCTGGCGCGGGCCTCCGAGGTGGCCTACGGCGAGGGCACCAGCGGCCTGGTGAAGATCGTCGGCCCGTCGGGCGGCCTGACCCGGTTGGCCGACGTCTTCCTGGAGGACCTCACGGAAACAAAGGATTGCGCGAACATCGCGCTCCAGTGGGATGCCATCTCCGCTGACGGCAAGCTGTTCACGGCCCTGCTTGCCCACCTGAAGGTGAGTCCGGCCGGAGACCAGGCCACGACTCTCTCCCTGACGGGAACATACTGGGCGCCGCCCGGCGTCGAGCCGGGCCGGACGATGATGCGCTCCTATGCCACGGCGGTAGTCGAGAGCTTCCTGGACTCGGTGGCCTGTGAGTTCGCCCACCCCGCGGGTACCTCCAGGCAGACGCACTAGCTGATCAGCACGCACGCGACCAGCACGGTCGCGGCGCTGACTTCCACGATCGCGCCGAACACATCGCCGGTCATCCCGCCCAGCCTTCGCTGCGCTACCTGCTGGAGCGCGGTCCCGGCCAGCAGGCCAATAACGGTGGCGGCCAGCCCGGCAGCGGCCAGAGCAGCCCCATGCGAGGCCAATCCGGCGGCGGCGACGGCACAGCCGAGCGCTGTGACGATCAACGTCCTGGCCCGCGCGGTCGTCTGGCCCGCGACGAGGGCGCCGAACCCGCCGGTCCGGGCGGCGGGGGAGCCGGTCGCGACCACGACGGCGACCCGGCCGGTCACTTCGGCGAGCACCAGCGCCGCGGCGGCCAGCGATGCGCTCGGCACCGAAGCGAGTGCGGCCACCTGGATGAGAAGCACGAGGACGAGAGCCGCGACGCCCATCGGCCCGACGTCCGGACGGCGCATGATGGCCAGCGCGTCGGCGGCGGCACGCCGGCTGCCAAGCCCGTCCGCCGTGTCGGCCAGGCCGTCCAGATGGAGCCCGCCGGTCACCAGCGCGACCAGCGCGACCGCGAGCGCCGCGCCGAGCAGCCGCCGCGGCCCGTTGGACCCGCCCGCATCCACGCCGAGCATGACCCCGGCGCCGGCCAGCCCGGCCAGGAGGCCCACAACCGGCATCCACAGCAGGGCCCGCGCGGCATCGCCCTCGCGAAGTTCGGCATCCCCGCCAACCGGGATAACCGTAAAAAGACTCACCGCTACGCGCAACGACCTCACGGATCGATCCTCGCTCAGGTTCCCGGGGATTCCGCTCCCTCGCCTGCTCCCGCGCGCGGGTCGCGGTGCACGACAAGGCGGGCGATCACTACGACCGTTACCAGAAGCGCTAGGGCGACGAACGGGAAAGCGCTGTAGGGGGCGGGCTGCCCGGGCTGGAACAGCTCAGCGAACGGGACGATGAGAGTAATGGCCCCCAAGGCCGGGATCGCCACGTGGCGGAGGGGCGAAAACGAAGCCCGGTGGCGGCGCCACATGAACACGGGCAGCGAGAGCATCGTGAGAAAGTAGACGAACAGGATCACGATCGTCGCCATCGTCGAGCACTCGGCGTACAGGCCAACCGGGTCCATCGAACCGGTGTCCCCGGTGATCAGGTGGGACACCCACCAGACCCCGATGATCCCCAGCCCGGTGTACGTCATGAACAGCAGCGCGTTCACCGGCGTGCCGGACCGCGAGTGAATGTGGCCAAGCTTCGCCGGCAGCAGCCCGGTCCGGCCGGCGTCGAAGAGCATGCGCGATTGGGAATCCGCCCCGGAGACCAGGGTGGCCAGCACGGAGAGGATTCCGGCGATCCACGCCAGGACGCCTGCTCCGCCGAGATAGTGATCGGCCACCGTCAGGAACGGGACTGATGAACGGCCGATGGAAGAGACGTCGTAGCGGAAACCGGTAATGGTCGCGTAGGCGAAGAAGACAAGCAGGGCGGCCGCGATCGCGACCGAGATGTACATAGCCCTGGGTATGGTGCGCCGCGGATCGCGGGACTCCTCCGCGAGCGCGGGGCCGTTTTCCCATCCGATGAACATGAACAGGGCCAGCGGGAAGCCGGCGGAAAGACCGGCCAGGCCACCGGTGAGGTGCGCCCAGGAGAACGGTATGCCCGACAAGGCGGCGCGCTGATCGACGAGGACCAGCAGGCAGATCGCCACCATGATCGCCACCTGGACGAGCACGCCCGCGCCCACCGCGGTGGTCGACAGCTTGACCCCGCGCGCGGTGAGCCAGATCGCGCCTGCCGTCAGGACGAGAGAAAATGGCCCCCACCAGGGATGCCACGAGGTGTACTGCGCCAGGGTCATCGCCACCAGCCCACCCGACATCGTGAACACCGACGTGATGGCGAGGGTGTACCCGACGGTGACCAGCAGGGCCGTCGCGACACCGGCTCGAGCCCCCAGACTGGTTTCGACATACGTGATGAAGCTCCCCGCCGAAGGCTCCGCCCTGGTGAACTCGCCAGTCGAGAAAGCCAGCAGTGCGACGGCCAGGGTAGCGGCGAGGATCGTCAGCGGCGCGGCGACACCGGCGGTGACCGCGATCACTCCGAACCCGAAGTAAAAGTCAATCCCCGGCCCGATGTTCGCGACCGTAGAGGCCGTCACGTCGGCGGTACCAAGCTGGCCGGACTTGAGCTGCCCTCCGCCCTGGCTCATCACCGGAGCCGCCGGGCTATGCCGGCGACACACAGCCACACTTGCTCGCATTCGGCCGCGATCCGGGCATTAAGCACCCCAAGCTCGTCCCGAAAGCGAATCCCGGAAGCCGTAGCAGGGATCACCCCAGACCCAACCTCATTGCTGACCGCGACAACCTGCCGCCGCGTGGCCCGCCATGCGTCAACCAGCCCATCCACGCGTTCAGCCAGATTCTTGTCCGCATCCGGGCCCCCCGTCCAGAGCCCGCACTCATCCATCACCCCCGCCAGCCACGTAGACAGGCAGTCCACAAGCACCGGCGTACCCAGCCCCCCACGCGCATCACTCTCCGGGCTGGCCACGTCGCCGGGGCTGCGGTCGGCCGCGGCACTGTCTGGGCCGGCCACTAGGAAGCCGGCAGGCGCTCGTCCCGCCAGCACACTCTCCAGATCCAGAGTTTCCAACGTTGTCCAGTGCGCGGGGCGGCGTCCTTGATGCAGCCGCACCCGCTCGGCCCAGTCCGGGTCGCCGGGGGAGGGCAGCGGTCCGCAGGCCACATACTCCACACGGTCCCGATGGGCCAGCAGCCGTTCCGCCGTAAACGACTTCCCCGACCGCGCCCCACCGAGTATCAGTACCCGAAACGGCCGCCCGCGCCGCGGCTGCCCTGGCAACGCAAGCACCCGCCCCGGCGGCAGCGGACTGGGCTGGCGTTCACGCGCGCGGCGAATCATTGCCCTCACGGCAGGCGCCCGCCCCATCTCGCGCCGAGGTGGGAGCAGGGTACGCGGGGAGATTTGCCGCCGGCGTTCCGAAGGACTGCCGGCGGAAATCTACCCCGCGGGCCCGCGACCCGCCCCCTGCTGTCATCAGGCCTTCTCTCCAGACACCCCAGCCGTCGGAAACCAGGACAGCAGACCACACCGGTGTGGGCGCGTCAAGCGGGGACAACGCGGGACAATGACGCCATGGCCGCTCTCGTCTTGGTCAACGGGAAGATCGTCACCGTTGACGAGCAGTTCGCGATCAGGCAGGCGGTGGCCATCGAGGGGGAGCGGATCACCGCCGTGGGAGACGACGCGGTTGTCCTGGCGCGGGCGGCGCCAGAAGCCCGGGTGATCGACCTCGGCGGCGCGACCGTGATCCCCGGGCTGATCGACAACCACAACCACTTCGTCCGGGCCACCGAACACACCGAGGTACGTCTCGATGGCGTCCGCACCCGGGCGGAGACACTGGACCTGCTGGCCCGCGGCGCGGCAGGCCTGCACGACGGGCAGTGGCTGCTCACGCTCGGCGGCTGGCACGAAGAGCAGTGGACGGGCGACCGCCGCGAGCTCACGCTGGCCGAGCTCGACGCCATCGCCCCCGGCCGGCCGGCGTTTATCCAGGCGGGGTACGACCACGCCGCCGTCAACACGGCCTGGCTGGATGCGACGAACGTGCCCGCGGCGGCCGGAACCCGGGTCGCCGGCGGGATGGTGGCGCTCAACCAGGCAGCCGCCGGCTTCCCTGACAGCGGCGACCCGGAAACGCGGGTCCGCGACACCGTGGCGTACTACAACAGCCTCGGCCTCACCACCGTCTTCGACCCCGGCGGGGTCGGCATGTCCGACGCGTCCTACGCCCCGGTCCAGGCGCTGGCCGAGCGCGGGGAGCTCACGCTGCGCGTCCTCACCACGCTCGGCGCCGGCCTGGACGAGCCGGCCGCCGCCTTCGCCGGGCGGGTCAGGGCGAACGTGCCGTTCCAAGGTGACCAGTGGTACGACCGCATCGCGGTCGGGGAGATCTACTCCGCGGCGTTCCACTGGGACCACGCCGGCAGCCCGCCGCACCCGTCCGCGGCGGACATCGCGGCCGCCACCGGCATCCTGGCCTCGGCCACGCTGACGGGCTGGCCGGTGCAGACGCATTCGGTGACGACCGAAGGGCTCGGCCTCGTGCTTGATGCCTACGAACGGGCGGAGAAGGAACGTCCCATCCGGGCGCTGCGCTGGTCACTGACCCACGCCGAAGGCATCACCCCGGCCCTGATCGAGCGCGCCAGGCGGCTCGGCGTCACCGTCCAGCTCCGCAGCGCGAGCGTCATCCGCGCCAGCCGCGCGCCGGTGGCACCGCTGAGGCTTCTGCAGGACAGCGGCCTGAGCTGGGGCCTGGGCACCGACGGCACCAGGGCGGCCCAGATCAACCCGTTCGTCTCCCTCTGGTGGGCGGTGACCGGCCGGTCGCTCGGCGGCGCCCGGCTCCTCGACGCGCCGCTTACCCGCGAGGAGGCGCTCATCGCCCACACCAGGAACAACGCCCAGCTCATGTTCCGCGAGAACTATCTCGGCTCGATCAGGCCCGGCCTGCTCGCCGACCTGCTTGTGCTCGACCGGGACTACCTCACGGTGCCGGACGACGAGATCAAGGACATCAGGCCCACGGCAACCATGGTCGGCGGCCGGGTCGTCCACGGCGCGCTGCCATGACCGCCGGCGACGCGCAGCGGATCGGCCGGCTTGTCGGCGCGCCCGTCAGCGACGTCCGGGTCGCTGGTGCTCAGCATGGGTTCCGGCACCTGATCGCCACGCTGGACGACGGGCGGGAAGTGTTCGTGAAGTCCGCGCCGGACGGCGGGCACCCGGAGGCTTTCTCCGCGGAGGCGAACGGGCTGCGGTGGCTGGGAGAAGCCGACGCCGACGGCGACTCGGTCCCCGTGCCTGAAGTCCTCGGCGTGAGCCACGACATGCTGGTCATCGAGCTGCTCCCCGCCGGGCACCCGACGCCAGCGGCGGCGGAGGAATTCGGCGCTCGCCTGGCGCGAACGCACGCCGCGGGGGCGGCCTCATTCGGCGCGCCCTGGCCGGGGTACATCGCCAGCCTGCCGCTGGACAACACCCCCGGGACAGAGTGGGGGAGCTGGTACGCGGAGCGACGGATCGTTCCGTACCTGAAAATCGGGTATGACCACGGGGCGCTGTCCCGCGGTGACCTCAGCCCGATGGAGACCGTGGTGGACCGGATCGGGGAGCTGGCCGGGCCGCCGGAGCCGCCGAGCCGCATCCACGGCGACCTGTGGGCGGGGAACGTGCTGTGGTCCGGCGGCCGCGGCTGGCTGATCGACCCGGCCGCGCACGGCGGGCACCGGGAGACTGACCTGGCGATGCTGGCGCTGTTCGGCGCGCCGCACCTGGAGCGGATCATGCGCGGGTACACCGGGACCGCGCCGCTCGCGGACGGGTGGCGGCAGCGGGTGCCGCTGCATCAGCTGCATCCGCTGCTCGTGCACGTGTGCCTGTTCGGCGGGTCGTACGCGGCGCGGGCCAGGGGTGCTGCCCGTGCCGCGATAGGCGGCTCTTAGGCTTGAACGGACGTCAATGTCTGCCGGTCAGGAGAGTCACATGGTCTACGACCCGTACGGATCTGGCGATTTCGGATCCAGCCCGTTCGACGACTTCCTCGCTCGCTTCTACGGCTCCGCGCCGCGGCGGCCGCAGCGCATCGACATCGGGCAGCTGATGACCGAACAAGCCCGCCAGCTCGTCCGTGAGGCGGCCGCCCAGGCCGCCCAGTGGGGCGACGCCGACCTGGACACCGACCACCTGCTGTGGGCCGCGACCCGCCAGGAACCGGTCCGCCGCCTGCTGGTCGCGGCGGGCGCCGACCCGGACGCCATCGCGCGGGACATCGAGTCCCACGCCCAGAAGGGCGAGCCCCGGCAGGAAGTGCCCAGCCTCACGCCGTCCGCCAAGCGGGCGCTGCTGGACGCGCGGCAGATCTCACGGGCGTTCGGATCCTCGTACATCGGGCCGGAGCACCTGCTGTTCGCGCTCGCCGTCAACCCCGAGTCAGCGGCCGGGCGGGAGCTGCGCGAGCGGCGGATCACCCCGGAAACGCTGCAGAACGCGGTGACCGGGGCGGGCGGCCGGGGCGGGGGCGCCGGCCAGCCGCCGTCCGACACGCCCACCATCGACGAGTTCGGCACCGACCTGACCGCGATGGCCCGCGAGGGGCGCGTCGACCCGGTGGTCGGGCGCGAGGAGGAGATCGAGCAGACCGTCGAGGTGCTGTCCCGGCGGACCAAGAACAACCCCGTGCTCATCGGCGAGCCGGGCGTCGGCAAGACCGCGATCGTCGAGGGCATCGCCCAGCGCATCGTCGACGGGGACGTGCCGGACACGCTGCGGGACAAGCGCCTCGTCCAGCTGGACCTCGGCGGGATGGTGGCGGGCACCCGGTACCGGGGCGACTTCGAGGAACGGCTGAAGAAGGTCATCGACGAGATCCGCGCGCACTCGGACGACCTGATCATCTTCATCGACGAGCTGCACACCGTCGTGGGCGCGGGCGCCGCGGAAGGCGCGATAGGCGCCTCGAACATGCTCAAGCCCGCGCTGGCCCGCGGTGAGCTGCACATCGTCGGCGCAACGACGATCGACGAGTACCGCAAG
>Ga0335075_10019317_pt1 | contig 10078 bp, 8 predicted proteins | sample Lox_Sample_24_FD_206723 | JGI IMG/M metagenome (GOLD analysis project Ga0335075, IMG submission 206723) | Soil microbial communities from Loxahatchee National Wildlife Refuge, Florida, United States - Lox_Sample_2.4 | ecosystem: Environmental > Terrestrial > Soil > Wetlands | place: USA: Florida...
GCGCCGCCTTCGTGGAGCAGGCGCCTCACTCCGGGCCAGCAGATCGAGTACTCGCCGGTCGGGCTGGTGGCCGACGTTCACTCGATCGCGGCGCAGAAGGTCATCCGCTGGCGCCAGGGGATGCTCGAGACACCCGGTGAGCCGCTGTCGGATTTTGTCAGCGATCTCAGCCGCTACACGACCGAGCGCATCGTCATCGCCGACCCGCGCGCCGCCGTTCAAAAGGTGGGTGGCGCCTTCAACATCCGTGACATCGACGGCACGCTCGGGCGCCTTGCGCGCATCGCCCCGGTCACGGTCAAACACGAGAACGGCGAGGTCATCATCGGCTACCGGTCGAGGCCTGCCCCGGCGGCGGCGGCCGGTGCCACATCTCCTTGAGTTGTTTGGAAAATCACCAAGTACAGAGGAACACCAGCATGTTGATTCTTACCAGGCGCGTGGGTGAGACCGTCATGATCGGGGACGACGTGACCATCACCGTTCTCGGGGTCAAGGGCAACCAGGTGCGCGTCGGCATCAATGCGCCGAAGAGCATCGCGGTGCATCGCGAGGAGATCTACGAGCGGATCAAGAGGGAACACGCCGCCGAGGCCGCCGCCGACAAGCAGAAGGCGAGCGCCGGCTTCGCGCCGTCGCCGACCGTCTAGCTCCGCCCGACCGGCGGCGGGGGCCCCGGCAAACGGATCGCCGAGCCTCTCGTCGAGAGGTGGCGCGGGTGTTACGATGGCATGACACGACTGCGCCAAGGGCGTCGATAACAACAATGCGCTATCAGCACTCGAGGGAAGAAAGCGCCGAGATCCTGCGGCGCGCGCTGCAGCTCATGTCGCCTCACAAGGCCGGCTACCACCCGGTGAGCTACTCGGTCTGGTACGAGCACGCCGCCGATCTCAATCCGGCCCTGACACGGGAGCTCGACAAGCTCCTCGCCGTCGACACGCTGCTCTCGGATGTGGAGATCTGCCGGCTGCATGCGCTGCACATCGCCGGGCGCGACGTGCGGGCGTTCGAGCTCGCGCAGAGTCAGCTGCGCGAAGTGTTGGGTGAATCGGAGAAGCAGGCCACGCACGCCGAGCGGACGGTCAACCGCTTCAACGGCTGCCTGAATGAGGCCATCGAGGATGCCCGGCGGCAGGGCGGTGGCGAGAGCGCCCTCATCGCCACCGTGAGCCGGCTGGTCGCGGAAGCCGCGCAGCTGCAGACCGTCCTCGGCGCGCTCAACGCGCAGCTTGCGAGTCAGCGCCGCGAGGTCGAGCAGGTCATGGAGCGACTGGAGCGCGCGCAGACCGAGCCGCTGCGCGATCCGCTCACCGGCCTCAAGAACCTGCACGGCCTGCGCCGCGCGGTCGAGGCGCGCGAGAATTCCGACCTGACCGGTGTCGCCTTCATCGCCGCGGACGTCGATTACTTCAAGCGCATCAACGACACCCACGGCCACGTCGTCGGCGACAAGGTGCTGGCGAGGATCGCCGAGATCCTGCGCGAGCACCTGAGCGGCGAGGAGATGGCCGCGCGGCTCGGCGGCGATGAATTCGCGATGTTCCTGCCCGGCAAGCCCCTCGCCGCCGCCGCCGCGCTCGCCGAGCAGATCCGCGCCGCCGCCACCCACACCGTCATCACCCGCCCTGACGGCATGCAGTACATCGGCGCCGTGACGCTGTCGCTCGGCGTCGCGCTCGGGGAGCCCCGCGACACGTTGGAATCGCTCCGCCACCGCGCCGATGAGGCGCTCTACGACGCCAAGGACGGCGGCCGCAACCGCGTCGCGCTCGCCCCCACCGCCGCCGCCGCCCCCGCCGATAGCTCGGTCGCTTTATAGCCGGGTCAGCACTCGGTCACGTTGACCGCCAGCCCGCCCTGCGAGGTTTCCTTGTAGATCGTCGACATGTCAGCGCCCGTCTGGCGCATCGTGGCGATGACGTGATCGAGCGAGACCTTGTGCGAGCCGTCGCCGCGCATGGCGAGGCGCGCCGCGTTGATCGCCTTCACCGCCCCCATCGCGTTGCGCTCGATGCAGGGGATCTGCACGAGGCCGCCCACCGGGTCGCAGGTGAGCCCGAGGTTGTGCTCCATGCCGATCTCGGCGGCGTTCTCGATCTGCTCGTTGCTCCCCTGGAGCGCGGCGACGAGTCCGGCTGCCGCCATGGAGCAGGCCACCCCCACCTCTCCCTGACATCCCATCTCGGCACCCGAGATCGAGGCGTTGCGCTTGTAGAGCATGCCGATCGCGGCCGCGCTCAGCAGGAAGCGGATGACACCTTCATCGCTCGCGCCGGACTCGAAGCGGCGGTAGAAGTGCAGCACCGCCGGCACGATGCCCGCCGCTCCGTTGGTCGGCGCGGTCACGACACGGCCGCCGGCGGCGTTCTCCTCGTTGACCGCGAGCGCGAACGCGTTCACCCAGTCGAGCGTATCGAGCGGCCGCGAGGGGCCGCTTTCCGTGAGAACGCGGTAGAGCTTCGGCGCCCGGCGGCGCACCTTGAGGGGTCCCGGCAGGACCCCTGTCTGATGAAAGCCGCGCTCGACGCAGGCCTGCATCACCTGCCAGAGGTGCAGCACGCCGGCGCGCACCCGCTCCTCGCTCGCCCAGGTGCGCTCGTTGGCGAGCACGAGCTCAAAGAGCTCGAGCCCGTTCTCGCGGCACAGCGACAGGAGCTCCGCCCCCGAGCTGAAAGGATAGGGCGGCTGCGGTCGCGCGGTCGCCTCCCGCGCCTGACTCTCGCCGCCGCGGACGATGAAGCCGCCGCCGATCGAGTAGTACTCTTCCTCGCGCAGCGTCTTGCCGCCGGAATCCGTTGCGCTGAAACGCATGCCGTTGGGATGGTCCGGCAGCCGCTCGGTGCGCTGCAGCAGGAGCTGCGTCTTCTCGTCGAAGTCGATCTCGTGGCTGCCGAGAAGACGGATGCGATGGCTGGCGCGGATGCGCTGCAGCGTGGGCTCGATGCTGTCGGGCTCCACCGTCTCCGGGTCCGAGCCCTCGAGGCCCAGCAGCACCGCCCGGTCGGTTCCATGGCCGAGGCCGGTCAGGGCGAGCGAGCCGTAAAGACGCGCCGTCACCCGCTGCGTCGCGGCGAGCAGCCCGTCGCGCTCGAGGCCCAGGGCGAATTCGTGCGCAGCGCGCATCGGTCCCATGGTGTGGGAGCTCGACGGCCCGATACCTACCTTGAAGATGTCGAAGACGCTCAGAGACATGGGCAGAAAACCTCGGCGGCGGCGATGCCTGCGCTCGGTGTATGGGGGCGATTATCGGGCAACGCCAGGGTGTAAGCCTGTCTGGTTGCGACCTTAGCGTCCCCGCAGGCGCCGCAGTTCCCTTCTTTGATGCTTGTCCGGGCGCTCCTCGGGACGCGGCGCCAGGGCAGCGGCAAGCCGCATCCTTTGCGCATGCTGCTCCCGGTGGGCGCGGCTGGCCTCGGTTTCGGCGTAGCACACGAGCGCTTCCCGGGCGGGCCCGCGGCGCGCCGGAATGGCGGCGACCTGGCATTCAAAATCGACGGCGCCGCGGTTGAAGGTCACGAGGTCCCCGGGCCGCACGCCGTGGGAGGGGCGCACCCGCGAGCCGTTCACGTGCACCCTGCCTCCGTTCACCGCTTCGGCCGCGAGCGACCGGGATTTGAAGAGGCGCACGGCGAAAAGCCACCGATCGATGCGCGAGGCGCCCGGACCGTTTTCCGTCACGAGATCCGCCGGCCGGCCTTGATCACCGAGCGGCAGGGATTGAAGCCGCTCCAGTAGCCGAGCTCCTCGAGCTCCCCGATGCCCCAGATGACGAAATCCGCCGCCTTGCCGGCCTCGAGGGTGCCTCGCTCCCGCTGCATGCCGAGCGCTTGCGCACCGTGCCGCGTCACGCCGGCGAGGGCTTCCTCGCAGGTGAGGCCGAAAAGGCGCGTCGCCATGCTCATTGCAAGAAGGAGCGAGGCGCCGGGAGCGGAACCCGGATTGCAGTCGGTGGCGATCGCCATGCGCGAGCCTGCGGCGCGCAGGGCCGCCACCGGGGGCTTGCGCTCCGCGGCGAGACCGAAAAAAGCCACCGGCAGCAGCACGGCGACCGTGCCCGAAGCGGCGAGGGCCTGCGCCTCGGCGACACCGGCGTACTCGAGGTGGTCGCAGGAGAGCGCCCCCCGGCGCGCGGCCAGCAGGCTACCGCCGAGATTCGACAGCTGCTCGGCATGCATCTTGACGGGTAGGCCGAGGCGGCTCGCCGCATCGAACAGCCTCTGCGCCTGTGCGACGCTGAATCCCACACTTTCGCAAAACACATCGACCGCATCCACCAGATGCTGCTCGTGCAGCCGCGGGAGCCATTCGTCTGCGATGGCGTCGATGTAGTCGTCAGCCCGAGCGCTGTATTCCGGCGGCAGGGCGTGCGCGGCGAGGAGCGTGGTGCTGATCGTGACGGGTAGGGCGCGCGCCATCGCTCGCGCTACCCGCAGCATCTTGGCCTCATCCTCCAGGGTGAGGCCGTAGCCTGACTTGATCTCGACGGTCGTGACACCTTCGGCGAGCAGCGCCTCGAGGCGCGGCAGGCTCTCATCCAAGAGCTGCTGCTCGGAGGCCGCCCGCACCCGGTGCATGGTCGCGAGGATTCCGCCCCCGGCGCGGGCGATCTCCTGGTACGAGCGGCCCCGCAGGCGCTCGGCATACTCCCCCGCCCGGGTTCCGGCGAACACCAGATGGGTATGGCAGTCGATGAGCCCCGGTGTGATCCAGGCGCCATCGAGGTCGTGCGATTCGTCCGGGCGGCAATCCGCGGGAAGGTCGCGCTGCGCGCCCAGCCACTCGATGCGCCCGCCGCGGCTGAGGAGGGCTCCGTCCGGCACACGGGTCATGGCGGCATCGCAGGTCGCAATGCGGGCGTTTCGCCACAGGGTCAGGGCGTCGGACATGGCGGCAATAGTATTGGCTTTGATGTACCCCGGGAAACGGGTACAATGCGCGCCCCCGCGGGCCTCGGCCGTGGGAGCGAGAAAAAGCCCCCCGAGGGGCTTTTTGTTTTTATACATGGCCAAAACGGGCCTGCGGCCGTTTTGGCGGCATGGGCCTCAGGGCCCTTTTTGCTTTATAGAGACCATGTCAGCCACCTTGCGAGAACGGCTCATCGCCCTCATCGAGCCCCTCGTCGGGCGGCTGGGCTACGAGCTCGTGGATCTCGAGCATAGCGCGGGACGCGGGAGCGCCGTGGTGCGACTCTTCATTGATCGTCCGGTTGCCGGCGCATCGGGAAGCGGAGTGGGGCTCGAGGACTGCGAGCGCGTGAGCCGGGAAGTCTCGGCGGTGCTCGACGTCGAGGACCCGATACCCACCGCGTATACGCTCGAGGTCTCCTCGCCGGGGTTCGATCGCGTGCTGCGCACGCAGGCGCACTTTGCGCGCTTCGTCGGCTCGCGGGTGCTCGTCGAGCTCGCCGCGCCGCGCGAGGGGAGGCGCCGCTACACCGGCATGCTCCTTTCGGCGGACGGCACCGGCATCGCGCTCGAGGTCGACGGGCAGCGGGTCGCGATGGCTTATGCAGAGATTGGTAAAGCGAGGCTCGCAGGTTAGGCGGCAGGCCGAGCGAGCTGGTGAGAGGTAACAGTAGTGAACAAGGAAATCCTGATGGTGGTCGATGCGGTCTCCAACGAGAAAGGCGTCGACAAGGAGGTGATCTTCGAGGCGCTCGAAGCGGCTCTGGCCTCGGCTACGCGCAAGAAGCATGGCGAGGAGTGGGATGCGCGCGTCGCCATCGACCGCAGGAGCGGGGATTACGAGACCTTCCGCCGCTGGAAGGTCTTTGCCGACGACTCGACCGAGCTCGAGGCGCCCGAGCGCGAGCTGCGCCTGGATGACGCCCGCGAGCTCGACCCGAAGGTCGAGGTCGGCGGTTTCGTCGAGGAGCCGATGGAGTCGGTGTCATTCGGACGCATCGCCGCGCAGCAGGCGAAGCAGGTCATCGTGCAGAAGGTGCGCGAGGCGGAGCGCCAGCAGGTCGTCGATGCCTATCGCGACCGTGTTGGTACGCTGGTGAGCGGTGTCGTCAAGCGCGTCGACCGCAATGGCATCTTCGTCGACCTCGGCTCCAACGCCGAGGGTTTCGTGCCGCGCACCGACATGATCCCGCGCGAGCAGGTCAAGGCGCAGGACCGCATCAAGGCGTTTCTCAAGGAGGTGCGCTCGGAGCTGCGCGGCCCGCAGCTCTTCCTGACGCGCACGGCGCCGGAGTTCCTGATCGAGCTCTTCAAGCTCGAAGTGCCGGAGGTCGGCCAGGGCCTCATTCAGATCCTGGGCGCGGCCCGCGATCCGGGCGTGCGCGCCAAGATCGCGGTCCGCAGCAACGATCCGCGCATCGATCCGGTGGGCGCGTGCGTCGGCATGCGCGGCTCGCGCGTGCAGGCGGTTTCCAACGAGATCGCCGGCGAGCGGGTCGACATCATTCCCTACGATGAGAATGCGGCGCAGTTCGTCATCAACGCCATGTCGCCGGCGGAAGTCATGTCGATCGTGGTGGATGAGGATTCCCACAGCATGGACATCGCGGTCGCCGAGGAGAAGCTGTCGCAGGCGATCGGTCGCGGCGGCCAGAACATCCGTCTGGCGAGCCAGCTCACCGGCTGGGAGCTCAACGTCATGACCGAGTCCGACGCCGAGGCCAAGAGCGATTCGGAGGCCAAGGCGCTGGTGCAGATGTTCATGAAGCAGCTCGACGTCGATGAGGACGTCGCCACCATTCTCGCGCAGGAGGGATTCTCGACCATCGAGGAGATCGCCTACGTGCCGCAGGCGGAGCTCGCCTCGATCGAGGAGTTCGATGAGGAGATCGTCAAGGAGCTGCGCAACCGCGCACGCGATGTGCTGCTCACCCAGGCGATCGCGAGCGAGGAGACGCTGGATCAGTCGATGCCGGCCGATGACCTGCTGCTGCTGCAGGGCATGAGCCCGGATCTCGCGCTCGCGCTCGCGCGTCGCGGCGTGCGCACGCGCGAGGATCTCGCGGAGCAGTCGGTGGAGGACCTGAAGGACATCGAGGGACTGCCGACTGAGGAGGCCGGCAAGCTCATCATGACCGCCAGGGCGCATTGGTTCGAGGCGGGTCAGACCTGAGGGTGCGAAACGTATGGCGGAAGTGACCGTTTCCCAGTTTGCCGAGGTCCTGAAAGTGCCGGTGGATCGGCTGCTCGTGCAGCTCGATCAGGCCGGCATCAAGGTGAAGGGGCCGAACGATCGCATCAGCGACGATGCGAAGCTCGAGCTCCTGACGCACCTTCGCCGCAGCCACGGCGCGGAGAGCGAGCGCGACGCCGCGCCGCGGCGCATCACGCTCAAGCGCAAGACCCAAAGCGAGCTGAAGCTCGCGAGCGGCCAGGGCCGTGCGCGCACCGTCAGTGTCGAGGTGCGCCAGAAGCGCACCTACATCAAGCGCGATGTGCTCGAGGAGCAGGCGCGACATCAGCAGGACGAGCTCGATCAGAAGCGGCGCGAGGCCGAGGAAGTCGCGCGGCGCGAGAGCGAGCGCGCCGAGGCCGAGCGGCGTGAGCGCGAGCGGCTGGAGGCGGAGAATCGCCGCCGCATCGAGGAGGAGGAAGCCGCTCGCCGCCGGGCGCAGGATGAGGCGCGGCGACTCGCCGAGCAGCGCGCGCGCGAGGAGGAGGAGGAGCGGCGCGAGCGCGAGGCGCAGCAGCGTCAGGCGCACGAGCGCCAGACGATGGACCGGCGCGTGACCGAAGAGGCTGAGGTGTCGGCGAGCGAGCCGGACCGCGCCGCGCCGCCGCCGCCGGCCGCTCCGGCCGCGCGCGCCCCCGCGTCCGCGCCGCCGCGCGATCGTCCCGCCGCCGACGATCGGCATACGCGTTACGGCAGGCAGGAGCTGCACGTCGCGACCGATGTCAGCTCGCGCTACAAGAAAAAGCGCCGCGTCAAGTCGCGGGCGGTGCCGAGCGCCGCCGACGGCCGCCACGGGTTCGAGATGCCGACGGCGCCCGTGGTGCGCGAAGTCGGCGTCGGCGAGACGGTGAGCGTGGCCGAGCTCGCGCAGAAGATGGCGGTGAAGGCGACCGAGGTCATCAAGGTGCTCATGAACATGGGTGTCATGGCGACCATCAACCAGCCGATCGATCAGGACACCGCGGTGCTCGTCGTCGAGGAGATGGGCCATACGCCCAAGCTCCTCAAGGAGAATCAGATCGAGGTGGATCTGCAGGGCGTCGGGCCGCAGGCGGCCGAGCTCGAGCCGCGTCCCCCGGTCGTCACCGTCATGGGTCACGTCGATCACGGCAAGACCTCGCTCCTCGATTACATCCGGCGCACCAAGGTGGCCGCGGGTGAGGCCGGCGGCATCACCCAGCACATCGGCGCCTATCACGTCGAGACGCCGAAGGGCGTCATCACCTTCCTCGACACGCCGGGGCATGCCGCCTTCACGGCGATGCGGGCGCGCGGCGCGAAGGCGACCGACGTCGTCATCCTGGTGGTGGCCGCCGACGACGGCGTCATGCCGCAGACCGTCGAGGCGATCCAACACGCCCGCGCGGCCGGTGTGCCCATCGTCGTCGCGGTCAACAAGATCGACAAGAGCGGTGCGGACCCGGACCGGGTGCGCGCCGAGCTCGCCAAGCAGGAAGTCATCCCCGAGGACTGGGGCGGTGAGAACATGTTCGTCAACGTCTCGGCGCACACCGGCGCCGGGATCGACCAGCTGCTCGAGGCCGTGCTGCTGCAGGCCGAGGTGCTCGAGCTGCGGGCGCCGCGCACCGGGCTCGCCGCCGGTGTCGTGATCGAATCGAGCGTCGAGAAGGGCCGCGGCGCGGTGGCGACCGTGCTCGTCAAGAAGGGCACGCTGCGCCTCGGCGATCCGATCATCGCCGGCTCCGAGTTCGGCCGTGTGCGCGCGCTTTTCGATGAGAACGGCCGCCCCGTGGAGGAGGCATCGCCGTCGATGCCGGTCGTGGTGCTCGGGCTGTCCGGCGCGCCGAATGCGGGCGATGAGTTCCTCGCGCTCGAGAGCGAGCGCAAGGCGCGCGAGGTCGCGCTTTACCGCCAGGGCAAGTTCCGCGACGTGAAGCTCGCCCGCCAGGCGACGCGCGCCGAGGATGTGTTCTCGCAGTTGGGCGAGGAGAAGGCGGGGATCGTCTCGGTGCTCGTCAAGGGCGATGTGCAGGGCAGCGTCGAGGCGCTGCGCGAGGCGCTCACCAAGCTCTCGACGGAGGAGGTGCAGGTGAAGATCGTGGCGAGCGGCTTGGGTGCCATCACGGTCTCCGACGTGCAGCTCGCGGCCGCCTCCCGGGCGCTCGTCATCGGCTTCAATGTCCGCGCGGACTCCGGCGCGCGCGAGGCCATGAAGGAGACCGGCGTCGAGGTGCGCTACTACAGCATCATCTACGAAGCGATCGATGATGTGAAACAGATGATGACCGGCATGCTGCGGCCGGAGATCAAGGAGCAGATCGTCGGCATCGCGCAGGTGCGCGAGGTGTTCCGCTCGAGCAAGTTCGGCGTGGTCGCCGGCTGCCTGGTGACGGAAGGTTATGTCAGGCGCAACAATCCGATCCGCGTGCTGCGCGACAACGTGGTCATCTTCGAGGGTGCGCTCGAGTCGCTCCGCCGCTTCAAGGACGATGTCAACGAGGTGCGCGCCGGAACCGAGTGCGGCATCGGCGTGAAGAACTATCAAGACGTGCGCGTCGGCGATCAGATCGAGTGCTTCGCGCGGCTCGAGGTTGCCCGGACGCTGCAGTAATCCCGGGCGTTGCGGTCATGAAGAAGGGCGCGCAAGGCGGCGGACGGCTGCGCCGGCTCGAGTCCGAGCTGCAGCGCGTCCTCGCGGAGCTGATCGGCCGCGAGCTGAAGGACCCGCGCGTCGGCAACGTGACCATCACCGCGGTCAGCCTCGCGAGGGACCTGGGGTTGGCGAGAGTCTTCTACACGCCCTTCGCCGCGCAGCATCCGCCGGCGGAGGTGCAGAGCGGCCTCGCGCGCGCCGCCGGGTTCCTGCGCGGCGAAGCCGGGCGGCGGCTGGGCTTGAGGCACGCGCCGCGGCTCGAGTTCATCTTCGATGACACGGCCGAGAAGGCCGCGCGACTCACCGGGCTCATCGACCGAGCCG
>Ga0335075_10019318_pt1 | contig 10078 bp, 4 predicted proteins | sample Lox_Sample_24_FD_206723 | JGI IMG/M metagenome (GOLD analysis project Ga0335075, IMG submission 206723) | Soil microbial communities from Loxahatchee National Wildlife Refuge, Florida, United States - Lox_Sample_2.4 | ecosystem: Environmental > Terrestrial > Soil > Wetlands | place: USA: Florida...
TTAAATCTATGCCGGAAGGTGCTACAGAGGTAGCTGATGGAGTAAGTCAGAATCTGTGGCGTGCAGATGGAATCATGAATACAGCTTTGTCGGATTTGTCAAAGGAAGATGAGGATCCTCGGAGTCCTGAAGGACAAAAGCCATTGTATCGTTTTCAGGGGGATTCGCCTTTGTATAGTGAAGAGGATGATGGTGAGGAGGTCGAGAGTGATGGGGATAACACTACAACAGCACCTCAGACTCCGGATTCTGGGAAGAGGATTCCTTTGGATTCATTGTTTATCGATGACTACTGAAGCAGATTCTGCTTCTTTTTGTGGGGAAGTATTATATGACAGCGGGAAGAAAAGTCGAATGTGCATACGGTATTTTGAGCTTATAAGGAAGGTATCAGTATATTTCTGAGAATATATGAAATTCAAGTGAAACCACTCCTCTATGTAGTGATTAATCGGTCTTGAATCCCCTTCCCCGGATATTATTATTACCTTGTTTGAAGATAATTTAATGTTCCGTTTTGAATATACAACGCCAGAATCCAGCAACGTTGTCTCGATCCTCTTTGGCCAAGAAGTAATTCGAATAATAAACGTACGCTCCTGGTGAGGAGTCGTGAGATGATGATAATATGAAATCCCATCTCTAAAGTTGCTCTTTTTCCGCTCTCTCGCGAGTTGGTATCATGCACGCTTACCGTTTCCTAACTGGTTTACTTGAGTTTATACGCATGGTAAATACCAAGGAATTCCAGTAGACCGCAGTCCAAGGCCTGGACCCTGCCGATTGCGTACATAAGTTGTACAACCTGACTGGTCGACGGCTCCGAATGAATCCGATGTGTGAGGACAGGTCCCTGTACTACCCCCGTGGGCAGCTTCTGGTTCCTGAAAGGGACGGCTGCCACATCACACGTCTCCCTTACCTCAACCTTCTCCATCCTCCTTCATCACAACACCATACCTTGACAGGATGTCGACAGATCATCTTCATGATATCCCCGATACCGTAGAAATGAATGGTGAGAAATCCGAGGGTGGAAAATTATCTGTTTTCCTCGGTATTTTACGCAGGTACGTGGCTTGACAGTTGGTTCTTGAATCCGCACGATCGACTAACTGCCGCAGATTCATTGGTGTGAAGGATATTTCTGCAGTGCGTTTGTCATTGCCGGCACAACTTGTCGAGCCAGTTGGTAACTTGGAGTATGTATCTGCATCAGAGATAGAGGACTAATGATCAGATATTGGGGATATCTAGATCGGCCGGATTACTTTGCCAGGTAACTTGGCGCGCGTTGGTGCCGACGGATAAAACTAACTCGATAGTGTGGGTGAATCAGAAGATCCTGCAGAACGGATGTTAGAAGGTACCTCTCCCTCACCAAAAGGACATTATATCTTACCAAAGTGGTCCGATTCTGGTATACCAAAGATTTGAAGTATGTGGTAAGTCCTCTTTGTCTGAGAATCGTCGGCTAATTTTGCTAGCATGGGAAAGTCTGCAAGGTACCACATCTCAATAGCAACGTTGACCCCACAGCCCTACAATTCCATTCTCGGAGAATTTTTCAGGTATTCCCTTCTTGTTGCCAAGGCTGATGTAGGTGTAAATGGGATGTAGAAACCCTTGGACCGAAAGGTCGATTTGTAAGTGGCTCAAGGACGACTGTTGCGCCAGGTACGTCTGCCTCTTCAAGTCGTTCCGTTGATTCTGTCACCTCAAATCTTCCGCCCTCGTCTCTTTCTCGTACCACTTCTATTTCTTCAAAATCTACCACTGCAGCTGCTATCCCCAATGACCCGTCTGCAGAACCGAAAGCATCGACAGATACTGGGAATACTACAATTGACGCAAAGAAAACGTATCGAGTCGCCTTTTTGTGTGAACAGATATTGCATCATCCACCCGTTAGCGCATTCTACGGTGAATGTCGAGAGAAAGGCATTTCAATTTGTGGAAACGATCATATTTCTGCGAAATTCACTGGAACATGTTCGTATCTCGTTCTAAAACAATGATCTGACGGTCATAGCTATCAAAGTGTACCCAGGAGAATACAGTGAAGGGATTTTCCTCACTTTGAAGAACCACGGCGAAGAGTACCAAATGACTCACCCTGTTGGAAGTATCACGGGATTCATAAGTCTGAAGTACCCTTATCTCGTGGTACAGGATTACGCCTACATCACTTGTTCTAAATCAAAAATAAAAGCGATTCTAAAGTACAACGAAGAGGTACGCCTCCCTCTCCAGCGAGATGAGATCAGATGGCAGGACTAGTATATTAGACAAGAGACTAACCTGTTGTAGGGCTGGTTATCCAAACCGAAATTTGCCGTGGAAGGAGTGGTCTTCAGATACGATCCCGAAAACGATAATATAACCAAAATCAGAGCGGTACCTGAACAAGACATCCTGTACACGATCACAGGTTCCTGGCGCGGCAAAATTACTTACACTATACCTAATTCTACGGTACTTCCCTCTAAATTCTTCTTCTACCTGATATCTGACATTAAAGGAACAACACACACTCGTGGACTTATCCACGATCCAATGCCTTCCGAAAGAATGTCCTACCCCTCCTCACCCACTGGAATCCCGCCAAGTCTGGGCAGAAGTCACAGATCTAATAAACTTGAAAGAATGGGGAAGAGCAACAAAAGTCAAACAAGGAATCGAAGCAAAACAACGTCGAGATGCAGCTTTACGAAAAGAACGTGGTGAAGAATGGATCCCTAAGCTTTTTGTCTTGGGAGAACATGGTGGACGGGCAGTCTTGACAAAAGAAGGATGGGACATGCTTGAAACTATCTACCAACATGATACAAACAATTTGACGAGTTAAGGTTGGCATGTATGTAGGTTTATTTGTTGCGGTGGTTGGGTATTTTTAGATGAGATGTGTGCAGGAGATGTGGCTATGAAGATGCGGTTCGCTACGGTAACAACAGATATTGAGGGCAAGTCTATTTCTAGAAAGATGTTGGTTAATCGCTGAGGGAATTGAGACAATATGGGAGTAGAGTGGCAAAAATTTGTTTGCGTGGTTTAATAGTTGGAGGTTATTCGTTGTCTTTATCTTTTATTGTAGCCTTTCTTCCTTTCGTTAGTAATTACCTTTCTTCATTGTGAATTGCGGCGATGTCATTTTGCCAAGACTCTCAAAAGTCCCAGGTCGCCGAAGATCGCAATTGCTCTTCTCGTAAAGCATACTCGGAAGAACGACAATCTCAATTAGTATCAAATCCGTCAATTAAGCCGAGAACCTAGATCGATAGGGTTCTACTGAGCGTCATGAAGATCAGCAGACACCCCTGACAGTACGCATATCAGGTTTCAAAATAACGTAATTCGCATGATGATGTTGGTGCCGCATCCATGACGACTATGAGATCTTCAGTCGTACACGTGTGGGGTTATCCCCTGACACCGCCACTAGGATCAAGGATCAGTCTGAAAATGGAAACGTCCGGTCCGTGATCATCAATTATGAGAAATAGTTTATCATGCGTGTAAGCAGGTGTGGCGAAGTCGGTGGCGAAGGTGGCGAATGCCGAGACATTATAGTGATCACATGGCCTTGATTGGAGAGAAACAGATGGTGTTCAGAGGCAAAACTATAATTAGAAAAGCATAATGAGCTACACCGGGAATCAGCTCCGTCTGTCTGCAACCAGAAAAGTTTTGATTCGTTGCTCGAAGATTTTGGTCGGAGCGTGTCTGTGACAAAGTTCGCGGGATGAATGCGGATGTAACCTTGCAGACCCGGCGTTTACACGGAAAAACGGATAGCAATTGATTTTGCTAATTTGGGCTGCGGTAGAACCAGCCGAATTTGCTACACAAACACTTGTCTTCGCTTAACTACAAAGCGCAAGAACAACGACAGATTTCTGATTGTGATCTTGATGCATATGCAGTGCAACAGTCCGCAGAAGGAAAAGCCTTTTCATGCATAACCATAACTCAGCCTCAATCAGTCAGCCGTCTCTCGAGGCCGCCACATGCACGGGATCTTTAACGGGAGCCAAATGGTCTGCTTGACAGAAGGAAATAACGTAAGCCTTTTTATTTTCGCCACCCCCGGTTGCAATTGATGTGAGTAGTCTCCGGTGGTGCGCGATTATGCTTTTTGGGTTTATGCTGCAATTGCATTAATGTATGTAGGTGCAGCGTCATTCCGCTCAAGCGATCTGCAATCGTCAGTCTCCACTTTTTTCTGTCAATCGGATGACTTTGTCGAGATTAAACACTTTGCGGCATTAGCAGTTGATTTCTGCTTGATGGTTCATTTTGTGAGACAATATCTGCAGTGTTCCTGATGAAACCCAGCATATAGTATGTACGATTGTGCAATGACGCGCCGTTGAACGGCTGGCAAGTGATCGACGATTCCATTGCCCCTTGTACCTCAGTGGGCGATAAATCGTCACGCCTCGTCGGTAATTGGCAATCGCCGGTCATGAATCAAAAGCAATTAAACGTGACACAGGGAGCAGGGTAATCCCACGCGAAACAGCACGTTTTCATTCCTAATCCATTGCCCTCTTAAGATTCATTTCTTTCAGGCAAGACGGCAAGAGCTACGCCGAAAGCGCCGATCCTTTTTTGTTTTTTAGTTTTTGCGGTTACAGATGTGGCGCAAGCATATATTAACGGCGCCAAGACTTTGTATTTCGGCAACGTTGTCAATGGTCGGGATCAAAAGCCGCCGCACCGTTAGGCGAAATAATGAGGCTGTGCAAATGGTCGTACACTCGTAAATGTAGCGCTAGTTATCTGCCTTTTGTCATTTCGCATTGAAATTTTTCGACTTCTCGGGCACCGAGCGAGGCTGTACGACTGTTACCGTTACAAGCGAACGCAGAAATATTTGCTCCATGTTGCATTAGATCTATTTTAGAAATAGAATATTTCGGTAATTATTTTATGCTATCACTGCCCAATTAAGGTGTGGATTTCATCGAGAGATGAGTTCCGAGAAGAGAAAAGACCGAAAGGAGAGACGTCAATGAGGTCACGCAGAAGAAATTATGTATAGCGTATGCTTTGGTGATGAGCGAATGCCGTATGGACAGGTCATCCTCCTTAATTTGGAGTTGGGTTGCTGTAGGTAAAATGAGAGGGCATGCCCCATAGCAGTGAAATTAGAGGGAGAGTGTTGAGTTGAGGCTAGTGCTAGCAACTCTACGTCACCGATTCCAGATTATTGGCCGATGTGTGGACAAAATCAGAAAAGAAGAGTGCGTGTGTCAGCGCTAGTTTTGATTAGCTGCTGGTAAATGGGCGTAATCTGCGTTGTATAGTTGCTCGCGTAAAAACTGCTATAATTGCCAATGCCGAGACAGAAGATTGTGTAATGGGTGTGGCGAGGTGTGGCGGTGCAAAATCTTATTTCTGATTGTGGATTGTGGATGGTGAGAGGGGGCAAATGGCAGCCGGGGGAGACAGGAAACTGAGAACGGAGCCACACCTCGGTCGCACTCAGATTGGACAGCCCGCACAAGTGTTACTTATGGTTGGTTCATTAAACTCCATCCTTCTAACTAAGCTCCATAAGCTACACCAGCAGCAAACTCAGAAAAGCAGAAAACAAAAAAAATTACGAAACTACCAACACTAGTCGCACCACATAAACCTTAGTTTGGGCTTGTTCGAAAACCGATATAAATATACGCCACACCCCCCCTCCCCTCCTCTTTCCTCCATCGCCCCCTTCTCAATCCTTCCCTCGAGAGAACAACAAGAATCCTCCCATATACCAGCGCCTCCTCTGATTTATTATTTGTTCCAGTGTTGTACCCTCACAGTCTCTTACCAAGTCGCCGACAGACCGAACTGACCAGCCTCCTCCAAAACCATCCATCCAATCCAAATCACCACCCCCCCACCACCACCACCAAAACTACAACAGGTCAGCACTCATCGCCACACCAATCTCCGATTATCTCCTCTCTATGAGCCAAGATCAATCAAAAAATTAAAGCGCTACTTCTCCTACAAACAGACAGAACGCAAAGTATCTGATCTAACTCCCTTCACCAAGTCGATTCCTTCGTGATTCACACCACTCCCAGATCACCAGATCAGGAACTACTATTAATATCGGCTAATCGTCGATTACCACTCACAAATCCTCCACCAACACCCGAGTAAGGCTCGCAAATCGAACCTGCTTCGGTGCCTGAAATATTCCTTTGCGACATCTATTTACATCTAACTTCTGTACAACGATGTTTCAGAATAGGTATTCCTTTCTCTCCTGAATCCCCGCTAATCGCAATAGAGAAGATTCGGGAAGACGTCCTTCCGCAGATTTGGTCGCTAGGTTCAAAGAACAACACTTTACCTCCGAGCACGATCTTGCAATTGACGGATCAATAAAGAAAGAGTCCAACGAAATGATGTATGTTCTTGTCTTGAAAGATCACAAGCTGATGCGATTCTAGGTACGACAATGATCCCACTCCAAAAGGCTCAGGACATGTTCCTTTTCCCTTTACTCCATCCCTTATGGATCCAAACTCGTCGGCTTTTGCTGCATTTGCCGCTCAACCTCCTGGATATTATACGCCTACTCCAGGTGGATCGACACTGGGGTTCCAATCTTATGATCTTGCCGTCAATCCCCATAGTTTCAATCCCCCAGATTCCTTGACGAATTTGAGTCACGTCTCCATGCCGGGTCCTTCCATGTTTGAACCGCATCTACATGCCTTGGAACAGGCAAACTACATGCATTTCCGACCCAATATCTACTCTCAAGACGGTTACCAAAACCTTTCGATGCCAGGTGCCGCAGTCGGCGGACCAGAATGTGAATCTAGTCCCGATACCGACACACCAGCTAGTGCTCCCATCTCAGATCCGGAGTTATATCTAGCTCCAGTGGCTGGAAAGTTCATGAATACAGGAAAACTACCTTCTCAAAATCGAGATGTTTATGGACAGTATGTCTCCTATGGCTTGACCTGCAGCTCACTCTGTAGGTTTCGCTTTTCTACTAAGCTTCATGCGTCGACTGCAATGGTTAAAAGACCCGATGAGATACCTGTTTCGTATCTGAATAAACGACAGGTTTATATGATGTCTGTTGTTGACACTTCATCCGAAGTTCGAAACAAGGAACTCAAGAGATACAGAACGAGTATACGCATTGCATTTGATGAAGACGAACAACGACGAAATGCGCCTGAATGCTGGAGATTATGGAGAGATGGAAGAGGAATAGTTGAATCTGGGGGAAATCCCGATAAACTTCGAGCTCTAGAATACGGTATTATCTATCCTATGGTCCTTACTAACGTGTTAGAACCTTTGGAGGCTCGAACAGCAGCCGAAAAGAAGTTGAACGGAGAGACAGAACTAAGACTCGACGAGAGTTCAAGCGGTTTCGATCGGTTCAGTCTTGTCTGGACTTCCACATCAACTCACCCTGAGCTCTACTTCTCCATCCGCTTCTGCTTCCTTTCAACCGATTTCAGTCACTCAAAAGGAGTGAAAGGAATCCCCCTCCGCCTCGTTGCGAAAACAGAGTTGCTCGGCACTGGCGACAGTGTCTTCCAATCACCCCTGGCTTCCGAGCTAGCCTACTGCAAAGTCCAATCTTTCCGTGACAAAGGGGCAGAACGTAAACTCGCGTACGACAGACAACAGCAGCAACGTACGATCGACAAACTTCGTCAACAAAGACAACAACTACAACTCGGAAGTCAAGAAGAAGCCACAAATAACGCCAAACGAAGGAAACGTCACTCCATCTCGGCTCTTCCTGACTCTCGACAATCGAGTCCCACTCAAAAACGACATAAACGAGATTGGTCATTTTCATCTGTCGAGAGTACCAATTCAGTTGGAAGTGGTCGACGACATCCTGAAGATGAATTGGAAAGGAATAGAGATCAAGAAATTGCTTTGCTGGCACAGTTTGAAAGTTGTCGGCCTATCAGCATTTTGAATCTCATTGGAGATCCAGCAGATGATCCAAGTCTTCCATTTTCTCCTATTCCGCCTCAACGACAATGGGATCCTCCTGGTGTTTATGCTACTGAGCCGTTGGTTGCGCTTGAACAAGGCTCACCAGCATTGAGTTCGAATTCCTTCTCCCCTGCCCGATCGGAGAAGATGACCTATCACGGAACAGAACCTCTTGTTCATCCTCATTCGCCTCCCGATGCCACTAGACGAAATAGTGGAGTGAGTGGGATGATGATGAACATGCGCATCTCGCAAAAGGTGCAAGCTGCTACAAAGTACGTCGATGCAATGGATGTGGATCCCTATTACATTTCTCTCCCAGCTCCGACCTTTCGTCCAGGTACCTCTCCATCTCACGGCCTAACTAACCCTATAGCTCTCTGTGTATACATTGCGCAAGCTAAAATTGGTCCCACTGGAGATCCCCATACAATGCACCTCGCTACCTCGGTCGATCCTAAAAACGACATCTACTACGCCGTCTACGTCCCCTCTCGCACTGCATCGAGTCTAGCCTCCTCGATCGCTGCTAAATTGGGCATTCCACCTAAAGACATTTTACGCACCACCATCATCAATAAACGTGGTCTGCGCCTTGCATTGGATGATGACGTCGCTAGGGAAATGTTGGAGAAACAAGACATGCGAGTTGCCGTCAGGGAAATTGAAACGAGCCCTCCACCGGGACAACTTGAATTAAACACTGGAGCAGTGAGAGGAGGATTAGAATTGTTACTTGCTTTCTAAATGCAAGACAATTCTTGAGCATATATGCGACATGACACGACTAGACACTATTTATGACAGGTCTTTTTGGATTGGAGGGGTATGAGTTTTTTTGGTATATGTTATATTTAAGGATACATGGAAAATTTTTTTCTTTCGAGCACACGGATTTGGGGACGGCATATAAAAAAGGTCGGTTGGGAATGAGGTATGTATCCTTTTCACTATTATTCCATAGTTTTGTTTGGCAGAGGTATACAGTTTCTTGATACGTGTATGGAGTGCAAGAGATGAAGAGGGATTATTGGAAGTCTTGTCGGTTATGATGAAGATGTTTGCAGGGGGAGATACCTGGGATTGATGGTTAGTTATTATGCTTCGATATACACGTCTGGGTCGCTGTGATCTGAATTTTTGGGAAGTTTTGGATTGTTTTTAGTTTTGTTACGTTTGTAGTTTTATCAAGGTTGATTTGTCTCAGCATATCTTTTATTGAACCAGTAGATACACATGCATGGTGGATTCAAGAAAAGCCCATCTACCTCTCGTCTCACTGTAGCTGATATACCCTGTTCATTCCCCAGTCCTGAGTCGTCATCCCGTTCTCGCAGTACAAGATTGATGTGAGATGGCGTGAGATGAAGAAATTTCATAGGTACGGCTAGCCGACGGAATGTACGCCACAATTGCGGAGCAGATTTTGGCGGGGAATTGGGGTCACGCATGTGCAAAAGGTGCATGTGAAAGCGCATGTGGAAGTTCATTGTCCCTTTCCTCTTTTCTCCTCCTTTCTCATCTCATCCAGTCATGCTTCAAACGTATTCCCGAGATGAAGTCATTGTGAGGCATAGCACCAGTGTCGGTATATAGGGACGTAGGCATGGAGACAGTGGGGCATCATTATCATCATTATCATCAAATTTCTGACAAGGGGGAGCCAAGGAATTTATTCTTCCTTCAGTTGATGTCCCAACCCCTGCCACTGGGAGTACATTGACTTCATCTCACGGACAAAGCGGTTAGCGCATTACTATAGCAGGGCATTTTGGGCAGCCAAATTCGACGTTATCACGAAATACAAAAGAAATTGTGACGGATTGGGTGGACGTGTCCTCACCTCCATTCGACTATGATCAAAGTAACAATGGAAAGATATCGGGAGTGAATTCTCGAACGCTCGGGGATAAATCATTCAGTACGGCAGGACGCCAACGAAATATTCAGCAGACCTCTCCACGCACAATCCCACAGACCTATTAGTGCATGTCCATTAATATACAAAGAGACTCAACTGCTTGACAGTCTTTTTCGTCCAATCTTCTCGATTCTCGCGCAGCACAATTCAATGCAGTCCCCCGAGATCTTGTATGTT
>Ga0335075_10019319_pt1 | contig 10078 bp, 9 predicted proteins | sample Lox_Sample_24_FD_206723 | JGI IMG/M metagenome (GOLD analysis project Ga0335075, IMG submission 206723) | Soil microbial communities from Loxahatchee National Wildlife Refuge, Florida, United States - Lox_Sample_2.4 | ecosystem: Environmental > Terrestrial > Soil > Wetlands | place: USA: Florida...
TGGAGCATAGTCGACTAGGAAGGCACGTAAATATAAAAAGGCATGAGCAAAAAAAAAAAAAAAGGACCAACCGGAAGGCATTGTCGAGCCTCAAGCCAGTGAAATCAAAATGATCCATGTAATAGCGCCTAGCCATGGCATTCAGCGGATCTCTGAGATACCACACGGAAATTTTTTAAGAAAAAAGAAAAAAGAAAAAAGAAGTCAGGACGTTCTTTAATTCCAAGCATTGGAGGAGCCACTCACGGTTGACCCAACCACTCCGAGAACCGTTCCTTGCTCTTAAACGTCTCGTCCTCCTCCCAGATCCTCCGCGCAATCGCCTCCGATTTCGCCTCCATCTCCTCCAGCGCGAGCACGCTCCCACCGGCCCCACTCCCGTTCATCGTCCCCACGCTCCCGTCCCGGCTCACGCTGCTCCGGCCAACGCTCGTGCCCGTACTCGCGTTCGAGAAAGCGTGCTTGACGCTGCTCGTCGGGCTCGAGATCCGGGTCACGCTCAGGATCTCGCCGTTCTCGCCGACGAGACTGTCCCCACCCCGGATACCGCTACTACCACTACCCAACCGCGAGCCAGACGTGATTAGCCGAATGGTTTTGACCGAGTCGTCGACCCCATGGACACTGACCCCGCCAGCCCCGCCGCCAGGGGGTACTAACGTGGGCTCCGAAGCGCTCGCCGCATTCCTCATCCCGTACATCCGTAACTCGTGCATCCGCGATCCACCACTCCCACCGGCAGTTGCAGTCGCGCTCGTCCCAACAAACCGCAGGTTCTCCTGGCTCGGGCTCGTAAGGCTCAGGCTAGGTTTTTGGCTCGTCAGACTCGAGCTCAAACTTGGGCAGCACGCTGGCCGCGTTCGGACCAGGAACAGGACCAAGAACCGGGGAAGAGGGGGCTCCAAGGATGTGGATCGTGGGCCGCGTCTGGGTCCGCAAAGACGATGCTCGGAGGGATGCAGAATTAGCCATGGCAGCAGAGCGTCCCGCGGGTGGGGAGGAAGGGCGTTGGGCTGCAGACGCTCGAGGAGATTGCGGTCGGGAAGAAGATAGTGCGATGGGAGACGAGTGCGCTGATCCAGATCCAGATGGACTCGTCGATGGTTTGGGCGAGCTTGTCGGCATCGGCCGGGGTTCGTCTCGCTGGATGGTCACTTTGGTCGTTGTGTAGCCTATGGAAGCCGGTGTGGTGCCGATAATGATCGGGCCAGTGAACGGAACGGTCGGAGACACGGATCTACGTTTGGTGGGCGTCACTTGGGTTGAAGAGAAGGTCGGACTAGAAGGCGATAGGCCAGCGGGTGGTGACGTCGTGCGGAGGGGAGGAGACTTGGGTTGAGGGCTGAGAGGTGGGGCGGAACTCGACTCTGCCGGGAGACGAAACCCAGAGGGTGGAGAACCAACCGAGCCTGCTCTGATCGTGCCGGAAGGCTTCTTGTCCTGCGAAAGCTTCGCCGGGCTGGACACAGGACCTTGGGTCTTCGATCTCGGCCGGACTTTGGCTGCCGAGCTACTCGGGCTGCCCTCCCCCTTCTTCAGCGCCGTAGACGGGTCCTTGATCTCCAAGCTAGCGACTTGATGGTCCCATTCTTCTAACGCGTGTTTCCAGTCCGGCGACAGGTGGGCCTCCGTGGGTGTTTCTTCCCGCGCCGATGCAGGTGGAGGGGTGATGTCCGAGCGTGCAGTCGTATATCCTGAATTGGTACTATTGGATGAAATCGGTCGAGCCGACGGGGTCAGGGCGGAAGACCACTTTGGCATTGGCGATGTGGAGCGCATAGGCTCAGCATTCTTGGGGGATGACGCTGGACCTGGTGGGACTTTATTCCACTGCTCCACGTCGCCTACACTCATGCTTCTTCTCCTCCCAGCGCTAGAATCGACTTGGAGTCGGCTGATAGCCTCGATTGGTCTTCTCTGAGATGGTGCAGTCGGCCCTGTATCAACTTAACCAAACTGTGCATGGGAATGTACCAGCAGAAACGAACCTGATGTGGCTTTGGGCGATGCATGCGACGAAGCGCTAGCACTACGGCTGGTATCGACTGGCGAGACCGTCATTTCGTGTGGGTGATGTCGGTGATCAGACGCATCGCTAGCGCTCGAGCGAACAATAGGGGGTAGCGGCTTCGATGCTCTCTTCCCAGTTTTGGAAGAAGGAACAGCCCCGCCGCTGGTGGTACCAGAGTTCAAAAACATATCCGCAATGCGCAAAGGCCCAGAGCGGTGATCGTGCGGGACCACCGGGACCGGTGGCGAGTCCTCGAAGGGCCGGTCGTATTTCGTCTTGTGAGGCGTACTCGGGTGGCTAGCGTCGCCTGCGCCCGATCTCGATCGGTCCCTCGTCGTCCCAGGAGAGCTGGAGAAGAAGTTGGAGAGGAATGTGCCGGTCTTGGCGCGCAGAGTTCGTGGAGACTTGCCCTCGCCTTTGCTTTGTGCTCGGTTCCGCCCGCTGAGCGTGGCGGTCCATCCAGACATGGAGCTGGGGGCTGCATCGGTGCTGGGATACACGGCGTCATCGTAGTCATTGGCTTGATGTGGGAGAGGTGGGACTTTTGGTGCCGATCTTCGCTGGTCTCGCTTTTTGCGGACGACGGTGCCGAGGTCAGGACTGCTAGCAGTCCCAGCAGAGCGGAACATGCTCCTCTTTTTCATGTCCTCTTGCCCCCGAGAGTGGTGGTTCGCCTCAACGGCTCGGACGGGCTGGCCTGATTCGTCCGGCAGTTCCCGGTGGCTTGGCGCGGGTGATCCGCCGACGGAAGAGTATTCTGATAATGAGGGGCGAGAAGAACTTGCAGGGGAGCGTTGCATCGTGGAGTTTGCGGTGTTGGGGCGGGGGGATGTGGCATGGGGATTGGTACTGGCGTTGGGTGTGGATGGATGATGAGCCTTTTTGAGCTTTCTGGTCGCCGTACCTGGTCTTGAGCTGTCTCCTCCCCCACTACTCGCGAGCATTTGGGCCAGAGTGAGTGATGTATGGTCTCCGCTTTCGTTCGAGTGATGACCTTTCGCAAAGGAACTGTCCGCCTCCTGACCCATGGTAGCAATGTCAGGAGACTCATAGAGTCGAAAGGTATCTTGGCTGGCCAGAGCTTGTTCAAAGTCGAGATCGACGCGTGAATTCCGATGGACGAGCTTTGTGCTTTCATCCCCAGGAGAGAGCGTTTCTCTCGGTCTCCTTGTACCAATTCCAGGACTGAGATCGGGCAGAAAGGACGCCAGCGGTGCACCGCGAGCAGCGGGTGAGCTACTCTTGGCTGGGATCGACGGGTGCGGCGGTGGCCTGCGAGAGGAAGCCATAGAGGAGGAAAAAAAAGAAAAAGAAAAGAGAGAAGAGAACAGACAAGTCTCAGACAATGTTCTCCTCTCCTTTCCTCCGATATCCGATCTCCACTTTTCACTGACAGCCGTCAAGCGGAGGTGGGAGAGGTCAACCTTGAGCTCATCCCTGACCCGGCCAATCTCTCGATACGAGCTAACAATCGACGAAAAATCGTAGAAATGCTCCAATTCGTTCGTCTAGATGTCCACAAGCCTCACAAGCGTCGCATTCCGTCGATAGAGACAATTTGTACCAAACAAACGACAGTCTCTAGCTATGCCGTCTCCAGCAGATATCGGCTTGCTATCCAGAAATCGTCTCTGTAAGTAAAGTCACCTGAGAGCTGGAAACCGAATGCTCCTTGCTGTTCTGCACATCGTTGACGACCCTCCTGAGACACAGGAGGAGCATACATGGCGCCAACTGTCCAGGTTTACAGTGAAGAATTCTCAATAGCCATCCTCGGACTCTGTAAAGGTGGGCTGATATACGGGGTTTACGTTGTGGGCTATGTTTGCACGGACCTTGTCCTCAATGTCATTCTAGTTTAGTCTTCAACATAATAAAGATGAATTTTAAGCCCAGGCTCACGGGGGTTGTCTTGATCTAGAGAGCTATACCTGGGCTGGCTGGCCGGCTTGGCCCCCCATCTCGCATCTTTTCCTTAGCCAACCCCTCCATGTGGCCACCACGAGACCCCTACGCCTTGCCATCGAAGGAGGAAATTCAAGAGATCGAAGCAGACATCTTACAGCTCGAAGCCGAACTGGTTGAGGCTCGCAGAGTAGCGGCGCTCGAAAGCGAGTCGGGTCCCGCCGCGCTCGAGAATGATATATTCGCTCGAAAAGCTTGGATCGCTCCGATACGCAGATTACCCCATGAGACATTGTCTCTCATCCTTTTTGAGCTCAGCATCGATGACTGGAAGGCCCCGCTGAAGCTCCAGGGCGTCTGTCGTCTTTGGCGGAACATCCTGCTCGACACCCCCGTCGCCTGGTCCTTCATTAATCTGGATGAGGAAGACGAAGAGCCTGATCCAGATATAATATCCAAATTCCTCGAACGCAGCCGCAACGCATCTATGCATATCCATGTTTTCCATGAATCCGCACCTTCCATTCTGGGGCAGGCAATATCATTGAAGAAGAAGATAAGGTGCCTTCATATAGGAATATGGGCCATCGATGCGCTGATGTCAGAGCACAATGATTTCAGCGAATTGGAATTGCTATTTTTGAGCTGCGAAGAATCAGATGAGGTGGACGAGAACAAGGGACATCAGTTCGATATGATACGCTTATTCCCAAAGCTGCAAACATTGTGGTTAGGAGGAGACCAAGTGGTTCGCATGATTGCATCGAGTCCGAGCGTTCCGGCAATACGAGAACTTAATGCTACCTGTGATGATCCCTCCTCGCTGAGTCCCTTTCTCAAGAAGTGCGCAGGTTCTGTCGAGAAGATATTTCTCTTCTATGGTTCTAACCAACCCCGGTATGTAGAGGACGAGAAAATAGCTTTCCCGGTGTTGCAGTTCCTATGTCTCGAAGACTGGAAGCCATCGTACGATGCCAATTCATGGGTCTTCAGTGGATCAACGCCTACATTGCAATGTTACGTCCACCTTGCGGAACCTTCTAATCACGACCGTCCTTCTGTTGGCGCCAGTCTCGATCCGGGAAATATTCGTTATCTTCAGGTCGTGGAAATACCGGACCTCTCTTTGTATCCACGTCTTCATTCTTTGGTTGTCCCGTTCCTTGAGGATGTAGAAGAGATAGCGAAGCAACTAAGGCAAGAACCGACCACCTGTCCAGGACTCGCCTTCATTATATGCCCTTCCCTGAATGAAGAGGAAGAAGAGGACGTCATATGGGAGCAGGCAAAGGCCATACTGAGAGAACACGCCGAAATCACAGGGAGGCCTATAAAGCTCTTGGGACATCAGGTCGAAAACGATCCAGAATTCGAGAAACACTTCATGAATTCGAGGATATACCCTTCTGTGGAGGAAGATATTTTCACCTTTACCTGGCTTCCCACTCACAGCTGCCGCGTATGCTAAACATGTGGAACCTACTTAGTGCTTCCTTTTATGGCTTTGTCGCGATGACCACGTTCAGAAGACAAGTTCCTCTTCAATTTTGAAATCCTAATATAATATATTTGCCGAGGAATCACACAGTGGAGACGGGGTTGGGAACAGCGTTAGTCGGTGTATCAATTGCTGGGGACTTTGTCAACGCATGGAGTTGTGGCCAACAACTTTCTTCTGATATTCTGATTGTGCTTAACACCATTTTAGTTTAGTCCTAGGTGCGATAAGGACGAATTTCTGAGCATGCTTAGAGGTGGCCGACCCAGAAAGCTATTCCTGGGCTGCCATACATGCCAGCGACCAGCTTGGCCAACCTCCTAGCTCAGCTTAACCCCAATCACTCCAAAAAAATTCTCATAACATGTGGCCACCACGAGACCCCCCACGCCTTACCTTCGAAGAACGAAATTCAGGAGATTGAAGTAGACTTCTTACATCTCAAAGCCGAACCGCTGGAAAGCTTGGATCGCTCCGATACGTAGATTACCCAATTAGGCGTTGTCTCTTATCTTTTTCGAGCTCAGCATCGATGACTGGAAAGTCCCGCTGGAGCTCCAGTAAGGGTGTCTGTCGTCTTTGGCAGAACATCCTGCTCGACACCCCCACTGCCTGGTCCTTCATTAACCATTGGGATTAGGAGGAGAGCAAGTGATTCGCATGATCGCATCGAGCCCGAGTGTTCCGGCAATGCGAGAACTTTATGCTACCTGTGAAAATCCCTCCTCTCTGAGCCCCTTTCTCAAAAAGTGCGCAGGTTCCGCCGAGAAGATGATTCTCTCCTGTGATTCTAACCTAGCCAATCCCTGTCTGTGGAGAACGAGAAAATTAGCTTTCCCGAGCGTGCCTGAAGTTTTTCCGCTGCCCAGAAATGCTTTCCATACCTTTATGGCTTCGTCGCGATGACTACACTCAGAGGACAAGTTTCTTTCTAATTGGAAATCCTAATAAGACAAGTAACATCCGCCACCGGTGGCCTGCAGCAGTCAAATTATTCAATTAAGGATATATAGACTACATTTTTGGTAACCTTGGCATTCTCCCGGGCTCTCTGGCTCCCTATCGGCAGTGAAGTGACACTGAATTGACAAGAGTATTGCCTCCGGGCAGTAATCGTCTCATAGAAGGACAGTCGAGCCACTCAGCGACGAGTTTTCGGTGATGGTCCAGACGGAGAACTGGCTGGTGAGTCGATGGATGAGATGATATAGTCTGGATATGGGAGGGGTGCCGATATGGATGCCCTCTTTTCCTCCTTCTCTCGACAGGCACCCTTTACAGCTAGTAACTCTCCCGCTCCGTTTCACGCGCAGGGTCGGGTTTTTGGATCGAAGTTGGAGGTCCCAGTTTTTCGTCCTTCTCCGCAAAGGTTGTTGTCGGGGTCGTCATTAGTTCCAGAGATATGCCCATGCTCACGTTCGAGAACGCGTGCTATATAAACGCTGCTCTTTGGGCTCGAGACCCGGATCGGGCTCAAGACCTCACCGCTCTCGCTGATGAGACCGCCACCGCCCCGGAAACCGCCACCACCACCCAAACTTGAGCCAGACGTAATCAGCCGAATGATTTTTATCAAATCGCTGACACCGTGAACACTGGCTCCGCCACCGGGGGGTACCAATGTGGGTTCTGAAAGGCTCGCCGCGTTCTTCATGCTGTACATCCTCAATTCATGTATCCGTCATCCACCACCACCGGCAGTGGCGGTCCCGCTTGCCCCAACAAACAGCAGGTTTTCCTGACTCAGACTCCTAAAGCTCAAACTGGGCGTTTGGATCGTTAGGCTCGAGCTCAAACTCGGGGCTTTCTTCATCGAGCTGGCCGCGTCTGGACCAGGACCAGGATCGAGAACCAGAGAAGGGGGTGTCCTGAGGATGTGGATCGTAGGCCGCATCTGGGTCTGCAGAGACGATGCTCGGGGGGATGCAGTAGCAGCGGTAGCAGTAGAGCATCCTGCGGGTCGGGAGGAAGGGCGTTGGGTCGAAGACGCTCGAGGAGATTGCGGTTGAGACGAAGATAGTGCGATGGGAGGCGAGTGTGCCGATCCAGATCCAGATGGACTCGTTGGCGTCGGTCGGGCTAGCCTTGCTGGATGGCCACTTTTGTCGTCATGTGACCTGTGGAAGCCGGTGTGGCCCCAATAATGATCGGACCCGTGGACGGGACGGTCGGGGACATGAATCCACGTTTGGTGGACGTCACTTGGGTGGAGAAGGACGGACTGGAAGGCGATGGACCAGCGGGTGGTGGCGTCGTGCGGAAGGGAGGAGACTTGGGTTGAGGGCTAAACGACGCGGCTAAACTCGATTCAGCCGGGAGACGGAACCCAGAGGGCGGGGTGCCAACCGAGCCAGCTCTGACCGTGCCAGAAGGCCCCTCGCCCTGCGAAGGCCTCGTAGGACTAGACACAATGAAGGTCGACCTTGAGCCCTTGGCTGCTGAGCTACTCGGGTCGTCCTCCACCTTCCTTAGCGCCGCAGACGGGTCCCTGACTTCCAAGCTAACAATCTAGTGGTCTTATTCTTCGAACGCATGTTTCTAGTCCCGCGATGGGTGCACCTCCTCAGGTGTCTCGTTTCTTCCCGCGGTGGGCTGCGAGAGTCGCCATAGAGGAAGAAAAAATGAAAAAGAGAAGGGAGCATACAGGTCTTAAACAATCTTCTCCCCTGCTTTCCTCCGATATCCAATCTCCACTTTTCACTGACAGCCGTCAAGGGTAGGTGGGAGAGTTCAACCCTGAGCTCATCCCTGATCTGGCCAATCTCCAATCCCCCGATACGAGCTAACAATCGATGGTAAATCGTAAAAATGCTCCAATTCGTTCGTCTAGGTGCCCACAAGCCTCACAAGCGTCGCATTCCGCCGATAGAGACAGTTTGTACCTAACAAACAACAGTCTCTAGCTATGCCGTCTCCAGCAGATATCGGCTTGCTATCCGGAAATCGTTTCTGTGAGTAAAGTCACCTGAGAGCTGGAAACCGAGTGCGCCTTGCTGTTCTGCACATCGTTGACGACCCTCCTGAGACACAGGAGCATACATAGCGCCAATTGTCCAGGTTTACAATGAAGAGTTCTCAATAGCCATCCTCGGACTCTGTAAGGGTGGGCTGATATACAAGGTTTGCGTTGTGGGTCATGCTCCTGTAGCACCGCGTCCTTCAATGGGGGTTTAGGTGCGTACCTGGGCCTCGCTGACCGGATAAAACGGTAAAATGCAAGACTACCGAATGGGTACATTAGGGAGACAGTATATATAGTGCGTGTCCGAGTCCATGGTCCGAGTCATAGGTGTATAGGGGCCGATGCCGCTCCGACAGTGACTCCTCGTCTCTTCGGCTGTGGGCTTCGGGCGCTACACTCGCCCTCGCGGCCTCAGTATGAGGTCTTCAGCTTTGTGTAGGTAGGAAAAGAGAGGTGGGGATAGATAACAAGTCCGTAACTTTCGAAACAAAGTAAACTATCGAAGATGATTGCCAATCCCAAAATTAAGAGTCCAAATCTAATTAAAGTGTGCGTATGCGATCCGATTAGATTCTCCTTCACTCCTTCGCAAGTCGTCTAGATATCGAGTCACGGCGGAAGCGGCCGACTTGAACCGGCGTTTTCCCTATGTGACTATAATAGGAAAATCAAGGTTACTTGAATCATGAAAATCCCAACGATTTCCCCAACCTCACCGCATTTGTGCGCCCCGTGCCTCCCGGCCAAATCTTAAATCTTACAATAGAAGTGTCGGCTGATCCAGGAAGCCATGCCGGATTGCTGGCGACCGGCCTAGCCCCCTTAAGTTGATCAGCTTAACCCCAATCAACCCAAAAAATTTCTCACCACATGTGGCCACCACGAGACCCCTATGCCTTACCTTCGAAGGACGAAATGCAGGAGATTGAAGTAGACATCTTACACCTCGAAGCCGAACTGCTCGAGGCCCGTCACAGAGTCGCTGCGCTTGAAAACGACATATTCGCTCGGAAAGCTTGGATCGCTCCGATACGTAGATTACCGCATGAGATGTTGTCTCTCATTTTTTTCGAGCTCAGCATCGATGACTGGAAGGCCCCACTGGAGCTCCAGGGTGTCTGTCGTCTTTGGCGGAGAGTCCTGCTCGATACCCCCGCTGCCTGGTCCTTCATTAATCTGTATGAGGAAGACAAAGAGCCTGATCCAGATATATTATCCAAATTCCTCGAACGAAGCCGCAATGCATTCATGCATATCTCTGTTTACCAAGAATCCGCGCCTTCTATTCTGGGGCAGGTAGTATCGTTGCAGAAGAGTATAAGGTGCCTTAACATAGGAATATGGGCCATCGATGTGCTGATGTCGGAGCACAATTATTTCAGCGAATTGGAAATACTGAGTTTGCGCTGCGAAGAATCAGATGAGGTGGACGAGGACAAGGGACATCAGTTCGATATGATGCGCTTATTCCCAAAGCTTCAATCATTGGGGTTAGGAGGAGACCAAGTGATTCGCATGATTGCATTGAGCCCGAGCGTTCCGGCAATACGAGACCTTTATGCTGCCTGTGACGATCCCTCCTCACTGAGCCCCTTTCTCAAGAAGTGCGCAGGTTCTGTCGAGAATATAATCCTCTCTTGTCATTCTAGCCAATCCCTGTCTGTGGAGGACGAGAAAATAGCTTTCCCGATGTTGCAGTTCC
>Ga0335075_10019321_pt1 | contig 10077 bp, 11 predicted proteins | sample Lox_Sample_24_FD_206723 | JGI IMG/M metagenome (GOLD analysis project Ga0335075, IMG submission 206723) | Soil microbial communities from Loxahatchee National Wildlife Refuge, Florida, United States - Lox_Sample_2.4 | ecosystem: Environmental > Terrestrial > Soil > Wetlands | place: USA...
GCGCCCGATCACGGGTCCTGCCAGCGCGCCTTGAACGCGGCGATCAGGAACAGCGCCGCGGTGAACGCCCCGAGGACCCCCCAGTCGAGCACGCCCGTCGCGAGCGAGAGCGGCGCCAGCCCGACCGCGCCCTGCGCGAGCCCCGCGGCGTACGTCGTGGGCGAAAAGCGCGCCGCGATCTGGGCCCAACCGGGGAGCGCGGAGATCGGGTAGTACACCGGGGGGAGCACGGTGAGCACGAGCGAGAGGATCGGGCTGAACAGGAACGTCTCGCGCACGTCCTGGAAGTACGTGGCCAGGGTGAAGGCGAACGCGCTCGCGAACCCCCACATGAGGAGCAGCACGCCGGTCATCACGGCGATCGCGAACGGGGTCGCCCAGCCCTCGTAGACGAACATCGCGACGAAGACGGCGAGCGCCGGCAGCGAGTAGACGAGCTCCGACAGCGCCATCCCGGCGATGTACGTCGGCGCCTCGACCGGGGAGGCGACGACGACGTCCTGGAACTTGAGGTCGTGGCGGTAGTGGGTGAGGTCCGACTGGAGGCTCGTCCCGACCGACAGCATCGTGAGGATCATCCCCCCGATCACCCCGTAGAGCAGCAGGTGGCCGCCCGAAACGATGTAGATGAAGAACAGGAACGACAGCGGCGAGGCGAGCAGGTTCACGATGTAGAGCGGCTGGGTCCGGATCGGGATCAGGCCGTTCAAGACGACGAGCGTCAGCAGCGACCGGAGCCGGTTGCGGACGCTCACCAGCCGGCCCCCCCGCCGTTCGTGGGCTCCGAGTCCTCGTGGATCGAGCGGCCGACGACCTCGAGGAAGATGTCCTCGAGGCTCACGGGGCCCATCGTGAGCTGGGCCCCGCGCTGGAGGGCGCGGCGGGCGATCTCGCGCGCGTCGTCCTCGCGCGCGAAGACGAGGTAGCCGCCCTCGACGCTCGTGACCTGGCCGTACGGCTCGAGCTCGGCGCGGGGGAACGGGGCCGCCACGGTGACCCGGTACGGGTAGCGGACGCGCGCGCGCAGGTCCGCCGGCGCCCCCTCGAGCATCATCCGGCCCTTCTCGAACAGCGCGAGCCGGGCGGAGAGCGCCTCGGCCTCGTCGAGGTAGTGGGTCGTCAGCACGAGCGTCCGACCCTCCCGGCTCGTGCGCCGGATCGCCTCCCAGACCTCCCGGCGCGCGAGCGGGTCGAGCCCCGTCGTCGGTTCGTCGAGGAACAGCACGTCGGCGTCGGAGGCGAGCACCATGGCGCAGAGCGTGCGGCGCCGCAGCCCCCCCGAGAGGCGCTGCACCGACCGGTGGGCGTACTCGGTGAGCGACAGCTCGGCGAGGACGTCGCGCGTCCGCCGTCGGGCCTCCGGCGCGTCGAGCCCCCGCAGCTTGAGGTAGAGGTAGACGACCTCGTCGACGTTGAGGAAGTAGAGCGGCCGCGACTCCTGCGGGACGCACGCGATCTGCGCGCGCACCGCGCGCGGGTCGGCGCGCACGTCGTGGCCGAGGACCTCGATGTAGCCCGAGCTGTACGCCAGCTGCGTCGCCGCGATGCGGACGAACGTCGTCTTGCCGGCGCCGTTGCGCCCGATGATGCCGTAGACCCGGCCGGGCGGGATGTCGAGGGTCAGCTGCTCGAGCGCGGCCGCCCCGGCGGGCGCCTTCGGGTAGACCTTGCGGAGCCGGTCGGCGTGGATCGCGGGTCCCATGAGAACGCGGCGAGACGCGGCGGCGCTCTTAACGCGGCGCCGTGGAGGTTCGCGCGGTCAGCTCAGGATCTCCGCGAGGCGGTCCTCGGCGACGCCCCGGCCCAGCTCGAGCGCGATGCGACGACCGGTCGAGAGCTGGGGCTCCACGAGGTCCGAGTACGGGCTGCCGGCGATGAACAGGTTCGTCCCCGCGACGATCCGCGTCGAGATCTCGAAAACCTTGTACTCGAGGTCCTCGGTCATGATCCCCTCGAGGCAGAACGGGCCGACCATGCCGCCGAACAGCTCGATCGACCGCTCCACGATCCGGGCGGCGACGTCGAACGCCTTGCCCAGCAGCGACTCGCGCAGCACGACCGGCACGTTGCCGGTCACGACGAACGTCGGGCGGATGCCGGCCTTTAAGAGCTCCTCCTGGGCGCCGAGCTTGTACAGCTCGTCGATGTTCGCCTCGTCGCGCCGGTCCATGCCGAGCAGCTCGAGCGATCCGTGGCCCACGCGGTAGCCCCGGTCGACGAGCGGCGAATAGAAGAAGTGCATGTAGTAGCGCGTCCCGAGGACGTACTCCTGGATCACGTACGGGCCCGTGGGGTGGAAGTCGTCGAGCGCCTCGCGGTTCTTCGCGAGGAAGAAGCCCTTGCCGCCCTTCGCCCCGTAGTACTTCACGATCACCGGGCCGCGGATCTCGCGCGGGTCCTCGATCAGCCGCGGCATCGTCACTCCCGCCGACTCGAGCCAGTCCCGCTCCTTGCGACGATCCGACTCCCAGCCGAGGACGGCCCGGTTGCCGAAGACCGGCACGTCGAGCGCGCTGAACGCCTCGGGGCCGAGGTACTCCACGAACGACCCGTGAGGCACGATCACGACGCCCTCGTCGCGCAGGCGGTCCGTCGCCGAGGGGAGGTCCTTCACCGTGGGCACGGAGAGGAACCGGTCGGGCTTCGCGAGCGGGAACGCGTCGTAGAACCGGGGCGGCGGTCCGACGCAGATCCCGAGCGTCGCGAACCCCTCGCGACGGGCCCCGTGGAAGATCTGGAGCGACGAGTGCGAGCAGAGCGTCGCGACGGTCGGCGCGCGGCCCCGCAACGACGCGAGGCGCTCCGGCGAGGAGAGAGAGACCCCCATACGGGGGAGTATCGGGGGGCCCTGATAGCGTTTGCGCGAATCGCGTCGTCAGCCGGCGCCGTTCGCCTCTTCGAGCTCCCAGAACCACTTCACCCGACGGGCCCCGGTCTCCGACACCTTGCGCCGCAGCTCCGGGTCGACCGTCGGGTCCCGCACGAGCCGCCGGACGTCCTCGGGCCGCCCCGAGGCGACCCGGGCGGCGAGCCCGGAGCGCTCGAGCAGCGGCCGCACGGGGTCGAGCGAGTACTGCCACGCCTCCTCGCGCTTGCGGATCGCCGTCGATCGGCTGCCGGGGACGCGGTGGACGCCCAGCTCCTCGGCCGCCCGGTGGAGCTCCTCGGCGGTGCGCCGCAGGTCGTCCTCGAGCCGGCGCTCGTCGGCCCGGAGCGCGACGAACCGGTCGACGAGCGAGCGGAGCCGGGCCTCTTCGGCCGCGGGCACCTCCTTGAACTCGGGGCAGATCGAGCGGAAGTCGCACCGCGCGCACTGCCGGCCCGGCGTCGGCTCGAACGCCTCCGCCCGGATCCCGTCGAGCGCGCTCCCCATCCGGTCGTGGAGCTGGTCGAGGACTGGTCGCTCGCGCGGGGGGACTCGGATCGGCGTCTGGGACCGCAGGTGGTAGAGGGTGAGGCCCGCGACCGGTTCGGCGTAGTTGCGCTCGACGAGCACCTGGTACAGGCTGAGCTGATCGGAGTCGCGCGCGTCGTCGTCCGACAGCTCGCGCGACGTCTTGTAGTCCACGACCTCGAGCCCTCCGCTCGGCGTCCGGTCGATCCGGTCGATGTACCCGTGCACCGGGATGCCGTCCCAGCGCGTCTCGAGATGCTCCTCGACCGCGACGGGGAGCGGCTTCTCCCGGACCAGCTGCTGATAGAACCGCCGCAGCAGATCGCGGCCGGTGGACCGGTACCGCGCTTCCTCCTCCGGCGAGACGTAGCCGTCCCCGGACCAGAGCCGATCGTAGACGGCGAGCAGCTCGTCGAGCGTCATCGCGGCGGGTCGCGGCGCGCCCGCCGCCCGGGACTCCCACTCGTCGAGCGTGCGCTGGGACTCGGCGGCGCCGATGCGCCGGGCCGCCGGCACGACGAGCGGTCGCACCAGCTCCTCGAGCGCGGAGTGGATCACCCGTCCGAACGTGAAGTAGCCGCGCGGAGTCTCGGGGAGCCGATCGAGGTAGAGGTACTTCCAGCGGAGCGGGCACTCGAGGTACGTGTGGTACGACGAGTAGCTCAGCGCCGGGAGGGTCGCCACGGCGACCAAGCGGTCCAGAGGTTCAAGTGGTTTCCGGGGACCCGGAGGCCCCCGGAGGGCCCCGGCCTAGTGGCCGGCCGCCGCGGCGTCGATCTCGAGCTTCTCGGGCGTCTCCCCGGGCAACGCTCCGCGCGCCTGGGGGTTCGTGAGGTTCTTCGGGAGGCCCAGCAGGTCGAGCAGCTCCTTGTAGTGGTTCCGGATCGTCACCGGGGTCACGTTGGCCACGGCCGCGATCCGGTCCTGGCTCCGCGGCTCGCCCATCAGGTTCGACGCGATGTAGATGATCGTCGCGAGGATCCCGTTCGGGAGGACGCCGCTCGTCGAGTAGACCCGCTCGACCTGCTCGAGGAGCGAGAGGACCTTCTGGCGGACCTCCTTCGACAGGTTGAGGTCCTGCGTGAACCGGACCAGGTAGTCCCTCGGCTCGACCGGCTTGAGGCCGAGCTTGAGCTCGCGCGCGAGGAGCGTGTAGGCGCGACCGACCTCGATCTTCGTCGCCTTCGAGTGGGCGATGATCTCCTTCATCGTCCGCGGGACGTGGCACTGGCGGCACGCCGCGTAGACGCTGGCCGCGACGAGCGCGACGATCTTCTTGCCGCGCGTCGCCTTGTGCTCGAGGGCCCGTCGGTAGATGTAGGTCGCCGACTCCTTCACCTCGCGCGACAGCCCGAGGACGCCCGCGAGCCGGTTGAGCTCGCCGAGCGCGACCACGAGGTTGCGCTGGTGGGTGCGGGCGGCGCGCAGGCGATGGTTGAGCTTGCGGAGATGGTAGAACTTGAGCGAGGTATTCCGCGAGAGCGAATTCCCCTGGAAGTCGCGCGTCGGCACGCCGATCTCGCTGAACAGCCCCTTGTCGGGCATCAGCGGCGAGATTACGGGCCCCCAGCCCCGGGCCTCGCGGCCGGTGTCTTCCTTCGAGCCGCGTTGGCCGCGATCGCTCACGAGCGCGCTCTGGTCGACGACCAGACCGCAATCCGCGCAGACGATCTCGCCACGGATCTCGTCGCGGATCAGGTGGGACGAGCCGCAATTCGGACAGACGTCCTCGGCGGGTCCGCTCGCGGCCGGAGCGGCCGGGCTCGAGGGCGAGGGAGACGCCCGCGGCGACGGCTTCGCCGACGTGGGCTTCGAGGTCGAGGAGTGGGGGCGCGAAGGACCGCTGGGTCGAGAGTTGGCCTTCATAGTTTCTGGTCGGGAAAGGGAGCGGTAGTATTTATATCTTCTTCCATACCGTGTAGCTTTTGTCAGTAACATTTGTTACACCGTGTCGCGGCGTGGCACGGCTTTGAATCGAAACCGTCGCTCTGAATCGAAACCTCCGCCTCGTGAATCGAAACCTCGTGCGGGGCCTGCGTGGCTCTACTCGGGGCGGAAGCATCCCGCCGGGACCTTGGCTGGGCGCCCGCACTTGGGGCACTCGACATCCGCTCCGGCGACGGGAACCGCGCTCTCCTCGAGGAACTCGATCGCCGGGAGTCCGAACCTGTCGTATCCCTCGAAGCGGCACGACGCAAGCACGGATACTGACGCAGGACCGGGACGGACCTACTCCCGGCGGAGCGGGTCATCCATCGGCCCGGATGGGAACCTCGCCTTCCGGAGATCGCGGATGACCCCGAGCATCTCTCCCTTCGCGAGGGCCCATACCTCGTCCGACGAGAACCTCGAGTAGGCATGGACGATCTTCTGCCGCTTCTCGGAGATGTCCCCCCACGGGATGCCGGGGTTCGCGTCCGCGAACCGGCTCTTCCCCAGCTCCGTACCCGATTCGAGGAACTGGATCGCGGAGACCCGAAGCCGGGCCCGCAACCCCTCGCCGGCCTCCGTCAAAGAGGAGTACGTCGGGTATCCCCTTCTCAGGATCTCACGGACGAACCGCTCCTCCTCGAGCATTCGCTCGACGAGGATCCGGTCGGAGTCCCGAGGCGCCCGCTTCACAGGGGAACCGCCTCGGCCAGGATCGTGGGCGCCGCGTACCATTCGAGGTTCCTCTCCGTCGCCACCTCGACCGGACGCCCGAGCAGCGCGCGGTACTGCTCGGCGAGCGCCAACGACGCTCCGGGACGGCTTCCCGGCCGCCAATCGACCAAGAGGTCCACGTCGCTCTTCGCGTCGGCCTCCCGACGCCGCACTGACCCGAAGACCCGCACGTTCTCGGCGCCGTAGCGGCGGGCGAGACGGAGGACCTCGCTGCGCTTCGGACCGATGATCTCCTCTATCCCCAACCCGTTCCCCATGCGGACCGGTCGGATCTTCGGGACCCGCCACAGCTTCGACTTACACCGGGGGCAGATCGACGGGCTCCGCCGCCGCATCTTCCATACGTAGAGGCACCGGTAACAATGCGCGTAGCGGGGCTTCCGCGGAGTCGACACGGCCGTGCCGGAAGAATGCCGCGAATCTTACTTATACGTGTCGGGGGAACTCCGGGACGGACCTACTCCCGGCGGAGACGGCGGCCTGGATCCTCAGCCCGGACGGAGGCCAGCCCACGACGGATGCCGGGCATCGTCTCCACGGCGACCCACAACAGATCGGGTCGGATCTCCCAGTACTCGTGCTTCGCGAACGAGGAGAATCCGCGCATCTTCCGGAACGGAACGTCCGGATGGGCCGCCTTGAACCGGTCGGACAACTCGCCGCTGGCCTCACCGATGATCTCCAAGTAGCGCACGGTCGCCGCTTGAAGGATGGGATCGATCATGAACGCCTCGTATCCCTTCGAACGGATCTCATCGATCCGGACCGCAGCCGCGTCGATGTCGGCCAACCGTACCACGTCGCCCCTTCGACCCTCATCCCCGCTCCGCGTCATACCGGCACCGCCTCCAGCAGCACCTGCGGGCGAACGATCCAATGAAGTCCGCCGGGCTCGGCCACATCTACCCGCCGGTCGAAGAGTTTCTCAAGATCTTGGACCAGACCGATCTGGTCGAACGCCGAGGCGCCCGGTTCCATGTCGACCAAGATGTCGAGGTCGCTCTTGGCGGTCGCCGACCCGCGTGCGACCGATCCGAAGACGCGGGGATGCGTGGCCCTGTTCTTCGTCAACAGCCGCTCGAACTCCCTCCGACGAGGCCCGATCACGTCCTCTATCCCGAGACCTCCTCCTCGCCGCACCTTCGAGATCAGCGGCACGTCCCACAGACGGGACTTGCAGCGCGGACACCGGAACGGGTCCGGCGTCCGAGGGTGCCAGACGAAGAAACAACGGAAGCATCCCGAGAGCCCATCGGGTCCGATCGGGTTCGACATCGATGGGGAATCTCTGGTCAAAGTAATATAGGTTACGTTGGCCCGATATCCTTCGTTCTCGGGGCCGGCGGGGAAGAGGACCCGACTACTCGCGACCGACCCGTTGCGAAGAGACCGGGCCCACTTGCTCTCGGAGTTGCTCGTAGAGAGGGAGAACCCCCTCATACTTCGCTTGGATCCGGATGTACCCCCAATCCAACGTCGAAGCGTTCTCGGCCGCCAGGACCTCGGCCTGTCGGAAGAGTTCCACCGACCGCTCACGCCCCGCCCGCATCAACCGACGAACGATCAGATACTCGACCGGGCCCAGATAAACGGCCCCGTACGGCGTCTCCTTCCTTGTAGGCCGTAATCCGGAACGGTCGACCGCACCGACCAGGTCCACCTTCCCCAACCCGGCCTTCGACCAATAGAGTCGACGATCTCGGCCCTCCTCCGGCTCGAACCCCCACTTGCGGAGGACGGGCCGGATGGCCTCCTTCTCACCGACCACGTCGATATCCTGCGAGACGTACCGATCGCTCGACAGGTAGATCTCGATGGCCGCACCGCCGACGAGGATCAACCGCCGGCCGAGCTTCGACTCCTTTGCGAGCAGCGCGCCGAAGATCGCGAGCCGCTCCTCCTCCGAGCGTCCCGAGGCGAGCGCTCTATCGAGCTCTTCGCGTTCCATAGCCCGTGCTCGGTCGCATCCCGCTCCGCACGAGCAACTCGTCCTTGGCTTGCCGACGGACCGGATCGGACCGGATACGACCGAGACCATCCCAAACCGGGACCGGGAGCGACTCGATCCTCTCGAAGAGGCGGTTCGTCGTCGTACGTGAGGGGGGGCGAGGAGAACGGTACGCCCGTGATTTACATCTCGGACACAGCGACGGCCGGGACCGACCCCGGACGACCCACGCATGGAAACACCGATAGCATCGTTCTCGCCGTCCGATCCGCCGGGCCATTTCTATCGTCTCCTACGACGAGAACGAGTTTACTTATAGCTATCGGCGAAGTCACGTAGCCTGCGGGGGAAAGGGACCTGGCGGGAGCGGGGCGTCCCCGACCTTCTGGTCGACCGCATGCTCGCGATGGAAATGGGAGGGGCGGCGGATCCGCTCGAGGACCTTCGGCCAGTCGCAGCCGGGGACCGGTGTCAGACGGTCACCGTATTTCTCGATTAGGTAGTGGCCCCACGTCCGAAGCGTCACCTCGGTCGTTCCCGCCGCGACCGCGATCGGCCATGTGGTCCCGGTCGGAGCCCGATGAGTTTTTCTTAACAATTTGAATCGAAACTCCGAGCGTGAATCCAAACACCGCGCGAGACTCGAGTAGCGATTCAAAGCCGCGTGGCACGGCCTTGAAACAGAACGTAGGAGTTGAGTCCAAGCCCCAATCCTAAGTCGCAACTCTCTGCACGGGAATCCGGAATTGGAGTTCGGGGAGAGTCGCGACTCCAAGCTAGCCTCGAGCCGAGTTTACAGGCTGTCGGTGCTTGATGAGGGTGACAAACCTCCCCGTGTTCGAGAAATCGATAAGAGCACACCGAACAGGATGATCTCCGCAGCCGCGCCGGCTAGGCTAGCGGACCTAAAGTACTCCCCCACGAAAGAATACAGGCGGATGCAGGCGAGTTCGGTGCCGGTGCCACAAAATCGAGTGGCGTAAAGAATGAATGCGAAAAGAGCCAGCCACGCCGCCGCGATGCCGACAATGGCCCATCGTACGAAGACTGGCACCCAAGCCTTCCTAACCCGCATAGACCCACCAGGGGGATCGCGCCACTGACTCGGTTAGGGTCCTCACCGCTCCACGAGCATGGCGGCACTCACTATGGACCTTACCGGTCGCCTCATGAAGGCGCGGTTAGGTTCGCTGGGACCCCGGTGATACCCCTCCCTGCGTCCGCGCTCTGCTCCGCCGGTTCCCCCTCCCCTGGTGGAGCAATCGTGAGATACGTAAAGGTGATTCCGTTTGCTTCGCCACCGCAGTCGGAATTTCCAGACATCAACTCGTTCCATGCGTCATTCCCCGCCGAATGTAGTGTGTCCGCGTACGCAGAGGTGAACACTCCTACTCTAGGGATGTGGAAATTTCCAGACTTGAGAGTGGTGTTGGCGTGAATGATGAACTCCTCGTCGCAGATGTCGTGGTAGCCGGACCATGGCGGCGAGCCCGGTGGGCCGCCGTTAATGCCCCTTCTCCGAACTCGGGCGGGAGGTCACGTCCCGACGTCCGACGGAGGGCGCTACGCCGGCGCCGCGGTGAAGACGCAGCCGCGCACCGCGTGCTTGGTCGGGTCCGGCTTCGAGACCTCCCACCGGCGGCCGAGGCGGGTCTCGAGGACGGTGCGCAGCAACTGGGGACAGAGGACCCGCCCGATCTCGGGCGAGTCGCTCGTGCAGGCGAAGCAGCCCGTCACCTGGAGCGTGAGGGGCTTCTCCCGTACCACCGCGAGGTGCCCCATCGTGTGGGTGTCGTAGTACTGCCGGAGGGCGGCGGCGACCTCGGCCGGGGTGCGGCCCTCGAGCTGGCCCGCGATCTCGCGGCCGAGCTGGGTCGCGATCGCCTCGATGAGGTCCGGCAGGTGGAGCTGGAACTGCTTCACCCCCGACGCGCGCATCCCCAACGCCGCGATCTCCTTGAGGCGCTGGAACGGGAGCGCCTCGCGGCCGGCGACGACGGGCAGGACGGCGCCCGACGGGTTCTCGAGCTCCACGAAGCGCGCCTCGGAGCGGGTCGCCGGGACGAACAGC
>Ga0335075_10019322_pt1 | contig 10077 bp, 6 predicted proteins | sample Lox_Sample_24_FD_206723 | JGI IMG/M metagenome (GOLD analysis project Ga0335075, IMG submission 206723) | Soil microbial communities from Loxahatchee National Wildlife Refuge, Florida, United States - Lox_Sample_2.4 | ecosystem: Environmental > Terrestrial > Soil > Wetlands | place: USA: Florida...
GGAGGTCCTGCCACAGCGGCGTGCATGTTTTCGCCGTGCCGGAAACCGAGCAGTTCAGCGATCCGGCTGCGTCGTAGGCGTCTATCCCGCCGTCAGCGGAGGTGACGTAGACAACCCCGTTCGCTACAGTCACTGATCCCGCGTCCACGTCCGTGCTGTCCGCGGAGGTCCACAGCGGCGCGAGGGTACACGTCCCCGTGGCGTCCGTTCCCGGGCAGTTCCCCGGCGCGGTCGCGTCCAGCGCGTAGAGCGTTCCGTTCGTGGCGGCGTAGACGATGCCGTTGGCGACCGCCAGCGCGTCTGTGTCGACAGGTGCGGTCCACAGTGGCGCGCACGTCTTTGCCGTCGTCCGGGTCGAGCAGTTCGTCGTCCCGGCAGCGTTGAACGCGTCGAGCCCATCCGTTGTGCCGACATAGACAGTCCCGCCAGAGACGGCTACCGCCGTAGCGCCCGCGCCGGGCAGCGCGGCGGTCCACAGCGGGGCGCACGTCTTCGGTGTCCCCGAGCAGGCTGCCGATTCCGTTGCGTCGAACGCGTAGAGCGTGCTCTCATTCGCGATGTAGATGACGCCGTTGGCGACCACAGGGGAACCGTAGTTGCCCTGGCCCAAGGGGGGACCAGTTGTCGTCCACATCGGAACGCACACGACCGGCGTCCCCGAGCAGCCAGCTGATCCGGCCGGGTCGAACGCCGCCACGTACGCCCCGCCCTGACTGGGGACCTTGCCGATCCCGCCTCCAGGGACATACAGCACTCCGTTGGCGACTACTGGCGAGCCTAGCCCGGCTGCGAACCCGAAGCCGGTCGACAAGTGGATGCTGGTTGTCCACACAGGATTGCATACCTTCGGCGTGCCCGAGCAGTTCGTCGCCCCGGCGGCGTCGAAGGCCAGGACACCATCCGGGTTTGTGACGAAAACGTCCCCGTCCGCGACTGTCATGCCGTAGTAGCCAACAGTTACCGCCGTCCACAGGGGCGTGCAGGTGGTGGGTACGTCCGCGCATCCAGTCTTCCCGGTCGCGTCGAACGCGTCCAGCCGGCCGCCTGAGTCTACGTAGATGATGCCGTTGGCGATCAGCGGCGCCGACACGCCGCCGCCCGGCGCTATGGACTGGTAGGTCCTGTTCAGCGCCAGCTTGGTGACATCCGCCGTCCCGATCCGCGTCTCGCCCGGCTGGTAGCCGGTCCGGGCCGGGCCGCCGCCCAGTTGCGGCCAGCTGCCGTCGGTGCCGGGGGGTAGCGCGATCGGACCCGGGGTATGCGTGGGCGCGGGGACGGTGGAGGCTGCCAGCGATGGAGCTGTTTTGTGCGCCGCCTTGGCATGCGGGAGGACGTGCGGGACGATAAAAGCGCCGGCTCCGGCCCCCACGATCAGGACCGTAATCCCCGCTGCAACCGGATGCGCCGCCGCCCGTCCCGCGAGGTGGCCCAGAAGAACGAATGGGGAGAACTGGATTTTCCGCTTGTCTATCTTGCTGCCATCGGTCGCGATATCACCTGCACGGCCGCTGACAAAGACGTTGCCAGTTCCGCCGGAATTGGTATAGGCGTGGCCACTCGTGTTGTTCTGGGGACCGCTACCCGTATTCTCATGGACGTCGCCTTCGTTGGCGTACTGCGGTCCTGACTGGTTGGCGATTACTTTGTCAGCGCGGTTGTTCTGCGTGTAATCGTTCATCTGCTCCCCCTACATTGACGTGCTGAGTGCCCTGATTGGCGATAACGGTGCGTCCGATGTTCTGCTGGGAATACCTCGGTCCGCGATTGACGCTGCTGTCCGGCAAGGAGCCGCGGTCCCCCGGCTCCTCCGCCTCGGCGCCAGCGTCATTATTCTCGTCTTTTTCGTATTCCTCGTCGGTGTTACGCGGGACATCATGCGGTCGCTGCGCTACCTCACCTGGACGTGGATAATTCAGGTCAGCGTCCTGGTTCCGTATTTTCTCTTCCATCATCCGAAGCTCCCTCCCTGCTTCGACTCTGTTACTTCGCAGCAGCGCAATAGTGCGCTGATAGGTCTTGAATGCTTCGGCCTGACGCCCGCAGAGGTAGTAGGCGTGCATGAGCAGCGCGATGAACTGCTCGTCCTCCCGTGCCTCCAGGTCGGTATCGGCGAGCTTGGCGAACTGGGCGAGGACACGTCCGGTGCCGCCGCGGCGCACTTCCATGGTCAGCAGGCCGATCACCGCGTCCCTGTGCTCGCGCCGCAGGGCAACGCGGTAGTCAGCGGCCCACTGCCCGGGAAGGCCCGCAAGTGGCTCCGGTCCGTACAGGCGCACCGGTCCCGGCCCCCACTCCTGGAGCGCCGTGCGGGTCAGCGAGGCGACGTCGTCGTCAGTACCGGACGCACGTGCCTGCGCGGCCCTCTCACGGAACCGGTGCACGTCGACGGAGCCGTCATCAACCCGCAGGTAGTAGCCGCTGGCGTGCGTCGTGAGCAGGTCCGTCGCACCGGCGTTCTTGAGGCAGGCGCGGGCCTTGGCCGCGTAGCTGTGCAGCCGCGCCCGGGGATCGGCTGGCAGGGAGTCCCCCCAGAGCTGTTCCGTCAGGCGGTCCATCCCGGCCGGCCGTCCTGGGGTGAGCGCGAGGACCGCGACGAACAGCCGGTTCATCGGCCGCAGCGTCGCGAGCAGGTCCGCGTCCGTGCCGTCGGCGTAAGCCGCGACCTCACTGAGCAGGTTGACGCGCATGACCGTTCCCCCCCTGCACGCGGTGACCGATTGCCCTGGCACATGACCTGTCCGCAGTACAGGAAAAGAACAGCTCTCGTCCCATTGCGCGTATCAGGTCGCGTTCTACCTCGCCGCGGCAGGCTATTCGCATGGATGGCGCGGGAATGCGGCACCACTTACCAGAAAGGGAAAGCCGATGAACGGGATCACGCTGAACGAGACGATGAACTTCGTCCGAGCCTGCGAAAGCGTTGGCACGTGCGTGGAAGTGGCGAAACTGGAACTCTACGCGATTCGTGGCTCCAAGGACCCCGACCATCTGGTTGTCGTCGAGCCTGACGAATGGAAGGCATTCATTCGCGGCGCCAAGGCCGGCGAGTTCGACAACATCTGATTGACCCGGTGTCCGCCGGGGATGCAGCCTCCCCATAATCGCTGCATCCCCGGCCCGCCGCTGGAAAGCGGCTTGCCGAATTAAGGTCGATCCTTTACTCAGGTCTGAAGCGACAGCGGCGAGAAAGGCGCGAGTCTCGTCTCCGTAGACCGCCATCTGCTTCAGCAACGACCACCTCGCGCGGTACAAGGCGATGTCCTCGGGATCGGCCACGACCAGGTTGGCGTGGATTGTCTCGACGAGCACCCTGGCATCGCCGTCACCGCGCTCAGCCATCTCAAGGAGGGCGAACCCATGCGAAGTGCTTGTCACCGCCTCGGCCGAGAGCGGGATGAGACCCACCGATACGTTGTCCAGCGTGCTCAGCGACGCGATCCGGTCCAGTTGCGCGCACAGCAGTGCCGCGGGACCGGGTCGCCAGCGCAGCGCCGCTTCGGTGATGAGGAACTCGAACCGCTGCTCGCCGGCGAACAGAGCCAGCTGGCGGTCCATTCGCGCCGCGACAACAGCCGGGATCGCGTCCGGTGGATAGCGTCCCGGGACCATGGCGAATACCCGGCGGGCATACTCAGCGGTCTGCAGGAGCCCAGGGACGACCGAGGGCTGGAACGTGAGGATCTGCAGCGCTCGCCCCTCAAGCGCCTGGATGTCACCCTGGATATGCAACCGGTCGCGGTACGTGCTATCCCACTCGCGTATCTCGACGTAGACGGCCTCGGTGAGCGCGGACAGGCGGTCCGCTGCGTCAGGCGACGCCCGCGTGGCCGACGCCCAGGCCGTCACCTCCGGCATGGAGAGCAATGCCGAGCCGGACTCGGCACGCGAGACCTTGGACTGGCTGATTCCGATCTGCTGTGCCAGCTCACGACCGGAGATGCCGCTCAGTTCCCGCGTCCGGCGCAGTTCCGTCCCAAGACGCCTGCGCCGATCGAGCCGGTCCCCGGTCCGGGCATCCGGAGTAACCACGCGGTCATCCCGGAGCCGTTCGGCGACCTGAAGCACGACATATCACTCCCCATACGATTCATAGCGATTCACTATGATTCATTCTGGTGCACCAGTAGAACAGACCCGGTATCCAGCCGTCAAGCGGGACGATCTGGCGTGGCCACCGAGAGCAGGTCAGTGGCGGACAGAGCCATGCGGATATTGCAGGCAGCTGGACCCTGGCTGCTCACCCTCGTCGCGGGATACATAACTCTGCGCAGGTCAGGCGTCTACGGGCTGGTGACTGATGCGCAGAATCTCATCGCTATCTTCGGTGTCTTGCGTGCGGCCGCGTCCGCGTGCAGGCGCGGCAACTTCTCCGCATACCCACACCTCGCGACAGGCAACGAGGAGGGCGGCCAGGACGCGGCCACGACAGCGGACGATGCGGCCTAATCCTGGCAGTTGCTGGTCGAGTCGCTGATGACCTGCTGGTACTGTACGAACTCGCTGACCTCGGCCTGGGTCCAGTGGCCGGGAGCCGACCCCTGGGCAGGCGCTGGCGCGCTCCCGCCGCCGCATGCCGTGATCGTCACCGCGGTCACGGCGGCGGCCAGTGGCCCGGCCAGGCCAGTGGCCCGGCCAGGAGGAACTGCTTCCTGCGCGTCTTGAATTCCATGACTCCCACCTCTTATCCAAGCCCGTCCAGGCAGGACGGGCTTCGTTCTCCCGGTAATTACGGGACGCTACTTGCCGCCTTGGCGTAATGCGTCCGGTGAGTTTTCGCGGTTGGTCTTTCGGCCTGGGTTACAGGGATCCGCTGAGGCTCCGCATCCCTGGCAGAACCTGTCTCCGGCGATGATGCGGGTACCGCACCTGGCGCAGAAGTCCGGTGCCCTCCCGGGCACCGGCACCGGCGGCCCCTGGTGCTCTTGCGGCTCCAGGATGGAGTCCTTGTGCTTGAGAGCCAGCAGCACCACGGCGGCGACCAGGCAGGCCAGCGCAAGCCAGCCGGAAGCCGTGTGCAGGAAGCCGTAGCGCTCCAGGCACTTGCCGCTGCCCGAGGCGAATACCGCGGCGCTGTCGCTGCACGACGGGACGTTCGAGGTTGACGCCAGGTACGCGAACGCGAATACCGCCGAGGCGATAACTGCCTTCGTAAACGTCGGCGCCTTGGTGAATCTGATTCTCATAAGCCGAACGTAAAGTCCGGCCCGCGCTGCGCGGCAGGGGCCGGGCGACCCACCAGGCGCGCCGCGTGTGGGCCGGCCGGCCTACATCAAGGTGATGATGGGACGACCGGTTCGATCCCCGCCTGTATCGCGTAGCGAGTCAGTTCTGCCCGGTTGCGAGCGCCAGTCTTATCCCTGATCCGGTCCAGGTGCGTCCGCACCGTGTTAGGCGTGACGAAGAGCGTCTTCGCGATCTTGGCGTCGCTCGCCCCGCCGGCCAGCAGCGCCATGATCTCCCGCTCTCGTGCCGACAGCAGAACGACCGGACTGTCCGCAGGCGCCCGACGCGCGACGGGAACGGCGACAGAGGCCGCGGGACCCGGATCTGGCTGGGCCGTGCTCAGGGCAAGGGCGATGGCTTCGGCTTGGCTGAGCGTGCGGCCATGCTGGCAGGCGGCATCGAACGCGGCCTGCCCGAGTGCGTCGCGCAGCCGGGCATGGTCACTGGCACGCAGACTTATGTCGACGGCATCGAAGGCCTGCCCAGCCCGTTCGTACAGGTGGTCGGCAGCGCCATGCAAGACAGCGGCGACGCCGGAGTCGCCGTCTGCGCCGGCGGCCAGCGCGAGGCCAAGGATGGCAATGTGCACAAAGGTCTTCTCACCGGTGGCTCGCGCCGTGTCCAGGACGCCGATGAGCGGAGGGCGGGCGCGGGCGGTGTCTCCGTCCATGAGGGAGGTGAAACCCAGGTTCACCGCTACGGCGGCAGCCGGGAGCTGGTAGCCGTGGGCTTCAGCGACCCTGAGCGCCTCGTGAAGGTACACGGCGCCAGCCCGGAGTTCTCCAGTCTCGACTTGGTCGATGCCAAGGTTCATCAGGGTAATGACGAGCGTGTAGTTGTCCCCGGACGCGCGTGCGAGGGAGAGAACCTCCTGCTGGTCAGCTGAGGCCGCTTCCAGGTTACCGGCCTCGCCTTTGAACGCCGCGCGGTGGCCGAGAGCGGTGCTAAGCAGATGGGGCTTTCCGGCTGACCTGGCCAGCGCGACGGCCTCGTCGACCATGTCCAGCGCGGCGGGCAGGTCGCCGGCCAGGAAGGTGTACCAGCAGAGCGCGCACAGGGCGTCGCCGGCCAGGAAGTCATCGGCGAGGCTGCGGGCGATCGTGATGGCCTCCTCCGCCATTGTGGGGATCGACGGGTTGCGACCGAAGTTATTGAGCAGGTGGCAGTTCGCTGCCAGAGCACGGGCCCGGTTCCAAGTCGGCTGGCGGGCATCGGGACGCCCGAGCAGAACGCTGAGCGCCTCGATGATCTCGCCGCTATGGCCGCGCATGTAGGAGAACCACTTGAGTCCGGTTGCAAGCCGCAGGCCAGGCTCGGCGCTACCGGTATCGGCGATGCTGAATGCCAGCGCGGCGCGGATGTTCTCGAACTCTGCCTCGATCATGTCTAGCCAGCGGGCTTCGTCCGGGCCGCGCAGTCGCGTGGCGGCGGTCTCGACGAGCGAAAGGTAATAATCGCGGTGGGCGAGCCGGACGTCGTCGGTGTCTGAGCCGCCCTCCGCGAGGCGCTCGATGGCATGGTGCCGGACCGTCTCAAGGAGCCGGTAGCGGGTCGCCCCGCGGATGACCTCGGCCTGGACCAGGCTCTTGCTGACCAGCGCGGCGAGCAGGTCAAGCACCTGCCAATCCGCGACGTCACCACCCGAGGCGACCGCCTCCGCGGCATCCAGGGTCCAGCCTCCGGCGAAAACGGAGAGTCGGCCGAACACGACCTGCTCCAGCGGGCTAAGCAGGTCATAGGACCAGTCGATCATGGCCTGCAGGGTCTGGTGGCGCGGCAGGGCGGTACGGTCCCCGGTGGTCAGCAGCCGGAACCGATGATCGAGCCGGGCACTGATCTCCGGCGCCGAGAGCGCGCCGAGGCGGGCCGCGGCGAGTTCAAGGGCCAGCGGGATACCGTCGAGCCTGACGCAGATCTCCGCCACCGCCGCCGCGCTGGCGTCGTCCAGGACGAAGTCACGCCGTTGCCGGGCGGCGTGCTCCGTGAACAGCTGCACCGACTCGAAGGCGGCCAGTGTGTCCGGGGCGGCGAGATCGGCTGGCGGGACCTCCAGGCCAGACACCCGGAAGACGCGCTCCCCGCTGATGCTGAGCGGCTCCCTGCTCGTGACGAGCAGGCAGGCCCGAGGGCACGACCGGATGACGGTCCCTGCCAGCTCGGCGACCGCACCGATCACCTGCTCGGCGTTGTCCAGGATCATCAGCACGTCCCGGTCGCCGACGGCGTCGATCAGGGTGTCCAGTAGGGGCTGCCCCGGCACCTCGCGGACGCCAAGCGCGGTGGCCGCGGTGCGGGCCACCAGCTCGGGTTCTGCCACTGGTGCCAGCTCGACGAGCCACACGCCGTCGCCGGTGCCGTCGAGAGCATCGGCCGCCACCTGCAACGCCAGCCGGGATTTGCCGATCCCGCCCGGGCCTGCGATCGTGACCAGCCGCGCCCCGCCCGACACCAGCGCGCGCAGCTCAGCCAGTTCCTGAGTCCGGCCCACGAAGCCGGTTGCCTGCGATGGCAGGTTGTGCCGCAACGCCGGGTCGTCAAGCGAGCGGAGCACGCCGAACTCCTCGGCCAGGCCCGGTCCGGTCACCTGAAAGACCCGCTCGGCGCGCCCCAGGTCCCGCAGCCGCTGCTCGCCCAGGTCCCGGAGCCCGATCCCGCCGGGCATCCGTTCGGCGAGCAGCGCGTACGTTGCCGCCGTCATCAGAACCTGACCGCCATGGCCGATGTCAAGCAACCGCGCAGTCCGGTTCGGCACCGGACCGAGGAAGTCACCGTCGCGCTCCGAACAGGCACCAGAGTGCAGCGCCACGCGCACCCGGACGGGCAGGCTGGACGCCCAGGGCTCGTCGCCGACTGCCTGCTGGATGGCCACCGCCGACGAAAGAGCGGCAACCGGGTCGGCGAACACGGCGCGATGTGCCTCGCCAACCGTCTTGAAGATGTGGCCGCCGGCCGCCTCGATCCGCTCGCGGACAATGCGGTCATACTGGGCCGATGCCGCCGCCATGGCGTCGCGGTCGGCCTCCCGCAGCCCGACGCTGCCCTCCACATCGGTGAACAGCAACGTCGCTAAGCCGGACATAACACTCACTCACACATTGTGGCATCCCGCTCACCCCCACGCAGCCTGCCATCGCTCTGGATGGCGTAGGGCAGGCCTGGTCTTCATCCTTGCGTCGGCTGAGTGTGCCGTGTGCCAGCCATATCCGGGCCGGAATGGCAAGCAGGCCTGTCCGTGGCTGTCCGCGCGTTTTGGTGTCCGTCAGGGCGGCAGGCGCGGACATATGGCGGACGGCCCGGCTGGAGGCCGGAAGATCCGCGCAGCTAGAGGGCCATCTGCTGGTCGTGGAGGAGAACATCAGCAGACTGCTCCCTTGATCGGGCAACCGCTCGGCCCGGCTAGCTGACCGCCCGGTGTGCTGCTTCTCACAGGAGCGTCCGCGACTCAGCGGATGCTGACTGGCCGACGGTGACGGGGTTGGGCGTCCGATGAGCTGACCTGGATTGACACGGGGTTTCCTACGGTGCAGCGTGAATTGACGGTCAGTCTGCTGTTTGGAAGGGTCGGGGCTAGATCAATGACATCTCAGCATGCCACTGGCATTGCTGCCGCCACCGCGGATAGCGGGCTGCCGCGGAGTCCAGGATCGGCGTTCTTGAAGAAGAGCATCGTGGACGGCTTCAGCGACCCGCGGGACCGGCCAGAACGCATAACGGTTCCATTCGGGCACGTCCGCCGGTCGGAGATTTGGCCAGTCATGCACGAACTGCCGGTCGAGCAGGCTGGTGCCCACGAGGCGATCGCCCGAGTGCACGCGCGCAGGCATACCTCGAACGCCTTGCTCAGCAACAGGCCCTTTACTCAAGGGCAGTCGATGCGTGCGCCGCCGTTCTCACTGTCGGCTGCTCCGTGGCGCGTGTAGGGTTCCAAAATCTCGTCGCCATCTCTGACCTGCGGCGTTATGCCTGGGTCGATAGGTGTCATGCGGCCGTTCGTACTCGTGGATCAGGGCGCCGAGGACCTTCCGGCGACGTATCTGCGCTGCCGCCAGATCAGCGGCCGGGGCTGTGCTGCTACTTCGATGCCCGCGCCTGCGAGCACCGCGTCGAACGCCTCGGTGAACTGCCCGGCCCTGTCCCGGATAAGGAACCGGAATCTGGCAGCCCGGTCCCGTGGGTCCATCAGCAGGTTTCGCGCCTGCTGCACTGTCCATGCCCCGTCAGGGTGCGTCGTCACGCCCAGGAGATGGACATGGCGGGTGCTCACCTCGAGCACGAAGAACACATAGACGCGGCGTAAGGTGACCGCGCAGTCCACGTGGAAATAATCGCAGGCCAGCATGGTGGCGGCCTGGGTGCGCAGGAACCGTCGCCAGGTAGTGCGATCGCGCTGCGGGGCGGGCGGGATCCGCAGCCGTTTCAGCACCCGCCGCACCGTGGACGCGCCGGCCCGGTATCCCAGGCCAAGCAACTCGCCCTGGATCCTCTTGTATCCCCAGCCGGGGTTCTCCCGTGCCATCTGCTCGATCAGCACCGCGAGCTTGGCGTCGGCCGGCGGGGCCCGGCGTCCTCCGACGCCGCCGAGCGGGCCGGCAGCGCCATCCACCCGGCCAGGCGGACGAACATCATGTACAGCAGCCGTACCATCATAAGGACGCGATCCTGCCAGCGCAGCGGACACAGCCGCTGGCATACTGGCAGACCAGCCGCCTATGCCCCCGTTCTGGTGGCTTCGCACGGCTTGCCGGATCACGATGGCCAAGCCACCTGGTGCCCGTGATGTCACACCTTGTGTCCATGCTGGTCCGACTGTATCGTGACGGTACGCGGTGGTGCCGTCTCACGCGGTCCTCCCCC
>Ga0335075_10019323_pt1 | contig 10077 bp, 7 predicted proteins | sample Lox_Sample_24_FD_206723 | JGI IMG/M metagenome (GOLD analysis project Ga0335075, IMG submission 206723) | Soil microbial communities from Loxahatchee National Wildlife Refuge, Florida, United States - Lox_Sample_2.4 | ecosystem: Environmental > Terrestrial > Soil > Wetlands | place: USA: Florida...
GGATGCGCGGAGTTGAAGTTACGGCGCGATTTGGCCTGAGTGGGTAGGAGGATCCTTAGCGACCACTCAGCTCACGTCCAGGTTGAGATCGCTTACTAGAGGATGACGGCAGCCGGCGGCCCCAGGCGGCCGGAGACGAAACGACGTACGCTGATTGCTGTAGGCGAAGGCGGATTGATGCGAGACAACGACAGCGAGAGCGGCTGGGAGCCACCGGAGTACGTCAGCCCGTGGATGCCCACCTCTGATGCCGACAGCGGCAACGACACGATTTCCTTCGGCGCCGAGGGCGGCGATCCGGACGAGGGAATCACGCCGGGCCAGCCGGGAGCGGGACAGGGCTACGGCCAGGCTGGATACCCGCGGCCCGGGTACGGGCAGCCGGGGCAGCCGGGGTACGGTCAGCCTGGGTACGGGCAGCCGGGGCAGCCCGGGTACGGGCAGCCGGGGTACGGTCAGCCGGGGCAGCCCGGGTACGGGCAGCCGGGGCAGCCCGGGTACGGGCAGCCGGGGTACGGGCAGCCTCCGCAGGGCGGATACGGCGCGTGGAGCGGCGGCCAGGACCCGTGGGGATACGGACCACCGCCCCCGCCGCAGGGCTCGCGGGTCGGCCGGGTGCTCGCCTACGTCGCCGTCGCGGTGCTCGCGGCCGGCGCCGGCGCGGGGGCCGCCGTCGCGCTGAACCACTCCTCCTCCCCCTCGTCGTCCGCCAGTTCACCGCAGAACCTCAACCCGCAGTCCGGCCAGGGCGGAGGCGACCCGTTCGGCTCCGGCCAGGGCGGCACGGGCAACAACAACAACAGCGGCGGGACGAACAGCGGCAGCGGCACGCTCAACGCGCAGGCTCTGGCCAACAAGGTCGACCCGGGGATCGTGGACGTCGTCTCGCAGCTCAAGTACAACGACGCGACCGCCGAAGGCACCGGCATGGTCATCTCGTCCAACGGCCTGGTGCTGACCAACAACCACGTGATCGACGAGGCGACCAGCGTGACCGCGACGCTCGTGGAGTCCGGCAAGACCTACACCGCGCGCGTTGTCGGCTACGACTCGACCGACGATGTGGCGCTGCTGCAACTCCAGGGCGCCTCGGGCCTCAAGACCGTCTCGCTCGGCAACTCCAGCCAGGTCAAGGTCGGCGACGCCGTGCTCGCGCTCGGCAACGCCGGCGGCCGCGGCGGGATGCCCTCGACCGCGCAGGGCACCATCGGCGCCCTCAACCGGACGATCGAGGCCAGCGACCAGGGAGCGGACACCACCGAGACCCTGCACGGCATGCTGCAGACCGACGCGCCGATCGAGGAGGGCGACTCCGGCGGCCCGCTTGTGAACTCGTCCGGCGAGGTCATCGGCATGGATACCGCGGCGACCTCCTCGGAGCTCGGATCGACGACGGACACCACCGGGTTCGCGATCCCGATCAACCACGCGGTGTCGATCGCCACGCAGATCGCCGAGGGGCATGCCAGCGCGACCGTGCACATCGGCCTGGCCGGCTTCCTTGGGATCAACGTGGCCGACGCCAGCCAGCCCAGCCAGTGCCAGGACAGCGGGAGCGGCATCGGCGGCGGGTTCGGCAACAACACTGCCCCGGTCAATTCCGGCGCGCTTGTGTGCGACGTCTTCCCCGGCACCCCGGCCGCGAGCGCGGGACTGAACAGCGGCGACGTGATCACCCAGATCGACGGGCACACCGTTTCCTCGGCGGACAGCCTGACCAGCCTGATGGCCGGCCACCACCCGGGCGACCATCTGAGCGTCGTCTACGTGGACACCAACGGCGGTACGCACGACACCACCGTCATCCTGGCGGCGTACGCGAAGTAGGGGCCGGGGAGCGGGCTCAGCCCGCGAGCCAGGAACGCAGCCGGGCCTCGCACTCGGCGATCGCGGCCACCTCGACGTACTCTCCCGCGGTGTGCGCGATCTCCGAGATGCCCGGGCCGTAGTTGACCGCGGGGACGCCGAGTTCGGCAAACCTGGCGACGTCGGTCCAGCCGAGCTTGGGCCGGGGCGTGCCGCCGACGGCGGCCACGAACGACGCCGCCGCGGGCGCGGATAGCCCCGGCCGGGCGCCCGGCGCCACGTCCAGGATGTCCACCTGCCAGGACGCAAACAGCGAGCTCACGCACTCCGCGGCCTCGTCCGCGGAACGGTCCGGGGCGAACCTGTAGTTAACCGTCACCACGCACGAGTCGGGAACCACGTTCCCGGCCACTCCGCCGCTGATCGCCACCGCGTTCAGCCCTTCCCGGTAGCGCAGCCCGTCCACCACCGGCTCGCGCGGCACCCACCCGCGGAGCACGTCAAGGATGCCGCCCGCCTCGTGGATCGCGTTCCGCCCCATCCAGGACCGCGCGGTGTGCGCCCGCGCGCCGGAAGCCGTGATCGCCGCGCGCAGCGTCCCCTGGCAGCCGCCTTCCACCACGCCGCCGCTCGGCTCGAGCAGCACGGCGAAGTCCCCGGCAAGCAGCTCCGGCGACGAGCGGCTGAGCAGGAACAAGCCGTTACGCGCGGCTTCGATTTCCTCACACTCGTAGAACACGTAGCTGACGTCGCGGGATGGCGCGGCCAGGCCCGCGGCCAGCCGCAGCTGGACCGCCACCCCCGACTTCATGTCGCTTGTGCCGCAGCCAGACAGCCGTGTCCGTTCCGGGTCAAAGGAAGACGGGAAGTTGCCCGCGTGCGGCACTGTGTCGATGTGCCCGGCCAGCACCACGCGCTCCCTCCGCCCCAGCGTGGTGCGCGCCACCACCGTGTTGCCCAGCCGGCGGGTGGTGAGGTGATCGAGCGGGGACAGGGCACGCTCGATGGCGTCGGCGAGCTCCTTCTCCTCGCCGCTGACGGAGGCGATGTCGGTGAGCGCGGCGGTCAGCGCCGCGCCGTTGGCGCGCAGGTCAAGATCCACGGGTGCAAAGCTACAGCGTCTGCGGAACTACAGCGTCTGCGGAACTACAGTGCCTGCGGAACTACAGTGCCTGCGGAACTACAGCGCCTGCGGAACTACAGTGCCTCGGCGGCCTCCGCGGCCGAGGGCCGTTGCGCCATCGACCGCGCGGCCCCGCGCAGCGCGCTGACGATCACCCCGACGGACGGCCGGAGCACGCTCGCGGTGCGCGCCACCGCGTAGACGTCCCTGGCCAGGTCAAGCCCGGCGGGCATCTCGCGGACCACCACGCGCCGCTCGTAAGCGCCAACGGCCAGCCGGGGCATGATCGCGATCCCCAGCCCGCGGGCGACCAGGTTCACGACCGTGCCGAGCCCCTCGAACTCCGAGGGCACCGGCGGAGTCACTCCGACCGCGGCGAGCAGCCGGTCCACCGCCTGCCGTGACGGCTCGCCGGACGGCGCCGCCAGCCACGGCTCGTCCCGCAGTGCCCGCAGGTCCACCGGCCGTTCCGGGTTGGCGGCCGGGTGCCCGCGCGCGACCACGAGCACCAGCGGGTCGCGGACCAGGTGGTAGTAGCTGAGCACGCCCCGGTCATGGTTCATCTCTTGCAGGCTGGCCGCGAGGCGCCCGGTCCAGTCGTCCACGATCGCCGCCTCGACTTCCCCCGAACGCACTAGCTGCAGCCCCTCGGACGGCGAGGACTGCCGCAGCAGCAGGGACAGCTTGGGGTGGGCGCGCAGCGACCGGGCAAGCGCGGGCGCGAACGCGACGGCCGCGGACGGGAACGCCGTCACCACCACCCGGCCGGACGGCTCGGCGGCGCGGGCGGACAGGTCCGCCTCGGCCTCCTCCACCATCGCCAGGATCCGCTCCGCGTAGACGGCCAGCCGGCGCCCGGCGTCGGTCAGCCCGGCGCTGCGCGCCGTCCGGTCGAGCAGCGGCGTACCCGCCTCCCGCTCAAGCACCGCCAGCTGCTGAGAGACCGCCGACGGCGTGTAACCCAGCGCGTCGGCGGTACGGGCGATGCTTCCCCGGGCCGCGAATTCGTGCAGCATGCGGAGCCTACGAATATCGAGCATTAATAAATCTTAACCTCTCCCCAAGGCATCAGCGCTTGTACTTACGCTCAATGCGGGTAAGGCTTGCGGGGGTATGTCCCTTTCCCGCAGCTAGGAGTGCCAGCTTTCATGGCCATCACAGCGCCCCTGCCCACCATTACCGACGAGCCACGGACCCCGGCATCGCCGGGCCCCGCGACGCACGTCCGCATGACGCGCGTCTCCGCGACGCTGGCCGCGAATGAGGCGCTTGACGAGCGGCGACAGCGCGGTGAGCGGGTGCTGCCGCTGGCGTTCGGTGAGGCAGGAGTGCCCGTTGCCCCGGCGCTCAAGCACGCGCTCGCCATGGCGACCCATCGAAACGGCTACGGCCCGGTCGCCGGGCTCGCCGACCTGCGGACGGCGGCCGCCGGTTACTGGGGGAGACGCGGGCTGCCCACGGCCGCGCACGAGGTGGTCTGCGGCCCCGGAAGCAAGGCACTGCTCTACGGCCTGCTGCTCTGCCTGCGCGGCGACAGCGTCGCGATCCCCCGGCCGAGCTGGGTCAGCTATGCCGCCCAGGCGTCGCTGACCGGCACCCGCCGAGTGTACGTGCCGATCATGCCCGGCCAGGGCGGCGTGCCCGACCCGGAACGGCTGGAGGCAGCGGCGACCTCCGCCGCCCGCGACGGCTCTCGGCTCAGCGCGGTGATCGTCACGCTGCCGGACAACCCGACAGGGACGCTGGCCAGCGCGGAGATGGTGCGGGCGCTGTGCGACGTCGCCCGGCGTCACGACCTGCTGATCATCTCGGACGAGATCTACCGGGATCTCGTGCATTCCGGCGACGAGGATTTCCTCAGCCCCGCCTCGGTCGCCCCGGAACGGACCATCGTGACCTCCGGCCTGAGCAAGAACCTCGCCCTTGGCGGGTGGCGGATCGGCGTTGCCCGGCTGCCGGACGCGGCGGCGGGCGTAACCGCGCTGCGCGAGGCGCTGCTCGCCGCCTGCAGCGAGATCTGGTCGGCACCGGCCGCGCCGGTGCAGCAGGCCGCGGCGCTTGCGTTCAGCGAGCCGCCGGAGATCACCGAGCGGATCGCCCGGTCACGTCACCTGCACGGCGCGATCGCGCGCGCGGTGGCGGCCCGGTTCACCGCGGCCGGGGCTCTGCTTGCGCAGCCGCGGGGCGCGTTCTACCTGTATCCGGACTTCGGTCCGCACCGCCCGGCGCTGCTCGGCCGGTTCGGGGTCCAGACGGGCGCGGACCTCGCCGCGCTGCTGCTACGCAAGTACGGCATCGGGGTGCTGCCGGGCAGCGCCTTCGGTGACCCCGACCGGGCGCTGCGGCTGCGGGTGGCGACGTCGCGCCTGTACGGCGAGACCGCGGCACAGCAGGAGCAGGCGCTCGCGGCCGCGGACCCGGCCGCGCTGCCGTGGATCGCGGACGGCCTGGCCTGGCTGCAAAGGGCGCTGGCCGGACTGGCGAGCTGAGCCGGTTGTCCCGAACGGACGCCGGCGTCTTCCCCGGCTGAGGGGTTTCCCGCTTACGTGGCGGCGGCGACCGCGCTTGTCACGGCCAGGGCCAGCATGATCACCGCCGCTCCCCTTGTCAGCCAGGTGGCGGGGATGAACTTGAGCAGCCGCCAGCCGACGATGACGGCCGCCCCGGCGGCCACCCACAGCGCCAGGATCGCCCCAGCCCCGACCGACAGCGGGTCGTGGAAGCGCGCCGCCAGGCTGACGGTGAGGAACTGGGTGAGGTCGCCGAACTCGGCGAGGAACACCACCGCGAAGGACGTCGTCACGACCGGCCAGAACCCGTCGCGAGTGCCGTCCCGGCCGCTGTCGTCCTCGTCATCGTCCACCCGTTCCGGATGCTGCCGCCACAGCAGCACGGCGCCGATACCGAAAGCCACCGCGGCCGCGGCCTGCACCCAGCGGTGCGGCAGCAGGCTCAGCGCTCCGCCCGCGGCCACCGCAAGCACTACCTGGGCCACGAACGCGGCGGCCGCGCCGACCCACACGAACCCAGGCCGGTACCGGCTGCTGAGGATCAGGCAGGCCAGCACGGTCTTGTCCGGAAGTTCGGCGGGCAGCACGGCCACGAAGGTCGTGACCGCCGCGGTGAGGCTCATCCGGGAAGGCGCTCCGTCCGGTCGGGCCGGGCCGGCCTCCGCCGGGCGAACCCGGGAACCTCCGGCGCGGCAGCATGGAGTCGCCAGCATGACGCTGACGGCAAGGTACTGCGGCCGAAGGTCTCACTCAGGCCGACCGCGCGCATGGCGCGGTGCGGCCCCCCGGGAACCGGATCCGGTCAGCGGGCCACCACGCCTCGGCGCGGACGTGCCCGGCCGCCGGACCGCGATTGTCGGCATCCCGGCGATGGAGCTACTCCCCTTCGCTGTTCCCATCCTAACCCAGCCAGGCCGGCCGCCAAGGGGCCCTGTATCGTTTACTTTGTTACAGAAGTTGTTACACGATGCCGTGCGGAGGACTCGGGGTGACCGACGGCCGGCAGCGCGATCGGGTTCGCGTGCCCTCGCCGCTGATCCCCTGGCGGCTTCCCTCCGGGCGCGGCGCGACCGAGCAGCCAAACGCGACGGGTGACGGCGACGCTCCGCTCACCCTCCGCTTCTGGGCGCTTGTGGTGCTGACCGGCGTCGCCACCGGGCTGTTCGGCGACCTGATGATGCTGCTCCTTTTCAACGTGGAGCACGTGGCCTACGGGTACCACACCGGGACCCTCGAGGCCGCCGTCCACCGGGTCGGCGACGTGCGCCGGCTTGTCCCGTTGCTGGCGGCCGGGCTGTTCGGCGGGGTCGCCTGGCATCTGCTGCGCCGCTTCACGCCCGGCGAGAGGTCGGACATCGACGACGTCATCTGGGAACGGGAAGACCGGCTGTCGTTCCGGCGCTCGTTCCTCACCTCGGTGATCTCCGAGATCGTCGTCGGGCTTGGCGCCTCCATCGGCCGGGAGAACGCGCCCAAGCTGATGGGCGGGGCGTCGGCGAGCGTGCTCGCGGACTGGGGCAAGCTCACCCCCGGACAGCGCCGGCTGCTCATGGCCTGCGGCGGCGGAGCCGGGCTCGCGGCCGTGTACAACGTGCCGCTTGGCGGCGCCCTGTTCACCGCCGAGATCATGCTGGGCACGATCACGCTGCCGGTCATACTGCCCGCGCTGGTCTGCTCGGGAATCGCGACGGTCACCGCCTGGATCTACCTGCCGTCCCACCCGACGTACCTGAACGTCCCCAACTATCACCTGACCGCGCCGATCATGGTGTTCGCCCTGGTGGCCGGGCCGGTCATCGGGCTGATCGCCACCGGCTACATCCGGCTGATCGGCTGGGTGACGCACTTCCAGATCACCGGCCGGGCCGCCATCGCCGCCCAGGTGGCCGCGATGGGCCTGCTCGGGGTGATTGGCTTCGCCTACCCGCAACTGTTCGGCAACGGCAGGGACATAGCGTCCGACGGGTTCACCGGGGCGGGCGGGTTCGTGTTCTTCCTCGCGCTGTTCCTGCTCAAGCCGCTGGTCACCTCCGCCATGCTGGGCAGCGGCGCGTCCGGCGGGCTGTTCACCCCGACGCTGGCCACCGGCGCGGCGCTGGGCGCCGCGGCAGGGATCGCCTGGTCGCTGGCCTGGCCCGGCTCGCCGAGCGGCGCGTACGCCCTCGTCGGGGCGGCCGCCATGCTTGGCGCCGCGATGCAGGCGCCGCTGAGCGCCCTCGCACTCGTCCTCGAACTGATCAACGGCGGCTTCTCGCTGCTGATCCCGATGATCACCGCCACGGCGATCGCCACGATGATCGCCCGCGTAGTGGACGGCTACTCCATATACTCGGCCCGCCTCCGTTCCCAGGCCAAGCCGCCGAGCACATACGACCCGCCCGCGGCGTAACACCGCCAGCCAGGCCTGCCGCACCACCTGGGACGCGGCAGGCCCTGGCAAGGCAGGCCCCGGTGATCCCCCTCCGCCGCATCGAAGCCGCGGCACCGCAAAATGACCAGCCGCCGCTCCTCGGCCGCTCGCGGTTCCTTCGCAAGGAATGATCCTCAACGCGCTTGACACTAGGGCGTCGGGCGCGCAAAGACTCCCTCCCGTTACGGGTTTGCTGACCGTTAGGCGTACCGGATATTCTCCAGCGAATCCATGTCACGGACGGCGATCTCCCGATAACCAGTCGCGATAACGCCCTTCTTGCGGAACTCCGCGAGGACGCGTTCCGTCGTGGACACGGCGACTCCGGCCAGTTCGCCGAGTTCCATCTGAGTCAGCGGCAGCGGGATCACCACGTCCCCGTCTCCGGCGGACTCGCCGTAGTCGGCGGCCAGCCCGTAGATCACCCTGGCGAGGCGCTCCCGCGCGCTCCACGTCCGCTCAGCGGCATGACTTTCCGTCGCTGCCCGCATCTTGGCCACCAGCGAGCGGGTGACTGTGCCGAGCACGGCGGGGTACCGGTCACCGAAGGCAAGGAAACTCGCCCTGCCGATCCGCACCGCGCCGACCGCGCCGACGGCCCGGGCGGTCGCCGTCCGCGGCATGCCGTCGAGCACGGCGAATTCGCCGATCAGGTCGCCGCGGGACCGCACCGCCACCGTCGTCTCCATGCCGGACTCCGCGGCGACCGTCACCTTGACCATGCCACCGATCAGCACGTACAGAGCGTCACCGAGTTCACCCTGTAGCACGAGGATGCCGTCATCGTTGAACCGAACGGGCTTACCGGCGCTCAGCAAGGCTGAACGCTCGCTGTCGCCCAGCGAGGCCATCAGGCTGGGTTTCGGCCACCTGCCGCGGTCGGGCATGTTCACGGCCGTCCGGCACTGCCGAGGCTCCGCGGGACGAGAAGAGAGCGTGAGGTACACAACGGATATTTTGCCAGCTCGGACGCAACATCCGGGGAGATCTACCCAAATCGGGCACCGCGAATGTGGCGCAATTATTCTTCCCACCGCGCAGAGTTACCCATTACCCTGCATACAGGGGAACGTGGGGAAAGCGTGAGGAGAATGGTAAACGGCGTGGCCGCCGAGCCACGGGGGCAAGGTCAGGCGCTGCCAGCACGGAGCCAATCGGGCCGGAAGCTGCGAATGGGTTTCGTCTTGGATGTCGCCGGTTACGGTGCGCGTACAGCGCCCATGCAGAACGATATCCAGCGACGTCTTCCGCCGCTGGTCTCTTTGATGCTCGCGAAATGCGGAATGGACCTCGGCGAGGTCGAGCATGAGTGGACCGGTGACGGGATCAACGCGATGCTGCCCACCGAGACCGACCCGACGGTCGCGCTACCGGTGATGATCCGCTCACTGGCGGCACAACTCGGTACGGACAACGCGCGGAGCAGCGACCCGATCAAGCTCCGAATGGCGATCGGCATCGGCCTGGTCTCCCGCAGCGGCGCCGGATTCGGCGGCCCGATGATCGTGGATATCAACCGGCTAGTCGGCAGCGCTCCGCTGCGGGCCGCGCTGGCCGAGCATCCCACCGCCGATCTCGCCGTCGCGATATCCGATCAAGTGCATTCGATCATTATCCGGCCAGGTTATCCCGGCATTCCACGCGGCCAGTTCACCGCCGTGAACGTGCTGGAGAAGGAATTCGCCGCACCTGCCTGGATATGGGTTTCCGCGCGTCAGTGGAGCATGCCCGCCTATCAGCCGCTCACCAGAGCCGATCCGCGCCAGATCGGCGGGTACCGGATCGCGGCACGTATCGGTTCCGGTCCCGCGGGCCGGGTCTACCTGGGCAGATCTGGTGAAGGCACCTCCCTGGCGATCAAGCTTTTCGCTCCGGAGATAGCAGCCAACGCGGAAGCACGCCGCCGGCTCGCGTCCGGGGTGCTCATCGCCAGCGAGCTGCGCAGTCCGCAGCTAGCGCATGTCGCGGATTCGGACACCGAGTCCCCCCGGGTATGGGTCGCGAGCGCGCTGGTCGCGGGGCCCTCGCTGGCCTCCGTGATCGCGGAGACCGGTCCACTGCCGACGAATTCGGCGGCATGGCTTGCGCTCGGCGTCGCCCGCGCGCTCGCGGCGATACACGACGCGGGCCATGCGCACGAGGCGCTCACCCCGGCGAACGTGCTGGTCCGCGCGAGCGATCCGGTCGTCACGGACTTCGGCATCAGCAGGAACGCGCTGACCGAAGGA
>Ga0335075_10019324_pt1 | contig 10076 bp, 8 predicted proteins | sample Lox_Sample_24_FD_206723 | JGI IMG/M metagenome (GOLD analysis project Ga0335075, IMG submission 206723) | Soil microbial communities from Loxahatchee National Wildlife Refuge, Florida, United States - Lox_Sample_2.4 | ecosystem: Environmental > Terrestrial > Soil > Wetlands | place: USA: Florida...
CCGACTCGGGGCGGAAAGCCCGCAGCTTGGCGGCTAGCCCGGGGGTCCGGTAGCCGTCACCCGAGGGAGCCAGGAGCTCGAGTTCGCCGAGCAGGCGAGGCACCACGCCGGCCGCGTCACCGGTCAGCATGCTCAGCTGGCCCGTTGGCCGCCGCAGGTCGCGGTCCCTGATGTCGCAGGCGATAACGTCGGCGGCCTCGCTCAGCAGGCTCTGGCGCATCGTCGTGAAGTCGTTCATTCCCGCCCCGACGGCGAGCACCACGTCCGCCTCGCCGATCAGCTTCGCCGACAGGTTGGTGCCGAGCCCCCCGGCGATGCCGATCAGAAACGGATTGCCGTCGAACATTCCCTTGGCCCGCAGCGTGGTCGCCAGCAGCGCGCCCACGCGGTCGCCGATCGCGGCGAGTGCGGCCTCGCACCCGGCCTCCACCGCGCCCCGGCCCGCGATAATGACCGGTTTGCGTGCGCGGCCAAGCAGCGTGGCGGCCCGCCGGACCTCACCGTCCGGCGGGGTCGGCCCGCTGACCGCCCGGGTCTGCTCCGCTGGCTCGTCATGCCAGGCGTCCCAGTCGCGGTCCTGGATATCGATCGGGAGGTTGACCGCCACCGGGCCGCGCCCGGAGGCCGCCATCCGGTAGGCGGACACGATGTCCGCATAGGGAGTCCTGTGGTTGTCGATGTGGACCACCGGGACTCCGGCCGCGGCGAATATCGCGTCGTGATCCACGTCCTGTGGCCATCCTCGCTGGGCCGCCGCGACGTCGCCGGCCAGGAGAAGCAGGCGCGAGCCCGCCTTCCTGGCCGTGACGAGAGCGGTGAGCGAGTTGGTCAGGCCGGGCCCCTGGGTCACCGTGCAGACGCCGGTCCGACCGGACGTCCGCGAATAGCCGTCGGCCATCGCGATCGCCGCCGATTCGTGCCGGGTGCCGTAGTAGCCCAGGCCAAGGTCATTGGCCCAGTACGTGAGGAACTTGAGGTTACCGTCGCCCATCAGCCCGAAGATCTCTGTCACGGACTGCTCGCGCAGGGCGTTGGCGATCGCCTCGAAGACCTTCATCGGTGAACCTCGCTTGTCCTCGGCGTCCTGGTCAACGGCTTGTCACCCGTCGAGCTTGACGCCTTCCTTCTGCCAGAGGCTGGTGAAGAACGGCTGGTAGCTCGGGTAGTTGTAGGTGGTTCCCGCCGGCTGGACGTTCTGCGGCGTGACCAGGGTGTAAGGGAACGGATGAATGCTGACGTTGGCCACCCAGTCGGTCTTCTTCAAGATGAACTTGTTGACAAACGAGTCGAAGACGTACCAGGGGCTGTCATAGACCGGCGAGTCGGCTACCGCCATCGGAATCGCGCCGTTCTTGTCCGCGCGCAGCAGCGAGAAGTCGATCGGATCGAGGTAGTAGGAGAACACCCCGACGTCGCCCAGGTTCTGGGTCTTGATCGTCTGCAGCGACGTCGAGAACTCGAAGTCCTGCAGGCCCCACACCATGTTGATCTTGGGGTTGGCGTGCAGCGCGTCGGCCACCGCCGTCTGGGTGTCGGCCACCGCGTTCTGCAGGTCGGTCTGGTGCGCGGCGGCGACCGTGATGCCCGCGCTCGCGGTGTCGGCGGTGAGCGTCTGGCTGCGGATCACGATCGCGGTGATCCCTGAGGCTTCGAGGTTCAGCGCCTCGCCCCCGTGGGGGTAATCCTTCCTGATCTGCGCCGCGAGCAACTGCGACATGTAGGCGTCGCTCGGCTGGAACTGCGCGGCGATGTCATGGTTGGGATCGATCAGCGGGGCGGCCTGGGCGATGATCGGGATCCCCTTGCTCTTGGCCTCCGCCATTGCCTGGGGCGCGGCGCTGGGCGGGATCGCTATGTCGATAATGCCGTTGACGTTCTCGTTGACCAGGGCCGACATGATCTGTGCCATCTGGGCCGGATCGCCGTTGGCGTTAAGAACGTCTACCTTCCAGCCCAGCAGTTGCGCTATGTGATTGACCATAGCCAGCTGCTGCAGCACGTTGGGGGACTGCTCGGTGATCGCCGCGACCCCGATCGTCACCTGCCCGGTGGACGCAGCAGACGAACTCGAGCCGGCCGCCGCTCCCGCCGTGGCGGTCCCGCCGCCAGAACTGCCCCCCGAACTGCCGCACCCGGCTGCCCCCAAGATAGCGGCCATGACCACGACGGCCCCTATAGCAACTCGCGATTTCATTGGCCCCTCCCTCTCCTTCAAGAGCCTGGTAAGCCACCCGGGCGCCAGCGGCGCCGTGAGCAGCGGCGAGAGACACGCGCTCTCGCATCGGTTAAACTATGCGAAACATAAGCATGATTTTATGTCGGGTGTCAAGGACCGTCGCACGGACGTGACTAGGGGGTTCGCTGGTCGTAACCGACGCGTGACCTGGAATTCTGCGATCGTTGGCCCTGCTCCGGAGCGGATTCGGCCTGCGCCAGGGCCAGAGAACAGGTATCGGGCCCGATCCGGCCGACCCGCTTGACCCGACATAATCTATGCGTATCTTTATATTAGTTCTAGCTAAGAATCGGAGATGCAACCGTGCCGTTGCTGACGTCGGGCGAGGCCGACATGCTCGTAGAGCTCGTAGCGAGCTTCACCGCGGACGAGATCGCGCCACGCGTCAACGACTATGACGCCGCCGAGACGCTGCCCAGGGAGATCCTGGACAAGATGGGCGCTCTCGGTTTCTTCGGCGGGGTGCTGTCTCCCGAGTACGGCGGGCTTGGCCTGGACTTCGTGACCTACGCACGGGTCATCGAGGAGATCTCGAAGGTTTGCAACGCGATGGGCTGCCTGGTCTCGATGCCCTCGGGCCTGGTGGGCGCCGGCATCGAGCGATTCGGCTCGCAGTCCCAGAAACAGGACTGGCTCACTCCGCTTGCCCGCGGCGAGTATTTCGGCGCCGCCGGAGTCACCGAGCCGCGTTCCGGCAGTGACGTGGCGGGGATGACCACCAGCTACGTCCGGGAGGGCGACCGGTTCATCATCAACGGCGCTAAGGCATGGATCACCAACATCGACATCGCCGACTTCTTCGTGACGTTCGCGACGCGGGACCGCGCCCTGCGCCACCGCGGGGTCACCGCCTTCATCATTCCCAGGGACACGCCAGGGGTGAGCACGGCTCCCTACCGGAACAAGCTGGGTTTCCGGCCGCTTTGCACCGGCGACCTCATCCTGCGGGACGTCACGGTCGGGCCGGAAGCGGTGCTGGGGGAGGAAGGCGGCGGGTTCGCGGTCGCCATGACAGCGGTCGAGCGCGGCCGGCTCGGCGTGGCGGCCAGGGCCCTCGGCGTCGCCCAGGCCTGCCTCAGCGAGGCGGGGTCTTTCGCCCAGACCCGGATGGCGTTCGGCCAGGAGATCTCGAACTTCCAGATCGTGCAGTCGAAGATAACCGACATGGTGGTGGGCGTCGAGACAGCCCGGCTGCTGGTCCGCGCGGCCGCGGAGGCGCTGGACCGCGGCGAGCGGGCGCGCAGGCTGACGAGCATGGCCAAGATGTATGCCAGCGACGTGGCGTTCCGGTCGGCGGCCGACGCGGTGCAGATTCACGGGGCCGCCGGCGTCTCGTCGGAATACACCGTCGCGCGGCTGCTCCGGGACTCCAAGGTGCTGCAGATCGTTGAGGGCAGCAACGATCTGCACCGGGCGCTGATCGCCGAGATGGAACTCGGGCTGCGCCGCGAGGACGTCGGCAAGGGGACGAGCTCATGAAGGTCGCGGTCATCGGTGCGGGCATCATGGGCAGCGGGATAGCGCAGGTCGCCGCCGCGGCGGGGCACAGCTCGGTCGTCGGCGACGTGAGCGAGCAGGCGCTAGAAGTAGCGCGGGCGAGCATCGAAAAGAGCCTGGGCCGTCTGGTCAAGTCCGGGAGGACGACCCCGGCCGAGTCGGCCCAGACACTTGCCCGGCTGGAGTTGACCGCCGACATCGCCCGCGCCGCGACCGGGGCCGAGGTGGTCGTGGAGGCTGTGCCGGAACGGCTGGGCCTCAAGCGCGACGTGCTGAGCGAGGTGATCCGGCTCGCGCGGCCGGACGCGCTGCTCGGCACGAACACTTCGCAGCTGTCCATCACATCCATCAGTACGACCCTCGGCGACGCCGCCGGCCGGCTGGTCGGGATGCATTTCTTCAATCCGCCCGTGATGATGCGCCTGGTTGAGCTGGTACGCGGCCTGGCCACGACGGACGAGACGCTTCAGCGCGCTCGCGAGTTCGCGGAGGGGCTCGGCAAGCAGGTGGTCGTCTGCCGCAAGGACAGCCCCGGCTTCCTCACCAGCCGGGTATCGGCGATCTTGCGGCTGGAGTGCCTGCGCATGCTGGAGGAGGGACTGGCCAGCGCCGAGGACATCGACACGGCGGTCAAGCTCGCGTTCAACCACCCGATGGGCCCGCTGGAGCTCGGGGATTTCAACGGCCTCGACACCTATCTCGAGGCGGTGGACGGACTCGCCGCCGCTCACGGCGACCGATTCCGGGCCACCGTCGGCTTGCGGAACATGGTCGCGGCCGGACGCCTCGGCCGCAAGACCGGGCGGGGCTTCTACCGGTACGCCAGCGACGGCACCCGGCAGGCTGACGGCGGATGACCACGGACCCGGCTCTGCCCGCGGAGCTCACCGCCACGCGCCTGACCATCGATGACGGCGGCGTCGCCTGGGTGACCCTGCACCGGCCCGAGGCCGCGAACGCGCGTAATCAGCGGATGCGCGACGAACTCCGCGATATCTATGCCTATCTGCGGCAGCAGGACCGGGTCAGGGCGGTCGTGCTGACCGGTGCCGGCGATCGCTTCTTCTGCGCGGGCATGGACCTCAAGGAATCCGCCGCCGCCGAGCGGATCCTCGAGCGCCGCGAGCGGCTTCGTCGCAGCCGTGACATCGAACTGCTGGCGGCATTGCCGATGCCGACGATCGCTGCCGTCAACGGCTATGCCCTAGGCGGCGGATGCGAGATGGCGCTCGCGTGCGACCTGCGCGTCGTCGCGGAGGAGGCACAGATCGGGCTTCCCGAGCTGACCCACGGCCTCGTGCCGGGAGGCGGCGGCACTCAGCGCTTGCCTCGGCTCATCGGGCAGGCCAGGACGCTGGAGTTGCTGTTCCTCGGCCGCCGGCTGACCGGGCGGGAGGCAGCGGGCATCGGCCTGGCGAGCATGTGCGTGACCCGGGCGGAACTTCTGCCCGCCGTCACCGAACTGGCCCAGCGGATCGCCGCCTTGCCGCCGGTCGCCGTCCGGTACGCGAAGGAACTGGTGCGCCGCAGCCTCGAGACGCCGCTGCAGGCCGGGCTGGACCTGGAACTGGACGCGCTTCTCGCGCTGCTCGGCAACGGCGCCTTACCCCACGAGGCCTGCTCCAGGATGTGCCGCGGGCAGCGCGCCGCGCTTACTAGGGGGCTTAGGGCGCGATATCGCTCCAGTGGAGCAAGCTGTCCGCAGCCTGCGGATAGTACTTGTCTGTGTAACGGCGGAAGGCGACCATGTGGCGCAGCATTTCATCACGCGCCTTGTCGGCATCACCGGCCGATATCGCGGCCAGGATGGACCTGTGCGCGGACAGCACCGCCTGGCGGCGCTTAAGCGGATAGTCGATGCCGAGCCTGGAACCGTCGGTGATTCGATCCAGGGAACCGGTAAGCAGCGTGAATACCGGATTACCCGCCGCCGCGGAGACGAGCTCGTGGAATCGCTCGTTCTCTTCAAGGAATAGGTCCAAGTCAGAAAGGTGCGCGGTCATCGACTCGACCGAGGCGCCGATAGTGACGATCATGCCGGCGTCCTGCCGGGTCGCCGCCATGGCCGCCAGCGCGGGCTCGAGAACCTCCCGGACATCAAGGATGGCGCCGAAACGGGTGCCATGCAGCTCAAGGAATAGCCCGAGTGTGCTGGCCAGGTCGTGCGTGTCGGGCGATGCCACGACCGGACCGCCGCCAGGCCCCGGCTTGACCGTGAGCACGCCATTCATTTCAAGGAATCTCAGCGACTCTCGCAGCGTTCCCCGTCCCACTTCGTATTGCGCGAGCATCTCCCGCTCGGCAGGCAGCTTGGTGCCTGGCGGGTACTGGTGACGTGAGATCTCCTCAACAATCCGCTGTGCTACTGCCATCGCTGTCTTCTGGCGACGGGGCGCCCTTGGTCCCCGGCGGTGATTCGGGAGCGGCCCAGCGGCCCCATCCATCATAAAAGTTATCCTAGATATCGGATGCCGCCGAGGCGAGCACTTTAACGGCAGTGTCAGCAACAAATTCAGCGGGCGATGCCTGCGCGGCACTGGACGCTGCTTGACGTTCAGTATATTCATATCTATGATTATTATAGACTATGCTTGACTCGCTAGGGCCGCGGACCGCGGCTGGAGAGGACTGACGTGGACGAGAGCCAGATCCGGAATGATGTCCTGCTGGCCTGCCGAGGCCTGGCCACCTCGGGAATGGGCGACGCGATCGGCGGCCATGTGAGCATCCGGGTGCCGGGCCAGGACGCCTACTGGTGCAACGCCTTCGACCGGGCGATGGCCGAGATCACGCCGGACGATGTCGTCAAGGTGGCCTTCGACGGAGAGGTGCTCAGTCCCGGCCGCTATGTCAGCGCGGGCCTTACCTTCCATTCCGGCATCTACCGCCTGCGGCCGGACGTCAACGCGATCGTGCACTCGCACGGCTACTGGATCACCGCGCAGGCCGCACTGGCCCGGCCACCGCTGATGTGGCACAACCTCGCCACGTTCTTCGAGGACGATTGCGCGATGAGCCCGGACGACTCGCTGGAGTCGATCGCGCCCGCGCTCGGCTCCAAGTCAACCATCCTGATCCCCTGGCATGGGGCGATCACCGTGGCCGAGTCCATCGCCCGCGCGGCGGGCCTGCATCACACGCTCGAGTTCGTGGCCCGGCTCGATGTCACACTCACCGGCTCGGCCGCGTCGCCGATGCCGACCGCGATGGTCCCGGAGATGCGCTCGCTCGTCGAGAAGGTGGGCTACCTCGAGGAGACCTGGCAGCTCATCCGGCGTCAGGGTCGCCGTGCGCTGACCGCGGATGGCATCACGGTTCCCGCGTTAGCGCCAGGCGATGTCGAATGCATTCTGGGCTAGCTGTTCTATCTCGTGCCGGGTGAGGCCGGCCCGCGCGACCTCGGCGAAATTCTCGGTGATGTATCCGCCGAAGTAGGCAGGGTCATCGGAGTTGACCGTGGCCTTCAGCCCGTGATCGAGCATCGACTTGAGTTCGGCCTCCTTGAGGCCGTCGGCCACCCAGCGATTGGAGATCGGGCAGACGGTCAGGCCTATCGTGTCCTTGGCGAGGCGGTCGATGAGCGCCTTGTCTTCCAGGCAGTTCACGCCGTGGTCGATGCGCTCGACCCCGATCTCGTCAAGGCACTGCCAGATGTGCCGCACCGAGTCCTGCTGGTCCACGTCGCAGTGCATGGTGAGGCGGTAGCCCTCTGCTCGGGCGGTCGCGAACACGTGCCTGAACTTGATCGGCGGGTTGTTCCTCTCGTCCGAGTCCAGTCCGACACCTTTTATCTTCCGTTTAAAGGGCGCGGCCTGTTCCAGGGTGCGCATCGCGTCGCTGGCGTCCCTGTCGCGCAGGAAGCACATGATCAGCTGGACGTCCATGGGTGCGTCATCGCGTGCGCGGTCGATGCCGTTGATCACCGTCTCGAACTGGACGCCGCGGCTGGTGTGCGCCTGGGGATCGAAGAAGACCTCCGCGTAGGTCACGTGCTGCTCGCTGGCCTTGCGGAAGTACGCCATCGCAAGGTCGTAGAAGTCCTGCTCGGTCCGCAGCACGTCCATGGCCGCGTAGTACGCGGCGAGGAACGGTCGGTGTACGTCTTGTCCACCGGGGTGAGCGGAAGCTGGTTGCGGGCAGCGAGCGTGTTCCTGAGCTCGGGCTCGAGGGTGCCCTCGAGGTGCAGGTGCAGCTCGGCCTTGGGCATGGTCTCCATGAACTTGGGCATGGTCTCCATGAACTTAGGCATGGTCTCCATGAAAGAGCGCTGCCCGCCGGCTTGACCGTCGGCGGGCAGCTGAGCGTCGTGGGTCACGCGGAGACCTGCTGGGCCGCCTCGGCCTCGACCGAACGGCTGGCCAGCAGCCAGTAGACCAGCGCGCCGACGATGATACCGAGCGCCCAGGAGAAGTCACCGCCGACCAGGCCGGGGAAGTGGTTGGAGATCGGTCCGGTGAAGGCGAGCGCCTTGGGCGCCGACGACGCGTTGATCCACATCAGCGCGGCGACCATGCCGGTCACCTGAGCGATGATCGCCGGCCAGTGGACGCCGCCGCTACGCCAGTACAGGCCGTCCCTGGCGGACCGCAGCGACAGGTTGTGGTACTGACGGCCGCGCAGCAGGTAGTCGGTCAGCAAGATGCCGAACCACGGGGCCAGCCACACCACGATGTAGAGCAGGAACCCGGAGAAGTAGGAGTAGAAGGTGGCCTTGCCGAACAAGATGTAGGCGGTCACGCCCGCGCAGACCACGGTGTCGATGATGACCGCGCCCCAGCGCCGGATGGGCACGCCGAGGGCCTGCAGCGTGACACCGGACGAGTACATGTCGATGGTGTTGATCGCCAGCAGCTGGAAGATGGCGAAGATCAGGAACGGCGTAACGAACCAGGACGGGAACGACTGCGGCACGCCGATCTGGGTGATGCCGACGAACTTCGTCTGGGTGATCGTGTAGGCGAACACGCCGAGGAGTTCCAAGATGATGGACGGAATCGCGCCGCCGAGGGTCGCGGCCCAGAACGTCCGTGACCCCTGGGTGTTCCTGGGCAGGTAGCGCGAGTAGTCGTTGCCATTCTCCGTCCAGCCCAGGCCTCCGGTCGAGATGATCAGCACCAGCGCGGTCGTCCATACCGCGAGCGTGGCCGGCTTCTGGTGGAACGTGGACAAGTGCAGCCTGTCGAACGTGAACCCGGCCAGCACGCAGAAGAACACGATGAAGATGTAGCCGAGGTACTTCAGCACCTTGCTGATCGTCGCGTGGCCGAGCAGCGGGATGATCATCTGCAGCAGCGCGGCGATGATGATCACCGCGATCTTGGCCCCGCGGTCCAGGTTCGTGCCGTGCAGCGAGAACAGCAAAATGACCGTGGCGACGACGAAGAAGACGCCCTCGATCTCGAAGCCGACCTGGGTGACCCAGTTGAAGAAGGCCACGAGCCGGTTGCCGTTCTGCCCGAACGGGGCGCGGCTGACCATGAACGCGGTCGTGCCTGTCTTCGGACCCTGCAAGCTCGCGAACCCCAGCAGTGAGTAGAGCAGGTTGCCGATCACGATGACGAGGACTGCCTGCGTTACCGACAGGCCGAAGAACATGATCAGCGTGCCGTAGTAGAAGAACTCCACGTTGAACACAGCACCGGCCCACAGCCAGAACAGGCCGTTGGGCTTCATCTTGCGTTCAGCGTCGGGGATCAGGTCGATACCGCGCTGCTCGATCTTGAACGCGGCGTACTCCTGCGGCACCTCTTCCAGCGCCTGTGGTCGGCCGTGTCGGCCCGCGACGGAATCGCCACTCATGTACCTCTCCCGAAGGTTCGTGTGTCAGGTCTGCGGCACGATACTGCACTGTTCATGTAAAGAAATGATGTCAATTGCAGAAAAATGAAACGTCACGTCGTTATATTTATGAGTTTCGAGTTACGCAAGTGACGTATGCTACCTTATGGTGTAATGCCTGGTCCTGCGGCTGCCCGCCTGCCCCTGGCCTGGTGCACCCAGGCGGTGCCGGATATGACCGGACATCTGGCGCCGAGACGCCCCTCCCCGCCCGCAGACCATCGCGAATAATGTGAAGGCCCCCCTTCGTAGCGCTGATCCCTGTAGTCGGGGGTCAGCGCTTCTCGCCGGTCAATGCTACGTTGAACGGCTCTGATGCACTCCATGGGACGTCATCTCCGATGACACGGACACCGCAGGCCCGGAGCCGCCGGGAGCTCGTTTGAGCGGTATGGGCTGCCTGCCCCGCGGGGACTGCGTGTGCCGGCTCGGCGACGCCGGCGCCTGCCTGCGGTCCTGGCGTGTTTTGATGCCGTGCTCGCCTGGCGGTTTGCCCGCGGGGAGT
>Ga0335075_10019325_pt1 | contig 10076 bp, 7 predicted proteins | sample Lox_Sample_24_FD_206723 | JGI IMG/M metagenome (GOLD analysis project Ga0335075, IMG submission 206723) | Soil microbial communities from Loxahatchee National Wildlife Refuge, Florida, United States - Lox_Sample_2.4 | ecosystem: Environmental > Terrestrial > Soil > Wetlands | place: USA: Florida...
AGACTCAGACCGCGCGTGTGGTTGTTGATCTCATAGTCGCCCGAGTCGTAATAGGCGTACGGCTGGAGCGAGAGCATGGGGCCGTTTTCGATCCAGTTCGAGTAATAGGTGTACCCGTAGACGCGCATGAAGGCGCTCTCGCTGAAGTTCTTTTGGTACTGGACCTTGACGATCGACTGTCCGTTGTAGCCGCGGTCGCGCTGGTTGTACGGATCGCCGATCGGCCCTTGGAACGGATGCGGCGGTGAGGACGGGTAGTAGTACGGCTCGATGTACGACTGATAGTTCGACGGCAGCAGCGTACCGATCGGGCCGGTGTATTGATGGGTGTCGAGCCAATACGGCGGAAAGGCTCCGACGGTCGCGACGTAGTTGTTGTAGCCCTCGTCGTTGACCGAGCTCAAGAAGGTCGTGAAGATCTCGTCGTTGTCGTAGAGGATCTGCACGTCGTCGCGTAGGCTGTCGTTCTTGTGCGGGATGCCGATGTGCACGTTGACGATGGCGGTACGATCGGCGATGTTGACCGGGTTGAGGGTTCCGAAGCCGATCGGCCCGAGAATCCACCCCGGAGCTCCGCCGACGCCGACGTTCGGCGACCCGTTGGTATAACACGACGGCAGCGACGGAGCCGCGCCTCCGGGACAGGAGCCGAGCTGCTGTCCGAACTCGTCGGCGTAGGCAGCCCCGCCGAACTGGTCGACGTAGCGGTGCTCCTGGTTATAGCCGCCCATTCCGACGTAATAGGAGAAGAGGCGATCGGGCGTCGCGCCGCCGGCCTCGACGTTGAGGCTGTGATAGAAAATCGGCGATCCGACGCCGGCATCGGCCGACGCGTATCCGGGGAACGTTCCGGTCTTGATGACCTGGTTGATGAAGCCCGCGAGCCCCTGCGCTTCGGCGTTCGACGGCGTCGCGCCGGTATAGACCTGAAGCTCGAGCTGACCCAGCGAAGACAGCGAGCCCGAAGGATAGTTGTCGAACGCGCGATTGACGGGAATACCGTCGAACTCGTAACCGACCTCGTACGAGTCGCCGCCGCGGACGTGAATGGCTTGCAGGTAGCCGGACTGGTTGGCCGGTACGTAGGCGCCCGGCACGCTGGCCACCGCCGAATACGCGCTATTGAGGTTACCGCCGCCGCCGAGCGCGCTCACCCGGTCCTGTTGCGCGGCGTTGACGGAGTAGAGATCGGCCGTCGTGCCCGAACGTACCAAGTTGGAAGAGGTCGACGACGTCACTTGGGCGATCGTCTTGAGCGACTTGTGCATGACGAACGTCAGCGTCTGCTGCGCGTCGGCAAAGACCGCGGCGCCGGCGTAGGCAATCGGATCGTATCCGGCCTTCTGGATCGAAACGGTATATTCGTCGGGAGCCAGCGAGACGAAGGAAAAGTGGCCGCCGGCATCGGTCGTCGCGCTCGCGGTTTGCGACGGACTGACGACGGAGACGCGCGCGCCCGCGACCGGTGCGTGCGTGTCGAAATCCGTTACCGTGCCGCTCAAGCCTCCGGTGGTTCCGGCCCGAACGGGTATGGCGAGAACGAACAGTGCGAGCGCCAGCAAAGCGGCGAACGGACGCGAAAATCGACGATCGGTCTCGGTCATTGATGCAGTCCTTCGGCGAGGGTGCGGTAAGCGGCCATGACGGATTCGTATTGCGTGCGGATCTCCGCGGCTTCGCGGAGGTGGGGCGGCAGGGGCGGCCCTTGCGACAGATTGACGTCGCCGAGCAGAATGGTGATGCGCTCCCGCAGCTGGTCGGGCTTCCACTGGTCGTCTTCGGAGTTGACGATGCCCGAGGTCAGCTGCGAGTAGACGGCGTCGATGGCGCGCCGCTGCGCAGCGCTCGCGCGGGAACGTGCCGCATCGAGATGGTTGAGTGCATCGTCGACCTGGCTCAGCTCGTCGTCGAGCTGCGCGATGAAGTCGTGACGAGCGACGTACTCGGCTTGCGTCCAGTGCGCGCGAGGATCGGGAAGAACCTCGACGGTGCGGCGGAGCTGCGCGGACCCGGCATGCAGCACCAGCGCGTACGTTCCGGGGACGGCCATCGGCGCGGTCCACGTCTTGTTCCATTCGCGCGCCGCGTTCCATGGAATCGGCGCCCGTTCGAGCAGGTCCCAGTTGGCCCGGTCGATGCCGGCGCCGGCCGGGACGGCGAAGCGGCGGATGGTTTTGCCGTTCCGGTCGAGCACGTCGACCGACGCCGACGGGGCCGCGGCCGGCAGATAATAGGAAAGCAGCGCGCCGTAGGGTGCGTCGGTTCCCGAGAACACCCCGGCCGGAACGCAGCACTCCGTGTCGTACGTCCCGTACTGCCCCGACCACCAGAGGTACCACGCGTACGCGGCGCGGGGTTGGAAGAACACCGGAACGCGACCGGCGCGCGCCTCGCGCAGGCCTTCGAGCGGCGTGAGGTCGTCGAGGATGTAGATGCCGCGGCCGTGCGTGCCGGCGATCAGATCGCCGGCGGACGGCTGAATCCGCAAGTCGCGCACCGCGACCGGCGGCATTCCGAGCCGCAGGCTTTCCCACGTCGCACCGCGATCGAACGAGATCCAGGCTCCCTGTTCGAGTCCGGCGTAGAGCACGTCGGGATTGTGGAGGTCTTCGCGTACGACGTGGGCCGGTTCGCGGAACGGCAAGCCGGCGACGATCGTCCGCCACGTCTTGCCGCCGTCGTCGGTTGCCAAGACGTAAGGCGTTAGATCGCCCATGGTCGAGCGATTGACCACGACGTAGGCCCGATCCGCCGAGACGTGCGACGGCTCGACGGTCTCGACGCGGCCCCACGGCGGGACGCCCGGAGGCGTGACGTTTTCCCAGTGGATGCCGCCATCGGCGGTGCGCCACACCAATCCGTCGTCGGTGCCGGCCCACAGAACGCGCGAGTCGATCGTGGACGGGCCGATGTCGAGCAGCGTGTCGTAAAATTCGGCGCCGGAGATGTCGGTGTTGATCGGTCCGCCGGAGAGTTGCTGCTTGGAGGGATCGTTGCGGGTGAGGTCCGGACTGACGGCCTGCCACGTGCGGCCGCGATCCTTGGTTTCGAAGACGACGTTGGCGCCGAAGTAGGCGGGCACCGGAGTACCGGCTCCCGGTGCCGCCGCGAACGCCAGCGGAGCTTCCCAGTTGAAGCGATACGGCAAGCCCGCCAGCGGGCGGCCGTTGGTGTCGCGGACGTACGGCGTAACGTCGTAATCCTGTCGCGAGTCGAGGTCGAAGATGCCGAGCTGACCGTTGAGCTCGTTGATGCCGACGTTCCATACCGAGCCGGGATTGCCGGGTTCCGGCCACACCGCGACGCCGTCGGCGTCGTTGGCGACGTCGCGCCAATCGCGCTCGGTCAAACCCAGCGGGCTCAGCGACAGGTTCGGCGCACAGTACGAATCGTCGTCCTGCATCGCTCCGCAGACGCTATAGGGGTTTCGATCGTCGTATCCCACGTGGTAGACCTGCGCGATGTCGACGTTGAAGCGCCAGTCCCAGGTCTTGCCGCCGTCGATCGAGATCGGGGCGCCGCCGTCGTCGGCCTCGATGATGCGTTTGCCGTCGTGCGAGATCCAAAAGCCGTGGTGGTCCTGGTGAACGGCTTGCGTGACGTCGTGAAACGTCCGGCCGCCGTCGTGGGTTTCGATGAGATTCTCCGAGGCGAAGAAGACGTGATTTTCGTCGGTGGGGTCCACGATCAAGCGGCTCATGTAAAACGGCCGCTGGTCGATCAGCGTGTCGGCCGACATCATTCGCCAGTGCGCGCCGCCGTCGTCGGAACGCCACAACAATCCCCGTTTCGACTGAATGAGTGCGTAGACGCGGCGAGGATCGCTCGGCGCGACCGCGACGCCGATACGTCCCATCGGCGAAGGCGGCAATCCGTTGCCGCGCAGGGCGTGCCAGGTCGCGCCGCCGTCGGTCGATTTGTAGATGCCGTCGATCGGACCGCCGCTGACGAACGTCCACGGCTTGCGGCGAAACTGCCACACGCCCGCATAGACGATGCGTCCGCTGGGATCCCAATCCAGGTCGGATATGCCGCTCTGAGGTCCGGCGTAGAGCGTCTTGCGCCACGAGCGCCCGCCGTCGGTGGTCCGATAGACGCCGCGGTCCGCCGAATCGACGAACGGATTGCCGAGCGCGCCGATCAGCACGATGCCGGGGTCGTGCGGAGCGACGAGGATCTTGGAGATGGCGTAGGAATGCGGGAGCCCGCGATACGACCAGCTTGCGGCACCGTCGTGCGTCACGTACACGCCGTCGCCGTAGGACGCGTCGTTGCGCGGGTTGGGTTCGCCGGTGCCGACCCAGACGACGCGCGGATTCGAGGGAGCGATGGCAATCGCTCCGATCGCGCCGACGCGCTGCGTCGCCCACACGTCTCGCCACGTCAATCCGCCGTCGCTCGTTTTGAACACGCCGCCGCCGGCCGCGCCGAAATAATACAGGTTCGGATCGGCGTCGGAACCGGCGATCCCCGCGGTGCGCCCGCCGGCCAGTGCGGGGCCGACGTTACGCCACGAAAGGGACGAGTAATCGGACGCCGCTGCCGGCGCCGCACCCACTGCCAGAGCGGCGAGGACGAGCAGCGCCGACCGCACCGGCGCTAAGCGCCCATGACCTTGAGATAGTTGCGGTCGAAAGCGGCCAGCAGGCCTTCGGCGTTGGAGTAAGGTCCGGGCGAATAGGCCTGCGAGTGCAGTCCCAGCTGGGTGAGCTCGCTGACGTGCCAATCCTGGCGGTTGGTGAGGTCCCAGAAATCGACCGCGTCGCTCGCATCGAACTCGCAGCGCTCCATCGTCGCGGGATCGAACATCCAGGAACACGAGATCAGCGTGCGATCCGGCGACAGCGGTTGGGCGTAATGGACCATGACGTAGTCGGCGTGCAGGCTCAGCAGCATCGAGGGAAAGATCGTATAGTAGTAGATCCTGTTGACGTCCTCGCCGGCGACTTTACCCAGCGGCGGCCGGTTGGTGGCACCGTTGGTCGTGAGGCTGTGCGCGTTCGGCCGCAGTTCCGAGTATCCGCCCAAAACGTTGCCTTCGCTCAAGTCGTTGCGACCGCTGTCCGAGGGCGAGAGCTTGTCGAGCTGCGGATGCACCAGCGGGCAGTGATAGCACTCGGAGTAGTTCTGGAAGACCAGCTTCCAGTTGCAGGCCAAATCGTACTCGATCGTGCGCGCGGTTTTCAGGCGTCCGATCTCCCACGCGTCGAAGCGGCCGATCAATGCGGCCATCGCGCGATCGAACGGCTCGGCGTCCGGATCGAGGTTCACGAAAATAAAACCTTCCCAGATCGCGACCGCGGCTTCTTTGAGCGGATACGCCGCACGATCGAAGCCCGGGACTTCGGCCATGTTGCGCGCCGCTTTGAGCGCGCCGTCCAGGCCGTACGTCCAGGCGTGATACGGACATTGAATCGAGCCTTGGAAGTGTCCGGCGGTGCTTTCGCACACGCGCGTGCCGCGATGGCGGCAGACGTTGAAGAAGGCGTGCACGACGCCGGCGTTGTCGCGCGTGACGATGAGGTTCTCGCCCGCGGGTTCGGCGACGAAGAAATCTCCGGCGCGCTCGATGCGTTCGGTTCGTCCGACGCAGAGCCAAGATTTTCCGAAGACTCGTTGGCGTTCGGCGGCGAAAACTTCGGGGGAGATATACCAGGAAGCCGGCATCGTCAGGTCGCCGGCGACGTTGGGCTTGGCGAAGGTCTGCATGTTCTGCGCTCCCTTATCCAGGATTCCGAGCTATTCGATAGAACTTCCTGCTGACCAGCAATTTATTTGGCGAAACCGAATACTGAGGATCGAGCTATTCGGGGGAGAGTCTCGATGGCCGAACGACGCTTGCTTCGTTCCCTGTCTCGCGAGGCCTACTGGGGCGAGGCGTTCTTCGAGCGCGAGCGGCGTGCCATTTTCTGGTCCGAATGGTTCTACGCCGGGCGCGCCGATGCTCTGGACGCAGCCGGCGCGTACTGCGTGCTCGAGGTGGCGGGTGAAAGCGTGGTCGTCGTCCGCGGCGAGGACGGCATCTACGCCCATCGCAACTTCTGCCGGCATCGCGGAAGCCGTTTGCTGTGCGGCGAGGGCCGCGTGCGCGGCGCAATCCGCTGTCCCTACCATGCGTGGGCTTACGCCCTCGACGGCCGGCTCATCGCCTCGCCCTTCGTCGAACCCGCCGAGGTGCCGCCCGATTCCCGCCGCCTGGTTCCGGTCGCGGCCGCCACCTGGGGAGGGTTTTTGTTCGTGCGGCTCCGCCCGCCGCAGGCCGATGCGAAATCGCTGCACGACTCGCTCGGGCCGGTGCCGGCACGGCTGGCGCGCTACCCGTTGGCGGACCTGCGCACGGCGCACTCGATCCGTTACGAGGTTGCGGCCAACTGGAAGGTCCTGCTCGAGAACTACAACGAGTGCTATCACTGCGCGGGCGTGCATCCGGAGCTGTGCCGCGTGGTACCCGCCTTCAAGTCGCACGGCGGCTCGGAGCTGGATTGGGAGGCCGGCATTCCGCATCGTGAGGGCGCGTGGACGTTTACGTTCAGCGGAACGACGCAGCGCGCGCCGTTTGCGACGCTCGACGACGACGAGCGGGTGCGGCACAAAGGCGAACTCGTCTATCCCAACATGATGCTCAGCCTGTCCGCCGACCACGTCGCCGCCTTTTCGGTGTGGCCGGTCGCGCCCGCCAAGACGCTGGTCGTTTGCGATTTTCTGTTCGATCCGCAAGAAATGGCCAGGCCCGGATTCGACCCGTCCGACGCGGTCGACTTTTGGGACCTGGTCAATCGTCAGGATTGGGCGATCTGCGAAAGCGTGCAAGCCGGCATGCACTCGGAAGCGTTCGACCGCGGCTACTACGCACCGATGGAGGACTATAGCTTGGACATTCGCCGCTACATCGCGGACAAGGTGGGTGAGGATGCCGTCGCAGATTGACGTCGCCGTTCTCGGCTTGGGCGGCATCGGCAGCGGCGCGGCCTACTGGCTTGCCAAGCGCGGCGCGCGCGTGGCGGCGTTCGAGCGGTTCGAGTTCGGACACGCGCGCGGCGAATCGCACGATCACTCCCGGATCATCCGCCTGTCGTACGTCACTCCCGCATACGTCCGGCTGGCGCGCGAGGCGTACGCGGCCTGGGAATCGGTCGAAAGAGACGCCGGCGTGCAGCTGGTCTTCAAAGTCGGCGGCCTCGACGTCGGCCCGCGCGGCGGCGCGATTCCGCTGGACGGCTACGCACGGGCGATGGACGAAGCCGGCGTTCCCTACCAGCGACTCGACGCGCGTGCGATTCGTGCGCGCTGGCCGGCATTTACGATCGGCGACGACGCCGAGGGCCTGTTTCAAGCCGACGGCGGCATCGTCGCCGCGGAGCGGGCCACCGCGGCGCACCAGCGCGCGGCGATGCAGTTCGGCGCGACCCTGCGCGAGAACGCGCCGGTCACCGGCATCGACGTTTCCGACGGCCGCATCGAGATCGAGGCCGGCGGGGAACGCTACGTCGCGCGCAAGCTGGTCGTCGCAGCCGGTCCTTGGAGCAATCCGGTGCTCGCCCACTTCGGCGCGAAGCTTCCGCTCGAAGTCACCAAAGAGCAGGCAATGTACTTCCGGGCGCGCGATTTGGACGCGTTCGCATTCGGAAAGTTTCCGGTGTGGATTTGGATGGACGATCCGTCGTTCTACGGGTTTCCCGTGTTCGGTGAAGACGGCGCCGTCAAGGTCACCCAGGACGCCGGAGGAAAAGCGGTCGACCCGGACACGCGCGGTTTCGAGGAGGATCCAGCCATAACGCAGCGGGTGACGGCCTTCCTGCGCGCCGTTCTACCGGGTGCGTTAGGTCCTCTCCATCGCGTCAAAACCTGTCTCTACACGCTCACGCCCGACCGCGATTTCGTCATCGACACGCTGCCCGGATTTCCCAACGTCGCGGTCGCCGTCGGAGCCGGGCACGCGTTTAAGTTCGCGTCGGCGATCGGCCGCATTCTCGCCGATCTGGCGCTGGACGGCGGCACGGCCAGCGGCATCGCCGACTTCGCCGCCGACCGCTCGATCTTGACGATGGAGGCTCCGCCCAAGACCTACATGGTCTGATGCGGCTTCGAGCAGGTTGGGTACGCCGCGCCACAGGCGCCTGGCGCGCGTGACGTTGGCTTCCCGCTCGGCGACCAGGCGGCGATAGGTTTCGCCCATCGACGGCGGCAGAATCGCCAACAGGACGTCGCGATCGTGCACCTCGCCGAGCTCGTCCTGAATGCGCGCGAGGCGGACCGCCGCGTTCTCGAGCGACGGTTCGAGCGTTTCGAAGCGTTCCAGTGCGTAGCGCAGGCGCTTGCAGGCGATTCGAAACGCGTGCAGATCGCGGCTGCGGCGATCCTGCAGCCCGAACGCCAAGGACCGAGCTTCGGCCAGACGCGCGACGATGATTCGCCGCACGATCTCTTCGGGTTCTCGCGCACCGGCCATCGAAATGCGCTGCGGCTTCACGCGAATCGCACCGCGCGCAGTGCCCGGCGCGCTGCCTTGGTCGCGCTGCGGCGGCGCCGGGCAAGCTCGTCGAAGAGCGGACCTGCGATGTCGCGTTCGCCCGGATCGACGCTGCTTTCGAGGAGCGTCATCAGGATGGCCGCGTCGCGCGCCGCGTCGGTGACGCGGGCGGCCGCCTTGACCTTGCGCAGCAGGCGCGGGCGGGCGACCAGGTCGCGCACGTCCTCGAGCAACGAGCGCAGGCGGCGGCCGGTCGTGCGGACGTCGTGCAGCGACTCCTCGCCGGGATCGCGCAAGAATTTGCGGCGGGCACGTTCCAGCGCGCGGCGTTCGTTTCGAATCCGCGCCGCGATCCAGCGCCGGCCGGGGTTCATCCCGAAGCGAACCCGCGCGTGCGCAGAAACGACGTCGACAAATGCCACGCTTGGGCCGCGGCGGCCGGGTGGAAGCTCTCGCGCGCGTCGCAGAAAAAGCCGTGACCGGCCGCGGAAAAGACCACCTGCTCGTGCTCGCGTCCGGCCTGCGTCAATGCGTCGGCCACGGCGCGATACTGTTCGGCCGGAATGTGCGCGTCGGCGCCGCCCCAGAACATCAGGATCGGCGCGTGCTGAAGCGGCGCCAGATCGAGCAGCCCGGGCGCGATGCCCCCGCCGTAAAACGAGATCGCCGCTTCCAGCGGGAGATGCGCGTTGGCGACGTAGGCGGCGCGTCCGCCCATGCAAAAGCCGACGGCCGCGACACGCGACGCGCCCCGAGCGCAAAGGAACTCATAAGCGGCCCGCGCGTCGGTTTGAAGCGCGGCCGCATCGATCGCACTCACGTGCGGCCGGACGGCGTCGAAATCGCCGTAAGCGGCTTCGAAGCCCGGCGGCGCGGTGCGATGGAACAGCTCCGGCGAGATTGCCAAAAAGCCCCATTCGGCAAAACGCTCGGTCACTTCGCGAATGTGACCGTTGACGCCGAACGCTTCCTGAAAGACGAGGATACCGATCCGCGGACTTCCCGCGGCGGGCCGCGCGACGTAGGCTTGCATGTCGCCGTCGGGCGTCGCGAGCGCCGTGCGCTCGGTTCGAACGTTGCCGTGGTTGCTCATAGAGCGGCGCTTCTACGCCGGACGAGCAGGACCCGGCATACCGGCAGCGCAGATGCTCGGCCATGACGTTCGTGAGCTCGTTCCACTTTCTGATGGCATTTTTGGTGGCGCTCTGCGCGCTGGTCTTCTCATGGAACGCGATGGGGAGACGCGTCGTCAGCGTCGTTCTCGGAATTCAGATTCTCGTCGGACTGGCGTTGGCGGGAACGTTCGCGGCCGCGCACCGGACGTTTCCCAGCGTCATCGGACTGCACGTCGGGGCCGCCTTGGGCGCCGCCGTTTGCTATGGAATCGCCGGTGCGATGGGGCGGCGTGCCGGACGGGCGCGCGGGGCGGTCGTGTTCGCGATCCTCGGGCTGCTGCTGGTCGCAGTCGCGGTGGGCTACGGCATGAACATGTATTTTCACGGCTGAGCGCGAAGAACTGCGCTCAACGTGAAACCGTCGCGCCTCATTCTGCTCGTCGCGCTGCTGGTGGTCGTGGTCGCCGGCACGTGGTACTACCTCTCTCACC
>Ga0335075_10019326_pt1 | contig 10076 bp, 12 predicted proteins | sample Lox_Sample_24_FD_206723 | JGI IMG/M metagenome (GOLD analysis project Ga0335075, IMG submission 206723) | Soil microbial communities from Loxahatchee National Wildlife Refuge, Florida, United States - Lox_Sample_2.4 | ecosystem: Environmental > Terrestrial > Soil > Wetlands | place: USA...
GCGTCGTCGAGTTTCTCAGCGGCAACCTCACGCCGCGGGACCCGGAGATGCTGGCGATGGGAGAGGCGATCGTCGCGCGGCTGGCGGACGCGCTGGCGCGCCGCCGGGCCGAGCAGGCTCTGCGGGCGGCCAATCAAGCCCTCGAGGCCCGGGTGCTGGAGCGAACCAGCGAACTGGAACGCGTGGTGGCGGAGCTCGACGCGGCCCAGATCGAGACGGTTCGACGGCTGTCCACGGCGGTCGAGTTCCGCGACCATGACACCGGGGCGCACATCGCGCGGATCAGCGCGTTCGCGGGCCGAATCGCACGACGCGCCGGCCTCGCCGCCGGCCTCTGCCAGCTGATCGAGCGTGCCAGTCCGCTGCACGACGTCGGCAAGGTGGCAATCCCCGACAGCGTCCTGCTCAAGCCCGGAGCGCTCACCGCAGCCGAGCGCGCGGTGATGGAGACCCACGCCGAGATCGGGCATCGCCTGCTCGACGGCTCGGACTCCCCGGTACTCCAGATGGCCGCCGTGATCGCGCTCACCCATCACGAGCGGTACGACGGAACCGGCTACCCGCGCCGGCTGGCCGGCGATGCGATTCCGATCGAAGGTCGGATCGTGGCAATCGCCGACGTGTTCGACGCGATCACCTCCGACCGCGTCTACCGTCCGGCGATGACGCTCGAGCAAGCAGTCGCGGTATTGCGCGAAGGACGCGGGACGCACTTCGATCCGGTGCTGCTGGACCACTTCCTGGACGCCCTCGGAGATAATCCACGGGAGTGACGCTTCGAGCAGAGGTCCTCAACGTCGGGGGTCTCGCGCGTCGGTTCCTCCTGGCGGAGCCCTCGGGCGCGCCGTCGGTGATCGTGCTCAGCCTCCACGGGAGCCGTTCCGCACCCGAGCGGCAGGCCGCGCTGAGCTCGATGGAGGGCTTCTGCGCATCGGGCGCGGTGGTGGCCTTCCCACAAGGTGGCTCGCCACTGGGATTGGGCTTCCAATGGGACCTGGAGGCCGACGTCGAGTACCTGGGAGCCCTCATCGGCTCGCTCCGGACTCGCTATCCGGAGGCGGATCGACGGATTTGCATCGCCGGGATGTCCGGTGGCGCCCGGATGGCCAGCCGCTTCGCCTCGCTCCATCCCGAGGCCGTGCAGGTCCTCGGGGCAGTCGCCGGGCTGCGGTCCCCCGCTGCGGTCCGGCTCGAACATCCGGCACGGGTGCTCGCCTTTCACGGCACGGCGGACCGGATAAACCGGTTCGCCGGCGGTGGTGCCGAGCGGTGGATCGAAAGCGTGCCCGACGCAGCCGCGGCCTGGGCGCGAGCCCTGGGGCTCCCAAGCGAGCCGACCCGTCGCGAGCTCACCGCTCACCTGACCCGGGTGGACTTCGGCGATCCACCCGCGGTCACCCTGTTCGTCTCGCGAGGTGCCGGCCACACGTGGCCAGGCTCCCGCCTCCCCCTCTCTCTGCGGCTGATGCTCGGACGGACCTCCAAGGAGATCGACGCCACGACCGAGATCTGGCGAGCGACCAGCGCGTCCGGAGGCTAGAGCGTGCCGACGCGGTCGGGCGGCCAGTAGGTGAAGAAAGCGTCCCCGATGATCCAGCTTGCTGGGATCGGGCCCCAGAACCGGCTGTCGTCTGAGTCCCCGCGGTTGTCGCCCATCACGAACCACATGCCGCGCGGCACGCGGATCGGGGTGGCAAACGTGCAGTCGGCTTCGCCGACAGAACAGGGACTGGTATAGCCGTCGGCTTCTCGGCGCCCGTTCCTGATCACGTGCCCGTCCTGGATCGAGATGACGTCACGGGGCCCGGCGACGATTCGTTTGACGAAGGTCTCGTCGGATTCGGGATTCGGCCAGTCGCAGGCCGCCGTGGCCGGGTGGGCTCGCCCGCATTGCTCGCTGTCGGCACCCTCGGGTGGGTGGAACACGACGATGTCGCCGATGTTCAGCGACTTGAAGATGCGATCAACGAGTACCCGCTGGTGGGGTACGAGGGTGGGTTCCATCGAACCGGTGGGAATCTTGTACGGCTTGACGAGCCAGGCCTGGATCGCGATCGCCAGTCCGAACGCAACCAGGACGGTCGCGATCAGTTCCGCGAGCGACCGCGCGCGACTTTTCGAGAGTACGGGCATGCGTGGTTCCGCCGACTGGGCTGTCGGACTCCGACGTGAGTGGTCAGAGCGGGCTGGGGGCCCGGGACCTTGGCGCCGGACGCCTGAGGAAGTTCGGCGGCTGCGAGGGTGACGATCGACATCGCGCCGACGGCGATCCAGGCGATGGGGACGCGGCCAACCCTTCGCCAGGACAGAGACCGAGTTGGGCGCGCGGCGCGCGCGGCACCGACGATCGTGTCGGCGTCGCCCAGTCGCGCCATCGCATCGCGGACCGCCTCGTCCTCAGCCACGCCGGCTTCCCTGAGCTCAGCGATGGAGTCCTCCAGGTGGTGCTCGAGTTCGGCCAGGAGACGGCGACGCTCCAGCCATCCGCCGCCCAGCGCGCCCGCCACTGCGGCCAGGAACTCGGCTCTGGGGTCGGCGCTAATCTGCCGCCCCCTCAGGGGCGGGGTGGGCGGGGTCGAATACAGCGTCGATCGCCCGGCTCACGCGCTGCCAGCTCTCGACCCGTTCGCGCAGCGCGCTCTGGCTCCTCGGGGAGGCGGCATATACGCGTCGGCGCCGGCCGCCGACCTTCTCCCAGTGGCTGCGTACCAAGCCTTCCTTCTCCAGCTTGTGCAGGACCGGGTACAGGGTTCCCTCGGGAACCTCGAGCGCGCCACCCGAACGAGCACGCAGCTCGGACGCGATCGCGTAGCCGTGCATGGGCCCCTGCTGAAGAATCGCCAACAAGAGACCGTCGAGCTGTCCCTGGAACCCTTGCATACCTCGATAGCCTATGCATAGGCGTAGGAGGTGTCAAGGGTCGATCAGCCCGGCCCGGCCCCGAGCTCCTCCGTCGGATTGCGCAGGATGATCGGCTGCCGCTTGGTCTTCTGCAGCACGATGAACGCGATCGTGCCCCACACGGCGGGGACCCAGAGGGAGATCGCGTGGTAGGCCAGCGTGGCCGCGGTGGCGACCGTTCCCCCGACGCCGTAGAGGACGAGCATCCCGATCATGCTGCCGTCGAGCACGCCGATCCCGCCCGGTATCGGGATGAAGTTGGAGAGGTAGCCGATCTGGTAGGCCAGGACCACGGGGGCCAGCGGCGGCAGGTGGCCGGCGGCGGCGAAGCACGCGAACAGCACCGCGATGTCGAACCACAAGTAGCCGATCGCGCCGACGATCCGCCAGTCGGGACGGAACACGAGTTGCTTGGTGTCGCGTACGCTCGCCGCCGTCTCGGTCAGGAGCGCATGAAGCCGCCCCGGCTCGAGCCGGCTGACGATCCGGTCGACGTAACGCGGCAGCAACAAGAACAGGACGAGCACGAGCGCGCCGACCGCCGCCGGCAGGATGCTGAGCAGCGGGTTGTCAGGGCCCGGCATCCCGAGGAACAAGCCGAGGCCGGCCAGGATCAGCGTGATCACGTTGATCGCGCTCGTGTACAGGAACAGCACCGCTGAGCGCTCGGCGATCCGTCGCGCGGGCGCACCGCGCTCCACCATCAGCCACGCCCCGACCGCAACGCTGCCCACGCCCCCGACCGACACGGCCGCCCCGAACGCCTCCTCGCTGAGCGCTATCCGAGCTCCAAACCGGAACGGCGCCCGCTCGAACACCTGCAGGAACGCTACGACGTAGCTCGCGCACGAGAGAACCTCGAGCAGGATCGCCGCGACGACCCACTGCGCCTTCATGTTCGACAGCGTCGTCGCGACGCCCTTGAGCCCGGGGACTGCGAGCAGCAGCCCGGCCGCCAGAGCGAGCCCCAGGATCAGCGTGATGAAGCCGTTGCGCAGACTGCGGCGCGCCTTGGCCGCGTTCAGCTCGTCTACTTCGGGCGGCTGGTCCAAGCTCACGGGTCGGACGGGGTCGACCGCCCAATCATTGCATCAGGGGTACGCCGGAGCTTCGCCGCCGTCCGAGCGGGTGTAGCGATTTCCGTCAGTCGCTCGATGGGCCGTGGTTGCCGGGCGCCAGTCGGCCGCGAAGCCGCTCCAGCTCTGGACCGCTGAGTCCGTGGGCCGAGAGCCAGGCGGTAGACCCGCCGAAGCTTTCGTCGACGATCTCGAACACCCGCTCGATGGTCCCGGGGACGGGAGCGTGCGTTCGCGGATCGTGCCCTTCCAGCTCGGGGCGGTAGGTGGGGGAGCTCACCAGCCGCGCCATGATCGCCTCGATCTGCCCGCCGGTCGCCAGGTAGTCGCCGACGATCGCGCCCCGGTCGACTCCGGCGGCGTCCAGCGCGAGCGCCACTACCAGCCCGGTGCGATCCTTACCGGCGGCGCAGTGGACCAGCACCGCCCCGCGCGCACACGCGATCGTGCGAATCGAGGCCACGATCGAGTCCGGCCGGGCCGTCAGGTAGCTCAGGTAGGCCTGCACGACACGCGGCTCATCCGGCCACCCGCTCGGACCGGTTGGCGGCCACAGGTTGACCGAATCGGCATCGAGATCGGTGTTTGCACCCGAGCGCGGGTAGAGCGAGCGATGCTCGATGCGCACCCGAGGCTCGCGGGTCATCGGCCCGGGCCCCTCGAGCTCCACTTCCAGATCGGTACGCAGGTCGAGCACCACCTCTAGCCCGACCTGCTCCACGAGCAACCGGACATCGCGCGCGGTGAGCGACTGCAGGTTGTCGGAGCGCACCAGCGAACCGGGCACGACGACCCGGGCGTTGGCGGCGCCGTCTAGCTCGATCCACCGTACGTCCCCGTTCTCGATGTCCATGCCTTTGATCGTGGCAGGTCGGATCCGCGCTCACCGAATGGCAACAAGTCCCGCGCGCCGCTCACCGAATGGCAACAAGTCCCGCGCGCCGCTCACCGGCGGCTTTGCCAGATAATCTGCCGCAGCTATGCCCGAGCTGAGCCTGTCAGACGGCGTGACCCTGGCCTACGACGAACGTGGCGACCGCCGTGCCCGCCCGCTCGTCCTGGTTCATGGCGTCTCGATGAGCCGGCGCTACTTCCACCGTCAGCTGGACGCGCTCAGCGAGAGCCACCGGGTGATCGCACTCGATCTCCGAAGCCACGGCGACTCAAGCAAGGCCGAGACCGGTCACACGATTCCCCACTACGCCCGCGATCTGGCGCGCTTCATCGAGCTTCTCGGACTCGAGCAGCCGGTGCTGCTCGGCTGGTCGATGGGCGCATTCGTGGTCTGGGATTACCTTCACCAGTTCGGCACGGGTGAGATAGCCGGGCTGATCGTCAGCGGCGAGGCGGCATCGGACTTCAAGTGGGATGGCTTCGAGCACGGCTTCCTCGACCTCGCCGAGCTGCACTCCGCGATGAGCGACGTGCAGGAGGACCGGGAAGGCTTCCTGCGCCATCTCGTACCCGAGATGTTCCACCAAGAGCAGCCCCAGGCCGACACTGAATGGATGGTCGCTGAGTGCATGAAGCTGCCAGTTGGCCCGCTCAGCGCGATCCTCTTCGATCAGTCGGTCCGCGACTACCGAGAGATCCTCACCACGATCGAGATTCCGACGCTCGTGTGCTGGGGCCAGCATGACGCCCTCCTCCCGGTGTCGGGCGCCGGCGACCTGAAGGAACGGATTCCCCACGCTGAGGTCGTGATCTTCAAGGACAGCGGCCACTGTCCGTTTATCGAGGAGACCGAGAAGTTCAATGCGGTCGTCGAAGACTTCGTCGGACGGCTCTAGCGCGGGCTTGCCGGCTCGTTGACAGCCCATGGGCGGCTATGGGAGAGTCGGCCGCCATGGCGACCGCGGAGCTCGACGGGCTGAACATCCACTATCGGCTTGAGGGTCGCGGGCCCGAGACCGTCGTGCTCGTCAACGGCCTCGCGGATGATCTGGAAACCTGGAGTGGCCAGGCACCAGCGCTCGTGGAGGCTGGGTACCGAGTGCTGAGCTTCGACAACCGGGGCATTGGCCTCAGCGACAAGCCGCTCGGGCCCTACACAACCGCGATCTTCGCCGGCGACACCAAGGCGCTGGTCGACCACCTACAGATCACCGACTTTCACCTGCTCGGTGTCTCGATGGGAGGGATGATCGCGCAGGAGTACGCCATCGCTCACCCCGACGACTTGCGGAGCTTGACCCTCGCCTGCACTTACGCGGCGCCCGGACCGTTCTGCTCCCGGATGTTCAGCTTCTGGGCGGACATGGCCAACGTCATGGGCGTGCCGGCGGTGATGCGCGACGTGACGCTGTGGGCGTTCACACCGGAGTTCTTCGAGGATCGCCCCGACGAGGCAGCCGAGTTCGAGCTCGCGATGCGCTACCTCGACCAGCCCACGCCGGCGTACCTGGCTCAATTGCACTCGATTCAGAGCCACGACGCGACCGCGCGCCTGGGCTCACTGAACGTACCTGCGCTGGTGCTCGCCGGAGAGACCGACATCCTCATCCCAGTCGAGCTCTCGCGCCGGCTGCACGCCCTGATCCCGGACGCCCGATGGGCGACGACGCGGGGCGGCCACGCCTGCCTGTGGGAGTACCCCGATGAGTTCAACCGTGCGTTCCTTGCCTTCATCGCCTCGGTGCCGAGCCGGACAGCCGCCGGCTGATCGTCTCTACGGGGCCACCTCAACGCGCCAAGCGCTCGAGCACGACAACATCGATCGGCTCGCCCGCTATGAAATGAAGGAGTTGCCAGCCGGTACCCTCAATCAGCGTCTGCAGCTCTTCGGGTGAGACCAGTAAGTAGTCGAACCAGCGTGACGCATGCCCTCGAAAGCGAACACGGAGGCGCAGCTGACCGGACATGCGCCCGCGCTTTCTGTTGCGAGCGTGATACGCCAGGTGAACGGGGTCGTCGGTCCCGTAAGGGTTCATCGTTGAGGCGACGATCCGGTGAACCATGGGGCCAAGGCGCGTGAGCACCCGCCGCGCTTTGGCCTGGCTTCCCAGCAGACCGAGGTTGTTGCCGTACATCACGGCCGTGTCGAACCTGCCGAGCTCCGGGTCAAAAGCTTCAAGTGCCACGGCGCGTGCGTCTCGAACGCCACGTCGCCGCGCGACCTCGATTGCGCCCGGCGAGTTGTCGATCGCCACCACTTCGTGCCCGCGCCTTTGGAGCTCGAGCGCGACGCGGCCCGCTCCGCAACCCACGTCCAGCACACGCCCGCGCACGAAGCGCAGGCCTCGCCGCTCGGCCGCGGGCCAACGGCGAACCGGAGCGAAATACCCGGCCGGCCCGCCGCTTGCGTCGATAAACCCGTCGTCGCGCTCGATGATCTCACTCGCGCGCCGGTCTCCATCCGAATATGCGAGGAGTAACCGGCCGCACGCGTCGCTGTCCACGCCAACCGCCACGATCATGTTCTATCTCATCCGCGCCCCCGCGGAGCGATCGGGCGGGTGGCAAGAGGTGGGCGCGTGACGAGTCGCTTCGACCGCTCCCTTGAGCCCGTTGCGAACTCGGGCGTCGCCCGCCTGTGTCGCGCACCCCGGATCTCGGCTTGCACCGTCGCCGGGGGCGGTGTAGTGTCGCCTCGACGCGCAATTCGCGCGTGCGGGCACGAAAGCGGTGAGGTCGATGATCCGGGCAGGAGCTTTCTGGCGAAGCCGTACACGCTTGGCGATGGTCATGTCGCTCGCTGCGGTTTGCGCTCTGGCGAGTTCGGTGGTCGCTTCGACAGCCGCGGGATCAACGCAGTACTGCGTTCCCTACACAGGCAGCGGGATACCGCCAGGAAGTGGCATCCCACCGTGGGGGTTTCATGCATCACAGTCGTTCGGTGGGGGAATCAGCGGTTACTCGCACGGCTGGGGCGACGTCAATCTGGACACCAACTGGATCTCCGGTGAGATCTGCCAGGAGGTTTACGGCGCAGACCAGCCGATCCGCATGATTGCGGTACGGCTCGGGCCGCGCATCATCTACCACTCCCACTACGCGCAGATGTGGGGCTACCCGGGTAACCTCGTCATCGCCGTCGTGAGGGTGATCTGGAGCGAAGACCCCAGGTGCAGGGTCGGCACGCGCGGACATGTGACGATGTACGCCAGCTATAACGGCGTCCGCAGTGACAGCATCCAGTTCTTCCTCAATGCCGGATGCCGGGACGAGAACCACCTCTACCACGGTCCAGAGGTCGACGCTCAAGTCCCGCCGTTGTAGTGGAATCTGAGCGCCGGCCATGGGAGCGGTGCGAGGCGAAGCCCACCGGTCGCATCCGGGACGTCCGTGACAATGCCGGACCGGTGAACGACCTGGCTGGTCTGCGACGCATCGTGTCCGGACTGGCGGCGGACGGGATCCTGACATGGGTATTTGGCGGTTGGGCCGAAGAGCTGCGTCGGCTTGCGCCCCCTCGGCAGCATCGAGACATCGACCTGCTCTATCCCGGCTCGGACTTCAGGCCGGTCGACAGGCTCATCGAACACCGTCGGCTGCAGGCGATCCCCGCAAAGCGTTTCGCGCATAAGCGTGCGCTAGTCATGAACGATGTCATGGTCGAACTGTTCCTGGTTAGGACCGACGAGGACGGCGCGTCTTACACGATGTTCTGGGAGAGGCTGCGTTACGACTGGCCTCGCGACGTCCTCGGGTTCGTCGACGGCGTCGCCGTTGCCAGCGCCTCGGCGCTTCGGCGGTACCGGGCTGACCACGCGGCCGTCCGGAGAGCCGCCGCGCCGTAGGCAACTTGTGCGATTGGCGAGACGTCTTGTACTGGCACGAGAACCGAAGAGCGGACGAGGAGCCCGGCTCATGGGACGAGTTGCGAGCTCGTCTTCGACTGCTGGACAGCGATCGCCCCTCGGGCGGTTGAGCGTCGGTCTGCCTTTGGGCACGCTTCGCTTTGGTCTGGCAGGGGTGGGCGTCCGGCACCTCGTGGCGTAGCGAGCAACCGGGCGCGGCTCACCGCGCTCTCGGAAGGGACGGAGGTTGTTACACAAACGCAACGGTTTGTGACTCAGTCACATCTGCCCGCCTGCGCAACCTCGCTGATGCCGCCCAAAGCACCGAGGCTGGGCGAGAAAGCGTCCTGTGAGGACGCTTTCTCGCCCAGGCTTCCCGCGCGGCGGGACTGCGGTCGCCGGTGGTTGTGCGGTCCTCACAACGACCCAGGCCCGCCGCTTCGCCGGGCGCTTGGTGTCGAGCAGCTGGGCGCGCTGGCAAGGCCAACCGCCCACAGGATCCCGCCCGACACGAGGGTCCGCTGGTAGGGGTTGTGCCATGTGGCGGAGAAGTGACCCAGCGCGTCGTAGTACACCCGACCGCGACCGAAGCGCCGGCACCACACGAGCGGACGGTCCGGCCCCCTTGGCCCGGTGTCGAGCTCTGCGAGCACGTGGACGTGGGGGCGCGGATCGTGGACAAAGACGTAGAACTCCTCGTGGATCTGGAAGCTCGCCGGGAGCGCGCGCGTGGCGGGCGTGGAGTGATCGATCACGATCACCCGCTGAGTGCTCGGCGGCGGGTGGTGGCTGAACTCGGCACCAAACATCTCTTTGTAGGCCGGCCAATGGTGGAAGGTGTCGGTGGCCGAGTGAAAACCGATCAGCCCGCCGCCGTCGCGTACGAACGCGACCAGCGCTCGTTTATCGGCATCACTCATCGGGAGCTCCCCGGTGGTCAACAGGAACATCACGGCGCCCGCATGTCTCAGCCTCGCGGGAGTTAGCTGGGAGGCGCTGGCCAGGAAGACGACGCGGTAGCGGCCGCTGCGGGCGGCGATGGCCCGCACCGTAGCCATCGCGGTCGGGATCGACCTGTGGTGATAGCCGAGCGTCTGGGTGAGGACCAGCACTGTCGGGGCGACGGGCTTGGCCGCCGATGCCGATCGGGCCGGCCGCGCCTGTCTCGGGTCCGGGTGAGTCGAGCTCCCCAACGCGCCACAGGCCACGACCGAGACGGCCATCGCCGCCACCACTGCGGATCCCAGCGCCCTTGCAGCCATTGCTCTGACCGGCCTGAGCAGGTCGCCCAGCACCGCCTCAAGTCTAGGACTTGCGTACTCGACTCAGGGCCCGTATCGCGCTGGGTGTCGCGGGCGGC
>Ga0335075_10019327_pt1 | contig 10075 bp, 9 predicted proteins | sample Lox_Sample_24_FD_206723 | JGI IMG/M metagenome (GOLD analysis project Ga0335075, IMG submission 206723) | Soil microbial communities from Loxahatchee National Wildlife Refuge, Florida, United States - Lox_Sample_2.4 | ecosystem: Environmental > Terrestrial > Soil > Wetlands | place: USA: Florida...
GCCCGCCCTGCATAACGGGCGAACGCCATATGGCCACCCGTTTAATCGAATCGGATACCAGACCCTGCTCGAACCTGATGGTCCCATCTACTTCGCCGGCGACCACGTCAGTCACATCGTCGGCTGGCAGGAGGGCGCTGCGCTCAGCGGTCGGCGAGCCGTGAGTCTGATCTCCGACCGCGTTAAATCTGCACGCCTCGCCCGTCAATTGCCGGCAGAAGCTTAGTCGTAGAACGCTCTTGTGAATCGTGGCGGACGAACTCCGTCGGCCATCGCGGACTGCGATGGCGCGGGAGCTGCGACCGGCGGCGCATCCATTACCTCTTTGAATGCCGTGCGGAACTTCGCCATCTCCTCCGGTGTTCCAACCGTGATGCGCACTGCGTTGGGCCACACCGGCCACGTGCGCCCGATGAAGATATTCTTCTGCTGCATCGCAGCCATCACGCTGCGCCCGTCGCGTCCCGTGTCGATCATGAAACAGTTCGACTGCGACTCGCCGATCACCTTGTAGCCTTTCTGCCGCAGCCACGCAATGGTCTCCCGCCGCGTATCGCCGATGATCTTCTTCCTCGTTGGCACAACCTCCGCGTCAAGCAACGATGCGTTCGCGGGCCCCGTCCCTAGGATCGGCATAAAATTCTCCCCAAACATTCTCAGCTTCGCCAGCAGATCCGGCCGCGCCAGCGCAAGTCCACACCGCAATCCCGCCATACCGTAGACCTTCGAGAACGTTCGCAGCACCACGATATCTTTGTCCGCCGCCACAAGATCCAGCACATCCGGCGCGTCCGCGAAGTGGATGTACGCCTCATCCACCAGCAGCACTGAACCCCTGGGCTTGTTGCCCAAAGCCCAGACGATGTTCTGCTTGCTCGTCAGCGTCCCCGTCGGATTATTCGGATTGCAGATATAGATCACGCCGGCGTTTGGATCCGCCGAGACCATCGTCTTCACATCATGCGCATACTCCCCGGTGAGCGGAATTTTATGAATCGGAGCTCCCGCCGCCCCTGCCGCCATCATGCCCCACTCGTACGACGGATCGGCAATCACCAGGCTTCGCGAAGGCGACGTGAAAGCCAGCACCGTGTAAAACAACGGCTCCGAAGAACCGGCATACACGGCGACATGGTCCGGCTTCAGATGATGCTGCGAGGCAAACGTTTCGATGAGCTTATCCGCCTCGCCGTACAGGTCATATCGTCCGCCGGCCGGCGTCAGCGCAGCAATGCGTTCGCGTGCCGCCTGGCATGGCCCCAGCGGGTTCTCATTCGCGTTGATCAGTACGGCTCCTGCCGGCATTGAAGGAAAGATGAGGCTGGGAGGCACCGGACGCCCATCGGCCGCTGTCCTCATCTGCGCGGCGCGCGCGAAGTGCGCCTCGGTTAAGATCGGAGTCGCGGCTGCGGCTAGCGCGTAGCGCAGAAAGCTGCGCCGGCTGCTTATGGTGAATTCAGAGTTTTCGGAACGTTGCCTCATGGAAAGCTCCTCTCCCGCATATCAGCGGACGTCTCTATCTTGCGAAGCGGGCCCGGCACGCCGTCGAGAAGATACAAAAGCCCCGCGGAGAACGCGAGCGGCGAAAATCCACGTACGGTCTATACCGATGAGCGTAGTTATGCCATCTCGATGCCAGAATAATACCGCTGCTCACATAGAACAGCGGCACTATATCGCTTGCCATACTCCGATGGAGGCCGTTACTGCGCAGTGCCTTCCGCGGCCGGTATGGCAGCACCGAAGTGATGCCGCACATCGGCGCCGCTCACCCAGAAAATCACATCTTCGGCAATGTTGGTCGCATGGTCGCCCACCCGCTCCAGGTTGCGCGAGATCACCAGCGCATTCAGTGCCTCCGGCGTCCGTTCCGGATGCTGCTGGATCAGGCCGCCCAGCGTGCGAAAAGCATCGCGATTCAGCTCGTCCACCTGGTCATCCAGCAGGAGCACAGACTGCGCCATCTCCGTGTCTGCCTCAATGAATGACTGCAGCGCCTTGCGAATCATCGCAGTCGCGAGCTGCGCCAGCTTCGGAATATCGACCGGCAGGTCCTGCCCCGCCATCGTTCCCAGGTCCTTCACCCGGTTCGCAATGTTCACCGCCTGGTCGCCCACACGCTCCAGGTCCGCATTGATGCGAATCACCGCGAGAATGAAGCGCAAATCTACCGCCATCGGCTGCTCCATCGCCAGCAGATCGAGCGCCAGCTGATCGATCTCATGCTCCATCCGATTAACCGCCGGTTCCGACAGCGAGACCAACTCACACAAATCCATATCGCGCGAGGAGTAGGCTTCGGTCGCCCGCTGAATCGCCTGCTCCACAAGCCCGGCCATCACCAGCAGCCGTTCCTTCAACTCGTCGAGCTTCTGCTGAAATTTGATGCGCATCAGCCAAACCTCCCCGTGATGTAATCCTCCGTCCGCTTGTCGGAGGGATTGGTAAAGAGCTTGTCCGTCGCGTCAAACTCAACCAGCCGGCCCATCAGAAAAAATCCCGTCCGCTCCGCCACCCGCGCGGCCTGCTGCATATTGTGCGTCACGATGACGATCGTGTACTGGCTCTTTAGTTCAAAGATCAGGTCTTCAATCTTAGCCGTCGAAACCGGATCGAGTGCGCTCGCCGGCTCATCCATCAGCAACACCTCCGGATCGACCGCCAGCGCACGCGCAATACAGAGCCGCTGCTGCTGTCCGCCGGACAAGCTCGCGCCGGACTTCTTCTTCAGGTCGTCTTTGACTTCGTCCCACAGAGCCGCCTGCTTAAGCGAGCGCTCCACGACCTCATCGAGTACGCGACGCTTGCGATATCCGTTCAGCTTCAGCCCGCTTGCAACGTTGTCATAGATCGTCATTGAGGGAAACGGATTCGGCCGCTGAAACACCATCCCCACGCGGCGTCGGATCTCCACCGGCGACGCATCATGATAGACATCGAGCTCGCCCATGCGCACCGAGCCCTCTGCGCGCGCGATGGGATTGGTCTCATGCATCCGGTTCAGACAGCGCACAAAGGTCGATTTGCCGCAGCCCGAAGGGCCGATCAGCGCCGTGCACTGGTTCGCCCGGATGTGCAGGCTCACATCCTTCAGCGTGTGCACCGGACCGTACCACGCGTTCAAATTCTCAACGCGAATGTCGACACCCACTCAGTGTCCTCCCTTAATCGTGCCGCGACTCGCGTACAACCGTACCAGCGTTACCGACAGCATAATCAGAACAATCAGCACCAGCGCGGCCGCCCACGCCAGTCTGTGCCACTCGTCATATGGGGAGAGCGCGTAAACGTAAATCTGCAGCGGTAGCGCGGCCATCGGCTGCGTCAGTTTAAAGCTCCAAAAGTTATTGCCGAACGCCGTGAACAGCAGTGGCGCCGTTTCGCCCGCGACGCGCGCAAACGCCAGCATGCATCCCGTGATGATGCCCGGCGTCGCCGTGCGCAGACTGACTGAAAGGATCGTTCGCCACTTCGGAATTCCCAGCCCCAGCGCGGCCTCGCGTAACATATGCGGCACCGTCGCCAGCATCTCTTCCGTCGTGCGCGCAATCGTCGGTACCATCATGATGGCCAGCGCCACACCACCAGCCAGCGCCGAAAACTTGTAATGCACCACGATCAGCCCATACGCTGCGATGCCCATCACGATGGACGGTACGCCATTCAACACATCTGCCGTGAAGCGAACGGCCGTTCCCATCCAGCCTCCGCGGCCATACTCGGCCAGGTACACGCCAGCGGCGATTCCCAGCGGCACACCAATCACGCTCGCTACTGCGAGGATGATTCCCGAACCAACGATACAGTTCGCCATGCCGCCGCCCGGCTCTCCCACCGGCGCAGGGATATGCGTGAAGAATGCAAGGTTCAGCGAGCTCGCGCCCTTGTAGATCAGGTACCCGAGAATTGCGACCAGCGGCACCAGCACAATCATTGTGCTCAGGATCGCCAGCCCCGTCACAAGATGATTCGTGAGCGAACGGCGTATACGAATGGCCCGCTCAAGATGCTCCGACCGCTCCGGCAATGCCCTTGTCATGCGACCCTCGCCGACTGCCCGCGTGTCACCGCCCATACCAGCATCCGCGCAATCGCATTCACCACAATTGTCACCAGGAACAGCGCCAAACCGATCTCGATCAGGGCGCTCACGTAGAGGTCGCCCGTGGCCTCCGTAAACTCATTCGCAATCACGCTGGCCAGCGTGTATGCCGGGCTGAACAGATTCTTGAGGATGTCGGGGTGGTTGCCGATCACCATTGTGACGGCAATCGTCTCGCCCAGTGCGCGTCCCAGCCCGAGAATCACCGCGCCTACAATGCCAATCCGCGCATTGCGCAACACGCCGATGCGCAGCATCTCCCAGCGCGTGGCGCCCAGCGCCAGTGCAGCCTCGCGCTGATGAATGGGCACCGCCTTCATCACGTCGCGGCTGATCGAGCAGATGATTGGAAAGATCATGATCGCGAGCACCACGCTCGCCGTAAACATGCCGACGCCGAAGTTCGGCTCCGCAAACAACCCCGTCCAACCCAGGTATTTCTCCATCACCGGTCCAGCCTGATCACGAACAATCGGCACCAGGACCACCAGTGCCCAAAGACCATACACCACGCTCGGAATCGCAGCCAGCAGCTCCGTCAGGAATGCAATCGGCCCCCGCAGCCGCGGAGGACAGATGTCGATCACGAAGAAGGCCACGCACAAAGCGAGCGGCACCGCCATCAGCAGTGCCAGGAACGACGAAACTACCGTCCCGTAAATAAACGGCAGCGCCCCGAAGCTTCCATTCACCGGGTCCCAGTTCGATCCCTTGAAGAACTTCCATCCAAAAGCATGGATCGACATCTGCGAGTCATGGATCAGCACCCACAGAATCAGCGCCACGATGACGAAGATGCTCAGGGCGGCCATCAGCATCAACCCGCCGAAGCTGCCGTCGGCCCACCGTCCCGAGCTGCGCGCCTGCAGAAAACGCCGGATCTCGGAGGGCGGGGGCGTTACAGGGTTCGGCTGTTCAGAGGATGCCGGCGCCGATGAAACCACAGGCGGCGGCAGGCTGACTGGGCTGGATTGCGTCATAAGGGTTCGTGCCCTTTAGAGGGTAGGGGCAGATTGTGAAAGGACTGTAAATGCGCCATCGCCAAGAAGCCGCCGGACACACCCATCCGGCGGCTTTTCAGCCTGTTAGTAGGTGATTTCCTTGATGGTCTTGCGTTCCATCGCAACCACCGACGCCGGTAATGGAGCGTAACTCATGCTGCTTGCCTCGGCCTCGCCGTGGTCCAGCATCCAGTTAAGAAAACCGACCATCGCCTGACCCTTGGCATGATCGTTCCAGTGCTGCGGAATCAGCAGCCACGTGAATGACGAGATTGGATAGGCATCGGCTCCGGGCGCGTTTGTAATCGATACGCGATAGTCCGCCGGCATGTTCTTCGCCGCGCCCGCTGCCGCTGCCGTCACGCCCGCGGTGGAGGCCTTCAGGTATTTGCCCGCTGCATTCCGCACCAGTCCGAACGTCATATGGTTCTGCAACGCATAGATCAGCTCCACGTATCCGAAGGTGTTCGGCGTGCTCCGCACCATACCTGCCACGCCTTCATTGCCCTTTTGCCCGATACCAATCGGCCACTTCACCGAGGTTCCCTTACCAACCTCTTGCCGGAACAGCGGCACCACCTTCGACAGAAAATCGGTGAAGATGTAGTTCGTTCCCGATCCATCCGAGCGGTACACCGGCAGGATGCGATTGTGCGGCAGCTTAACGCCCGGGTTGTCGTGCTCGATGTTGCCGTCGTCCCAATACTGAATCTTGCCCAGATAAATGCCGGCGATCACCTCCGGCGCAAAGTGCAGGTCCTGGCTCACGCCCGGAATGTTGTACACCGGAACCACCGCGCCCAGCACAGTCGGAAGGTGAATGATCTTCACGCCGTTTTTTGCGGCCTCTGCCAGTTGCTGGTCCGTCATCGGGCCGTCTGAAGCGCCAAAGTCCACGGTCTTCTCCGTCACCTGGCGAATGCCGGCGCCCGATCCCACCGACTGATAGTTGATGTGCACACTCGGATGCTGCTGCGCATACTCGCTGAACCAGCGCGAATAGATCGGGTTGGGGAAGGTCGCCCCCGCGCCGTTGATGTCCTGAGCCCACGCGCCGGTCGTCAGGAATGCGATCACGGTAGCAGCTACAAATTTCAATCTCACCTTGAATCCTCCAGTCGTGCGGCGCTCAAATCTCAAAGCGCCGGTTATAGTTCCTCTGCCCTTGGGCCGTCATACCCTAGGACGCCATCTGGCGGCACAGCGGCCAGCCTGCTGCAAGAAGGCCTTCCTTACGGAATGTAGTAGCGCATCTGCCAGTGCAGCATGCTGTCGTTAGTCGAAGGAGCCGCAGGCGTCGTCGAGCTTCCTACGCCGGACCACAAACCCCGCTTCAGATAGCTGTATGTAAACGAGTACTGCAGCCGCCCATACCGGGGATCGTTCACCGCCCGATAAATGAACCCGAACATCGGCTCCTGAATATACCGTGTCGGAGACGCACAGCTCGAAGCCGAGATGGACCCGCCCGAACCGGCGCTTGGCGTCGTTCCGGGAGCGCCGGCAGCGTTGTAGCAGCCGCCATCATTCAGGTTCTGCGGACCGTAGCCGATCAGCGAGCCCACCGCATTCGTGTACACCGTCCGCTGCGCATACTCGCCGCCGTAGTAGCCGAAGATGTCGAACTTCTTCGCCGGGTGCGTCTCAATACCGAACAGGCCGTGGTAGTTGCGGATTGGCTCCAGCGTCTCATCCGGACGAAGCGTCGCATCCGCGAGCTGCGCCGAACCGTACCGGCCAACACCCTGGCCCGCCATCAGCTGCAAACCCACGCTGAGGTACTTGTCCGGAGTCACCCGAACGCTGCCGAACACGCCGCCCGTCGGGCTAGTGTGGCTCTCATATGTTGAGCCATATGCATAGACAGGAGCCGAGGCCGTTCCGGTCACGCCGGTCACGGGCAGATAGTAATCGCGCAGGAAGCGCGCCAGGCCGCCGATCTCAGCATGAACCCTCGGTGCGTCGAGGGCTCCCTTGATCACGATATCCGGCAGAACATTGTTCGCGTACGTGGTCAGCGACCCACCCGAAGTGCCGATATTGCCCGCCGCGTTGTACAAGCCGCCATTCTGCCCCGGTCCGCCGAAGAAGTAGTCGACCGGAACCGATCCCGACGCCGTAAAGCCCGTGATCTGTGCCTGCTCCAGCGAAAGGGCCGCAGTAAATGCGCCTGTCTCGAAGTCGCCGAAGCGCTGCTGGAAGCGTATCTCCGGCTGCCGCGTCCAGTTGAAGCCGACCATGTACTGCGGATCGATGGTCTGCGGCAGAACCTCGGTCCGCGCATCCGTACCCACCTTGTCCTCAGTCACCAGCGACCACATCTGGCCGCCTGTCACAGCAAAGCCGCTCTTTGTCTCCGCCTTACCCCATATCTGGCGCTGCCGCAAAACATAGCTGTTCGACTGATTGTTGTTCGAGCTCGTGCCTGTGCCCAGAAAGTCCATCTCGTCGTAGCCGCTCAGCGTAAAGTTGCCCGCATCCGCCTGGAAGAGCGCGCCGATGCGGCTCTGACGTCCGGAGAAGTTCAACTCCGTGGCTTGATACTCCGTCGCGCTATTGAACGGAATGCTGTTGAACGGCGTATTGATTCCGGAATTCAGCGTGTGTTGACGCCAGACACCTTCAAACGCGAAGAAGGCGACCGGTGTGATCGTCACGCCCTTGTAGTGCAGCTGAGCCGGGTGCTCGATCTCGTCCTTCATGTCGGCCTGGTTCTTGATTACCGTCTCCTGCAGGCCGGCGCTCGTCGTCTTCACGTCGTTCACTGTGCTTTCCAGCGCCCGCGCCTGGCTCTGCGCTGAGCTGGCTGCCTGCGCTGCCTGGTTGGCTGCAGTCATCGCAGCCTCGGCCTGGCTCTGTGCCGTGCTTGCCACCTGCTGCGCCTGCGTCACCTGCTGGTCACGGTTCGTCAGCAGAGACTTCAGTTGGTCGATCTGGTCCTGCTGCGCCTTCAATTGCTCCTGCAGCTCGCGAATCTCGCGCTCGGTCGGGGTCTCTTTGTGTTCTTTGGTCTTATGCGATGTCTGGGCGAAGATGCCTCGAGCCGGGATACTCCCGGAAACAAGCGCGGCAACGAGCAGCGCTGTCCAAATTCTTGCTGATCTCATGAATCCCCTGACGGGCGCGGCTAAGGTACACGCAGCGCGCTTGCTTGTCGGCGCTGCAGGCTTCCTTGCACATTGTCCGTTGCCTCCCACTCTCGCAAGCCGGTGTAAACACACGGAGAATGAACTGCGAACGGACGGTAAAAACACGCGGGATTCAGGATGATTAAGCGGGACGACGGCGAACCGCGTCCTGGCAAGCTCGCGTCGCGCTCAACCCATGGCTTTCGTCATGGAGTGAGCGGCAGCGGAAGATTCTCTTCGGGCATCGACGCATTCGCCCCCGCGGCGCTGGGCAGCGTGAAATAAAAGCTGCTGCCGCGGCCCAGCTCGCTCTCCACCCAGATTCGTCCTCGCTGCGCCTCTACGAGGTGTTTCGCAATCGCCAACCCCAGCCCGGTCCCACCCGATTCCCGCGATCTCGCCTTATCGGCGCGATAAAAACGCTCGAACAAACGTCCCAGGTGCTCCCACGCGATTCCTCCGCCGAAATCGCGAACGCAAAACCGAACCTCCTGCGGCTGGAGAGGACTTATCTCTACCGTCAGCTGCACGCGCGCTGCGCTCGAGCCGCGTCCATAGTTCAGCGCATTCTCAATAAGGTTTCCCAAAATCTGGACGACGGCATCCGAGTCGGCCAGCGCCTCGCCTTCAGTCAATACATCGACCTCGAGCGTCCCGCCTTTCTCTTTCACAACCCCGGCCACCGCCGCCTCGGTCTCGCGCACCAGCGCCGTCACCGCCACCGGCCGCGGGTCCAGCTTCTGTTCGCCCGACTCCACGCGGGCCAGCGCCAGCAGATCATCGGTCAGCCGCGACATTCGCCTCGCGCTCTTCAAGATCGCTTCCAGGAACTCATGTTCCGAGGCCGCCGGCAGCGGAGAGCCTTCACCATCCAGCAACATCTCCGCATATCCCTGAATGCTCGTCAGCGGTGTGCGTAGCTCATGCGATACATTCGCAACGAACTCTGTCTGAGCGCGCTCCACCTGCTCGATGCGGGTCGTGTCGCGTAACACAACCACCGCGCCGCCCTCCGGCATCGGAGACACACTGACCGAGAACACTCTTCCCGGCAGCAACGAAACCTGCCTGCGCTCCGAGTACTCCCTCGTCTCCAACGCCACATGCACGCAGTCCAGCACCTCCGGCGCGCGAATCGTCTGCACCAGTGAGTGTCCCGCGCGCACCGAGCCGAACGAGTCCACCACCAGCCGCTGCATCGCCTTGTTCGCCCAGATGATGCGCCCCGCCGCATCCACCGAGGTCACCGCGTCCTGCATCGAGTCCAACAGCGCCTCAAGCTTCTCGCGCCGCTCCGCGCTCATCGCAAAACTTCGCTGAATCTCATCGCTCGCCGAGCGGATCGTGGCCGCCAGCCTGTCGTTCTCGCTCAGCGCCGGCTCCAGTTCGATCTCCCGCCCCTCCGCCAGCGCATTGACCGCTGCTTCCAGAACCGCATCATCCTGCCGCGAAAGCCTGTACGCACTCGCCGCGAGCAACAGCGAAACGATTACTCCTGCACATACCGCGACCCATACACCATGCGCCAGAAGCAACGCCGCACTCAGCAAAGCGGCTGCCACGATGACCCGCACGACGATCTGGAAAAAGAGATTCCGTTTCATGCCTCTACCACAAAGAACTGCTGCACCCCCGGTGCAACACAAACAGCTCTCACCACCATTAAATGCTCTTCACGAACATGAGGTAAATGAATGCGTCTTTCCGTGCCCGTCTTTGTTCCCCATTAATTCTCTGACGGTTGTTCGACATGGTCGATAACGAGAGTCTGGATCGGACCCCGGCCGCGCTTGATAGTGAGCCCGAGACGGCTGACGACGCCGAGAGTCGCAGCGACCGGGTCG
>Ga0335075_10019329_pt1 | contig 10075 bp, 8 predicted proteins | sample Lox_Sample_24_FD_206723 | JGI IMG/M metagenome (GOLD analysis project Ga0335075, IMG submission 206723) | Soil microbial communities from Loxahatchee National Wildlife Refuge, Florida, United States - Lox_Sample_2.4 | ecosystem: Environmental > Terrestrial > Soil > Wetlands | place: USA: Florida...
TATCCTAATTTATGCCAGCCCAACAATGCGAAGTCATGCATCTTTCTTCTGAAAGATAGCAGTCGATAATCGACTTTGATGCTGACTTTAAACCTTTGCCGCGTAACACCAGGCCGGATAGACTCAGAGTCCAGGACTGAGACCTATGAGGACGCCCACCATATGCGTAAAGAAGCTGGCAATATACAGTACTGAAAGGAATGTTCGCACGCCATCCGAACAGAGAGTTGAGATGAAGTTGTCCTCGTGTGAAGGACACCAACACTTTCAATGGCTGTTCAGAACCGACTGTAGCGATTTCGGAAGTGGAGCGTTGGCATTCGCTGATCCATTTGCCATTGCAGAGCCTCCACGCTTCTTCAATCCAGTGACATCTGCCTTTATGCCTTGATCTCCAGCTTGCCAATTTGCGGGACAAACTTCGCCGTACTTCTCTACGAACTGGAAAGCATCGATTAACCGTATTGCTTCATCCACGCTCCGGCCGACAGGTAAATCGTTGATGGTGATCTAAACTCTTGTTAACGAAACCGTCATAGTAACATGAAACCTCATGTTTCCTCACCTGGCGGATAATTCCTTGAGGATCGATCAAGAACATGCCTCGAAGAGCAATACCCTCCTCTTCTATCAAGACGCCGTAGTCTCGACTTAGTTGCTGATTTTTATCGCTGAGCAGAGGTATTTGCACTGGCCCAAGTCCTCCATCTTTCTTCGATGTGTTCGTCCAAGCTAGCAAGCTATACTCGGAATCTGTACTGGCAAACACTACTTCGGCACCTCTCGCGCGGAACTGCGGCACGGCTTCACTGAATGCTATGATCTCTGTCGGGCAGACAAACGTCCATGCCATCGGTACGAATCCAAGGAGGAGCCATTTCTTGGAGGATGTGTAAGTGGTGAGCGATATTTCTGGAGAGTAACCCTGTTAGCGAATTCACTTCGCAGCGCAGATGCGCAGAGCGCGGAGACAGTCATGTACCTTCAAAGGCTCCATCAACCACAGCCGTTCCTTGGAAATGAGGAGCTGGCTTTTGCACCCTCGCCTTGCCTGCTGATGCCATGCTTGGAGATCTTGAAAGACGATCGCGGCCTTGAGACGACGTATTAAAGCGACGGCGGCACCGGCGGGCGGCCTGGAAAGTTAAGCCCCCGTACCAAGTTCGTAGAGTGGGTTTGAAACGATCGCGCAGAAAGTCAATGCTGAGGCGTTGAGAACAACTCTGGGATTATCGAAGGGTTCTGGAAGTTCGATGCACAGCAAACATGGTATGGGAGAGTATTTTTGTTCTTTTGGCTGTCCAGCTGCGTCTCCGTTGCTGAAGAATCAGCCCACGCTCACAAGCCCTTTCGATTTAGCGTGCTGCAAACTCGGCTGCACTGGCCTGCGCAACGTTCTAACCCCGGTGGAGACCCCCGTGTCTGACATTTAGGGTGGACTTGGTATTAGGAATAAGAAGAGGACAGTAATCAGAGCCATGCGAAGCCATGCAAAGCCAATGCAAGCCATGCAAAGCCATTCGCATTTGCTATTCGTTTTGTCCACCGGGAAAACGAGGTCATCAGTCCAATAGGCATGTTGCAAATTCATTTCATATAAAGCTGGCAAACTTTGCTTCTAGATTGCAACTCGTCTGGGATTTTTGGTCCCAAGGACAAATGCGCCTTTCTAAATGCTGACCCGACGCCTCTGTAGCTTCGGCCATTTTCGGAATTGGTGAGATTACCTTCTCATATTTCCGTTTGTTAAGCAAGTCTCCATGCCTTCACTGGTAGTGCCTGTAACTTCTGCACTGTAGGTTTTATAAACGACCAGAACGTAACAACCCCGATAAGGATGCAGAGGATGTTCATAATATAGTAACCGTCCCTTGTAATGAGGCAGGTCCCACCTCCGGCCAAACATTGTTCTTTGGCTGCCTCCGCCACGCAAGAAAACGATGAGGTGATGAGCTCGCCTTTGAAGTCTGCAGGTGCTGATGTAGGTGGAATACAGTTCGCCGTCGTAAACATGTCCACGAACTTCAATATGAAGAATCGCGGAAAAGTGCCGCCAAGGTTGGAAACGCTGTATGCCGTTAGCAAATTCATCCGAGGGTTATCTGATGCTGAAGCTGCTTACGTGGCGAGAAGAGTCATATATGTGCCACCGTATACGGGATCCGCAATCTTCGCATGGAAAGCTGAGACCGCTACGAACATGACAGTGTTCATGAATGTCGAGAAGACGTGGCCAAAGATTACCACTATCAAGTAGCTTGAAGTGACGCCATCTGTTGGAAAGAAGAAAACGATCAGTTGCGCACAAGCAGCGGCACCCAGTCTCCCTACGAAGGCCCAGCACCACAGCTGCATTGGAGGAAATGTCGATGACCATTTTCCAACGTAGTAGCCCAGCGCGATCTCAAACGGAAAGTCGATAAGCACCGTCAGAGCCATGTTCTCTTGTCCGAGTCCTTTGTCGAGAAGCTTGAGTCCAGTGACAGCATCATTCGCTTGGAAGCCAATCTTTGCGATCAGGTGAACAACCAAGAGGGCTTGGATGTTTTTCAAGTTCAAGATACCAAGCATCACCTTGTAGACATCCCAGACTCCCTCCTCGTTCTTAGCAAAGTCTTCACGTTTCATGATCGCAAGACCGACGGTGACGATCAAGTAAATCCAGCCAGATACTGCAAGGGCACCACCCAAAGAGACAAGGCCCGTTTCGCCAGGTATAGTTCTAAACCATCGATTCGCAAATTCTTTGGAATTGAAGGCCAGGAAGATAGTCGACGACAAGAACTGTCCAGCTGTCAATCCCACCGTCTGTGCAGTGGATGCATAGGATAAATTCTCTGGTGAGAGGAGAGTGAGTGCCCAACCATCGACAGCGATATCCTGCGTGGCGCACATGAAGACGAGCATGAACCACCAAGCCGTAAATCCCCATACATTGGCACCATCGTTTCCTCCAGCGTCATTCATCATCTGTTGGGCTCTTCCTGCTAGCCACAGCATACCGATACCGGACAACGTTTGAATGGGTAAGATCCAACTCTTTCTTCGGCCGATTTTAGGACTCCAAACCGCATCAACAATTGGACTCCATAGTAGTTTAAGCGAGTAAGGATAGGATGCGAGTGAAAAGACACCCATTTGTGCGTATGAGACGTGTTGCTTCAAGAGGAATGGGACAGAACCTCCAGCTAGGCCCATAGGAACACCTTGTAGGAAATAAAGAAGCACGAGGAGCATGAAATTCCTTCGATCGCGTTCTGGCAGCTCTGTAAACCCTCTTGACTGGCCATGATCGCTGAGAAGCTCTGATATTGCTGGTGGTCGTTCGTCGAGCGAAAAACTCGAGCGACTTATGAAGTGTGCGGTGTATGATCCGCTTGTTGGGCTCTCCAGCACCGAATGCCTTTTTCGTTGTTCGAGTAAGGAACCCTCCATCGTGTCAGTCGCGTGGCCGTTCGCGTGGCCGTTCGCGTGGCCGTTCGCGTGGTCGTTGGCACTCCCGTTGGCGTACCCGTTGGCGTGTCCGTTCTTATACGGTTTGCCGTTTGGAGTTGAGCTTCGAATTGTGTCTGAGTTAGGTGACCTCTTTCTCCGGCCCATAGGTTGATTATCTAAGTGTTCGTCGTCCGCGCTGGGGGAAAGGAGAGGATAGGTAACCACGTCTGATCCAGCGGTATCTTCAAAGCTCTCTGTTCTGCTCGTAGTACCAACGTGTCCGTGCTCTTTTACTAGACTTCTTCCTCGACTTGTGACTTCAAGTTGATCAAGTTCGTAGTCTTCCGACGCGCGCGATCCGTACTGTTCGAGAAGCTGAATGGTTTGAGAAGTATGTGTGGGTGTAGTCGGCGGATCACCTGTAGAAGGGGTGGCAGGAGAGTTGTCCGTGTAGGTTGACGCTTGAGGTTCGGTCGACATCCATGAAAATAAACGAAGGACTACTTGGCCTTAGCAGGGCTTGGGGCCTGTGTTCGGTGTAAGAGGTGGCGACGATGCCAAGCGCGTAGATGCAAGGCGACGACATGAACACCTCCTGCGCAGACGTTCTTTCAATTGCGGAGCCACAAACAGCAACCGACAACAGCGCGCTCCCTTTCTTGAAAACGTGTCCAAAAAGGGCAGGGGAAGCAATTAGCTCATGCAGGTGGTTTGGTGGCTTGCATGGTTCTGTGCCTGAGGGCCTGATCTTCATCCGGCGACCGCGCTTTTTTCGAAGCCATCACGAACTGCAATCAAGATTCTGCTATCATTCCATAGCGGCATGCTTGTCCACCGCATCCGCCCATCGAGGGCCTGCGACTCGTCAATTGCACGCCATTGCACCTTTTGCAAAGCTCAATTGGCTCGACCGTTCAGTTCCTCATCTAATGCCTATCAAAATGATAGCTCAAGCCCTCCTCCATCCGATTCGTCTGTCTCGAAATCTCCATCAATTAGAACCGGAGTTAGTCGCCAGAGAGCAGCAGAAGCGTTCAAGAGCATAAAGGATCTTCAAACACCAAATCAGCCAGTGGGCTTGAGAGGTGGAAGTTTTCGAGCGAACCAAGCTCCGCAATCATCAGCAACATCAGACGAGAAGCAGTCGTTCCAGATCAAAATCAGTCGAGTTTACTCAGACAGTACTGGAATCCAAAACAGGAACCCTCAAGAGGCCACACGTCCACCTGTTAGGCCAAGAACCTTCTCGCGGAACCAAGGGCCAAAGACATCAGTTGCCAACTTCAGGAGACCCACCACGGGCGCAAGACCACCAAGAAGCCGCGCCAGCCACAACCCAAGAGACAGCGACGACAGCAACGCCGGCGACCCCGACCTCGACAAGGCGAGCTACATGCGGAAGTTCTGGGCGGCGCCGCAGCAGTACGACCCGGTGCCGGGGATGCAAGAAAGCCTGCTGCAATCGGGGCTGATCACGCGGCCGGAGTTCGCGCCGCTGCCGCTGGAGCAAGACAGCCTGGTGACGAACCGCATCGCGACGGCCGCGGGCCCCGACGGCCTGCGCGGCGAGATGGTCAAGACCATGGCGCGGCTGGCGCGGCGGCCCGACCTCGAGTGGACGGTCGATGCGGATCTTGCGCGCCGCCTCAACCACGGCGGGCTTATGAAGTTTGGCAGCGATGAGGAGCGGGAGCGGGTCACGCGCAAGGCGGAGCTATTTGCGACGCGCACTGCCGCTAAGATAGCCAGGCGCAAGGGCATCGAGGTGGAGAAGGAGGATGTGGGATTTGTGCCCGTGCAGGGGGAGACGAGAGAGAAGATTGTGGACAAGGTGTTGAAGGGTCGGTATGAGCTTGAGCAGAGGGGGGACGGGTTAACGGGAAAGGATGCCACGATCAATCAGATTAAGGCTAGCTTGAAGATGAACGGGACGTATACTCCCGGAAAGGCGAACACGGTGTTGGATATGGTTAGCAAGATGTGGCCACAGGCACCAGCTACTCGTTCATCGAGTGGGAAACCCGCTCCTAAGAGATGACAGAGCTTTGATCAAAGTGTTCAATAATGTAAGCATAGCATGCTGTCGAATAGCGTAATGCAATCAGCTCTAGAAGGTGGAGTACTGCTCTTTGCCAACGTTGAAGGTACCTAGCAACATATTGCTTCTTTCATTTCAGCACAATGGTCCGAATTCTCATAGAATACCTCTTAGCTTGGTTCATCAGTGCCTAACAATGGATAGGCGGTAGCTGAACAGGGGCTAATTCCTCCTACATGGAGCAAACTCAGCGAGGATTACCGCGAGGCAAGTTGGGCAAATGCTTCTCTCATCTGCACATAGACGGCATTGAAGTCATCGTCGGCCACGAACGAGGTCTGGAGACACTCTATCAGTCGGTGAGCCAGCCTTTCAAGTTCCTGTGTTTCTAGTAGATGCGACACGGGAGCATCAAGAGACTCTGATAGTGCGGCCCATCTAGGCTGACTTCCAGGCTCTGTCGAGCGTTTCATGCATTGGCTAATATCAGTTATTGAGAATTGCAAGGTCAATTGCAGATCCTTAGTGGCATTCTCCTTCTGACTGCTTGGCACAACGGATCCATTTCGCCAATGAACTCGTTCCGAGCGTTCCTTTAGAGCTGGCTGTTCAGCTTCACGAGCAAACCTTTCCTGAACAGCTTGCTCAGATATCTCTGGCTCACTCATAGGTTCTGTGTTTTGCGATGGACGTTGAACGACGGATTGTTGCGGTTGGAGCTGAATCGTGGAAGGCGGAACAGTTACAGATGGTTGCTCTTCTCCCTGCACTATCAAAGGAGTGACATTCAGATCGGCCTTGGGAGCCATAAACTCGCGAATGTCACGAGATTGCTTCTCTTCGGGTGGGCGAGGTTTACGAAACCTCTGTGATGACTCTAATTGACTGAAATCGAACCAGTTTAGGTCTCTTCGAGGCTGACTTGTTACAGGGTTCACGAATGGTTTGTTGATATACTCGCCGTTGCGTCGATTTGGGGCTTTCTTTCGACCTCTTATCTGCGGAATTGTATCGAGAGGTGTCCCAAATACCGGCGAAGATGACAGAGGAGGCGTTGGTAGCACGGTCATAGTTGCGAAATGTGCCGGGCTGCTAAGGCTAGGAGCAGAGCTGCCTTCCCATCTTTCAATATGATCTTGAATGAAACCGGACCTAGATATGATGGGCCCATCTGGAATATCTGAAACAACAGATCCATCATCTTGTCGGTCGTCTTCTTGTTGAGCAGGTGTTGAGAAACCGAGTGCGACGGCAGAAGTTGGTGTTAATGCATTCAAAGATCGATTTCGACCATCTGCCATTTTAGCAATGATCCATGGATTGGAAAGTTGAATATCGTTTGTCGTTTTTGTGATCTCTAACTGACCCTCGATCGGGGCTCGGTCGTCCATCTCAAGTAGTAATTCCATATCTTCGTCGTCACAGCCATACATATTACCTCTCCACTCTTGCGAGATTGGACGCCGTTCAGCAGAGGCCAGTTCGTCGTCCTCGATCACTGATGCATCGTAGTTATTTTGACGCTGTGGTATCTCAGCTTGTTCTCTTTCAATGTCAAAGGCCTCGTTGGTATCTATCGTGGCGTCGTTGTTTGTGTTGGCTGTAATAAGACCGCACTCGACAGTGGACTCGTCGGTCTGTCGATAAAATGCTTCCAAAAGGCGCTTGACGATGTTAATGACTTTTTCCTCATGACCAAACAGCACATCATCCTTCGACGGTTCCACATTTGCGTCATATGCTTCTGTTGGACACGTAAAGTTCAAGAACAAGAACGGATCTTTTACGCTTTCAAGTTTCGTCCTGCCTTTTCTCAGCGCCTCTTTGCACAGCGCTACTATCTGCTTCAGTGCGCCTCGAGTGGCTTGCATCGGCCTCGAGTCAATTGAAATAAACCACCCTCCATTTGATATGCTTGCAGGATCAGCATCTGGCCGAGGTAAGAATGCACACAGCTCGAAACCATCCGCTGCCAGAACAGACCATGCACACTGTGACACGATGTTCTTACCGAAGATCTTCAACATTGCGTCTTCGGCAGTGTTCGACATTCCAGGGTTCGGTGCATATGTGAAGTTCCCCTTTTCGGTCTTTGCTCTTAGAACCTTCAATGACATTCTCACATTCGGCCTTACCAATGCATATGCCCGCAATAATCTTTTGATTCTAGAGAGATGCTTTGGTGCCTCCTTGAGATTCATTTGCTTTCGTACAGGCAAGCTCTGAAAGAGGTGAGAGACACGTACGGTTGTCCCGGCAGGGTGCGATGCTGCCTCTCTCCTGTGATTATGATCAGCAATGAACACCCACACGTCACGATGCCTACTTCGCGATCCTTCCGTCACGTCCAATCTCCATCTTCGTAGCTGCCTTCTCGCCCTCCACTCTTGTTGTCAAACTCAACCCGCCCGCGACTTCAGTAAGACTGCTCAAGGCCTCTCCTCTGAAACCCAACGACCTCCCTCCTAGCACCTTCAATTCCTCCACGTCTCTTATCTTACTTGTGCAATATCTCTCACAAACCAAGTCACGATCCTCAGGAGCGATTCCATGACCGTTGTCGCGAACCTGAATGGTGTCGAGGCCGTTGGAGGCGACTTCAATTGAGACTGACGTAGCGCGGGCGTCAAGAGCATTCTCCAGAAGTTCTTTGACAGCAGAATAAGGGTCAAGAATAACTTGGGTTGAACTTAGGCGTGCTGCTGTCGATGGAGGAAGTGCTTGGATTGGCATAGTTCCTATTCGCCGGTAGAAATGATCGTATGAATGATACCTAAGTGATGGACTCAAAGCGGACAAAATGAAACGAATCTGGAGAACTACAAAAGGTTGAAGGAATGACAAGGAGCTAGAGACCTGAAGGAGGATAAATTTATACGAACGCTATGACAAGGCGTTAAGGCATGGGAGATAAAAAGACCGTCCATCCTTCCATCCCTCCTTACCGTATGTAGCTATTGTATCTGTGTGTGAAAAAGCAAGAGCCATAGCACAGCAATGATGATGATGATATGAAGAAAACACTAGACAAGCCCGAAAACATGTAAGCACGCAGCAAGCACCGTTCTGATTTCGCCATCGCAATGCCGCAGGCCATCTGGCCCCAGATGCTAAGCCCGATTACTCCTCCATCTCGTCATCATCCCCGGGGATGCTGGCAATCGGCACGCTGACGGCATCCTTCCAGCCCGGCAGACTGTCGAAATCGAAAGCCGGCTGTGACATCTCCCTCTTCACATTCGGCTTCTTATCCTTGACTGCGCGGTCCTTCTCGGGGGTGTCTTCTTGCTCGAGCTTGACGGCGAACTGGTCGGCGCCGACGAGCGGCGCGCCGGCGTGGTCGCGGTCGGCGACGACGACGGGCTCGGCATAGTCGAAGCGGACGCGGCCGTCGAACTCGGTCTTCATGGCGTCGACGTCGTCCTTGGCGAGGCCCTTCATGCACTCGTTGTTGAAGACGAACTTCTCGGCCGCCGCCTCCTCCTTGCGGCTCTCGTCGTCGTGCACCGAGGCCCACACCTCGGGGTCCAAGTCGATCTTCGGCTTCGCCTCGCGCACCATCCAGTCCCACGAGTCGGGCTCCAGTTGCAGCGCGTAGCTCTTCGGGTCCACGCGGATCTTCAGCTTCTCCTCGCTGCCGAACGGTACCCATTGGCCTTCGTCGATCAAGCTCTCGTCCAGTGACGCTGAGTGCCGTACGAGCGGGAAGTTGATCCGGTTCGAGTCGACTTCCTCGGTGGGTTCGACGCGCACGTACGACGCGATGTATGCTTGCCAGCGCTCCTTGCGGGTCTTCGGGCCATGGTCGAATGTACCCTCGTGCTTATGCAGTAGCTTGATTTGGGCGACTTTCGTTTCGGTGTTCTGAATAGCTATTAGCAAAATGTTCAACTGGAATACAGGAATGAAGTGACTTACAAATGCAATTCGTAGGACCTCGCTATCCTTGGCAAGCCTCTCAACTTGTCTGCGATACGATACTTCATCTGGATGCGTCGTCTCATCACGTTGTCGGTCCTTCTTGAAAGCTTGATAAATGTTCCAAGAGTTGTCCTTCGTATCGCCAGAGATAATGCTGACGGCCTGCTTGACAGTAGAAGAGACCAGCTTGTCGCAGTTGTAGAGCTGCCATCCGATATAGAGATAGTGACGTCGTAAAGTCTCTTCGACTTCCAAGCTGCGCTCAGACGATGGATCCTGGATCAGCTCCTCAAACTTGACTAGCATCTGATTGTAGTAGCTAACATCAGGTCCAGTCTTGAAGAAACTCTGAGGAGTGCGCTCGCGCCAGCCAAGGAAATCTGCATCCTTCTCCATGAGTGCACGAGCGACGAGTCGATGAACAGACTGCTCTCCGTTCTTGATTCTTAGCAAACGCTCATAGAGAGTGGCAAGGAGACGGAAGAAGAAGTACACCGGCCAGTTGACGTACATGTTGTACGAGTGGCGTTGATAGGACTCTTGAACGGTAAGCGGTTGGCCATTGAGGAGATTGTTATCAACCGGATGCTCGAGCCATTTGTCACCGCTAATGCCAGGACGATCATCAAGAGTCTCTGAAGCAGGTGGACTTTCTGGAGCCCCAGCAACCTCTTCATCGGC
>Ga0335075_10019332_pt1 | contig 10074 bp, 5 predicted proteins | sample Lox_Sample_24_FD_206723 | JGI IMG/M metagenome (GOLD analysis project Ga0335075, IMG submission 206723) | Soil microbial communities from Loxahatchee National Wildlife Refuge, Florida, United States - Lox_Sample_2.4 | ecosystem: Environmental > Terrestrial > Soil > Wetlands | place: USA: Florida...
TGTGTGGGTGCCGCTGCTGATCGATCCGCAAGTCTCGCCCGCTATCGAGCCGAATTGCCATTTTCCCGTTCTCGTCGACATCCTTAATGGTTCCGATTTCGCGATTTGCGATCCTCAGGTCCTGATTCGGAGCAGTGAACTGAACCCGATCGCCGACAGAGAAGGTGCGCTGCTCGTCACGGTAGACCGATACCCCGGTGTGCCGCCGTGGGTCATACGTGCGCTCGCTCCCGTCCGCTCGCAAGACCGTTATCGAATTGTTCCGCGCGTCAATTTCCTTGACTCGCGTGTACTCCCCCTTCTTGATGCCTGTATCGTTTGAGGTTCGGGAATATCGCAATACGTCGTTAACCTGGTATTTCTGGGCCCAACTGCGATCAGCTCCCGTCAATTCCTGGCGAGTGACGAGTGTGGTCACTTGGCATTCACGCTGGCTCACCATGCCGCACGCCTGGAGCTCCGCATGAATCCGTTCATTGATTTCTGTGCGGGAGCGATTGTCGGGGGACACCACCAATGTGCCATCTGGAGCGCGGGCATATTCTCGCGCAATGGCAGCGATGCGGTCCGCGCGTGCCGGCATTTCAATCACCCGTCCCTGGCGCTCAAGGTTTGCCACGCCCTCCCCTATTTGCCCGTGCGCCAGCTGTTCTACGACCTGCCTCAGCTCGGGATCGCGCTGACGGACGATTTGGTCGAGCCGTACCGTCTTCATACCGGCTTCCTGAAGCTGAGCGAAGGGCCGGCCCGCTTCAATTGCCTCGTGCTGCCGCGTGTCACCTACAAAGAGCACTCTGTCACTCGGATGGAGTCGGCTCACGAACTCGTGCATCTGCTTCGTCGATGCGAGAGACGATTCATCCAGAACATAAAGACGGCGGTCACCGGTGTCAGACTGCTCGCCTCGGGCGAGATGACGTTGCAGCGTCATCGTCTCGATGCCCGCTTCGGAAAGCTTCTGCGCAGCCCGAGAGGTAGGCGCGAACCCCTCAATGTGGTAGGCCTCTGCCTCGGCAGCCTCACGCACAACTGAAAGTGCGGTCGTCTTTCCGGCACCCGCTTTGCCATCAAGTCCAACGAGTTGCTCGCGCGAGTCCAGGATTTCGAGAACAGCGCTGCGTTGGGCAGCATTCATCTCAGGGTGCCGATCTAACAACGCGGTGCTGCTTCCCGAATGTACAAGCGGTAAATTGGTCACGACGCGTTGATTGCCCTCCTGCATTCGGGAGATTGTTTCCTTTTCAAGCCGCATCATTTCTGCTGTCGTGTATCGTCGCCCAGCTTCGCCCTCCTGCGGCTCCAGAACGCGAAACTCACCTGTCTTCACCCGTCGCTGGAGTTCTTCCCGTGCCTGCTGAAAGGTGATGTTGCCCATTCCACGATCCACCACAGACTGAAGGACAACGCGCTCATCCCGAACAGCGGCGCGCTCGAATACATGACTGCGGGCATAGGTCACCGCTTGCTGAGTGATCCGTTCGGGCTCGTGAGAGCGAGCTGGAGTGTGCTGGCGGGCTTCCGCAACGACTCGATCCGGCTGATTCCCATACTGGGCCGCCAATTCGCGGTGCCGCTTGAGAACATCTCCCTGCGAAAGCAGTTCTTTCTGATCACGGGTTCTGTGAGCGGCGATCTGGGCTGCCCCCGCACCTTCCATACCAAGGGACCGCAGGTGCTGTTGTATTTGCTCCCGCCGCGGACTGGAAGCGTCGAGGTAGTCCTGCGTGTAGCCTCTGATCTCGGGTTGCCCATACTTGCCGCGCTCGATCGGATAGCCCAGGCCCTGGAGGCGCTGAGCAAGTTCAGAGCGATAGACGCTTGTCACGTAGTGCTGCGACTGGAAAAGGCTGCGCTCCTGAAGCGCCCGGGGTTCGCCATTCTTGCGGACGGTCACATTGAAGATGACAGCATGAGTATGGAGCTGCGGGGCCGCGTATCCCTCTACAGGCCGCGCGGTGTCATGTTCAAAGGTTGCGGTAACGAATTTCCCAGTTGTTTCTGGAGCGCGGATATTCCCGATCCTAGCCTGCGAATAACGCTCCAATTCCCCCAAGGCAACGCGGACACTCTCGCGATGGGCATCGCGTATCCGATCATCGCCGCCGACGAGAGCGGTCAACGAGACTGATTTCGGCGCCGAGAAGGTCGCATCCCAGCCGGCCCGATGTTCAGCGCTCGTGATCTGCTTGCCATATTCGTTTTCATAGGTGCGTGCGGGCTGATGTTTGACGAGCTGCACGCCAGTCTGAGGATGTTGGCCCTCACTCAATCGCGCGAAATGCGTCGACGTCACAGGTCCAGTCAGATCCCATTCTTCCGCCAAATCCCCGCGCCACTCGCTATGAGCCTGACGGTCTCGGCTCCAATAATTCTGTTCTTCCGAGGTGAATTCGCGAGAGTGATATGTTTGCGCCTGGCCTGCAGAGAGCGCTTTGGAAATCGTCAACATCGTTTTTCAACTCCAAGTTCCGAGCCGGGTCAGCGCCCCCAAATCGGCGACCAAATTTCAGTCAATCCATTCAGATTCGTCCCAGACGACGGGCTCGGCATTCGCAACCTTCCACTGCGAGGGGAGTGGAAACATGCCCTGTTTTCCGGACGGGCTTTTCGCGGGCATTGGGATGACTCCCTCCCGTGAGTCCGGCGCACTCTTTTTGCTGATCGTCTTTGTTGTTGCCGAAATGGCCGCATCTCCTCGCCCCAGGAACGCAGGCTGGCGATCAATTGCGCCGACGTATGGAAATCGGACCTTGACGACGAGATTTTCCTGTTTGATGAAGCCATGAAGAGGCTCCAGCCCCGCGATTTCAGAAGCCATCACGAGCGGCTTGTTCGCGATCTCCATGGTGAATTGGCTATTCCCCGGGAGCAGGCTGTGTCGCCGCGATTCTTTGAGACGTTCCACTTCGATCTCCCCAATGGCGTCGGAAACCCACTTTGCCGAATGCGGTTCAGAGGTTTTCAAAAAGAGCTTCGTCGCCGGCTGAGAGAGCATTGTCTCAGCATCTTTCCCGTATCTCTTTTCGAGCTGGCTCCGCCCCTGGAAGCCCAGCACCAGCGGATTCCCAGATTTGCGTGCCTCCGTGACCGCCGTATGAAGCTGGGGTAGCTTGTTCAGGCTCGCCACTTCATCGAGGACAAACCAGACTGGCTTTGCGCCATGAATTGCCGGTTCCATCGTGCGGAGGATCAGCATGTCCAGCCACGCACTATGAAGAGGCAGAATCTTTTGGCGAGACGCCGCGCTGGAAGTCAGGAATATCCAGCGACGCCGTTCGGCATTCCACTGCCCCGACGAGTAGACCGGACGGGTGCCGTCCCGGGACGGCAACAGTTCGAGGCTCTCGGCGATCATATTGAAGCTCGAAAGCACGCCACCTCTTTGGGCAGGCGCACCAGGATCAAGGAACGCTGCATAGGGGGTACCTTTCGCCATAGCATCTATTTGCTCCGAATCGCTCATCCATGCGATCAGCTGCTGAGGGCTCGGCCGACGGCGCATGAGAAAGGTAAAGACCCGGCGGGGGGCGTCGGTGAAATAGTCCTTTTCAAAATCTTTGTCCGGGAATAGAGCCGCCGCCATTGCGGCGTTGGCGTCGTCGGATTCCGACTCCTCCGCAATATCCCAATAGGGACACCTGACGTCGAGGGGGTTCAAAATGATGTCGCCGCGCTCTGGCGAATAGAACTCAGGTGTGAATTCAAGCGCAGGATCGTAAACGACTGCTACGTCCCGCCGGGACGCAACCTGGCGCAGAATTTGGCGCATGGCAGAAGTTTTGCCGCTGCCGCTGTCACCCATCAACAGGATGTGGCTCGATTCCAGGGTGCGGCGAATCCCGAAGCAGGGTGGCCGGCGGCCCAGCAGTCGGTCTCCCATTTGGCGAAGCAGGGTGGCAGGGTACAACTGGAGCTGAATCCCATCTGGCCGGAGTCTGGCGTTCCACTCGGCGGATGTGACCAGTTCCGGACCCTTGGTCCTTCTCCCGTGCCGCTCCTCGTCACGTCTCGAAATCTTCGATCTGCACCTGATGACGATCACCACGGCGAACAATCCAGCAACTCCGAGGAAGCCGAGGAGCAGGGGTTCTGCAATCATCCACACAGAACTGTGGCCGTCATAGATATTCGCCTGCAGGAACACATACAGTTCTGCCGAGTTCACATGCTCCTGAGAACCGGCCTGGATGGCTGTCCACCCATCTGCCAGCGCCGCGGGCGAGAGGCGAAGGCCAAAGGTCCCGCGATTCGTGGACTCGACGTCACGCTCAGTGAGGAGAGCACGGCGCCGACGGGGTGCCGTTTTGTAAAGCCAAATTACCGGGGTGGTTGCGCTGCTCTGGCGGAAGACTTTCGCACTGACTAAGTATGCGGTGAGATAGTACCGCTGAAGCGGCGGCTCAATCATGAACGTGAGGGAGCCCAGCAGCGGAACGGCGGGAAGGGCGATCAACATGCCCAGAAAGAGGACGACGAACCAGAATAGGGAGCGTCGAGGAAATCGGAGCGGTGGCACAGTGTGACCTCCTACATTTTCCCGGTCTTTCCGTCCTTTCGACTTGCGAGAAACTCTTCAGCTTTCTGGAGTTTGATCGAATCTGCGTACGCGGTCATCTTGCGGATCGACTCATCGGTGAGTGGCCCCTTTGAGGCGGACGCAAAAAGGTTCACGAGGAGGTTTCGCACCGCCATCAACTCTGCGAGCAAGACGGGGTCCGTCTCCCCGGCGCCGCGCCCTCGGGCTTGGGCGAGGGCAGCCTCGCGGAGCCATTCGGCAACCTTCTTGCCCTCGGCTGAAGCGGCCGATTCAATCTCGGCAAACTCGGTTTCGGTGATCCGGGTGGCGATCGATTTAGCCCGAAAGCTCTCGCCTGCCCGGGGAGCGGGCACAGCTGGGGGCACCACAGAAGGCGGTCTGGTTTCAGGGGAGGACATCCGTCAGTCGCCTTAGCGGCAAAGTACCGCTGGACCTCGGCGTTGTCAAACGCCACGACTCTAAGTCAGTCCATTGAAAGATGTTCACATTTGTAAACGGCGCGTTTACCCGCGGGAACACAATTCCGCCAAGTACTTGAAAATTATGATGTTCACAAACTGAGGCAGGCCCGACCCTGTTGGGGATGACGTGTCAATATTCACCCGCTGCGCAGCAGCGCGCTTCGACTCCCGGTATCAGGTCTAGGAACTCCGAACCGTCGATTATTCGACGATTCGCGACGCTTGCCAAGGCCTTGAGAGACACTCTTGGGTTGCTGAGCAGGCCACAACGGAGACTGGGAAGTACCGGCACATCTGACCTTCGATAGCGATGATTCGCCAGCGAAAATTCGTGGTTGCCGACGGGACGAGCACTCCGTCGATAAGTGACTCGCCCTGAAGGCGTCAATTTGAGTGGAGCGAACAAGGAGTCGCGTTTGAGCGCTCCTACCCGAGCGGCATGCCCGCTGTAGGGTCGGCATGCTGCGCGGCGCTCCGAACGTCTCTGAGCAAATATAGCCAACTGAAGTCCTTCCGTTTCCTGATCGCGCTCACAGTGTCCCGAATGCCCACATAAACCCCGTATGGATTAATAGCCAGACCCGGAAGATTTGCGATGATCGATTCAATCGCAACCTTCAGGACTTTCGGCCTTCCCATCTCGATGACCCGGTTCACCGTCTCCTCTTCTAACTTGTCAAAGAACTGCTTTGCAGATTGAAGGTCAGTACCTGCCAGTCGCACGCCCTCCGCGATCTTTTCCCTGAGTGAACTGAACCCCGTCTGTCGCCGTAATCTTACGACTTGTTGCCAGGGAACCGCCGAAAGGGAAGGGACCACAACGCTGAAAAGACTGAATGGGGTAGGTGCTTCATCGCTTGCCGCTGAGAACTGCCTCGCCGCCATCATCGCAAGCTTCTCGTCGTCGCCGGCCTGCAGCATGCACTCCACTTCCGCATTTATGCGCTCCCAAAGCTCAACCGCCTTCACTGCAACTCGCGCACGTCCCTCTGCTTGCTCGATTGCGTATCCGTCGTTGAGCTTTGGTACTCCGCATTCCGCTTCGATGGCATGAAGTAGGCAATTGTGGGCGTATTGCTCGGCATTCTCAGGATCGGGATATGTGTAGTTTTCGTGCCTCGGGCCCCACCGCGGATATCCCTCCGGCGGAATACGAAATCGCTTGCCGATCAGGTCGGCGCTGACCCGGCGGCTCAATGGCAGGATGGTGTCGGTGAGTTCCTTGATTGTCTTGCGCGCGTTGCTCTCGCCGCCCAGCAGGCGCCCGAAAAACGCGGACTCTTCATACTGCCCGATCGTTTCAAATAGCACTTCGTCATACCAGAGGTAGCAAAGCTTGAGGTGGTCGAGCCGGAACGATGCATCCGTTACAGCCGTCGTAAAGCTCACCAGAGCCCGGGATACAGTCATTCTCCAACTCCAAGCTCCCATTATTCTTCGGTGCATTGCATCATACCGTGACTTCCAACCCGGCTTGGTGCCGTTGGCTCCAATCGATTGACGCGTAATCGCCGAATCGCGGATCGACCCTCTGACGGTCGGTTTTCAGGCTCGGTGAGCGCCTCAGCCTGTTGGCAGCACCGAGAAATGCCCGAATCGCCTCTTCGTCGAGGTGCTGATTGTTTGCCGAAGCTATCCTCTTACGTATGGCATTGCGATTTGAATTCCATCGCGAAGTGAAGCGCGGGAATATAGGGCGTGTGCGCGACCTTCTCCAGAATGGCGCGGAGCTCAACGCTAAGGATCGTTCAGGCCGCACCCCTTTGACGCACGCGCTGCAGAGTCCTGCCGCTTCCGTGGAACTGGTCGAGCTTCTGCTCGATAACGGAGGAGCCGTCGCAGAAACTACTCCGGAAGGTACACAGTGCTCTTTAGCCTCTGTCGCCTTGAGAGGCGGCGACCCGCTCAAGCTCGCGTTGGTGCTCGAGCGAGGCGCGGACATCAGCTATGCGGATAAGCACGGCTACGACGCGCTGATGGACGCGGCATACGGCAGCTATACTGATCGCGGCGCAGGGCTGCTCGATGTTCTGAGGATGCTCATTGCTCGTGGTGTGCCGCTGAACGGCGTGAGCAGCTACGGGGAATCCGCTCTTCGCGTACTGTCCAGACTCGGTCGGTTCGATGCCGTCCGACTGCTTCTGAACGCAGGGGCCGATGAGTCCCAACTGGCCTGGACGCCGCTCCATCGCGCCGTCGCGCTCGATTCAATTGATGATGTAAAAGGCCTGGTCGAGAGCGGTGCCGACCTGGAGGCCGTCGACTGGTGGAAACGCACCCCGTGGCTTGTTGCTGTAAAGTGCGGAGATCTTGAGAAGGCGCGGTATTTGGTCAGTCGCGGAGCAAATTTCACTGTTACTGGAAAGGGTGGCGCGTCGCCGCTCGATTTCGCGATCGAAGGTTTTCATATCCCGATGCTAGAGTGGCTTATCGCACTCGGGATCAGTGTCGAATCCAGCGCAGATTGCTGCATCACACCGCTCATGGCCGCCGTTCAGGCTGACAACCTTGACGCCATTGATCGGCTGATTTCGGCCGGTGCCGAGATCGACCGGAAGACCGAATGCGGCACCGCCCTTGGCAGCGTTCACAATCGCGAAATCGCTTTGCGTCTGATCGAGGCAGGTGGTGACCCGGCAGAACTTTCCTTTGAAGGCCGCCGCGCCATTCTCGGTCTCGAACCAGAGCCGGATGTATTGCTCTTCGACGCCACACCCGAAGACTACCGTCTGGGATTTCGACCGCGGTGGGGCGACCACAACCCCGAACGGCAAAACCGAGAATTTTGGCAGGCCATGATTCGCTCAGGTATTGACGCTTATGCAGGAGCGGAAATCAGCGGCGGCACTCGCGACGACTGCCCCGTATGGTGCGCTCGGCGCTTCGGCCAATCCCTCACGCTGCTCCGCGATGGCCGCGCGATTCAGATTGCCGGGGAACACGAAGACCACTACGACCCAGATTTCTACATCTACAATGACGTTTTCGTTCACCACCCCAATGGTCTTGTCGATATATTCTGCTACCCCAAAGAACTTTTCCCACCTACCGATTTCCATACCGCCACCTTGATCGGCGACACGATTTACATCATTGGCAGTCTCGGATACCCAGGTTCACGTCAATTCGGTGAGACACCTGTCTACTGCCTGGATACAAACACCCTCCAGATCAGCCACGTCAAAACGACCGGCGATCAACCAGGCTGGATCTCAAAGCACCGTGCCTTTCTCGCCGGTCCACATGAAATACGAGTCTGGGGCGGCAAGATCACCGTGATGGCAAATGAAAGTGAGAGCTACGAAGACAACCAGGAATCATGGGTGTTGGATACTTCCTCCCTCCGGTGGCGACGAGAGAAAGCTGAGGGCTGATGCTTCCTCCTGCGCTTCGCCAGCGGCATCAATCGATTCCTTATTCTGGAGCTCAGACAGATATACAGCCCGTGCGCCAAACTACTGAGATGTTTACATTTGTTGTGAAATTTCCAATGCGCTCACCCACACCGCAAGACTGCTTGGTCCTTTTCTCCGTACACCGATTGAGCCGAGCCCGATCCAAGCCGACTTCGCGCTTGTCAGACGTGCCGCGAACCCAGCGCTGCCCGTCGGGTGGGCGAACAGATGCCGCCCCGGCGTTCTTTCGGGGCATCGATAAGGGTGGGAAGACGGGCAACGGGCACACGAAATGGGGGAGGCTATGCCTTGCAGGCTCCGCGAGTATTCGCGCTGGTTGTCAAACGTGAAGAAGAGAGCGGGTGCGGCGGAGCGCACCCGCTCAGAACTCGGGGCCTAGCTGGCCGCTGTGATCGGGTTCGCTGCTGCCTCCCCCTCCGGGCGAACGGCCCGGAGGATGGCAGAGGCGGTGCGCTGGATGACTTCAAGGCTCTCGGCCAGAAGCGTTGCATTACCCGCGTACATCTGGATGTAGTCGCTCGAAGCGTTGCCCATCTCCAGGCCAACGGCCTGACCCACGATGAACGCAACGGCCTCGGCCTCCGTCTCGCGCACGGTGGCGGTGGTCATGGTGCGGCGTTCGGCCTTATGCAAGAGCTCGTGCGCCGTCTCGTGAACCAGCGTGGTGAACTCTTCGGCCTTCGACTGGCCGGGCAGCAGAGCGATTTTGCCGCCGTAGCTGACGCCGAGAGCCGGGGCGATCTTCTCGCTGAACTCCAACGCGATGTTCTGCTGGCTGAGGAAGTCGATCAGCCGGTCGCGGTGCTCGCCCACGCTGCCGCTGACGCTGTGCTCCATCTCCGGCAATTGCGCGCCCTCGGTCTGGCTGAGGTCGAACACGTAGACCACGCGGAAGCCGATCAGGACGTTCTGAGGCTTCACCTCCGTCTGGTCCTCGGTGCCCGTGTCTTTCCGGTTGCGCCGGTAACCGAGCATCGGGGCGAGAATCTGGATACCCTTCTCGCCCTTCTTTACGAAACGGCCCATCTCGTTCCATGTGCGGATACCGGCCACGCGGGTGGCGTCGGGCTTCTGGCGGGCAATGGCGAGGATGTTGCCGAACGAGTAGTTGTGGAACCGCGCCATTGCTGCCAGATACGCGGTCAGGGTTTCGCTCTTTCCGGCTTCAAGCTGCCGGATGAGATGGTCCACGGCCTGCTTGATGAGCATTTGCGTGGGGTTGTCGCGCTGCGTGGTGCGCTGCTGATAGGGGGAATCGCTGCGGTACTTCCGCTGCTCATGGTTGCGGGTGTGGGTTGCGCCGTTGCGGGCTGCTGCTGTGCTGACTGTGACGACTGCCATGATGTGCTCCTGTTGAAGCCCCGAAGGGCCGATTGGCGTTCGGAAGCAAGAGCACTGAAACCAAATTTCTTTCGTTTTGTGCCCCCGCTTCATGGCTCCTGCAACGGGCGGGGGCGGGAAGGTTCAGTCCAGGGCGCGCGTTTGGTGCGCGTTCATCGAAGCGCAGCGGAGACCCTTGACGGGTTCTTCCCACCTCTGCTACGACCGTTGCCTGAAGCGGGGGCACTTTGACGAAGAAAGGAATTGGGTGGCCCTATTGGAGACGGGTAGGCCAGGGAACTGGGAAAGTCACCGTCTTCCCTTCCGATGGAGAGCGGAA
>Ga0335075_10019333_pt1 | contig 10074 bp, 7 predicted proteins | sample Lox_Sample_24_FD_206723 | JGI IMG/M metagenome (GOLD analysis project Ga0335075, IMG submission 206723) | Soil microbial communities from Loxahatchee National Wildlife Refuge, Florida, United States - Lox_Sample_2.4 | ecosystem: Environmental > Terrestrial > Soil > Wetlands | place: USA: Florida...
AACAATCCAGCGGAAAGCAACAACACCCATCACTATAAAGTGTATTTTGGACAGGCAACCGTTAATCCTTATCTTTCGAACAGCGCAAGACTATCTTTCGGCTAGTGTACGCTATCTTTTGACGCTGCCTGTGCATGCCGGCCAAGATGTGGGTACGCTAGAAACTGTCTCATAAATCTGCGGCGTTCAGGTGTAGCGCAGGTGGGGGCCCGCCCTCGAAGCGAGTCTTATCCACCTCTCTGAATCCGCCGAGACATCGATCTGAGACAGGCTCTAGAGAGTGCCCCCTCCGCTCTCGAGAAAGACGGCATGGCTTCGCATCGCACCGCTCATTATCGGTACGTCGTTCTTCTCCAGGTTGCGCTGCTGATTACGTTCATCGCGCTGGCCGACTGGAGAATCAGCGCCGAAGTCCCCGTGGGCTTCCTCTACCTGCTGCCGATCGTCCTGGCGAGCCGCGTCCTCAATCGATACCAGATCGCGGCGCTCGGAGTGGCATGCGCGATCCTCGCCGAGTTATTTGACGGCGTAAGCTGGTCGCCGCAGTCCGGCCTGCCGCGCGATATGCTCTACCTGGCCGCCTTCTGCGGCGTGGGTCTGTTCGCCTGCGAAGTCGCCGCCAGCCGGCGCACGGCCGAGGCGCATGTTGCCCAGCTGGAGCGCGAAATCCAGGCGCGGCGCGACGCCGAGGAGCAGCTCCAGGTCCTGGTCGAGAGCAGCCCGATCGCCATTCTCACCCTCGACGCGAACGGTTCGGTGCTGCTGGCAAACGACGCCGCGCATCGCCTCTTCGAGCTCCCGCAGGGCGGCCTCCTCAACCAGGCCATCAGCCCCTACCTGCCCTCGCTGTTGAACATTCCCGACCTGCGCACCGGGCAACAGTCTTTCCGCACCGTCATGCAATGCAAAGGCCGCCGCAGCGACGGCGCCATCTTCATCGCCGATGTCTGGTTCTCCACCTACCGCACCAGCGCCGGTCCCCGGCTGGCGGCCATGGTCGTCGACGCATCCGAAGATCTCCGCGACCGCGAGGAGGCCGGCCTCCATCAATTGCTGACCGGCTCACGCATCCTCGTCGGCGCAGTCAGCCACGAGATTCGCAATATCTGCGGAGCCATCGCCCTGGTCCACGAAAACCTGGCCAGAAGCGGCACCCTCCGCCACAACGCTGACTTCGAGGCGCTGGGAACACTCGTGCTCGCGCTGGAGAAAATCTCCGCCATGGAGTTGCGGCACAGCGGGGATCAGGGCACTACCGTGGAGCTGCAGTCCTTCCTCGACGAGCTGCGCGTTGTCTGCGGGCCCTCGTTTCGCGAGAAGGACATCGATGCGGAATGGGACATCCCCTCCAACCTGCCTCCGGTTTGGGCCGACCCCCACAGCCTCATGCAGGTGTTCCTCAATCTCACCAAGAACAGCGAGCGTGCGCTGGCCAACCAGCGCGATTCCCGGGTCCTCATCAAAGCGAACGCAGAGGCCCAACGCGTGCTGATTACCGTCGCCGACAACGGCGTAGGAGTGAAGAATCCGGAGTTGCTCTTTCGGCCCTTCCAGCAAAATGCGAAGGCCACCGGCCTCGGCCTCTATCTCTCGCGGGCGCTCATGCGTTCTTTCGGCGGAGATCTCTGGTACGAACCCGGCGGCGACGGCGCAATCTTCGTAGTGGAGATTGCCTCGATACCCACCAACCTTGACGAGACTTATGGAAGACAAGATCAGACTACTATTGGTTGACGACCACACTCTCTTCCGTGAGGGACTGGCCAGGCTGCTTGAAGCCGAGAGCGGACTGCAGCTCGTGGGAAATTTCTCCTCGATCGACGAGGCCTTAAAGGCTCTGCAGGAAGATGCCGTCGATGTCGTCCTGCTCGATTTTGATCTCGGCGAAAAAAACGGCCTCCAGTTTTTTCGGGCCGTCCGCGAGCGGGGATATGAAGGCAAGGTCCTCATGGTCACCGCCGGCATGTCCGATGCCGACACCCACCGCGTCCTGAAAGAAGGAGCCGCCGGCATCTTTTTGAAGCATAGCCCGCCGGGCGACCTGATCACCGCCATTCGCCGGGTCGCGGCAGGCGAAGCCTGGATCGATTCCACCAGTCTCAGATCGCTGGTCGGAACAACCTCGGCCAGAACAAACGCGTCCGGCGCTCCCACCTTCAGCGACCGTGAGCAAGCGGTGCTGAAGGGCGTTTTCGAAGGTTTGACCAACAAGGAGATAGCCGTACGCCTTAGCATCTCGGAGAGCTATGTCAAGGCCCTCCTCCAGCAATTGTTCGCCAAAACCGCGGTGCGAACCAGGAGTCAGCTCGTCCGCGTCGCCCTCGAAAGGCACATCGAATAATTCATCTGCGCCGGCTCCGCACAGCACCGCTTCCTTCCCTGCCTTTATGCGCCGTTTGCGGCGAGTGCGGAGGCCATGCGGAGCGCCTCACTCTTCCATCACCACCGCAACCGAGCGCGCCGGAATCTGCACAGTGCCCGGCGTCGGCTGCGCGTCAGGCCGCTCCGGCGTCGCAACCACCAGGCTTCGCGGATTTGGCAGCTCCACGCTGGCGGTCAGCGCCTTGTCATACTGCGTGTTGACGACCACTACCGCGCGCTTGTCCGTCTCCCTCCCGAACACCGTGTAGCGGAACGCTCCGTCTGCCGTCACCTTCGCCCCCAGGGTGTCCCGGAACTCCGCGTCCCACAGCCACGCCTTATATTTCCTGCGCAGCGTATCGATCTGATTTCCATACTTCAAGGTAAGTGGGAAGTCGGTGACATGGCCTTTGAAGTTATAAGGTTCGTAACTGATGATATAGCGATTCATGAGGATAAGATTGAGCATCTCGCGATCATCGATCCCGGTAACGGCCACCATCAGCGGGGCATGAGGATCGAGATACCGGTCAACCGGGCGCGACCCGCCGTTGATGCGAAAGTAGGAGACCGGATAATACTGCCGCAGCCAATCCTGCGGACCTTCTCCGGCAAAGACGAAATCCGGAGTCACCTTGTCGGCAGCGGCGCGAAACTGCCGCGCCAGCGGCACGTCTCCGCCGTAAATAAATCCGGGCGGTTCATATCCATGATCCGGGCTGAAGGAAAATTCGACCGGTCCATGATGGCAGACCTCGTCGAAGAGCCACCCCTCGGCCCCAAGGGCAAGAATCTTCTCAAACTCTTTCGTCGCGATGTCGCGGTAGCTCGGAGACTGCACATCCATGATGGCGCGCCGCCGGTTATTGATGCCCGCTAACTGCGTCGGCGTCGTATAACTATAGCCGCTAGTTTCATAAGGTATCCCGTAGGGGTCCGTCGCCGCGTACTTATAGAGTTCTTTCTTGTACCGCTCCGTCGTGAGGTCGGCCCAGTACAGTTTGCCGAATAAGATCATCCTCACGCCTTTGCTCCTGGCATGCGCAATCGCATCATGCAGCTCCTGCCAGGTCCCCAGGCCGGGGTCGGTATCCTGCGACGGATCGCCTCCATCTTGACCGCCGCGATTCCACCCCACCAGCTGAATCGCAGTCACGCCGTTCTGCGCACACTCATCGATGTAAACGGGAAGATCACGATAGGGGATGCTGAAGTCCTGCTCCGCTCCATCCACCTGTAATTGCAGCCAGGAATGCACCTCCCTCACCCACTCCGGAAGCTGCGGCGCCTGAAACCACGTCGCGCGCCATTGCCTGTAGACGTCAATGCCCGCCTGCCAGCCGCCATCGTAGCCGCGCAACACCACCGGCGCCAGCCTCCTCGTCGAGCCTGGGTGCGCGAAAACAAAATGACAGGTGCGAACTTCCAGGTGGACAGGAATGCCGGAGATTTCATCCTGCAGCGCAACGGGATTGTCGATCGACTCAACCACCCCCGGATGCTGTTCGAAAATGAATTGCAGCAGATATGGCTGCGTGGCGTCCTCCATCCCCACGTAAAGCCCTTCATCCGCCGTTCGGATCAGGCAAAACAGGCTCCGCTTGGAATCAATCGCCTTCCTGGGAAACTTAACCCCCCAATAGCCGGTTGCGTTGGCGAAGTGAGGATGCACCTCATCCCTCACCAGATTGCCGTACCACATATGCTCTGACCACAGCGTGGCGGTTCGCACGGGCCCGCTAAAGTCGCCAAAGTACGGATAGTCGATCGTTTCGACCGTAAGCGGTGAGTGATTCACAAGAGTGCTCTCGAACATCAGCTTTCCGTTGTCGAGCGTCACCGTTGCCGTAAACGCGATGGACAACACGCCGCCGTGCTCACTCTGCAGGTTTTCCCAGTGGAAACGCGCACGCTGCTCAGAAAGCTTCTCCACCTTCGCGGCATGCTGCTTTGGTCCCAGGATGAAGTTATCGCGGCGGTTTGGCAGGGGCGTAAGCATGCGAAAGGAGATACCCAGCTCCGGACGCCGCTGGATAACCCAGCCGCTCGACTTCCGCACCAGCCGCGTCAATGCACCGGTGTCCGTATCAAAGGCCACCAGAAAGCTGTCGTCCTGCAAAACCAGTTCATGAGCCGTGGCTGGATCTCCGCCCGGGGCAGGCGGCACAGCGTTTCCTTCTCCAAACGCCGCCCTGTCTGCAAACCTGCCGACCGCCGTAAGGCCTGCTAACTTGTTAAATGTTCTTCGGTTCATCCAGCTCCTTTCCTGCGCGCCGTCCCGTCACACTCTCTTGCGCAGTCGCGTTATTTACTCTGCCACCTTAACTCAACACGACATCCCCCGTGCGAGTCCACCATGATCGGTATAACCCACAACAGCAGCATCAACATAATCCCCGCGGCCTGCGCCGTGCAGCCGGGCAAGGTACGATATCCTTTCGTAGACATCCCTTCTAAGAGACGGGCTCCGCAACACTAACCGCCGCACCACACGATGCCGAAGGAAGGTAATGAATCGTTTCTGGACCAGACGAGAGTTTCTTAGCCGCGCGGCGGGCTCCACGGCGGCGCTTGCCGTCGCCCAACCGGGAGCAAACGCGCTCGCTTTCGCCGCAAACATACCGCCCCTGCGCGGCCGCTTCATCACCCACGTCTCGGTGGTGCGCGTAAATCAGATCGAAGTCACTCCCACGCGATCCATCGGCGCAGATGAGTCGGCGGACAACAGCCCCGTTCACATCCGCGCGCGGCGTGACGCTTTCGCACGCGGCTGTCCGGGCGGCACGATGACCTGGGCCATCAGCTGGCTGGCCCTGCGCGACGACCGGCAGCAATACAAAGATGCACGGCGCCTGCTGGTTTCCTATCACGAAAAATATGGCGACGAGATCACTTTCTTTCCCGGCGGTTATTTCGCGCCTATGTATGACACGCGCGAACACAACCGCGTGACCATCCACAATGCGCTTCACATGATCTCGGAAATGGTAGGTAACGGCTATCGCCCGCAATGCCTCGTCGCCGGCTTTATGGATGCGGAGAATCAGTACTACCTCGCCGCAGACGAGGGCATTCATGTATGCCAGGGACAGATTTGGAGCCAGCACAACATCGACAACGGCGATGGCGACGGCGGCATCTGCTATCCCTACTATCCCAGCCGCGAACACTACCTGAAACCTGCGCAGGGACCGGCCGACTTTATCGACTGCGTCTGCCTCGATGGATGGACGTGCGATTTTCTCGCCGCCCGTCGCAATGGCTTCGATGGAGGCTTCAACAGCCGCATGGGCGTTGGCCCCATCGAGACGGTAAAAGACCTCGGCGAAACCGTTGGCCGCAAAGAGATGATGGATACCACCGCCATGCACTTCGACCAGGGTCACGCCCTCAATGGATTCGGTTGGGTGACGGGAATCTGGGAGGTATCGATTGGCCAGCATGAGAACCTCACCTGGTGGCTGCAGGCCGTCAAGGAGAGATGGCCGGACACCCAGGTCCTTACCGAGGGAGCCTTTGGCATGGAGTGGCGAAAACACACTCCCAACAACTCATCGCTCAATTACCGTTTCGATGCCAAGGGAACTGGCGCGCCAGGCTCCGAGAAAGAACTGGAGATCCGCTGGTTCATGAACCAGGAGTTTCGCCTGGCGCTGCTCCATAACTGGATAACGAATAGCCCGGAAATGGTGATCGACTTTACCCGCTACGACCTGCCTGCGCACGAGCCCCAGGGATTGCAGCGGGAATGGAGCTTGATGAATGTGCTGAACCAGAAAGGCACACGCCCCCAGGATAAGCCCGTCCGGCTGGGGCAATTGCCCGTCGAGGATCAACAGCGCATCTATGCAAGATATCCAGCGCTGAAGAAATTCGCATAGCCCGTCCTATCTGCGGAATGTAGATGCCCCGCCGGCCTGCTTACTTCCACCCGGGAGTTAGAAGCCACGGACGACATTTCCCGACATAACTCCTCTCCTGCTCGGGTCCTAGTGAACAGGCGCAGTAGATCCGGCCCTCGCGAGCCAAACGCGCGACTCCCCGAGGGCCGGACTGCACCTAATTTCGATAATCACAGGTCCAGCCGATATGAGAATTCAGTTCTGTCAAAGCACCTCACTCCTTTCTGCCGGCAGCATAAGTAATCTTAAGCGGCGCGCTCTGCGTGTCTGCCGCCTGGTTGCAACCCATGCTTTCCGTTCCGCGCGCTCCGGTATAGCAACCCTGCTGATCTGCCTGATGGTCCCATTGGGTATTCGAACGATCGATGCGCAGGAGCTTCCTCCGGCGCCGTCACAGTATCTTCAGCTTGGTTATGACCAGTTAGACCAGTTAGTGGCTCCCATCGCCCTCTATCCCGATGCTCTTATCGCCCAGATTCTCGCGGCGGCAACCTATTCGGCCCAGATCGTGGAAGCCGATCGGCTTGTCTCACAAAACCGCGGATTGCCCCCGAGTCAGCTCGCGCATATGGTGGATGCTGAACCCTGGGATCCCAGTGTAAAGGCGCTCTCCGCCTTTCCGGCCGTCCTCGCGAATCTCGATCACAATCTTGATTGGACAAACAAGCTCGGCAACGCCTGTTACAACCAGCCACAGGACGTAATGAGCGCCGTTCAGAGGATGCGTCAGCGTGGATACGCCGCGGGCAATCTCCGGCCTACCCCGCAGGAGACCGTTGTCTATCGGCCTGCGGATATCGTTATCCAGCCCGTGAATCCCGCGGTCGTCTACGTGCCCGTGTACAACCCATGGGTTATCTATGGAGCGCCCGTACCGGTATACCCGGCGTATTACTATGTAGCTCCGCCGCCACCTCCTAGACCTGCCGGCAGTGTAGCCGTCGCCGCCGCCATCGGATTTACAGTCGGCGTGGTGGTCGGCGCGTTCGCACACTATGGATGGGGCTGGGGGCACTGGGGCTGCGGCTGGGGTCCGCACCCGGTCATCGCATACAACCACGTCACCTACGTCTCCCACAGCGTAACCGTCATCAATCATGGATACTACGGCACTTATGACCACTCATTCGCGGCTCGTTCGTTCAATCACACCGTAGCCTATGGGCCGCACGGCGGAACTTATACCGACCAGCGCAGTTTCAGCAACGGCCAATACAACAACACACGCACAGTTACTAAGCCCAATGGCGCAACCTATACCGATCAGCGCTCCGTTGGTGACGGTCAATACACCAACACCCGCACCGCCACTGGGGCCAACGGTAAGACCGTCACCAGTTCCACATCGCAATATCCGGGAGGAAGCTCAACCACTGTCACCGGCCCGGATGGAAAGTCCGCCACTCGCACCGTTACCGGCCGCGGCACCGGAGACGCCACGATAACCCGCTCCGGACCGCACGGGACCAAGACCAGAACGCGGGTTCGGCCGCGATAACGAAGGCGCACCCTCAAGGTGCGCCTCCCAACTTCGGGACTCACACTGCCGAACACATCACGGCCCGCTCACTGTGTGTTGCTCGTTCTCTTCGTGCGCCGGAATTCTCAGCGGCAACGTAATCGTAACCTTCAATCCTCCGCCCTTCCGGTTCTGAGCGGTGATCATTCCATCGTGCAGGCCCACGGCTTCGCTCGCAATCGCCAGGCCCAGGCCTGCTCCTCCTCCGTGGCTCTCTCGGCCCGGAGCCGTCCGGAAGAAGGGCCTGAAGATTTCGTCCAACATGGAGTCCGGAACCCCAGGCCCGCGATCGAGAATCTCGACGATCACATGCTGCCGCTCATCATCGCTCCTGCAATCGAGGCTGATCTCGCTTCCCGCCGGTGCGTAGCGGAGCGCATTCCTGAGAACGTTGTCGATGGCCCGGCGCAAAAGCTGCGGATAGGCCATCAGCATCACGTCCTGACGAGCGCCCGTGATTACGCAATCGGCTTGTCCGGCCTCGAAGTTCGCATCTTCCACGACACTTTCGCACAGCGCACAGAGAGACACCGGCGCCAGGGCCTCGGCCGGATACGAGCCGGCTTCAAGTCCCGCCAGCAGCAGCAACTGCTGCACCAGCGTGCTCAGCTTATCTGTTTCGCGTTCGATCCTCGCCAGCTCTCCGCTGCTCTTATCTCCAAATTGTCGCCGCAGCAACGCAAGGGCCAGGTGCATGCGCGTGAGCGGCGCGCCCAGCTCATGGGAGACGTCGGCGACAAAGCGGCGTTGCGCTGTGATCAGAACCTGGATCTGCGCCGCCATCGCATCGAAATCGCGCGCCAGGTCTCCCAGCTCATCCCTCCGGAAGGTACTGACCGGCGTAGCCCGGGCGCCGAGATCGCCGCTCGCCAGCCGCTGCGCAGTCGCACGCAAACGTGTTATCGGCCGCGTAAGGTACAGCGAAAGAATCATGCAGACCAGGGCCGCCGGCAGCATCGCAATCATCAGGTTGAACCAGAAGCGCGGCTTCATCAGCCGGTTCCTGGAATCGAAAACCGTCAATACTGCCGCATAGCGCCGGCCTGTCGCGCTTTGCACAGGGCAGGCAAACACCATGCGCGTTCCGAAGCGCGACAACTCAAGACGCGACATCTCCAGGTGCCCGCTCTGCAGCGCCGCTTCGGCAATGAGCGCCGCAAGCGGAGGCTGGAGGCCGTCCTTCACCAGCATTTTGTCGTTCTGATCGAAGAGATAAACAGAGTTGTGGCGGATCGCCAGCAGCGACAGGAATGCATCCGTTCCCTGCTGCTCGTAAGCGTTCACAGCCTTGGTAATAATCGGCGCGGCCAGTTCCGGCTCGAATAATCTTGCCCGCTCCCCAGGAAAGCTCGCCGGCCAGATTTCACTTACGCCCAGCACCGCCGCAATCATCAGGATGGTAGCCATCCAGAAGCTCAGGAAGATTCGCCAGAAGAGCTTCACCGTGCTACTCCCGTGCCGCAGGAAAAGTCTGATGCAGATACACGTAGCCGGTATTGCGGATGGACCGGAAGCGTTCCTTCCCATCTCTCGCTGGTCCCAGCTTCTTCCTCAGCGCGCTCACCAGGTTGTCGATTCCTCGATCGCCCGGATAAGGCGTGCGCCCCAAAGCCAGGCGTGTGAGATGTTCCCGGGTAATTACCTGGCCCGCGGAGGACGCCAGCGCATGCAGCACGTCGAACTCCGCCGCCGTGCAATCGATCGCCTCTCCCCCGCACTCCACCGTCCGCGATCCGGCATCGAGAATCAAATCATCGATAGCCAGGAAAGAGCTCCCGAAGCGCGAAGGCTGGCCTCGCCGCAGCACGGTGCGAATCCTGGCCAGAAGCTCCACCGGAGTGAACGGCTTGGGAATGTAGTCATCGGCGCCTGCTTCGAGACCGCTCACCTTGTCCTCCACCGCCGCTCTGGTCGTAAGCATGATCACAGGAACATGGCTGCCTTGCCTGATTTCCTTGAGCACACTGAGCCCATCCCGATCGGGCAGCATCACGTCCAGAATGATCAGCACCAGTCCGCCCTCTTTCGCGCGATCCAGACCCTCCTTCGCGGTATAGGCCAGCTGGACGATGTATCCCTCCGGGCCAAGATACTCGGCCAGCATCTCGGCCATATCGTGATCGTCATCGATCAGCAGTATCCGCCGTTTCGGCGGCTCAGGATAAGTGGGCGGCATGGGCCGCGAATCGTCTTTTCGTGGCAACATGACGGCACCTTACCAAAGAATGCGTCCGGATAAAGCGAACGTCAACTGCACCCGCCACGCCTCATCGCCCGCTCGAGGCGGCCCGC